>Ga0307486_1003170_pt1 | contig 10863 bp, 10 predicted proteins | sample CBIW02metaG_FD_203663 | JGI IMG/M metagenome (GOLD analysis project Ga0307486, IMG submission 203663) | Sea-ice brine microbial communities from Beaufort Sea near Barrow, Alaska, United States - CBIW 0.2 | ecosystem: Environmental > Aquatic > Marine > Coastal | place: USA: Alaska | collected... | reverse complement strand
TATTGCACGGAATCCATATTCTTGTTCCAAGAAATATGACCAAAGCAGCAGGGTTCTATAATACCCTTCTGGAAGGCGATGAGCCTGCATTAGTAATAGAATGCCTGAACGGATACAGGTTAAAAGAAAAACTTCCGAATAATTTTGGGGAATTTAAAACACCCATAGGTGTTGTTGAAACCATCAAAGAAGGAACAGATATTACCTTAGTCTCGTATGGTTCTACCTTAAGACTGGTGGAAGAAGCCGCACGGGATCTGGAAGAAGTGGGAATACATGCTGAAATTATCGATGTGCAATCCCTGCTTCCGTTAGATATCAATAAAGACATAGTCAAGAGTATTGAAAAAACCAACAGGCTTTTGGTGATAGATGAAGATGTTCCCGGAGGCGCTTCGGCATATATCCTTCAAAATATTCTGGAGGTTCAAAATGCTTATCTTTATTTAGACAGCAAACCTCAAACCCTTACGGCTAAAGAGCACAGGCCATCTTATGGTACAGATGGAGATTACTTCTCAAAACCTTCTACCGAAGATATTTTTGAAAAGATCTATGGAATTATGAATGAATCAAATCCGGAACAATATCCTGCTTTGAAATAAAATATCTTCAGATAAATTTAAAATAAAGGCCACGGATACACAAATGAAAATTGGTGTATTTCGTGGCTAAACATTTCGATTCAAAGTTCTAAAATTCAAAATTCAGGATTAAATAAAACTCTTAATTCCGACTTCGAATCTGGCTCCTAAACATAAAAAACATTAGTCCATTCGTTGCTAAAAAATTCAATTCAAAAGTTCAAAATTCAGGTCAAAAAAAACTTTAAATTCCGGCTCCGACTCCGGTCTTCTGTCTCCTGTCTTCTTAAGACTAAAAAAATATTAGTCCATTCATGGCTAAACATTCCAATTCGAAATTGAGGACCTAAAAACCCTATGATTTCGTATTTCTAACTTCTTTTTCCTTCCGTCTCCGGTCTGCGGTCTTCTGTCCTTTTAGCTACTTTCAAAAGTCTTTTCTCTCTCCTCTATTTTCTTTTTTCTAACTTCGTACTTCTAACTTATTTTTACTCCCGTCTCCGGTCTTCTATCTTATTTTCCCAGATTCATCCCGCACCTACATCCAACTTCGCGAATTCGATTCAATTTTATAGAACATATAATTTATGTACGGAAGGACATTCTTGCTTACGGTTCTAAATGAAATATCTCCCCCGGCTGTATGAAAAATAATATTTACCAGGTTCTTTTTTTCATACCATAAAGGCTGAAATACGCTTATAGATTGAATTTTGTATATCTCCAAACGTTCCTCTGTTTTATTCCAGACACCGTATTTTTTATAAACAAAATCTTCAGAAATAATCAATGTTAAGGATCTGAACATTAAAATCTGCCAGATTACAGCGATAATGGAATATAAAACTGCCAGCAAAAGCCAGGTTGTTAAAGATAGCGCATCCACAAAAATTACTGCAAAACAACTCATCAGAGCAGGAATCAGTGCAATGATTAACCGTCTTGCCAATAAGATCTTATCCGGTGAAAAGGTTTCCCCAAAACCGCTGATCTGGTCTGTATACAGGAATGAATTCACCTTCTCAACTGTGGCCTGATCCAGCCCCGGAATTTTAATTTTACTTTTCTGAAGCTCATTTTCACTGTTTGCAAGTGAAATACGCACTTCGTACAAATTCAGCCATTTTTGGACAGGGTTTGTGATCACCTGCAATAATTGCACACGCCTTGGTTGTAAAGAAACTTTTGTATTGGTCTTTAAGCCCATTTCCAATTCAAGGTTATCCTTTGTTTGCGTTAATTTTAAGTTGAAATATTTTATAAAAACTTCAGCAACGGTTATTAAAACGCTTAGGAACAGAACAATAACAGCAATGAACATAAAAATGGAAACCGATTCCATAGGACCGGGCAATTCGTCTAAATATTTCTGAATGGTTTCAGAATGTTCTTCAGATACTGTTCTTACTTCATTGTAAATAGTCGAAAAAAAAGCGGCGATCAACGCCAATCCCCGCAAATAATTGGTGCTAATTCCTATTTTTAGCAAGGTCAAAAAACTCAATTCATGAGTCCAAAATTGATTTTCAGATGTTGTCCCGGTAATTTCTGAATCGGTTATTTCTTCGGAATACTTATCCTTTACCTTAATCAGAATCGCCAAAAGCTGGTTTGCTTTTTCATTGGAAATGGCCTTAATACTGACTTCCTCCTTTTTACTTCCCGCTGTTTCAACTACAAAACTGTTAACATTCAAAATGCGTTGTAGAATGGATCGCTTAATATATACCTGCTGGATTCTATCAAAAGGGATCGCGAGCTCCTCTGTATTGAAGACTCCTTCCTGGAGCACAAATTCCTGATTTTTATAATCTATATGATAAAGGAATCTCCGGTAATAAACTAAGCTGTAAATTAATACCAGCACTGACATTATCACCAAACCCAATCCGATGTAAACCAGGGTTGCCGCACTTGGTCCGGTGAATAAAAAATAAACGATAATAGCCCAAAACCCTTTTAATAAATTAAAAATCCTGGTGAGGAAAATTAGAAGGATCCCAATTTCCGATTGCCTTTGCGGGACTTCGAACAAACTAGATTTCATTTTCGGTGAGCTTTGCGGCCAATGCCTCTTTTAACCGGAGTGCAAGGTCTGGGGCCAATCCGGGAATCCTGATATCGCTGCCGCTACCGCCGGCAGTAAAAATATTAAGGGTTGAGATCTTAAGCATCTTATCCAGAACATCCCGGGAAATGGAGGCGTGCTGAACTCTATTAAAAGGAACAACCGTAGTTTTATTTACCAAATATCCCCTTCTGTACAAAATGTCCTTTTCCCTGAGCGCAAATCCATAATTCTTCTGTAGCCGGGAAATGTTCCAAAATTTGAAACCAAAGTATAAAATGATCCCAATAAGAAGTATAATTAATTGGGTCTGGTTTATTATATCGAAATAAATTAAAACCGCCCAACCAATCATCGCCACGCATAAAAACGCAAGGTTTTGAAGATTTGATTTTATTAGATAACTCGTTGAAATTTGTTGAAAAGCCACCTCTTCAAATTGAGGCAGCGAAGAGATATCAATTGATTTATTGGTAAAATTTTCCATTATGGAAGCCATTCCTTTTTAAAATTAGGTTTACGTTTTTCCAGAAAAGCATCTCTTCCTTCCTTTGCTTCGTCCGTCATATATGCCAATCTCGTGGCTTCTCCGGCAAATACCTGTTGGCCAACCATTCCATCATCTGTAAGGTTCATTGCAAACTTCAACATTTTGATTGAAGTTGGGGATTTCGCCAAAATTTCCTGTGCCCACTCATATGCCGTAGTTTCCAATTCGGAATGAGGAATTACTGCATTCACCATTCCCATTTCAAAAGCGTCCCGGGCGGAATAATTTCGGCCTAAAAAGAAAATTTCCCTGGCGCGCTTCTGCCCTACCATTTTTGCGAGATATGCAGATCCGTAACCTCCGTCAAAACTGGTAACATCGGCATCGGTTTGTTTAAAGATCGCGTGTTCCTCACTTGCAAGACTCAAATCGCAAACCACGTGCAAACTGTGGCCGCCGCCAACTGCCCATCCGGGAACTACAGCAATAACAACCTTCGGCATAAAACGGATCAGTCGCTGAACTTCAAGTATATTCAACCGGTGCATCCCATCTTCTCCCACATACCCTTGATGGCCCCTGGCTTTTTGATCTCCGCCGCTGCAAAATGAATAAACTCCGTCTTTACTTGAAGGCCCTTCTGCCGATAAAAGCACAACGCCTATAGAAGTATCTTCCTGTGCATCGTAAAAAGCATCGAATAATTCACTGGTGGTTTTGGGTCTGAAAGCATTGCGCACATCGGGCCTGTTAAATGCAATTCTCGCAACTCCACCCGCTTTCTTATAAGTGATATCTTCATATTCCTTTGCGGTTTTCCAATCGATTTTATCCATCTGCTTTGTTTTTTGTAAAAATAGGATTTTTATTATAGATTTAATCGGTTTCAGGAATTTCACTGTCGGGTGTAACATCAATAAATTTGAATGGAGTCTAATAATTGCACAATTCTTGATATATTTGAAAAAACCTCGCAAATGAAAAAAATAGGACTTTTATTTTTTCTTATACTTTCCTCCTATTTGGGAACCGCTCAGGAAATTCCATCTGTTGTCAGGTCATCTTCAGAATTTATAATCAAACGACTTGAGATAACACCTTCCCTGACCAATCTGGCCCCGGAAATACCAAATACGGGAAAATTCCGGATAAGAACTGTGAATTTTGATAAGGAAATTGAACGCAGGGAAGTGAATATTTATGAAATGATGGCTATGGAGGAGCGAATGAGATCGCGAACTGTGGAACTCGCCCCGCCGGTATATGTACCCAAAGATAGAGAGACGTTTTCTATTTCCCGAAATAGCAACATTAACGCCTCGCCAAGGTTTTACAACCAAACTTTTAGTCCTGAATTTCCTTCAAGAGGTACCAGAAATTCTGTTTATAAAGATGCTTCAGAAACTACCGGCTCTTCTTACCTTAGAAGTTATTCACCTTTTTACAGGCAAAACAATTATTACAACTAATCCTTTATTAAATAAATCCCGTCCTCTTTAATATCTATCAGGCGTTGTTTATACAAGGTCCCAATAGCCTTTTTAAAGCTTTTCTTGCTCATTTGAAGAACTCTTTGGACTTCCTGTGGGGAAGATTTATCGGTAAGCTTTAGACGACCTCCCTTCAATTCAATTTCATTCAGGATATCCTGGGCATTCGGCTCAATACTTCTGTAACCGGGACGTTGCAGGGTGATGTCAATTTTCCCGTCGGGACGTGTTTTCTTCACCCAGGCTTTTAATCGGTCACCGGGTTGCAGGTCCTGAAAAATATCGTCTTTAAAGATCAATCCCTGATGAATTTCATTTACAATTACATTCATTCCCAGATCTGTAGGATTGGCTATAATTATATCTACTGGCTGAAAAGGTTCCACCGTAATATCGCTATTGTCCAGAAAAGCATTGGTTTTGCTGGAACCAACCAATCTTCCTGTATCCTCATCCAAATAACAGAAAATAAGATACCAGCTGCCCTTGCGCATTTCGGAAGCCATTTCCCTGTAAGGTACAAAAAGGTGTTTCTCCAGTCCCCAGTCTAAAAATGCGCCAATATCAGAAACCTCAACACACTTGAGATACGCGAATTCATCTAATTTAACATAGGGTTTTAAGGTAGTGGCTACGGGCCGTTCCTGATGATCCAGATATACAAAAACCTCTATTTCATCTTCTAAACTGAAAGTTTCAGGTTTATATTTATTAGGCAATAAAACCTCGTCACCTTCTTCGTTTCGTAAAAACAATCCGGGTTCGGTATCGCGATCTATAATTAACGTGTGGTATTCACCAATTCCAAGCATAACTTTATTTTAAAATGCAAAGATACTTTTATTTAACCGGGTTTTTATAGAAATCAAAAAATCCGCTTCTCAACTTTGAAAAACGGATTTTTTGAAATTTCTTTATTGTGGATTTTATTTAAAATGATCTTCTTTTTTAAAGTATTTTGCCAGTAAATAATAAACGATGGGCCGGTATTTATTTCGGTTAGATTTTCCGTATTTCTCAAGGACGGAATTAAGACCAACATCAAGCTTTTCATCGTCTTTTAAACCCAGTTTTTTAACAAGAAAATTTTTCTTTACTGTTTCCAGTTCAGACGCGGAAGAACCTGAAACTGTTTCTGCATCACTATTAAAAATACTGGGACCACAAGCTTTTGTTACCTTTCTTAACAAATCTACATCCAAATCTTTTCCAATTTTTTCTTTAAAGTCCAGAATATATTTCTCGACTTTTTCTTCGGTTTTTGTTGCCATCTCTACTTGTTTTTAAATTTTCGCTTAAATTTAAGGAAAGATTCAAATAAATACGGAATTAAAATGTTAAGTTTTCATAAAATTAAAATATTTCAACAAGACCTCATCATTTATTTTTCGTGGAGTAAAAATTTCCAATAATTTTGGCTTTTTTGAAGGCTGAAAAAAGCCTTTTAATCCTTCAGACAGCTCTTCTGAAGTATTTGCCGAAACATATTCAAAGCTATGCATCTCACATAATGGTTTTGCATTCAGCTGATGTATGGTTTCAAAATAAGTATCAAAATTCTCATTATTCTTATTTCCCGGTAAGATCCTAAAAATTCCGCCTCCTTGGTTATTCAGCAAGATTATCCTGAAATTTGAAGGAATATAATTGTTCCAAAGCCCGTTGCTGTCATAAAACAGGCTCAGATCACCACAAATAAGCAAGGTTGGTTCCCTGTTTATTGCGGCAGCTCCTACTGCAGTAGAAACGCTTCCATCTATCCCACTGGTGCCACGATTGCAGAATATTTTCTGGGAAGCATCCCAGTTAAAAAGCTGGGCATATCTAACTGTAGAACTATTTCCCAACTGCACATTATAGTTTTTGGGCACGGCAGGAACAATGGCCTGCATGACTTTAAAATCTGAATACGGGATTTCATCTACATATATTTCGTGGCGTGCATCCAGTTTTTCCCTGATGTTTTTCCAAAAACCCCCATAATCGCTGTTTGTTGGTTTTAAAAGTGGAAGAAAAACCTTGAAAAAGGAATTAGGTGAAGTTTCAAAATGCTTGTTCAAACAAAAAAAAGTATTGTAAGCCTTTTTTGGATCTATATGCCAATGTTGTTTTGGCTGATAATCCCTTAAAAAGGATTTTATTTTTTTTGAGACTATCATCCCTCCAAAGGTGAGTAAAATGTCCGGTTGCAAAAGTTCAAATTGTTCCTTAGGGTTGGAAACTTTTTCTATTGGACCAATCAACGTATCTATTTGGGGAAAAAATTCCGGATGATGCAAATTGGAAGTCGTTTCGGTAAGTACCAAAACAGAATCGTCTTTGGCCAAAGCATCCAGAAACTCTTGCTCTACCGCATTGGGTTGGGCAACTCCCACAATGATCATCTTTCGCCTGGACTGGTTCCAGAGATTGGCAAAGGTCTGCAATTCATTTTCGGCATAAACCCGTTCCCGGATTTCAGGTAAAATTTGCAGGGGATTTACCAAATTGGTTTCAGTAATTTCATATAAAGGTTCATAGAACGGAACATTAATATGAACAGGTCCTTTTTGTTCTATAGCTTTATTTAGAGCTAAATTGATTTCCCGTTCATTGTGTTTTTGAGACTCAAATTGTTTTTTTTGAAGGTTTTTATTTGAAGAATCGGTTTCTTCCAATACTTCTGAATACAAGTTGGCAGAATACAAAATATGATTCTCAAATACATTTTTCTGTCGGATAGTTTGTCCGTCTCCAATATCAATTCTCTCAATTGGTCGGTCTGCCGAGATTATTACCAGGGGAACGTCACTGTAAAAGGCTTCGGCTATGGCCGGATAATAATTCAATAAAGCCGATCCGGAACTACAAACTATCGCCACCGGCTGTTGAAGTTGTTGTGCCATTCCAAGAGCAAAAAATGCCGCACATCGCTCGTCTACTATACTATAAGCTGTGATTTCCGGATGATGGGTAAACCCAATGATCAATGGTGCGTTTCTGGAACCGGGGGAAATTACAACATGATTAATGTTTTTAGCAACACAAAGAGCTACTATAGATTGGGCAAGCGGAATTTTAGAATATTTCACACATTTAATGTTTTCGACTAATTAGTCAATTATTCCAACCCTAACAGATTTTAAAGACCTATTAAGTTTGGTTCGTTTATTATCAAATCAATTTCAAAATTACGACTTCAAGAAGATTTTCAATTGACTTTTGGTTCTTATTTAAAAAGTACGCTTTTCATTGTTTGCGCCTTGTTTGAGGTTTCCTCCCATTCTGCTACAGGATTGGAATCTTTTGTAATTCCGCCCCCAACAAAAAGCACAGCTTTGTTATCTTCCAGTTTCATACATCTCAAATTCACGAACAAAGCAGAAGTTTTTGTAATGCTCGCATAGGCCTGATTTTCCCTGTTTTTTCGGTTGCTACTTCGTTGCAAGGTTTTTTTAAAGTTAAGTTCCCCTAAAAATCCAGTATAAAATTCCCTGTTATAATTTTCATTTTCCAGTATGAATTTTTTTGCAGGTGCCTTCGGAAGTCCACATACGGCAGGAGTGGGATGTAATGCCATGATTAATCTTTTCATATTTCCCGCATCCATATGCGTAGAGACGCGGAATTCCGCGTCTGTTCCCGAAATATGGGATTCGGCATCCGTAGAGACGCGGAATTCCGCGTCTGTACCTGAGATATCCGTTCTTAAATGAAGTAATCCCCCTGCTTTAGCAGTGTATGCCGGAGTTATTTCAATTTTTTCGGAGATAGGTTTTAAATATTCCAAAATGGAATCCGTTACTAATTGTTGTTCTACTTTTTCCTTTTCACCCCAATTTACATCTAAAGTTCCCTCATATTTTTGAGTTCCAGCCAGGGACATGGTTTTAAAACGGTTTCTCTCCAACCCTAGCAAGGTTTCGGGAGTTGCCCCCAACCATAAACCAACCTTTGGATGGAACCATATATATGCGAACGCCTCGGGATATTTTTCTGTGAGATCCCGAAAAATTTCAATCGGTTCCGGTTTTGTCGAAGAAGGTATTTGAATTACTTCCTTCCGGGAAAGCACCACTTTTTTAAAAGATTTATTCTTTATCGAATCGATTCCTTTTTGAACCAGTTTTATATGTTTCTCCTTTTCCAATGCATTTTCTGAATTGCCGGGATCCGCAATTTTCGAGAGCTTTGAAGTTTCTGAATTATTAAAAGTAGTTTCAAGATAATCGGCAAATTTCCCGGGAATTAAAATCGCCGTCTCCTTTTCATCAAATGGAGCAAAAACAAATCCGCTTTCCAGGTAATCTGTGGTCCTGTACAATTCCAGGTCATTTTGTAAAAATGCTTTTATCACTCCCGGTGAATTTGGAATAACGGGCTTGCGGTAGGCGACAAAAGGCAAACCTTTCTCCAGTTGAAATCTGAGTTCTTTAAAAAATTCTTCCGAAGAGATCATTATTTGTTTTTAGGCAAGGCTATGGTAGTTAATTTTACCAATGAGATCAAGTTGTTTTCGGAGTCGGTAATCCTGATGTCACAGAGTTGGGTTGTGCGCCCTTTATGAATAAAAGTCGCTTTTGCGAATACCTCGCCTTCTTTGATGCTTTTTAAGTGATTGGCAGAAATCTCAATTCCACGAATAAAAAACTCGGAAGAATCAAGAAAAATTTGCGATGCCACACTCCCCACACTTTCTGCCAAAGCTACGGTAGCTCCTCCGTGCAAAACCCCATCAGGTTGATGTACTTTTGAATTTACCGGCATTCTGGCGATTACGAAATCTTCACCAAGATCGATAAATTCAATGCCCAGGGTTTCCATCAAAGTGTTTTTGCACATTGCATTGCATTTTGCAAGTATTTCTTCTTTCTTCATCCTAATAAGATTGTTTACTTTGTAAAAATACAAAACCAAAAAGAATGAATCCCGGAGAAAAACAGGTTTCTTATGAAATCACCAATACTTACAGCACTTTAAACCATTTTACCCCTAAAACAAAAACCTTTTGGGTGATATTTCACGGAATTGGATATTTAAGTCGGTATTTTCTGAGATATTTCAAGGATCTGGATCCTGAAGAGAACTACATTATTGCTCCGCAGGCTCAATCAAAATACTATCTGGACGATAGATACAAACATATTGGCGCTTCCTGGCTAACTAAAGAAAATACAGAAGTGGAGATAAAAAATGTGTTGAATTATGTGGAAGAAGTTTACAAAGCCGAACACCTTCAAAATGCTCCCAATTTAATTATTCTGGGATTTTCACAAGGGGTTTCAATCGCAACCCGTTGGGTAGCACGAAATAAGGTTGAATGTGCACAGCTTGTCCTATGTTCGGGGAAAATTCCTGTTGAACTTAATCCTGAAGATTTTGAATTTCTTAAAAATACCAATTTTTCGTTTATTTACGGAACCAAAGACGAATATTTAAAAAAAGGAATTATTGAAGTTGAGGAAGAAAGACTTAAAAATTTATTTCCGAAGAACCTAAAAATTATTCCCTTTAAAGGTGGTCACGAGCTTAATAAAGACTTCATTCGCCAACTTGTTTAAGTAGAATTCAAATCAGATACTTTCCAATGAAACTAAAAAAAATAAATAGGGCTTCCATTTTTAAAAATCTTGGTCCCGGATTCCTGCTGGCAGGAGCAGCCATAGGAGTTTCACATTTGGTACAATCCACAAGGGCGGGTGCAGATTATGGATTTATACTTATTTGGGCATTAATTCTAGCTTGTGTTTCCAAATATCCTTTTCTGGAATTTGGCCCAAGATATGCCGCAGGGACTGGAAATCACCTTATTACCGGTTATAAAAAACTGGGGGTTTTCCCCTATTGGATTTATATAATAATTACCGTAGGAAGCATGTTTATTATCCAGGCAGCTGTTACTATAGTTACGGCCGGACTAGCAGAACGTTTATTTGGATTTGGCTGGTCTCCTTTTCTATGGAGCATTGTAATATTGGGTTCTTGTATTGTTTTATTGTTGGTAGGAAAATACCCTGCGCTGGATAAAAGCATGAAAATTATTGTCACTTTCTTAACTATTGCTACCCTGGCAGCAGTGGTTATGGCATTTGGTGCCGGAACAACCTCACAAGCCCTGCATACTCCTTCTCCAACTTTATGGACTTCAGCCAGCCTGGCATTTATTATTGCATTTATGGGATGGATGCCTATTCCCCTGGATGCCTCGGTATGGCATTCTATATGGACCAAAGAAAAATCCCATCAAACCAA
>Ga0307486_1003168_pt1 | contig 10870 bp, 11 predicted proteins | sample CBIW02metaG_FD_203663 | JGI IMG/M metagenome (GOLD analysis project Ga0307486, IMG submission 203663) | Sea-ice brine microbial communities from Beaufort Sea near Barrow, Alaska, United States - CBIW 0.2 | ecosystem: Environmental > Aquatic > Marine > Coastal | place: USA: Alaska | collected... | reverse complement strand
TCAGCTCCTGGATGGCCAAACCGATCGTGTGCGGAAAATCGCCGCCGCCGAATTCCTCGGGCAGCGGCACCGCGCCCCAGCCGGTGTCAACGTACTGGCGGTAGGCGTTTTTGAAGCCCGGGGAGGTGACGACGGTGCCATCCGCCTCGCGCCGTGCGCCCTGTACGTCGCCGGCGCGGTTGGTGGGGCCGACCACCTCGGCCATGAATTCGCCGCACTGCTCCAGAAGCTCGACGGCCGTGTCGAGGTCCGCGTGCTCGAATCCGGGCAATGTGGCGAGGCCGGGATAGCCCACCACATGCTCGAGAGTGAAAGCGATATCGGCTGTTTGGGGACGAAATTGGCTCATGCCGTCAGCGTAGCTAGGGATATCGCGGCGATGGTGAGACCTCAGCATCTGTTCGGGAATGTGCCGCTTCCCTACAACTCAGCGGCCGATCCCCCGCCATGGGCGATGTATTCCTACAAAGCTTCCTAGCCGCCGGAGACGATCGGGATGTCGGTGGCGTCGGCTGCTGCGTTCATCCCGCCGGCATCGTGAACGTTGGTGAACCCGGCGGATTCCATGATCGACACGGCCTGAGCCGACCGGTTTCCGGATTGGCAGTAGACAACGTAGTCGCCATCCACGGGATAGTCCCCGATGGCCTGCTCGAACGAGCCGGACTGAAGGTTGACGTTGACGGCCCCGTCGAGATGCCCCGCGGCATACTCGGCGGGAGTGCGCACGTCCATGATCACGGTATCCGCGCTCACCGTTGCGCTCTGGGGTGCCGAACAGGCCGTGAGGCCGAGGCCGAGCACGGCGAGGAGGCTGACGAGCAGGGGCAGGGTTCGCAGGCGGGGCATGGGGGTCTCCTTCGGATGGGCATTGGATCCCAGTATACCCGTAGGGGTATTAACTCCTATGACCGCCAACCCGCGAGCCGACGGCGAGCGGCCCCTCGGTTTGCCACTGGGCGGACGTGATGTTCCGGTACCAGGTCGGAGCGTTGTCCGGACTGGCGGCATAGCCGGCGACGGTCGCGCACGGGCGGGCGATCACAATTTCGGTCTGCACATCAACCACGACGTTCTCCTTCGGCTCGGGATCGGGTCAGACGCTCGCGACCCGGCGGCCCGTGAAGGCGATCAGGCGACCCAGCCACTCGGCGGATTCGGCGACGAGGGTTAGCGCGAAAGCGGCATCCGGGTCGACCGGAAGGAAGACGGTGTTGGTGAAGGTCATGAGTGTTCTCCTGAGTGCGATTGTTCGTTCAGCTGGCGGGCATCCTCGACCAGCAGGTCCAGCTCGTTCGTCCAGAACGACTCGAACAGCCGCCTGAGCCGTGCCACGCCTCGGGTGTCGAGAGTGTAGAACCGGTTGCGCCCGTCTTTCCGCGCCGCCACCAGACCAACCTCGGACAGCAGGATCAGATGCTGCGAGATCGCGGAACGACTGACACCGAACGATGCCGTCAGCTCGGTCACGGTCATTTCGCCGCCGGACAACAGCTGAAGCAGGCGTCGCCGAGTGGGCTCCGCGGCAACTTCGAGTAGATCCAACATATTCGATACGTTAGCAGGCACTAACGTATTTGTCGATTTTCGGGTGGGGTTCTCCCGGGAACGGCGCCCGGCATCACCGCAACGAAAAGAGGCGATATTGCCCGCCGCGCCGCAACGTTGCGCGTTGTGCGCGTGTGTCGGGGATACTGGGTGGAGCGAGTTGGAAAGATCGAGAGGGGCACCGTGATTTCACTCATCCGCGTTGGCGAGTTGACGACGAAGTGAGCGCCCAGGAGCATGCCGCCAATCGGTTTGAGGCGCTGGTCGAGAGCTCCCCCGATGCCCTGCTGGTGGTCACCGTCGACGGTCTCATCGTCTTGATCAATGCCGAGGTGGAACGGATGTTCGGGCACCCGCGGGGCGAGGTGATCGGGCAGCACTATGGCCTGCTCCTGTCCGGCGTCGGCGTCGGCGACTCCGGCGTTGCGGATCTGCTCGCCACGACCCTGCAGCTCGTGGGCCATCGCCTGGACGGATCCCGACTTGCGGTCGAGGCGCGAATATCGCGGCTGTCCGACTCCCCCGAAGAGATCGCCATCTCCGTTCGAGAATCCACGAACGCTTCCACCAACGACTCCGAACTGCGCGCCGCGGTGTCGCTCCTGAACGCCACGCTCGATTCGACCGCCGACGGCATCCTCGTTGTCTCCCGGGACGGGCGCATCGCCGGGTCCAATGGGCGCTTCGCCACCCTGTGGGGCATTCCCGCCGAGTTGTTGAGTTCTCGGGATGACGACCGCGTCATGTCCTTCGTTCTCGATCAGCTCGTCGATCCCGCCGGTTTCGTGGACAAGGTACGGGAACTCAACGCCCATCCGGAGGCCGAGAGCAATGACGTTCTGACGTTTCGTGACGGGCGCACCTTCGAGCGGTACTCCCGACCGCAGCGCGTGGCCAACACCATCGTTGGTCGAGTGTGGAGTTTCCGTGACGTCACGGCCAGGGAACGCGCCCAGGATCAGGCGCGCGCGTCCGCGGCCGCGTTCGCCGCCCAGGCCGAGCAGCTCAGGGTGCTCGCTTTGCACGACGCACTGACCGGCCTCGCCAACCGCGCCATGTTCCACGAACGTCTGAACCACGCCCTGGCGGCCAGGGACGGCCGCGGAGTGCATGTTCTTCTTCTTGACCTCGACGATTTCAAGGAGATCAACGATGTCCTGGGCCATCACTCCGGTGACGAAGTGTTGATGGAGCTCGGACGGCGCCTGGAACACTGTGTGCGCCCCGAAGACACCGTCGCACGCCTCGGCGGGGACGAATTCGTGGTCTTGCTCGCCGGCGCAGCCGATCCCGACGCCGTCGCGGAGCGAATCGTGGAGGCGATGAGCCTGCCCACGCGGGTGCAGGACACCGAGATCCGGGTGAGCGTGACGCTCGGAATCGCGTCAACGGTAGACGGTCTGCTCGAGGGACCGGAGCTGCTCCGTCGAGCCGACATCGCCATGTACGTGGCGAAGGCGGCGGGCAAGAACCGCCACGTCAGCTTCCACCCCGACATGATGACGGCGCTGCTCGCACGCACCAACATGGAGACCGGCTTGCGTCATGCCGTAGAACGCGACGAAATGATCGTGCACTTCCAACCGATCGTCGACCCCGAGAACGGTCTCGTCTCGCAGTTCGAGGTCTTGGTGCGCTGGAAACGCCCCACCGGACTCGTGCCTCCGCTGGATTTCATTCCGGCGGCCGAGCGCAGTGGTGCGATCGTTGTCATCGGTGAGGAGGTTCTGCGTCAGGCCTGCACCGGGCTCTGCACCTGGCTCGACGGTTCCGAACTGCGCTCCGTCGCTGTGAACGTCTCGGCCGTGCAGGTTCGAGAGGAACATTTTGCTCAGCGGGCGCTCGCCATCGCCGCCGAGTGCGGGGTCCGGCCGACGCAACTCGTCGTCGAGGTCACCGAAAGCGTCTTCCTCACCCCCGGCGATCACGTTATGGAACAGCTGAGGATTCTCCGCGACGCGGGCGTTCGCATTTCCATCGATGACTTCGGTACGGGGTATTCCTCCCTCGCCCAACTCCAGGATCTGCCCGTCGACGCCATCAAGGTGGACAAGTCCTTCGTGGACAAGATCGTCACGGGCGGCGAGAACCTGCCCATTCTCAATTCAATGATCGACATGGCCCATAACCTGGGGCTGCACGTGACGGCGGAGGGGGTCGAGACCCACGCGCAGGCCGCGAAGCTCATCCGACTCGGCTGTGACGGGCTCCAGGGCTACCTTTTTTCCAGGCCACAGCCCGCCGGCGAGCTGCCGAGGGCGGAAGAACGTTCCGCCCACCTGATGAAGGGCGTTCTCAGCACCGGAAACGCCTGACGCGTCGCCTCTATTGCTCCGCAGCACCGGGAGCGGAGGCACCGGGATCCGTTGGGCTGGACCTGGCATCCGCGGGGTCATGCTGGCGCCGACTGGCGAACAAAATGGGGATTCCGATCAGCTCGATGAGCCCGCCGATCATCAGCGAGGTGCCGTACCCGCCGAGGTCGGCCGCGCGGCCGAGCGCCGGCTGGATGAAGACGCCGCCGAGGCTGCCGAAGAGCGAGTCGAATGACAGCACTGTCGCACGTTGCCTGGACGGGATCATGTCGTTGAGATAGGCCTGCCGCACCGGACCGGCGACGGCGAAGACGAAGCCCCAGACCACGAGCAGCACGACGGCGAACCAGAACAGATTGGTCAGACCGAGCACCACGAGCACGACAGCGCTGGCAACGGATGCCCCGATCACAGTGGTTGTACGCAGCGCGAACACGGCGCGCAAACGAGGAGCCAGCACGCCGCCGGCCACCTGAGCCAGCGACAGTGCGGCCGCGGCCGACCCCGCGATCGAGTACGCCGCCGGATCACCGTAGAGCTGCAGCAGATACGGCTGCAGCGCGTAGAAGGCGTAGAAGCCGACCCCGGAGGCGAACGGCGCGGAGAGAATCACCCACCGAACGGAGCGTCTCTTGAGCCCGTGCTCGATCGACTCGGCCAGTACGGTGCGAGTCGCCCGCAGCGGTCCCGTTGACCGATCCGGAGAGAACCCGAGGTCCTTCATCACGAGGGCCGCGAAACCGAACATCACGACGAGTACGGCGGCCCGCAGCGCGAACGGCACCCCGAGGTTCGTCGCCTGCGCGACCACGCCGCCGAGCACCGATCCGGTGAACATGGCGACACCGCTGACCACGAGCCCGCGACCGAATACGGACTCGAGACTTCCGGTATACCCGCGAAACGCCAGCGCGTCGACCAGCCACGCATCGACGGCCCCCGAGAAGAACGTGAAGCCGAGTCCCAGCAGCACCGACACGATCGCCCACCAGAGAAACGGCGCGTGCCAGAGCCACAGCATCCAGTACAGCCCGGTGGTAGCGGCGAGGGTGATGGTGCCGAGCAGGTAGGAGGCCTTGCGCCCCACCGTGTCGGCGACCACGCCTGTCGGTATCTCGAAGACCACCATGCCGGCAGTGAAGAACGCGTTCGCGGCAAACGCCTCAAAATTCGACAGCCCCGCATCGAGCAGGAACAGCGTGTTGATGCCCCAGATCAACGACGCCGCGAGCGTATTGCCGAGCAGAAGCGTCAGATACACCCGCTGCACGCGCGTCGCCTCCGGGTTCATGAGCACCATCATCGACCCGATTGGAGCGCAGCGCCAGACACCGGGCACGCGTCATGACGGGGCCGTGATCGCGCGTAAGTATCCCGCCCGAATGTGAGAATCGGGTCAATTGACGATACTGCAACCCAATCGTTATATGAGTGGCCCGTGGTCGGTCGTCGAACCCGTGCCGCCGAGCCGAGAAGACCGCGGTGGCATCGCGGCGGTACGAGTGCTCCAGATTCGCTGAATTCAGCGGGACAGCGCGCCAAGCGCACCAGAATACGTCGCTGCCAACAGGGTGTTCCGGGCGTGCACACGCGCCGTCGACCGCGTGGCGTTCCGAGACCCGGTCGAGAGCGCACGATGGCCACAGTTGACACCATTTTCGAGGCCAAAACGCGTTCGGCGGCGACAAAGCGGCCTACTTCTGTGAGACTGGACTGACTGAATCACCCCTACAGCGGGCATTCGAACCGGGGAAACCCACTGGAGAAAAACCCAATGACGGATCAAGCTTTCCAACTAGTAGCAATTGTTTTGTATTTAGCGGGCATGGTCACCATCGGCTGGTTCGCCTACCGCCAGACCAAAGACCTCGATGACTTCATGCTCGCGGGCCGCGGCCTGAAGCCCGGCACCGCCGCCCTGAGCGCCGGCGCCTCCGATATGTCGGGCTGGCTCCTGCTGGGTCTTCCCGGCGCCATCTACGTGTCCGGTCTCGTCGAGGCGTGGATCGCCATCGGCCTCACCATTGGCGCGTGGCTCAACTGGAAGTTCATTGCTCCCCGGTTGCGCTCGTACACACACGTGTCGAACAACTCGATCACCATCCCGAGCTTCTTCGAGAACCGCCTCAAGGACAACTCGCGCATCCTCCGCGTCGTCTCCGGCGTGATCATCCTGGTGTTTTTCACGTTCTACGTGTCGTCCGGAATGGTCGCCGGCGGTGTGTTCTTTGAGAACTCCTTCGGGTCGACCTTCCTGGTCGGAATGCTGATCGTCGCCGGAGTCACCCTGCTGTACACACTCTTCGGCGGATTCCTCGGCGCCACCCTCACCGACGTCGCCCAGGGCATCCTGATGCTCGTGGCCCTCGTCGCCGTCCCTCTGGTGGCCCTGAACGCCACGGGAGGCATCACGGCGACGCTCGACGCCATCCGTGAAATCGATCCGAACCATCTCTCGCTGACCGCCGGCGGATCCATCCTCAGCGTCATTTCCGCCGCCGCATGGGGACTCGGCTACGTGGGCCAGCCGCACATCCTCGTGCGCTTCATGGCGATGCGTTCCCCCCAGGACGCGACGGCCGGCCGCCGGATCGGCATCGGCTGGATGATCATCACGGCCCTCGGCGCCATCAGCACCGCACTCATCGGCATGGCCTACTTCCAGCAGCACCCGGAGGTCACCCTGAACAATCCCGAGACGGTGTTCCTGCTGCTCTCGCAGATCCTGTTCCACCCGTTCATCGCCGGGCTGGTGCTGGCCGCCGTGCTGGCCGCGATCATGAGCACCATCTCGTCGCAGCTCATCGTCTGCTCCTCCGCCCTGGTTGAGGACCTGTACAAGATCGTCGGCAAGAAGGATGCGTCCCCGAAGCAGATGATCATGCTCGGCCGTCTCGGCGTGCTGCTCGTGGCCCTGGTCGCCGGACTCATCGCACTCAACCGCGATTCCACCATCCTCGAGCTGGTCGGATTCGCCTGGGCCGGTTTCGGTGCCGCGTTCGGTCCCGTCGTTCTCCTCTCCCTGTACTGGAAGAAGCTCTCGATGTGGGGCGCGCTGTCCGCAATGGTCACCGGCGCCGTCGTCGTCTTCATCTGGGGCAACTCCTCGCTCGGAGACGTGATGTACGAGATCGTGCCCGGCTTCATCGCGAGCATGCTCGTTGCCGTGGTGGTTTCGCTGGCCACGCACAAGCCGTCGGCCGAAATCGAAACCGAGTTCGATGCCGCTGTCGAGCAGTCCCACCCGCGCTACAAGGCGCCGGCGGCTGCCAAGGTCTAGCACCGCGCGTCACTCGTAGCGAAGGCACGTGCCCCGGCCATTACGGTCCGGGCACGTGCCTTCGCTCGTTTGCGTCTGGAGAACCGTCGGGACCCCTATACCCAATGGGGTATAGGGGGTATAGGATTGATACCCTGTAGGGTATTGATTGGATATGACCCACGGCCGAGAAGAATGGTGGCCTGAAATGACTTCGGACACAGCGAAATCAGACGACATGCGCAAGATCGCCAACCGACTCAAGCGCGCGCAAGGACAACTCGCCGCGGTGATCGCCGCCGTCGAGTCCGGTGCGGACTGCCGCCCGGTGGTCATGCAGCTCGCCGCCGTGTCCAGCGCGATTGACCGCGCCGGTTTCACGATCATTTCCTCGGCCATGAAGGAATGTCTCGTCGACAACGCAGGCGACGGCGACAAGAAGCCGCTCGACGTCAAAGAGCTCGAACGGCTCTTTCTCTCCCTGGCCTGACCCGGTCTGGTCCCGTTCCCGTCCCACTGGAACACCGGTTAGGGAATCGTCGCCGCCACCACGCGGATGTGGCCACCGCGCAGCGAGACGGAACGCACGTCGACGCCCTCGTGTTCCAGCGCGGTCCAGGGGCGAGCGGTGACGTCGGCGCCGCCCACCGCGACGGCCAGGCGGGCGAGCGGTGAGAACACCCGATGCCGGCCCGTGGGCAGTTGCATGTCCACGATGCCGGCGCGGCCGCCCGGTCGCAGCAGTTCACGCATCCGCTGCCAGGCCGGGTGCCAGTCGTCGAAAACGCTCATGGCGTACGTCGCGAACACGGCGTCGACGTGCCGCTGGCCTGCCGGCAGCAGGCTCGTGACCTGCGCGAGGTCGAAGCGTGTTGCGTCCGCCTCGACCACGCGCACGGTGCTCCACCCGTTCGAGTCCACTCGCCGCCGGGCCATGCGCAGCATCGCCGGGCTGCGATCGAGCCCGATGACGGTGCCTCCCGGCCCCACCGCGTCGACGAGGCGGCCAAAATTCAGTCCGGTGCCGCACCCCAGATCGAGAACCGTGTCGCCGGGCGTCAGCCCGAGCAACCTCACTCCGGCTTCTCGTCCCGCCCGATACACGAGGCGCTCCCCAGACAGCGCATCGTAGAAACCGGCGGCGATTTCGTAGACGTTCCGCATAGCCAGCCTTTCCTCCCCCTCAGCCTAGCCAGCGCGCGGGCGGCACCGGGCTCGTCGGAACCTCTCACACGGAACGTCTACGCTCACAAGCATGGATAAAGGCACAGCATGGGACCTCGTGGTCATCGGCGGCGGTTCCGCGGGGCTCGTCGCGAGCCGCACGGCCGCGAGCCTCGGGGCGCGGGCACTCCTGATCGAAACCCACCGCCTCGGCGGAGATTGCCTCTGGACCGGATGCGTTCCGTCCAAGTCGCTCATCGCGGCCGCGGACGCGGCAACGGCGGCACGGGCCTCCGCGCATCTCGGCGTCACGGCCGGTGAGGTCGTTGTGGACTTCGCCCGAGTGATGACGCACGTGCACGACGCCATGAACGAGATCGCGCCGGTGGACTCCGCCGAATCACTCGAACGCGACGACATCGATGTCCTGATCGGAACGGCGCGATTCACCGGACCGAACACGGTAGACGTGAACGGCCGCGAGGTGCGGTTTGGCCAGGCGCTCATCGCCACCGGCGCATCACCCGCGCTGCCCGCGATCACAGGCATCGAGGACGTCGAGGTGCTGACCAGTGCAACGTTTTGGGACCTGCGCACCCTCCCGGAGAGACTCGTCGTGCTGGGCGGCGGGGCGGTCGGCTGTGAAATCGCGCAGGCGATGGCCCGCCTGGGATCGTCGGTGACGCTCGTGCACCGCGGCGCGCGGCTCCTGCCCAAGGAAGACGAACGCGCCAGTGCGCTGATCGAGGCCGCGCTGGTCGCCGACGGTGTCACCGTGCTCACCGGCCGCACCGTCGCATCCGTCACGTCGACGGATGGCCTCGCCGGAACATTCGCCCTCAGCGATGGCGGCACCCTGCCGTTCGACCGTGTTCTCGCAGCCCTCGGCCGCCGTCCCAACACCGCCGGGCTGAACCTGGACCGGGTCGGCGTGCGGCTGAACGCCCGCGGCCACGTGGTCGTCGACTCCCGGCTGCGCACCACCAACCCCCGCATTTGGTCCGCGGGTGACGTCACGGGGTTGCCTCAGTTCACCCACACGGCAGGCGTCAACGCGAGCGTGGCTGCCACGAATGCGATCCTCGGCCTGACCCGCCGAGCGGACACCACCGCGATTCCCCGGGTCACATTCACCCACCCCGAGGTCGGCGCCGTCGGCCTGCAATCCGCCGACGCCGGGGCCCGGGGGCACCGGGTCGTCAGCCGGGATCACGCGCACGTTGACCGGGCCATCACCGAGTCCAGACAGAACGGCTATACCCAGCTCGTCGTCGACAAACGCGGCCGCGTGCTCGGAGGAACCGTCGTCGGTCCCCGGGCCGGTGAGACTCTCGGGGAGATCTCTCTCGCGGTGAAGAACGGGCTCACCACGAGCGATATCGCCGGAACGACCCACGCCTACCCCACTTACAACGACGGGCTGTGGAACGTGGCCGTGGCCGATGTGCGCGTGCGCCTGGGTTCCGGCCTCATCCGCGGTGCCGTGGTCGCCCTGCGCCGGCTGCGCAGCGCTCGATTGCGCTGAGCCGTCAGCGCAGCGCGCGGTACCCGACGACGATTCGCTGGATCGCGCTGATGCCGACCACAACGCCCCAGGCGAGCGCCAGCTGCCACGCGATGAAGGGAAGCATCAGCCAGAGGCTGTGCACGACGATCGTCTCCCCGCCCTCGGCGATCCGGCCGAGAAACGAAAGGGAGCGTCCGTCGTCAATCTGCCGGTTCGTCCGTTCGGCGATCGACGAGAAGGCCAGAAAGGCTGCCCCGATGCCCACCCCGAAGACGGTGAACCCGTACACGGTGAAGTCCGCAACAATATCGAGGAACCCCCCGGCCTCGCTGTCGTTGCTCTCCCGGCTCTGGCGATCGTCGCGTTCCCGGCGCAACCGGGCCAGGGAGCCGTCCAGTCCGTCGAGGACCCGCGACACCAACCACAGGGCGAGAGACCACCACCAGAGTTGGGTTGCCGCCGCCGCCGCGCTGCCGAGGCCGAGCACCAGGCCGGCCACCGTCAGCCGATCCGGCGTCACCCAGGACCGGTCGACAGCCGTGGCCGCGGCACGAAGCGGGGCGTTGAGCATGCTCCGCAGCGAGGAATCAAACATCCGAGGCCGACGATTCCGTCGCATCCGGGGTGCTCCGTTCCTCGGGCGCGGTTCGCGCTCGAGCGGCGCGCCGGGCCCGGATCCCCAGCACAAGTCCCAGCACGCTCAGGCCGCCAAGCACGCCCAGGGCGATCCACAACGGCCACCCGGGTGAGAGGCCGAAGGCGCCCACCGCCACGTAGGAGAGGGTTCCCGGGATAATGCCGACCGCCGTACCGAGCGCATAGTCCCGGCGGCGCACCGAGGTCAGGCCGGCGGCGTAGTTGATGGCAGTGAACGGCAGCACGGGAATCAGCCTGGCCCCGATCACGGTGACCAGTCCCCGCTGACGCAGAAGCTCATCCACGCGGGCGACCCGGGCGCCGGTGAACCGTTCGACCGCGTCCCGGCCGAGCAGACGCCCGACGATGAACGCGAGGGTTGCGCCGAGGAGAGCGCCGACGTAGACCAGCGCCGCACCGGTGCTGAAGCCCCACGTGAGA
>Ga0307486_1003167_pt1 | contig 10874 bp, 7 predicted proteins | sample CBIW02metaG_FD_203663 | JGI IMG/M metagenome (GOLD analysis project Ga0307486, IMG submission 203663) | Sea-ice brine microbial communities from Beaufort Sea near Barrow, Alaska, United States - CBIW 0.2 | ecosystem: Environmental > Aquatic > Marine > Coastal | place: USA: Alaska | collected... | reverse complement strand
CAATTTTCACCTAAAAATAGGCCTGTAAAATTAGATTATGCAATGATTACGCATTATCACGATGATCATTTTGGTGAAATGGATTCGTTAAGAAAAGTAGCTCCTGGAGGTTATCAACTTACAGGAATTATGGAGGTAGGAACTTTAATTCCTTTAAAAAAATTAATTGATCGAGGGTTTGATTATCCTATCAATTTAAAAGACATTAAAGTACAGTCTCAGAAGCGTTTTACTACAGATAAATATGGAATGATTCCAACCTTAAAACAGTATTGGAAATTTATAGAGTTTCAAAAAAACAAAAACGGATTGATTCATGAAACGTTAAAAGCAGGAGAATGCAATCAAATAAAATTACTAAATAAACCCAATGATTATCCTGAATTTAAGGTTCAAAATATTGCTGTAAATGGACTAATATGGACAGGTGAAAAGAATAATACTTTTAGTCTTTTTAATGAAGGGGAGTACCCTGGAGAGAATCCTTTAAGTACCTGTATTAAAATTTCTTATGGTGACTTTGATTATTTTACAGGTGGAGATATTAATGGCATTGATGATATTGGCAGCACAAATATTAATAGTTTGGAATCTCAGATTGCTCCAGTTGTTGGGCCAGTTGATGTTGCAACCTTCAACCATCATGGGAGTCGAGATTCACAAAACGCCTTTTATGTAAGATCGATTCGGCCTAGAGTTTGGATTCAACAAAATTGGTCTTCAGATCATCCAGGTGACGACGTGTTACGAAGAATATTATCAAAAAAGTTATATCCGGGAGATAGAGATGTTTTTTCAACAACGATGCTGCAAGCAAACAAAGACGTAATTGGAGGGAATATAAACAACTATAAAAGTCAAAATGAACATATTGTTTTGAGAGTTAAAAAAGGTGGAACGTCATACGATATTTATATTTTGAATGATAATAATAAAGAAAGAGAAGTGCTAGCCAAATTTGGACCTTATGAATCAAGATAAAATAAATTTAAATAAAAGAACTGAAGGTGATATTAATTTTAGTCCAGCTAGAGAAGAATGGCTAAAAACAGAAGTGAATAAAAAAACGGAAGCCCTTTTAGAAAAAGACGCGCGTTATTTTATGCATCAATCTATGTCAACACCTTGTTTAGATGTTTTAAAAAATTGCGAAGGGTCATACATTGAAAACGTTTCAGGTAAAAAATACTATGACTTTCATGGGAACAATGTCCATCAAATAGGATATTCGAATCCTAAACTGATTGAAAATATTATTGCTCAGTTACATCGTTTGTCTTTTTCCCCAAGAAGATTCACAAACGAACCTGCCATTAATTTTGCAGAGAAATTAGCCAGTTTATGTCCAGGAAGTTTAAACAGAATCCTCTTAACACCAAACGGAAGTTCTGCTGTGGGAATCGCCTTGAAATTAGCGCGGGCAATAACTAAAAAGTTTAAAGTTGTTTCTTTCTGGGACTCTTTTCATGGGGCTTCTCTAGATGCAATCAGTGTGGGGGGTGAGTCTACCTTTAGAGAATATATGGGGCCGTTATTGCCCGGAATTGAACGAATTCCTCCTCCAATTACCTACCGTGGCATTTTTGAAAACAATGAAAACAAATGTTTAGAATACTTGGAATATGTTTTTGCAAAAGAGGGAGATATCGGTGCTTTTATAGTGGAAACAATTAGAAATACTGATGTCCAAATTCCATCGAAACATTTTTGGAAAGAGGCGAGAAAGCTCTGCGATAAATACGGCGTATTGTTACTGTTGGATGAAATTCCAATTGCTTTAGGCAGAACCGGAAAAATGTTTGCTTTTGAGCATTATGATATCGAACCTGATATTTTGTGTTTAGGCAAAGGTTTAGGTGGCGGTATTTTTCCGCAAGCGGCTATAATTACCAGAGATGAATATAATATTTTTGGCTCCATTTCTTTGGGGCATTATACTCATGAAAAAAGTCCTATAGGTGCAATAGCGGGGCTGAGCACAATTCATTTCATTGAAGAGAATAATCTATTAGGAAAAGTACAAGACGATGCTGTTTATATGCAATCGAAATTAAGGCGTTTTCAGGAAAAATTTTCACTCATTGGTGATGTTCGCGGCATTGGTCTTTTGTGGGGTATAGAATTAGTAAAAGATAGAACGACAAAAGAAAAAGCGATTGCTGAGGCTGAAAAAGTTATGTATGCTTGTTTAAAGCGGGGTCTCAGTTTTAAAGTTTCAGCGGGGAATGTATTGCAATTATCTCCGGCATTAACGATTAGTAGAGAAGAATTAAATGAAGCCTTACAAATTTTAGAAGAAAGTTTAACGATAGTACAACATTAAAAAAAAATGAAAAAATCAATTTTACTGACAAGCCTATTTACAGTATTCTTTTTAGGAACTCAGGCGCAAGAGAAAACAGAAACCAAAAAACCAAAAATCATCTTAATTACCTTGGATGGTTTCCGATGGCAAGAATTATTTACTGGAGCCGATGCTAAACTGATTGCTAATAAGGAATATGTTGGAGACACATTGGATTTAAAGGATAAATTTTGGAGAGCAACTCCAGTAGATAGAAGAAAAGTGTTAATGCCCTTTTTTTGGAATGAAGTGGTTACAATGGGACAAATTCACGGTAATAGAAATTTGGGAAGCAATGTTAATTTAACGAATACCATGTGGTTTTCGTACCCTGGATATAACGAAATATTATCAGGAGTAGCGGATAATAAACGAATCAAGAGCAATGCTAAAATTAATAACCCTAATACAACAGTTTTAGAAAAAATTAATAATAGACCACAATACAAGGACAAAGTAGCTGCTTTTGGTAGCTGGGATGTATTTCCTTATATTATAAATGAAGAACGTTCGGGAATTCCTGTAAATGCAGGTTTTGAAACAGCAAAATCCAATACTCTTTCAGATAGAGAAGTGTTTTTAAATGATCTACAATCTAAAGTTCCATCACCTTGGGGGTCAGTAAGATTAGATGCCTTTACGTCAAATTATGCCTTGGAGTACATGAAAAAAGAGTATCCAGAGTTGATATATATTTCTTATGGAGAAACGGATGATTTTGCTCATGATGGGAAATACGATGCGTATTTAAAATCGGCACATACCGCAGATGCTTTGATAAAAGACTTATGGAGTTTTACTCAGAAGGATAAATTTTATAAAGACAATACTATTTTTATCGTTTCAACAGACCATGGTAGAGGTACAGAACCTTTAGAAACATGGAAAAGTCATGGCAGTAAAATTAAAGGAGCAGGGCAAGTGTGGTTGGTTATCTTTGGAAATGGAGTAAAAACCTTAGGAGAAGTAACAAATGACGAGCAATTATATAGCAATCAAATAGCTCCAAGCATATTGGATTTGTTCAATGTTGAGATTGACAGTAAAGCAATGTTGGGGAAGACATTAGATGTTCTTTTGGGAGAGTAAATTTTTTCAGCACAAGGCACTAAAATTAAACCAGAACATTTTTTAACAAACAGATTTGTTTCATTTAAAAAAGTTCGCAAAAAAGTCTTATATGATTATTCAAATGACTTTAACAATAAATAAAATCATGAAAAAATTTATTTTATCACTAGTATTATTATTTTTTATTAGTTGCAGTATTAATAATAATTTAGTAAAAAAAAATGTATGGATCATGTCTGCTCCTGCAGGAAGTGAAATTACAAAAATTGACCCAAAAGGAAAAACAGTGATTCCTAATGGTAGATTTATTACGCCAGCTGGTAAAAGTATCGTAACCGCACCACATCCGTATGGATTGACATTAAGTCCGGATGGTAATACTGCAGTTACCGCCAATTCTGGAACCAATCCTATTTCAATTACTATAATACGAAATATTTTATCAAATCATCCGGAAGTACGGCAAATTCCCCCTGGGCCGGCTACAGATAAAGGTGTTTTAGCCTCTGTTTTTATGGGTTTGGCAATTTCTCTCGACAATCAAACAATATATGTTGCGGGTGGACAAGAGAATAAAATTTATTTGTTTGATGTGAATTCAGGAGAAAATAAAGGATTTATTGATTGCTCCGATAAATCTGAAAAAGTGGATTATTCCCATGGATATATTGGCGACCTAAAGTTATCAAAAGATGGAAAAACGCTTTATGCCGTAGACCAGATAGGTTTTAGAATGATAATTGCAGATACAGAAACAAAAACGCTTAAAAATTCAGTTCCCGTTGGTCGCTATCCATTTGGAATTTGCTTGTCCCCGGACGAAAAGAAAGTCTATGTCGCTAATGTGGGAATGTTTGAATATGCTTATATAAAAGAGAGTAAAGATGAAGATGCAAAGATAAAACCGATTAGTTATCCTGCTTTTGCTTATGGTTCAAAAGAAATGGAAAATGGCATCGAAAATGACACCATATCAATTAAAGGTTTAGGTGATCTTAATGCGATTGAGGCATTTTCTGTGTTTGCGATTAATCTGGAGGATCCGCTTAATCCACAAGTTGTTTCAAAAATTAAAACCGGCCATTTGGTTGGGGATTTGGTTGAAGGGATTCCTGCTGTGGGAGGCTCAAGTCCCAACTCAATTGTGGCAACCAATGAATATGTGTTTGTAAGTAATGGAACCAATGACAACATTTCGGTAATTTCTATCGAAAAAGATTCAGTAATTAATTCCATTTATCTTAAACCAGATAATAGGATTAAACAATTTAGAGGAGTTATCCCTTTCGGTTTGGCTTTAAGTTCAGATCAAAATCGATTGTATGTCGCTGAATCAGGAATAAATGCAATTGGCGTTATCAATGTTGCCGACCAAAAGGTTTTAGGGCATATTCCAACCGGTTGGTTTCCTTCAAAAGTTGAGGTAAGCAATGATGGGAAAAAACTGATTGTAGCAAATGCAAAAGGATTTGGCAGCGGCCCAAACGGAGGGGCTTCATTTAAACTAGGTCCTGAAGGGAGTTATATTGGATCCTTGATGAAAGGAACTGTACAAATAATAGACATTCCAAATGATGAACAGTTACAAGAGATGACGGCACAGGTCATTTCAAATAATTTTCATTTTTCTAAATCAACAGATTCAATTTATAAAAACCGAGAAAACAATCCAATTCCGTTATATCCGGGAGAAAAAGAAAGCCCAATAAAACACATCGTTTTTATATCAAAGGAAAACAGAACATATGATGAAATATTTGGCCAACTTAAAAAAGGTAATGGAGATTCAACAATAGCAAGGTATGGCAAAAATGCTACTTTTTCGAACAGAAATAAAACCGACTCCATTCAAAATGTTACGGTTATGCCCAATCACTTGGCCTTAGCACAACAGTTCGGTATTTCGGATAATTTTTATGTAGATTCTGATGTCTCTGCCGATGGCCATCGCTGGCTGGTAAACACATACCCAAATGAATGGTGCGAGACGGCCACGGCCGCCAGTTATGGGGGAAACCGAAATTTTAAGGAAGATTCAAAAGCTCCGGGTGTTTTTGCAATGAATGGCTCAGCTGGAGCCATTTACCCTGAAGATTACAATGAAGCAGGTTCCATGTGGGATCATTTGGAACGCCATAAGATAGATTTCTATAATTTTGGTTTTAGCATCATGTTTGAGCCGGCACTTTATAAATCTGAATATAAATATACCGGCATCAAGCAATATGTAAATTTCCCAATGCCACAGCCTCTTTTTGGGCGGACTTCTAAAACGTATCCAACCTATAATACCGCCATCCCGGATCAATTCAGAATAGATCAATTTATTAAAGAATTTGATAAAAAATGGATTAACGGACAAGATGTGATGCCTTCATTTACAACCGTAATTATCCCAAATGACCATGGCGCAGATGATAGACCAGATGCTGGATATTCTTTCAAGGAGAGCTATATGGCCGATAATGATTTGGCCGTGGGCCGTATTGTGGAATATCTTTCAAGAACGCCCTACTGGAAAAATATGTTAATCGTGATTACTGAAGATGATGCCCAAAACGGTGTAGATCATATTGATGCCCACCGAAGCGTGCTTATGCTTATTTCTCCCTGGGTAAAAAGAGATTATGTAAGTTCTGTGCATTATAGTTTCGGCAGTTTGTTTAAAACATTTTGGAATATTTTAGGGATGCCCTATTTAAATCAATATGATGCTGGAGCAACAGATTTAAGTGATTTTTTCACTACTACGCCAAATTATAAAATTTACAATGCTTTAGAAATTGATTCCAGAATTTTTGACCCTCAAAAAGCGTTGGATCCTTTTGATGAAAAATTTGACTGGAAAGCACTAAAGGAATCGCCAAAAATTGACAATCCGGAGGATATGCTGCGCGACAGCAAAGAACAAGATAAATACCGTTTGGAGGATAGAGAAAAAAAGAAGCAATAGGGATTTTATCTATGTTTAATAGCCTATAAACCAACATTAAAGCAGAAAGTTTATAATATGTCAAAATCTAAATTATACACAATAATACATGCCATAATAGCCTCTTTTGGCGTTTATTTTTGTATGTATGCCTTTCGGAAACCTTTTACCATAGCAACTTTTGAAGCTATTACTTATTGGGGGGTCGATTATAAGATTTTGTTGATTATTTCACAAGTTCTAGGTTACATGCTTTCAAAATTTATAGGGATCAAAATTATTTCTGAATTAAAGCCGAAAAATAGAGGCCTACTTTTGGTGGGGATGATATTTTTTGCGGAAATCGCATTGCTTTTATTTGCCATTACGCCCCAACCCTATAATATAATCTTTATGTTTTTTAACGGCTTGCCGTTGGGAATGGTTTGGGGTATTGTATTTTCCTATTTGGAGGGAAGGCGCTTTACAGAAATTTTAGGTGTCGCGTTGAGTTCAAGCTTTATTGTGTCATCAGGTTTTGTTAAAACCATCGGTAAATTTGTAATGGATGATTGGCATATTTCAGAATATTGGATGCCGTTTGTAACAGGCTCTTTATTTATTTTGCCCTTGCTCTTTTTTTTATTTTTACTTGAAAAATTACCCAATCCGGATAAAGAAGATCAATTATTAAAAACCAAACGTGTTCCTTTAACGCCAAAAAAACGAAAAAAAATATTTTTAAAATTTGCGTTTCCGATCACCATTTTGGTTATTTTCTATGTTATGCTTACAGCGTTTAGGGATTTTAGGGACAATTTTGCCCGGGAACTTTGGGACAAGTTAGGATATCAGGACAGTTCCAGTATTTACACAACAGCTGAAATACCCATTGCTATAGCTGTTTTAATAATGCTGGGCTCATTGGGTTTCATTAAAAATAACATGAAAGCTTTAGTAATGTATCATTATCTATTGTTACTAGGAACAATACTTTTGGGAATAAGTACTTGGCTGTTTCAAATACAATACATATCTCCTTTTGCTTGGATGAGTCTTACCGGTTTTGGTTTATATATTTGCTATGTGCCCTTTGGCTGTATTTTCTTTGACAGAATGGTTGCGGTTTTTAAAATTAAAGGAAATGCAGGTTTTTTAATTTATATCGCAGATTCATTTGGGTATTTAGGAAGTATGCTAGTATTACTCTATAAAAACTTTGGACAACCATCACTTTCCTGGCTAGATTTCTTTAAGAACGGCACATATTTAATCTCAATTTTAGGCACAATTATAACCATAATATCATTGTTATATTTTATTAAAAAGAAAAAACAGGATACAATAGTAGCCACTACCAATTTTCAAATAGCATGAATATGAAAACAAATTTAATGGCGATTGTCTGTCAATTTTCAAAATAAATAATAACTAAAATTTTTAATTATCAAAATAAATAAAAAATGATCAAAATTATTGTATTTGATATGGCTGGAACTATAATTAATGAAAATAATGTAGTTTATAAAACCTTACGGAAAGCCATTAATTGGCATGGTTTTAATTTTTCTTTGGAAGAAGTGTTATTACATGGCGCCGGCAAAGAAAAACACCAGGCAATTAAAGATATTTTAACTTGGCAAAATCCAAATTTCATTTTTAATGGTGTTTCATTAACCATTTTTAACGATTTTTCTGAACTCTTGAAACTAAACTATGAAAATTTAGCCATAGAAGCATTTCCTAAAACTGAAGAGGTAATTGAAAAATTAAAAGAAAAAGGTGTTAAAATAGTGCTAAATACAGGATATAATAGAGAAACAGCATTGTTGCTATTAAATAAATTAAACTGGGAAGAAGGAAAACAGTATGATGCCCTTATTACTGCAAGTGATGTCGAAAAAGGGAGGCCTGCTGCAGATATGATTTTTAAAGCAATGGATATGTTTAATGTTTTGAATGCAAAAGAAGTCGTAAAAATAGGAGATTCCATAATAGATATTGAAGAAGGAAAAACAGCAAATTGCGGCATCACCATTGGGGTAACGACTGGAGCTCACACTGAAGAACAATTAAAAAGTGCGAATCCAACATACATCATAAACAGTCTAATTGAATTAACACAAATACTTTTTTAACATGAAAGATCTTATAATAGATACGGTTGATGCTATAGTTATTGGCGCAGGGACAATTGGTTCTTCAACAGCCTGGCATTTGGCAAAAAGGGGACTAAAAAATGTAGTGTTAATTGACAGAAATACCGTTGGTAGCGGAAATACTTCAAAAGCCGCGTCATTAATGACATTGGTTAGAACAAAAGAAGAATTAATTCCATTAATCCAAGAAACATATAGAAATATCGATGAAATAGAACTACTTACGGGTGAGAAAACAGGAAAAAATAAAGTAGGGACACTTCATATTGCTTCCTCTGAAGAATCGGTCGCAAATCTGAAAAAAATAGTTGCCATTGCAAATAAGCACCAAATTAAAAATAAGGAAATTGGCCTTGAAGAGGTGAAAGAGAAAGTGCCTTGGTTAGATGTATCATCCATAATTAGAACTTCTTTTATGCAAGATGATGCTTATGTAGATGCCTATTTGTTGGCTAATGCATTTGCTAAAGCAGCAAAATTGGAAGGCGCAACAATTATGCAAAATACGGAAGTTCTTGAATTACTCTCAGAAAACAGTGAAATTAAGGGTGTAAAAACAACAAAAGGTATTATTATTTCACCTATTGTTATTGACGCTGCAGGTTCTTGGTCCAATTTGTTGTCTTTACAGTTAAATATACCGATACCAATGGCACCGGTAAGAAGTATTTATTGGATTACAGAAAATATAGATGCCTTGTTTCCTAAAAACCACCCTATGATAGTTATGCCAGATGCGATGGCGTATTCAAGACCGGAAAATGGTTCATTACTGTTTGGATTAAGAGAAGAAGATAGCCCTCATTTTCATCCAAATGAATTAAACCCCAATCCTAATTCTGATTTTTTAGGACCTAAAGATGATGCTTGGGATATTTTAGAATTTTATGGAAAAGATTTTATTAATTACTTTCCGAAATTTGAAGAAACAGGGATAAAAAACTGCATTACAGGAATATCTACCTATACCCCAGACGGCTACTATACGTTAGGGGCCTTTCCAAATTTTAAAGGCTTTTATGCAGCAACAGGCTGTGCCGGTGCTGGCGTTGCCGGTTCAGGAGGAATTGGAAGATTAGTTGCTGAAATGGTGTTGGAAATTCCTTTATTTACTGAAGCAGCTGTTTTTAGAATTGATAGATTCTCTGCTTTTGACCCGCTATCAGATCAATTCAGACAACTATGCGCAGTTTCAAGAAGTAAGAAAAAAGATGGTGGGTAGTAAAATTTAGGATTGATTTGGGGTTTCGTTAAAAAAATACAATACGAGCATTTTTACCGCTATTGTACCCTTATTTATGGGTACATGAGGTATGCGACCATCAAAAAATAACGAATCTCCTTCTGTCAGTTTAATTTCTTCATCAGCGATGATATAGGAAATTTCACCATTTAAAACATATTTGAATTCATAAGCATCAGTAGTTATTTTATCTCTTTTGCTATTTGGCTTTACTTCTAATAAAACAGCTTCAAAACCAATGGATTTTAAACTTTTGTTAAATATAAATTTATAAATAAATCCTTCCGCTTCCACTTCTTTTTCTATTTCAGTATAAGCATTATGGCGTGTAACAATGTGATTATTGGAATTTTCTCGTTCCATCCCATCAAAAAAAGAACTAACCTCAATTTTCAAAGCGCCTATAATATTTAAAAGAACTGGCAAGGAAGGGATGGTACGTCCATTTTCAATTCTGGAAATCAATCCATTACTGACTCCTGCATCATTGGCTACCTGGCTTATAATTAATTGTTTTTCTTTCCTGATTTTTTTTATTCTTTTACCTATATCAAGTAAGTAATTTTCCATAACGCATGTTTTATTTAAAATAATCAGTGGCTAAGTTCAACTTTTTTTAGGAATTTTACACATACAATAAATCAAAAAACGGTGCATAGTAATTTTTATAAGAATCTCCATAATCATTATAACGGAACGTATCCTCCCCACCACCTCATCTTTTATTAATTCTGGTAAAGAGCCAAGGTATTGAGCGTTTAGGAAACGACCAGTCAAGAATTGGTCAGGTACGGATAAAAGAGATGAACGTAAGTGAACCCTTTTTGAGGTGTCGAGAAGTTGCTACACTCTGTCAAAAGCTACGAAGTATGATACGGAGTTAAAGAGTATAGCGATTACCTATTTATTGGCTATACGGCAGGCGTCATTCAGGGGGCATGACTTTTATCCAGGCTTAGTTACGGAACTCGGGAACCTGTACAACAGTGTTAAGGAAAATGCACAATAGGACCAACCTAGAGGCAGAATACCAATATGTTGTTCAGGGGCGGACTGACCCGTAGTAGTGATGAAGTTCCTGTAATGGGAATGGAGCGAAGGGGTTAGGTTATACAGTTACGTTACATTTAACAACTCAATATATTT
>Ga0307486_1003164_pt1 | contig 10882 bp, 4 predicted proteins | sample CBIW02metaG_FD_203663 | JGI IMG/M metagenome (GOLD analysis project Ga0307486, IMG submission 203663) | Sea-ice brine microbial communities from Beaufort Sea near Barrow, Alaska, United States - CBIW 0.2 | ecosystem: Environmental > Aquatic > Marine > Coastal | place: USA: Alaska | collected... | reverse complement strand
CTGTCAGCATCTTTACCGTGGCCTTTAGCCTCGAATCCGACTGCGTCAACACCGGCGTCGACCTCGGGAACGCCGAGAATGTGCTCGATCTGCTCCCCCGGTTCGCCCTTGGTGAGGTCGATGGTCTCGCAGCCGAAGCTGCGAGCCTGCGCCAGTCGTTCCGTGTTCATGTCGCCGACAATAACTACGGCCGCACCAAGCAGCTGGGCCGAAGCGGCCGCTGCGAGGCCCACCGGGCCGGCACCGGCCACGTACACCGTTGATCCGACTTCGACCCCGGCCGTGTACGCCCCGTGAAATCCGGTGGGAAGAATATCGGAGAGCATCGTGAGGTCCATGATTTTTTCGAGCGCCTGGTCGCGGTCGGGAAACTTCAGCAGGTTCCAGTCGGCATAGGGAACGAGCACGTACTCTGCCTGGCCTCCTACCCACCCGCCCATATCGACATAGCCGTAGGCACTACCCGGGCGGTCTGGGTTGACGTTGAGGCAGATGCCGGTCTTGCGCTCCTTACAGTTGCGGCAGCGGCCACAGCTGATGTTGAACGGCACCGACACGATGTCGCCCACCTTGATGAATTCGACGTCTGGCCCGCATTCGACCACTTCGCCGGTAATCTCGTGACCCAGCACGAGGTTGCTCGGTGCTGAGGTGCGACCGCGCACCATGTGCTGGTCCGAGCCGCAGATGTTGGTCGCCACGGTTTTGAGAATGACACCGTGCGGCACCTTGCGACCGACGTTGGCCGGGTTTACACCCGGTCCGTCTTTGAGTTCAAACGTGGGGTAGTCGATATCGATAACCTCGACGACTCCTGCGCTCTTGTAGGCAACTGCTCTATTCCCCGTCATGAACTACCTTCCTCATTTTCTTCGCGCACCGGTCTAACCCAACTTGTGCACAGTGGATGATTACTGCAGATATTTCTTGTCGCACTCCCACTTCACCATAGTTCGGAAAAATTACAACCGGCAGTTTCGCCGCCATTCACATTACCCAGAGACCATGAGCCACTATCGGCGTGTTTGCCAGCGTGGCACACCCGAACTGGGGTATCTGGCCACCGTCTGCTCGTGCGTCTGCTCGTGCGTCTGCTCCTGCGTCTGCTCCTGCGTCTGCTCCTGCGTCTGCTCCTGCGTCTGCTCGTGTGCACTAGCGTCGCAATCCGCGGTCGTCACCCTGCTGGAGATAATCACCCGTGGTGCATGTCGGTGGTGTGACATACACTTTCAATTAGAAGCTTTATTCTATAAAATTCAGTTCAATAAATATTTCATTCGAACCTGTAGCAAGTTTTTCTTTCTTGTCACCAGCATTTTTATGTCCAGCCACTTCTTGCCACCAGCAAAAGGAGCCCTCCTTGCCCCACATTATTGACGCTCCGGTCGACGTTGAGCTCTCCCCCGATGGCGACCCTCGTGCATTCATCTGGAATCGGTTTGAACACACCGTTATCGGGCAACCGCAAGCCGTGTTCAAACGCACCCGATGGTGGGAGAACGAGGGAACTCCCACCCGCATCGATACCGAGCTGTGGCGGCTTGACGCCAGTCGGGGCGGCGAAGAACAACATCGCTACGACCTACGCCGTGGAACGGACGGGTCGTGGGTGTTAGCGCTGGACTGGGGATGACCAGCGCGTCGGGCACGAATTTCGCGCACCTGCACGTCGCGAGTGCCTACTCGACGCATTACGGGGTAACGCTCCCCGAAGCGCTGGCGGAACAGGCTGCAGCTCAGGGTGCCAGTTTTTTGGCCATCACCGACCGGGATGGGCTCTACGGTGCCGTCAAGCACGTGCGGGCTTGCGTCGAGGTGGGTATTCGCTCGGGACTTGGCGCCGAACTCGCCGTTCATGACGAACAATACCGCGCGCTTGGCCGAGTAGTTGTGCTCGCTCATGGTCACACCAACGGTCGCGGCTACGCTGCTCTCTGCCGTGCGGTCAGCGCAGCCCATGCCTATAGCGATGCTGGGCACGGCACGAGTGGTCACGGTTCTGGGGGTCACGGTTCTGGGGGTCACGGTTCGGGGGGCCCGAGCATCTCCCGCGCCCGACTAGCCGACCTGGCCGAGCTCGCTTCGCTCACCGTTCTCCTCGGTCCCAACTCCGACGTCGGCCTCGCGGTCGCCAGACGCGACAACGCGGATGCCGCAGCGCGGCTCGCCCACTGGCAACGTGCACTGCCCGCCGAATCCGTCAGGCTTGAAATCGTGTGCCATCTCGCCGAAAGCGGCAGCGTTGGCAGCGTGACTCCGGCCACGCGCATGCTCGCCCTCGCTGAGAATGCCAACCTGCCCGCGATACTCAGCAATGCCGTGCGGTACGGCACCCCTGAAGAAGCGATCACCGCCGACCTCGCCGACGCTGCGCGTTTTCTGCTGCCGCTAGCCGAAATCGAAATCCCACAAACCAACGGCCAGGCCTGGCTCAAACCAGCCGCAGCAATGCGCCAGGTGGCACGTATGGTCGTCGATGCCGGCTTGCACGAGGCGGGCGCCCTCGAACGATTGCTGCGCGATACCGAACAACTCGCCGAGCGGTGCAGTCTTGACCCCGAGCTCGATATCGGCCTCGGCCACCCGCGTATGCCGGAGGCACGCATCATTGGGGTCACCGGCGACCCGGTGACCGAGCTGTGGCGACGTGCTCGAAGCGGAATCTCCGAGCTGTACTCCGCGAGTGGTTCGCCTGCGGTCGAGGCTGCCCATGCTCAACTCGCCCATGAGATGAAAACGGTGGAGCACCTCGGCTTTGCCAGCTATTTTCTTACCGTCTCCCGTGTGGCCGACATCATTCGGGGCATGGGAATTCGCATTCAGGCGCGCGGCTCGGGGGTGGGTTCGGTGCTGAACTACGCCCTGCACACCTCTTCGGTCGACCCCATCGCCAATGGGTTGCTCTGGGAGCGCTTTCTTTCTCCCGAACGCCAGACACTACCCGACATCGACATCGACGTGGAGTCAGCGAGACGACACGATATCTACCGCGAAGTCTTCCGAGCTTTCGGCAGCGACCGGGTGTCGCTTATGTCAATGACCAATGCCTATCGGGGTCGGGGCGCCGTGCGTGATGCCGGTCTTGCCCTCGGTCTACCCGATGCCCAGATCAACGTGATCGCGAAGCAGATGTGGCGCTTCAACGCTCGCGACTTTCGTCGTGCCCTCCAAGAGAAGCCCGAGCTTGAGGCCCTGGCCAATGAGGTGCGCGAGTCGCAGCAGCTTGACCAGTTGGTCGACCTCACCGCCAAACTCGACCGTCTCCCCCGCCATATCTCGGTGCATCCCTGCGGCGTGATTCTTTCCGACGCGAGCCTGCTCGACCGCACCCCGGTTCAGGCCAGTGGCATGGGGCTGCCCATGTCGCAGTATGACAAGCACGACATGGACCCAATGGGGCTCATCAAACTCGACATTCTCGGTGTGCGCATGCAATCCGCCATGGCCCACGCGGTAGAAGAGCACCACCGGCTCACCGGCGAAAGCATTGACCTTGACCGGGTTCCACTTGACGACCCCAAAACCTACGAACTCATTCGCTCCACCCGCACCCTGGGTATTTTTCAGATTGAATCCCCCGGGCAGATGGAGCTCGTTGGCAAGCTGCAACCCGAAGTGTTCAACGACCTCACGGTGGAGATCTCGCTGTTTCGGCCCGGACCTATGAAGAACAACATGCCGCTGAAATATTTGCAGGCACGACACGGTGAGGTGGCCCCCGACTACATTCACCCTCGGTTCGCCCCCATTTTGCGTGAGACCAACGGCGTCGTGATATTTCATGAGCAGGTCATGCGTCTCTTCGACGAACTCACCGGGTGTGGCCTGGGCAAAGCGGATGTCTTTCGCCGACACCTGGGTAAGCCGGCGCAACTTCCGCAGATTGAGGAGTACCTGCGAAAGCGTGCCCTGGCCCGCGGCTTCAGCGATAAGGTCATCGACCAGATCTGGACGGTTCTGGCCGAGTTTGGCAGCTTCGGTTTCGCCAAGGCGCACGGCGCTGCCTTCGCTCTTCCCACCTACCAGTCTGCCTGGCTAAAAACTCACCATCCGGCGGCCTTTCTGGCCGGGCTGCTCACGCACGACCCGGGCATGTGGCCCAAAGACCTCATCGTTGCCGAAGCCCGGGTGCTCGGCGTTCCGGTGCTCCCCCTCGACGTACAGTCCAGCGCGCTTGACTACCGGGTAGAAGATCTCGCCGACGGGAGCCAGGGCATCCGTTTGGCGTTACCCGAACTGGTCGGGAGCACAGAGGCGGAGCGAGCGCGCATTGCCCGACATCAGCCCTTTGGGTCGCTACAAGATTTTCGTGACCGGGTGCACCCGCGGAGGCGCACCTTTGAGGCTCTAGCGCGGGTCGGTGCCCTCGATGCGTTTATTAGTTATGACCGCACGCGGCGGCATGAATTGCTCGCGCATATTCAATCGCTGAGGGGCACCGCGGTGGTGATTCGAGCCGACCAGCTTGCCTTTGAGGTAGAACTGCCGGTGCCGCAGTATTCTGCCGACCGGGCCGGCGCCATCACCTCGCTTGAACTGCGTGGCCGCACCCAGACCGACCTGGAACTGCTCGATGTGAACCTGGCCGTATCCACCCACCAGATGACACGCTTTCATGCCCTGTTCAAAGAACTGGGCGTGACCCCGGCAAGCGAACTCGGAAACCTGCCCGGCGGCACCGAGGTATTACTGGCGGGAGTTCGACGGGCCACCAACACACCACCGATGCGGGGTGGTCGCCGAGTAGTATTCATCAGCCTCGATGATGGAACCGGACCGGTTTCGAACGTGGTGTTTTTCCACGATGCGCAGGAGCGCGTTGGCGGGCAGGTATTTCAGACCAACTACATGCTGGTGCGCGGACGCACTCGGCGTTCGGGCGCCCGCGGGGTGTCCGTGACCGGGGAGAACCTGTGGAACCTGTTCGATGTGGCCCGTCAGGTGAAGGAGCGGCACGCTGTGGAACGCGCCGCCGCCGAGGAAGCTGCCAGTGCGGCGGCCTATGCGGCAAAGGTGTTGGCCGAAGCGGCAGCACCGCTCCCCGGGCACGGTGGTACCCTGCACCACCTCACTGCGGTGCAGAGCGCCTGAAGCGGCGCCTTCGACGTGCGCTACTGAATGGGAGCGGGTGGGGCGACCGGTGGCGCTTCGGGCGGGGCGACCGGCGCGACCGGCGGCGGAGCCACGACCACGGGCGGCGGAATGTACTTCGGTGCGAGTTCATCGAAGGCGTCACCACCATATTTGGCGTTGACGACCGACATCACCGCTGGCCACATGCGGTGCCGTGCGGTGGCAATTTGATTGCGACCAAAATATTGCCGCCGCTGTTTCAGCGCACCCGTCAAGCTGACGACCGCGACCACTGTGGCCACCTTGGTACTTGAGCCGCTCATCCAGGTGTCTTTGGCGCTATCCGTCGTGCCGGTTTTGCCGATCATAGGTACAGCGGGCACGGTGGCCGCGTTCGATTGACGCCCGGTACCACTGGTCATAACCCGGTGCATGGCATAGGCCATACCTGCTGCAACCGTCGGGTCGACCGACTCCGTGCAGACCGAGGGCGGCACCGCAATCTCCACTCCACCAGGACCCACAATGCGGTCGATGGCAATGGGCGAACAGGTCACCCCCTTGTTGGCAATACCGGCAAAGGCGACGGCCATTGTGAGAGGGGCAATCTCATTCGTTCCGATAACGGTTGCCGCAGTCTGTAAAAGCGGGTTGCCGTCCGCCCGGTGCACCCCAAACTTCTCGGCAGTTTTGCGGATGCCGCAGAGATCGAGCTTTTTCGCCATTCCGATATAGCCGGTGTTTATGGAACCGACCGTAGATTGCAGCGCACTGTAGTTGGCTCCGGACTCGTTCGCATCGTTTCGCGGGTTCCAGTCTTGACCCTTGTAGTTCTGGGGTCCCAGGCAGCTGTCTTGAAAGGTTCCCCAGTCGGCTTTGCGCCGAGAATCGACGCGCTCATTCAGGGAGTGGCCTTCTTTCAACCACTCGGCCAGGGTGAATACTTTGTAGGTTGATCCGGGTTGGAACCCGCCCGACCCGCCCTCGTCGAGATCGGTGGCGTAGTTAATCCCGGTGTAATTGGCACCGGTCACCTGCACTTTTGGGTCTTGGCTGTAATCCTTATTCTGAACCATGGCCAGCACCCGGCCGGTACCCACCTGCACGCTCGTGATGATCGCGCCCACGTCGCCGCCTTCATAAACTTTGGGGACCTGCTCGTTCATCGTGTTCGTGGCCGCGGACTGCACGTCGAGGTCAAGGGTCGTATAGACGTCGTACCCCCCGCGACGAAAATTCAACAGGCGCGTGGCTGCGTCGGTACCGAAAGTGGGATCGGTCTGCAGAATCTTCGTCACATAATCGCAGAAAAACGCGCTGGCGCCCGCCGTCTGACATCCTGTGCTGGGTTCGGTGATCGTAGGTTCTACCGGTGCCGCCACTGCAATGTCGTAGTCAGTCGACGAGATCTTTTTATAGCGCAGCATCTCGCGCAGAATGTAGTTGCGGCGTTGCTGGTTGGCAGCGTAGCCGTTGGCCGTTCCGTTGGTTTCGCTTGAGGGTTTATCGAGTTGAAATTTTACCGGGTTGTTCACGATCGCCACGAGGCTTGCGGCCTGCGGCAACGTAAGGGCAGCAGCAGTGGTGTTGAAATAATAGTTGGCCGCGGCCTCTAGCCCGTACACCGTGCCGCCAAAGCCCGTGATGTTGAAGTACTGCTGCAAGATGTCATGCTTGCTGTACTTTTTCTCAACTCCGATGGCGAGTCGCATCTCTTTGAGTTTGCGGTCGGGTGTGGTTTCGGTGGCAGCGGTATAGCAGGCCGAATGCGCCTCTGGGTCGGTGAGCACCTCGCACTTTTGAACGAGCACGTTCTTCACATACTGCTGCGTGATCGATGACCCGCCCTGAGTATTTCCTCCCACCACCGTCGTCGCGGTGGCGCGCAGCGTGCCCTGCAGATCGACCCCGCCATGTTCATAAAAGCGCGGGTCTTCTCCCGCCACTGCGGCATCCTTTGCGAATTGACTGATGGCGTCCCAGCCCACCTCAATACGGTTTTGATCGTAGAAAGATGCGAGTAGGTCGAAGGTGCCATCACTGCGAGCGGCGAAGATATCGCTCTTCTGCGATAGGGGTTCGATGTTGATGTAATCAGGCAGATTTTCGAATACGGAGATCGTGTTGGAGGCTGCAATGCCCGATAGCGCCACCACCGGCGTTACCGCCACGGTCACCAGGACTCCGGCCACCACGCTCATCGCGACGAATCCGAGAATGCCCCCCGCAACGCCGTGCAGTGAACGCCGCCACGACAGTGCTGCGTTGGTTGCAACCTCAGGTGCCTGCGCCACATGTACCCCCAACTGAGTTCGCCAGCGTGAGTAGCACGGCGCACAATAGAACTAATGAAATGTCATTTTAGCCAAGTAGGAGCACGCCTATAGTCTCCACGGCCCAAGCCAATGTCTCAGATTGGTACCGGTTTGTGCGTGGTTCTCCGAGTAGTACCGATGACGCCAGCCAGTTCCGCCGCGAAAGCAAACGATTCAAATTTTTAGGGTCGGATGCAGCTTGCCGATGGACCATATTTTCATGGCTCGGCTGGCCAGAACCGACACCGCGAAGGCACCAATACCAAAGGCGAGCAGGGCGAGAACGTCAACGACGATCACGCTCGTCCACCCCTCGGCAATGAGCCGGCGCACTCCGTCAACGGCATAGGTCATGGGCAGGCCCGGGCTGATCCACTGAAAGAAGCCGGGCGACGTCTGAACCGGATAGGTGCCGCCGGCCGAGGCCAGCTGCAAAATGAGAAGCAACAACGCCACCAGCCGTCCGCGACCGCCGAGCAACGCAATAAGGCTGTGGTGAATAGCGGTAAAGACGAGCGCGACGATAACCGTAAAGGCCGCCAGTGCCGCAAAATTGGCCGCTTCCAGCCCCACCCAAAAGTGCAGCACCGCTAACAGCAGCCCCGCTTGAAGTAGACCAAACAGCAGTCCGGGTGCCAGGCCGGTCAGGGCCACGCGCCCCGGCCGGGCAGTAGAGGCAACGGCCTGCGGTGAGAGCGGACGAAACAGAAAATACATCCCGATGCCACCAACCCAAAGTGCCAGTGGAATGAAGTAGGCCGCGATGCCTTCGCCGTAAAACCCCACGGCGTTTTCCCGCACCTGTTCGGCAGCAACAGGCGCGGCAGTCACCGCAGCAAGTTGGCTGGCTTGGTCATTGGTGTAGCGGGGCACACTGTCGATACCCGATTGCAATGAGGTACTCAGGGTGCTCGCGCCGGTAGCCAGCCGACCGACGCCGTCGGCCAGGGTGCTCGCGCCGGTGCTCGCTGTCGTGGCGCCCAAGGCCAGGGCTCTGGCTCCACTGGCGGCGCTGTCGGCACCGGTAGCCAGTGCGGTGGCACCCGATTCGAGGGAAGCTGCCCCGTCGGCCAGCGAGCGGGCACCGCTCGACACGCCAGACGCGCCGGCAGAAAGAGTCGCGGCACCATCGGCGAGCGTACCGATGCCCGCGACCAGCGGCGCCGAGCTCTGATCGAGGGCGTCCGCACCGGTCGCAACGCGAGCCGCGCCATCAGCGAGTGCCTGAATCGAACCGCCGCCGGAGGCGAGGGCCGCGTTTAGCTGGGTCAGGGTCCAGTCGGGATGTGCCCCGGAGAGCGCGGCGACCATATTGAGTGTGTTCGAAACCGTACGAGTGCCAGCTGCCACCTGGGCGGTCGCCGCTGAGAGTGTGGCCACACCGCCGTTCACGGTGCCCGCGCCCGCGGCTAGGTTCGCCGCCCCGGTAGCGACGTCGTTGGCCCCGTCCGCCAGGCTCGACGAACCGGTGGCTAGGGACTGGGCGCCACCAGCGAGGGTGTTGCTGCCAGCATCCACTTGGGTCACCCCATCGGCAAGGTTTGCGGCACCGGACGTGAGATCGCCCAGCCCAATAACGAGCTCGGCTGAACCGTGGCTAGCGCTGGCGGCACCGTCGCTCAGGCTGCGCGCGCCATCGGCTGCCCGCGCCACGCTATCGTGAAGGCTCGTGAACCCGAGGTACACCTGATCAAGATAGTTTTCCGAGATGGAGGTGGTCAGCTCCGTACGAATGGCGGCGGTGACCGATTTGGTGACCTGGCCCACAATATAGTTCGACGCGTCGTCGGTGTACACGCGAAGGCGCGCCTGCTCTGGGGCGAAAGTGGATGTCGCGGCGCCTGGGCTGGCCGTCGTGGACGCCACGGACGCGGAGAAGTCAGCCGGAACGACGAGCACGGCGAAGTTCTTTTTTTCGGTGAGGGAATTGCGGGCAGACGTTTCGTCAGTGGCGGCGCTCCAAGAAAATCCGGCGCTATCGCTGCCCACGAGGGAATCGACCAGCTCGGCACCGGCGTCGATAACGTGCGTTGTATCGTCGGTTCCGGTCACTGTGGCGCCGACATCATTGTTCACGATAACGGCGTGGAGCGAGCCGATATTGCCACTCGTGTTCCAGTTGGCCGACAGGTACACCCCACCGTAGATGGCTGGTACGACGGCGATCATGATCAACGCCACGATGGCCAAACGGGACGACCGAAACCGTGACAGCTCGATGCTGGGCAGCGAGAACAGGCGCGATCGAGAGAATATGCGGGACATGGGCTAGGCCTTCAGGGTGCGGACGGTCGGGGACCGCGAGGTCAGGGTGCGGGAGGTGATGGCCTGCGAGGTGAGCGTGACGGCGGTCAGGGCCTGGGAGGACAAGGACTGGGCGGTTAGCGCCTGGGCGGTCAGCGCCTGGGCGGTCAGCGCCTGGGCGGTCAGGGCCTGCGAGGTCAGGGCCTGCGAGGTCGAAGCACGGGCAGGTAAAACGCCATCGGTACCCGTTGCACCGGCGGAATAGAGGTTAAGGAGGTAGACGGGGCGGGCCGTTGCCGACCCCGCAGTATTGGTGCGTTCGAGAATCTCAAGGAGTTCTTTGGGATCCTGACCACTGGCAGCGATGGTGAGGTCATGCCAGCCCGCCATGCGCAGTGAGAGTAGTGCGGCCCACGCCCGCGTGCGGTCATGGGTATCGCGCAGGGTGTCAACGTCGTCAACAATCAGCAGTCGTGGTCGCCCGATGAGGGCCACGATGACACCGAGCACCGCGCGATCAAGGGGTTGCAGAGTGACGATGCGATCGGTGCCGTCGAGGCGCGGTAGGCCAGCGGATCGGCCACCGGGTGCATCGCTGCTTTGGTTGCTGAGCAGGTCACCGAGCAGATCGCCGAGCAGATCGCTGGAGCGGGCATCCACTTCACGCAGTAGGGCGTTGGCTCGCATCAAGCAAAGGGCTACGGAGCGCGCCGTAACCCATGGTTTCCACCAGGGCTGACGCAGCACGAGGGCGGCCGCAATCTGGCGTTCCACCGTGAGGTCGTCGTCGAGACGGTTCACAATCGGTGTTTCGGCCAGTGCCGACAGGTGCCGAACCTGCCCGCCGTTAGTGCGCAGCGCGTGCCCGAACACTGTTGCGGTGCCGGCGAACCCCCGCAGGCGGCCCGCCAGCGCTAAGAGAAGTGCCGTCTTGCCGGAGGCGAACCGCCCCGCGACAATAAAAAGTGCGCCAACCGGAACGTCAACGTTGACGTTCTCAATCACCGTTTTACGGCCGTTTCGGATGCTGAAATCGTGGGCGTGAATGGCGATTTCGGCGGCAGGTTTCGCACCCGGTTCGGCAGCAGGTTCGGCAGCAGGTTCGGCAGCAGGTTCTGCAGCCTGTTCGTCAACGGGTTCCAGAGAGAGCTCTGTGGCGGATTTCATCGCGTGTTCAATCGACGGTTCGGCGGCGGGTGTGGAAACCAGCGAGGAATCTCGAGTCATGCAAAATCCGTTCAGTTGTGAGT
>Ga0307486_1003161_pt1 | contig 10894 bp, 8 predicted proteins | sample CBIW02metaG_FD_203663 | JGI IMG/M metagenome (GOLD analysis project Ga0307486, IMG submission 203663) | Sea-ice brine microbial communities from Beaufort Sea near Barrow, Alaska, United States - CBIW 0.2 | ecosystem: Environmental > Aquatic > Marine > Coastal | place: USA: Alaska | collected... | reverse complement strand
GCCCAGCATTCGGATTTTGACCCTGTGGCTGTTGCTGTGGACGTCCTTGCTGACCACCCATTGGCGCAGCGCCTTGCTGACCCATTGGATTACCTTGTGGTGCTTGACTGAATCCACCTTGACTTTGGTCAAATGAAGTATCCCCACCCTGTCGCTGACCACCGCCACCAAGCATCTGCATCTGACCGTCAAAACCACTGATAACGACTTCTGTCGTGTAACGATCCTGGCCATTCTTATCTTGCCACTTACGCGTCTGCAATTTACCTTCTAAGTAAACCTGAGAACCTTTTTTAAGGTACTGCCCTGCAATCTCTGCAATCTTGCCAAACATAGACACACGGTGCCATTCTGTTTTTTGTTGCTTCTGACCGGTGCTCTTGTCATTCCACTCGTCACTCGTGGCCACACTTAGATTTGCAATGGCATTGCCATTGGCTGCATATTTCACTTCTGGATCAGCACCCAAAGTTCCAACAATAATTACTTTGTTCACACCGCGCATACAATAACTTCCTTTTAATTTCCACTATTACAAAGCCTTAGAGGCTTATAAAGCTCTGCAAATCCTCTGTTTAATTAGCCTAATACAGCCCAATAACAGTCGCAATACAACTCTTTTTTCAATCTAGATAGTTTAACCTAACCCGCTTTCAAAGTGCACCCTAGTTGCCCCTTTACCTACAGATTTAATCTCAAAATTAACATAAACTGACTTTGAGGCTTATCCCGTGGAGTAATAAACTCGTTCTAGACAGCAATATTACGGTTAAAATCGAATGTAATACATTAAGCATTGAGAAGCGCCATGGACACTCTTAAATTACGCAGAATCGCGATTGATACCTATAAAGAGAACGTTGCTTACCTGCACCGGGATTGTGAAATCTATCAAACTCAAGGGTTTCAGGCGCTCAATAAAATTGAGATTTATGTCAATGGTAATTTACATCCCGTGGTCGCCGTTTTAAACGTGGTAGATGATGAAAAAATCACCAACATTGATGAGCTTGGATTAAGCGAACAGGTTTTCCAACAACTTAACCTACCCGAAGGCAGTCCGGTTAAAGTCAGGCATGCTGAGCAACCTAAATCACTCTCTTATGTTCACCGAAAAATTTCTGGGGATCGCCTGGAATATACTGAGTACTTAGAAATAATTCAGGATATTAATGCCAATCGCTATTCCAAAATTGAAATCACCGCCTACTTAGTTGGCTGTGCCGAATCGGAGATGGACCGAGATGAAGTACTGTATTTGACGCGTGCCATGGTGGATACGGGTGAGCGCATAGATTGGCAAGAACCGATGATTGCGGACAAACACTGCATCGGTGGCATTCCTGGTAACCGTACGAGTATGTTAATCATGCCCATCATTGCCGCTTATGGCATGTTAATACCCAAAACCTCTAGTCGAGCAATCACTTCACCAGCAGGCTCTGCTGATACGATGGAGGTGTTAGCAAACGTAGAATTAGAAATAAAAACGCTGCAAAAAATTGTTCAACAACACGGCGGCTGCTTGGCTTGGGGTGGCACAGCAAAACTGGCACCTGTGGATGATATTTTAATCGCAGTAGAGCGTCCACTGTCGATGGACTCTCCCGGACAAATGGTCGCATCAATTCTCTCTAAAAAAGTGGCGGCTGGCGTCACCCATCTTATTATCGACATCCCAGTTGGCCCTACGGCAAAGGTACACAGTTATGCCAAGGCAATGAAACTCCGTAAATTATTTGAGTATGTAGGCGACAACCTGGGACTGACGTTGGAGGTGCTCATCACGGATGGCAAGCAGCCGATTGGTTCAGGGGTTGGCCCAATGTTAGAGGCTCGAGATGTCATGCGAGTCTTAGAAAATGACCCGCTCGCCTCTCAGCATTTACGCGAGAAAGCACTTCAATTGACTGGGCACATTATTGAATTTGATATCAAAGTGCGTGCCGGTCAGGGCTACAATATCGCACGGGATATTTTGGATTCTGGTCAGGCATTAGAAAAGTTTAATGCCATCATTGATGCTCAGGGTAGAAACCCCAACCCTTTGAGATTAGCGAAGCTTAGTTATGACGTGGTTGCACCTATTCATGGAACGGTAAGCAGTATCAATAATTTTGTCATTGCGCACATTGCGCGCTTAGCTGGCGCACCAATTGATCAGGCCGCGGGAGTGGATATTCATAAAAAACTCGGGCAAACGGTCAAAAAGGGCGATCCGCTTTTTACTATCTACGCAGACTTTGCGGCTGACTTTCACTTTGCTAAGGAAGCAGCTATTCAGGATAGTGGCTTTGAGATTGAAGTCCAAAAAGTTAACTAGCAAGAAGATTACTGTTGAAAAACAGTCACCAATTGTTGTCCCGCTATCGTTAAGTCTCCATCATTGCTGACGGTCGTTAAATTCGGATGACTTAGCTGAGAAAATTCAGAAGCGCGTAACAAACGCTCTTGAATTTGCTCGGCGCTTTCTCGGCCACGTTGTTCTAGCCGAGTTTTTAATTTATCTAATGCAACAGTAATTAAGACCGGTCGAAGTTGAGGCAACCGCAATGTCGCCTCGGGCAAATAGCCTCTGGAACCATTCATGACGACATTCAAGCCTCTATCTAACCAGTCTTGCACTTCCTGACCGATACCATAATGCAGACCGTGACTCTGCCAATCAAATAGAAAACAACCGTATTGCAGACGGTTTAAAAACTCGGCTTCACTTAGTCTGACATGGTTTTCACCGTCTAACTCGACAGGACGTGTAATGTAACGATGAGCAAACACGACAGGAGCAGAACTTAAGAAAGGACGTACATAATTTAACAGACTGTCTTTACCTACCCCGGAAGCGCCAATCACATAATAAAGATGGCCTGTAGCAGGCTCAACCTCTTGATCTAACTGACCAGGCCTGGTCGATTTTATGTACGTCTTCATATAGACAGGCTCCTGAACAGGGCATAAATAGATTGCGTATTGATCCGTTTATATTGGTATATGCACTAGATTGACAGGTTCGCTTGACTGACTCTGCTCAATGTAATCAATTAGCCCTGCTTCGTTAATCACACTACGATCAATTTTAAAAAATGCACGCTTTTCATCCAACAACACCACGGCCTCATAGACACCTTCATAAGCGAGCAACTTTTGCTCAATATCAGCGACATCCTCAATATGGATATCCCCCAGAGGTACTGAAGCAATACTCAGAGGCAGAGGATTATCCATGCTCATAGCAGCGATCAACCAGATGCCGCTAATGACGGCGGTAAAAACGAAAACCCCGACATAGCCATCATATTGGTAAAAATAGCCCCCGAATAAACCACCCACGGCGGCACCTAAGAACTGACTAGTAGAGTAGACTCCACTTGCGGTGCCTTTTTTATCCGCAGGTGACAACTTAACCACGAGTGAGGGTAATGAAGCTTCTAGTAAATTAAACGCGGTAAAGAATACTAACAATAATGCAAACAATGACCAAAAATTAGGATCAATGGTGGCGAATCCAATTTGCGACAGCATAAGCACTCCCACAGCACCGACAAATATCTGTTTCATACGACCTTTACTTTCGGCTTGAATAATAAGTGGCACCATTAAAGCAAATGACAACAACATAACGGGCAGATAAATGTGCCAGTGACTTAGGATGTCTAGCCCGGCATTATCTCTTAGGCTTAATGGTAAAGCGACAAACATGGCCGTCAACAAGGCGTGTAAAATAAAGACACCCAAATTCAAACGTAATAACTGGGTGTTTTTTAAGATCGCTCTGAACTGTTTTGGATCCGCTTGTGCTTCTCGCTGAAATTCTTGATGCTTAATATCCGGCATCACCCACCAGACTAAAATCATACCAAAAATGGCCAGCCCTGCAATGGCCCAGAAAATTCCGCGCACCCCAAACCAGTTCGCTAAGACAGGTCCCGCAACCAAGGAAAGAGTAAAAGAAAGCCCTATTGTCATACCGACAATTGACATGGCACGTAGTCTAAATTGTTCAGTGACTAAATCACCAACAGAGGCCATCAATACTGCGGCCACTGCACCCATACCTTGAATCGCTCGACCCAGAATCATCATCTCAATCGAGTCGGCTAATGCGCAGACGATCGACCCAGCCATAAACACCAGCATCCCGGTAATAATAAGGGGTTTACGACCATACTTATCTGACAACATGCCATATGGAATTTGTAAAAAAGCCTGCGTTAAGCCATAAATGCCCATGGCAATTCCGATTTGCATGCCGGTTACATTTACAAATTCGCCTTCTGCAAACAGAGCAAATACCGGAAAAATCATAAACAATCCCAACATTCGGGTTGAGAAAATTCCAGCGATGGAGAATGCGGCGCGGCGCTCTACTGGACTCATGGCATTGGGTTGGGGAATTGGCATGCTTGGGCTTCCTTGGTTGTAGATGATATTTGCAGATAAATTGACTTGAGAATACCTGCGACAAATTATAACACCGCTGGAAAAGCACCGAGTTATAATCGAAGTCTGATTCTATGGCGTTTTAAATCACGCTTATTTTTATTTTACTGCCTTATACCGCCTATACAAACGTTAAGGCTCCTTAATTAATGGAGAGACAGATGTTTAATCGATTACTGCACACGATGCGCCGTAATAGCAAACGGCTATTACTGGTATTAACCCTTAGTATAACGAGCGTACTTAGTCCTTCGGCAATCGCGCAAGCAGTCACAAACCACAACAATGAAATTCAGAGTAATCAGGTTCATTTTTCTATCTCTGAAAGCCAAAATATTCCTAATGATCAGCTCACCATTGTCTTTAACCATGTCGCTCAAGGTAACTCCGCACAAATAGTGGCAGATGAGATTAATGTAAAGATGCAAGACGCCCTTATTGTCCTCAATCAATATCCTGATGTTCATCATCAAACGTCGCAGTATCATATTCGTCCTGCCTATAATAAACAACAGATCATCACCCATTGGACTGGCTCGCAGAACCTCACAATCACACTTGAGAATAAACCAGAACTGATTAAAGTGCTCACAGATCTACAGCCTTATCTCACTTACCAGTCCATGCAATTCGGAGTCTCTACCCAGCTCAAAACAGACATCACTCAGACGTTGACGATGAAAGCGATCCAAACCTTTCAAAAACAATCTGCCATGATTGCCCAAGGCTTTCATGCACCAGACTACCGCATTCTGGAAACGCGTATTAACACACCCTACAACCCGCCAATAATGCATAGTTACGCCCCTAATCGAATGTTAACGACGGAAGGAATGGCTCCTCCAGCAGTGTCTGCGGGAGAAAGTATGCTTCGAGTAGACATTTCAGGCGTTTTGCAGCTATCGCCGTAAGGACCTGGAACCCGTTACGGGTTTCATGGTAGCTTTTACCTTATTGAAGTACCCTTTATAAGGTATCTTCATTTGACCAGGCCTGGTCATTTAATTACCGTTCGTTCACCAGACTTAAGTCACTTTATGTAAATTAAGGTAATCTTGTTATAATACTCAATTAACTCAAAATTGACGGACAGGCATGCTCGAAGAAATCATTATTGAAGGGGCGCGTACCCACAATTTAAAAAATATCGATGTCACATTACCGCGTGATAAACTGATCGTTATTACTGGCTTATCGGGCTCAGGGAAATCTTCTCTTGCCTTTGATACCATCTATGCGGAAGGTCAACGTCGTTATGTTGAATCCCTTTCAGCCTACGCACGTCAATTTTTATCGATTATGGAAAAACCTGATGTAGATCATATAGAAGGTCTCTCGCCAGCGATCTCCATAGAACAAAAGTCTACCTCGCATAATCCACGTTCAACCGTCGGTACCGTTACAGAGATTTATGACTATTTACGTCTGCTGTACGCCCGTGTTGGTACACCGCGCTGCCCTACTCACGGTTGTGATTTAGAAGCACAAACCGTCAGTCAGATGGTTGACCATACATTGAACTTGCCTGAGGGTACCAAGTGTTTATTGATTGCACCGATTGTGCGTAGCAAAAAAGGTGAACACGTTCATCTATTGGAAGGACTCCAAGCACAAGGCTTTATTCGCGCACGGATTGATGGTGAAATTATCGATTTAGACGGCAAAATTCAGCTGGACAAAAATAAAAAACATAACATTGATGTCATTGTTGATCGCTTTAAAGTCAGAGATGACATGAAACAGCGACTGGCGGAATCTTTTGAGACAGCGCTTAAGCTAGCAGATGGGATCGCTCAAGTGTTACCCATGGACGACGAGGATGATTTTGCTCTGCTGTTTTCAGAGAAATTCTCCTGCCCGCACTGTGGTTACAGCGTGCCTGAATTAGAGCCACGTATTTTCTCTTTCAATAATCCACATGGTGCTTGTTCAACGTGTGATGGTTTAGGGGTTAAAGATACGTTTCAAGCAGAACGCGTCATTACCCACCCTGAACTCAGTTTAGCAGGCGGTGCCATTCGTGGCTGGGATCGTCGCCATAAATACTATTACGACATACTTAAAGCCGTTGCGGACTTCTATGCCTTCGACATTGAAACCCCTTGGGAAGAACTGGATGAAACACACCAACAGATCATCCTCTTTGGCTCGGGTGGGAAAAAAATTCCTTTACCCCATGGCCGATACAGTGATACTCGTCGTTTCGAAGGGGTGCTTCCAAATATGGAACGTCGCTTTACTGAAACTGAAAGCAAAACCGTACGTGATGAACTTGAAAAATATCGTGTTTCGCAACCCTGTGAAAGTTGCCACGGCACACGCTTAAACGAAATTGCGCGTAACGTCTTTGTCAACGATCAAAACTTACCCTCCATCACCGAGCGTCCGGTTGGTGAGTTGCACCAAATATTCAGTGAACTCACACTAGAAGGTGCTAAGGGCCAAGTTGCTAGTAAAATTGTCAAAGAGGTCTTTCAGCGCCTTACCTTTTTAGTCAATGTAGGATTGAACTACCTTGCGCTCAATCGAGGTGCAAATACTCTTTCCGGTGGTGAAGCACAGCGTATTCGTTTGGCCAGCCAAATTGGTGCAGGCTTAGTGGGTGTCATGTATGTTTTAGATGAACCTTCGATAGGCCTTCATCAACGTGACAATGACCGCCTGCTTTCAACTTTATTCCATTTGCGCGATATCGGCAATACCGTTATCGTCGTTGAACACGATGAAGATGCCATCCGCGCAGCAGATTATGTTTTAGACATAGGACCGGGTGCCGGGATACATGGTGGCCGAATTATGTCACAAGGCACACCAGAATTTGTCGCCAACGATCCGAACTCTTTAACTGGTCAGTATTTGAGTGGAGTACGTAAAATAGCCATTCCAGAAACACGTTTAGCGCCACAGAAAGACAAGTGGCTCACGATTGAAGGTGCAAGCGGTAATAACCTTCAGGATGTTGAACTATCTATTCCCGCAGGTCTATTAACCTGCATCACCGGCGTGTCTGGTTCGGGTAAATCTACACTGATCAACGGTACACTTTCAAAACTTGCCGCCAACATGCTCAACAAAGCGATGCAGACTCCAGCACCTTATACCGCTGTGCGAGGCATGGAGAATTTTGATAAATCGGTTAACATCGACCAAAGTGCCATTGGTCGTACGCCGCGCTCCAATCCGGCGACTTATACCGGGTTATTCACACCCATTCGAGAACTGCTTTCAGCAACTCCCGAATCCCGTGCACGCGGCTATACACCCGGGCGATTCAGCTTTAATGTCAAGGGTGGACGCTGCGAAGCTTGTCAAGGTGATGGCGTAATCAGAGTTGAAATGCATTTTTTACCAGACGTTTACGTACCTTGCGATGTCTGTAAGGGCGCTCGCTATAATCGTGAGACGCTACAGGTTCAATACAAAGGCAAGAACATCCATCAAATACTCGACATGACTATCGAAGACGCCCGCGCCTTTTTTGAAGTCATTCCGGTGATTGCACGTAAGCTGCAAATGCTTATGGAAGTTGGCTTGGGATATATCAAACTTGGACAGAGTGCAACCACACTCTCTGGTGGTGAAGCCCAAAGAGTTAAACTGGCGAAAGAACTCTCTAAACGCGACACAGGAAATACACTTTACATCCTCGATGAACCAACGACAGGATTACACTTCCATGATATTGAATTACTCTTAAAAGTGATTCGTCATTTGCGCGATCAAGGCAATACCATTGTAATTATCGAGCACAATTTAGATGTGATTAAAACCGCCGACTGGGTCATTGATTTAGGCCCTGAGGGTGGTTCTGGTGGTGGATTAATTGTTGCCACGGGTACGCCTGAAAAAATTGCACAGGCCGCGGAATCATTTACCGGATTTTATCTTAAAAAACTATTATTGCCAGCCGCTGTATAGGATGACCAGGCCTGATCACTCCATAAAATACCCTCGTGGGGTGATACGTGGTTAACATCGCCCTCAAGGACTTCTTAGGTTACAAGCTAACCTTTCTACTGGTGATACTCTTTTGGATACCAGCCAGCAGCGCTAACGAGCAAATGAATGCTATTGAGTGGCAGTCTCCCAGCTACATACAAAAGGCATTCAATGAAATCGCCTTAAAAAACGAGTACCGAAAAACTCAGCAACGGATTATTAAGTGGCAGAAACCGATATTCTACAAATTTGTGTATCATAACCTCCCACAGAATCCTGTCATTGAAAGACTGTTCAATCGACACTTACAGCATTTACAACAAATCACACAGCATCCCATTCAACTTATTCCGAACGAAAAACTGAGCTCTCACAGACAACAGAAACCGAACCTACTTATTCATCTAACCAAAGATACAGACTACGGCCGAGTCATCCAGCAGGTGTCCAAGTCTAAAGTTAGAAATATAGAACGTGAAAGTCATTGTATGGGAAGCTTTACACTGAATGCTCAACATCAAATCGAACAAGCTGTAGTTATCATTCCAGTAGACCACGTTTATAGCCGAGGACTGCTCGTTACCTGTATTGTAGAAGAAACCACTCAAATAATGGGATTGCCAAATGACTCTGATTGGGTCAATCCAAGTATTGCAAATGATGCGAGTAGAATAGAGTTATTGACGGGATTGGATTATTTACTTCTAAAAATACTCTATGATTCAAAATTGCAGGCTGGGATGCGGCTTTCACAAAGTGAACCAATCATAAAAAACATCATAAATGAGTTCCAAAAAAAGGATCTTATTAAAAATGCACAACAACAGGTCAACAAACAGGGCCTATACCCGTTGTTAAATTAAGCGTTTTCTTGTCGTGAGTGAACTATCTCTGGCTTAGGTGCCGCTAGGATCTGAATCACTCTCCCTGCCAACATTAATCCAAAAATTCCCGGCATATAACTTGCCGTCCCATTGACAACACGACCACGTGATCCCTCTATCTCCTCCATTGGACCCGGCGCTTGTGGAAGTTCACTTGAAAAAACCGTAATGACACCTTTATGGATGCGTTGCTTCTTCAACCTCTGGCGCATATTTCTCGCCAAGGCACAGCCGTAGGTTTTAGAAATATCCGCTAATTGAATCTTAGACGGATCAATCCTTCTTCCTGCCCCCATACTTGAAGCCACTGGGATTTTTTTTTGTACAGCCATAATCACTAAGGCGGCCTTGCAATTCAAGCTGTCTATTGCATCGACTACAAAGTCATAGGGCGTTGAAAGTACTCGTTCCATATCATCTGGCCGTATAAAATCTCGAGAGATAATGACTTTACAGTCCGGATTAATGTCGGCGATTCGTTTTGCCATGACTTCCGCCTTATTGAGTCCCATCGTAGAATCTAGGGCAATGATCTGCCTATTTTTATTAGATAGGGAAACGCTATCATGGTCAATCAATGTGATACAACCAACCCCTGCCCGGGCCAATGCTTCGGCGACAAATCCCCCTACACCACCGACACCGGCCACCAATACATGAGCGGCCTGCAATTGTTGCAGCCCTATTTCGGCAAAGACGAGTAAACTACGTTCGTATAATGGGTCATTAGTCATATTTATTCCGTGTGAAATTGAGTAAGCTCGATTTTGAGCTCTCATTATTATGAAGAACTAAGTTGAAAGATCTGTTCAGCATTGTCATTAAGCGTCTTTAAAACATCGTCAAAAGAAAGACCGAGTAGTGTCGCCACCTGTTCAGCTACTCGAATGCTATCATGCAAATTAGATTTAGCCACGCCTGGTAACTTTACATTAGGGTAATCCGTTTCTAAAACGAGGTGCTCAGTTCCAAAATACCGAACTAAAGCATGATATCGATGAGCATTCCCACGTAATAGCACGCCATTCACACCAATTTTAAAACCGCAATCGACATAATTTTGAGCCACTTCTAGACTGCTGCCCAAACCATGAATGATACCCGTCATACTACGTTGACGCAGGCTCTGATAAAGTTCATTGTGTGCCTTAACAACATGTATCGAAATTGGTTTACTAAACTTTTCTGCTAAAGATAATTGGGCTTCAAGCACGTCCATTTGAAATAGCTTACTATGTTGGTAGGTGGCTGAAAAATCCAAGCCGATTTCACCTAAAGCAACAACACACTCAACATTCAATAGATCTTCAAGTGACTGAAGACTAGCACGACTCTGTGCCGTAACGTACCAGGGATGGATGCCTAAGCTAGCATGAATATTAGGATACAACAGTGATAATTTGAGTGTAGCAGACCAGTTGTCAGGACTGACTGACATGGCGATAAAATGGGGAGTTAAATGATCGTTTTGAAAAATAGACAGAGAGTCCAAAAAATCTACAGAAGATTCAAGAAGTGAATCTAAATGGCAATGTGTATCGATGATCATTAGATGAATTTTAGGCATAAAAAAACCGGTAAAAACCGGTTTTTAAATGCTGATTAATCAGCAGCTTCTGTTGATTCAGTGA
>Ga0307486_1003159_pt1 | contig 10900 bp, 9 predicted proteins | sample CBIW02metaG_FD_203663 | JGI IMG/M metagenome (GOLD analysis project Ga0307486, IMG submission 203663) | Sea-ice brine microbial communities from Beaufort Sea near Barrow, Alaska, United States - CBIW 0.2 | ecosystem: Environmental > Aquatic > Marine > Coastal | place: USA: Alaska | collected... | reverse complement strand
GTACCGAGGGCTGGCGAACCGACGTGGGGTCATACCTGAGATTCGACTCGGCAGGTGAAGCCGATTATTGGGCGATCGTGCTCGGAGATGACGGAAGGCGCTTCGATACCGTCGTGCTCGATATGCGTGGCACAGACCTCACCCTCGAGCAGCGACGCGCGGCCATAGACACGCTCTTTGCCACGCGCGACTGGTCGTAGCCTTCGCGGTTGGCGTTCCCCAAACGGGACGGGTTACGTTCAGAGCAAGGTTTGCTTCGTTTAGGTCTCTAGGGTCTCGTCGGGGTTCCGGAAGGGCCGAAGCTGCGTTCCAGTGGAGTCTGCCGTGAAGGTGTAGCGACCCAGCATGTTGATGTGTTCTGAGACCAGCGGGGAAAGACGTCGCACGTCTTCATCGGCAACACTGGAGCCGCGGCCGCGGAGCTCGGTGAGCGCGGCGTCCAGGTAGCGGGTGTTCCACAGGATGATGGCGTTCAGGACCAGGCCAAGGGCGCCGAGTTGGTCTTCCTGGCCTTCCCGGTAGGACTGCCGTATCTGGCCTCTCCTGCCGTGGAAGATGAGTCGGGCCAGGGCATGGCGGGATTCTTGCAGTGTCAACTGGGTATGAATTTGCCGGCGGTAGCCCTCGTCAACATCGATGAAGTCCAGCAGATGCTCAGTTTTGGCTATTCTGCCGTACTCCGCTAACGCTTTTCCGAGCAGGGTTGGTCCGGAAGCCCGGCCAGGCGAGGTGAGAACCTGTATCCGAGCAGGGTGAAGAGCCCAAAGATCTGGTCTGAGTAGGAGGCCGTGTCGGTGGCGACCATCTCGGGGCGTTGGCCGCCGTCAAGATCGAGCAGCCCATCCAAAATGTGGAGGGAATCGCGGACCGTTCCCGGGACGACAACGGCACCCAGGCCGGCCACCTGGTCGTTAAGATAGTTCAGCCAGGTCAGGCCGCGGCCGCGGCCGAAGTAGCGCGGATTCGCCCCGGCGTTGACGGTGGCAACGGGCACCACGAACCGCATCCCATCAACGGACGTCAGCAGGCCGGTACCCCAGCGCTTCGCAAGGCCAAGCGCGGACTGGGCCTGAACCAGCCGGGAGTTGGCCCAGCGAAGCGTGTCGGCGCGCACATAGTGTTGATCAACGTGTGCCAGGCGTCCACGGGTCAGTGCGGGGTGGCCGTCTTTGACCACCGGTGTCAGGCCGACGTTGCACGCCTCGGCCACCAGGATGGCGGCCACGGAAACGTCGAGCTGGTCCATCCGTGCGGAGGCCTCAGACACGTGGCTAAATTCTGACAGGAACCCCGTCCAGGAATGAACTTCCACCAGCACATCGGGCAGATCTACTTGCGGCAGCATCGCCGATACCAGTCCCCGTAGCTGCGTTAAGGACTCAGGTATCGTCTTGGCCTCCAGGGGCGAAAGATGAACCTTGCCGGCATCGTCAATCCGTACCGCAGTGTTATTGGTCAGTTGATCGGCCGCCGCCCGGTAGCGGGCGTCCAGGCTGTGGCGGACACCCTCAAGGTGGGCCGCGGGCTCTTCAGGCAGTTGGAGTGACGTCAAAGTCTCATTCTTGGTCGCCTGCCACGCCGGGTCGGTCAGTAACCGTGCTCTGGGGTCTCCCCAGCGGCGCCCGCCCACAACGAAAATGTCCCTGCGCCGCAGCGCCTTATGGACGGCGTCCATCACCGCCACCGTGTACGCCCTGCGATCGATCCCTCCCGCACCCTCAATCAGGCGTTGCCACGCCGGTGACACTACGGACAGATCAACCTGGCTCGGATCGGTTTTACGGCCGTCCAAAACGTCCGGCAACGCGCCCACGGCGGCCAATGTTGGGGCCCCGCCTGCGGTGGCCCCAAAGGGTTTCGCCGATGCCAACGCCGGCAGGAAGGACCGCACCGTGGTGAACCGGCGCATCATCTCGGCCACGGTGTCACCCGCGCTCCCGTCCGGATTCACCAAATCAGTGACCACATCGATCGCAGCACGCAACTCGGGCAACGACACCTGTTTGGCAAGCACCGAGGCGGCCTTTGCGCGGGAATATTCCGTATTGCCCAGGACCTCAACCAGTGTTGTCGCAGCCTGTGCCAGCTGTAGCGATGCCCTCGATAAGCGGGGCAGAGACTTCAACCGGGCCGCCGTGGATTCCCGAGCCACCTTACGGACCACGCGTTCAGTGACGATGGCATCGAGGGCATCACACAAATCATCAGCGACCTCGGACGTCAATGCCCGCACCGCACACAGCAGGGTCGCACCCCGGCGTTGACCCAACAACCCCTGCAGCGCCGATGCCTTACCCGCCAACCCGTAGCGGGCCAGGGCATTCATCCGGCCCGCGGGTACCGTCTCCACATCAATGGTCCCCACACCCAAGGCCTGTAGGCGTGTCAGCCGGTCCAACTGCCGCAGCAACTCCGGCACCGAGACCCGCGAGGGCCCTGTCCGCAGTCTTTCCCACGCAGTCAGCCTGGAACCGTCCTCGATGCGAAGCAAGGCCTCTAATCCTTGAATCAAGGCGGGCCCGGCCGCGTTAATCAGCACGGCATAGAGCCGGTCATTCGCGCCAGCACGGATCTCTGCAACCAGACGCGTCAACGTGGAGACGCCAGGAAGAAGGACCTTCCGCTCACGCAGCCAGAGGGCCGCCCGTTCAAACAAGCGCACTGGCCCCTCCGACGACGTCCACGCCCGGGCCGACAGGAACAGCCTCAGCTGCTCGTACTTGACCGGATCAGCGAAGTCCACGTACCCATAAACGGCAGAAATCTCCGCAGCATGCTCGTAACCGGTCTGTCCCCGCTGCGCGTAAAGCTTGAGAGCGGAAGCATCCGCAATGCCCAGCTGCCCGGCCAAGGATTCCACCACCGGCCAAGGGACAACCAGCGGATCCGTCAGGAACCGACCTACTACACGGACCGTGGCCAGTTGAACAGCGAATCCCAGACGATTGTGCATCCCCCGACGCCGGCCAGCCACCGACAGATCAGCATCGTCCAACCAACAAAAGCGCTCCAGGTCCTCCCGCGGTACCTCATCAGGGAATCGGCCGAACCCGGCGGCCTGCTCATCACTTAGAAAATCGACCGCCATGCCACCAATTCAACAGCCCTGGACCCCTTAGCGTGAATTCCCGTACCGATCCTCCTCAGACCCCTAGACCCGCGCATTGGCTCTGGTGCCGGGTCTACGTTCTCTTCGGACGCAATGCCGAAAGCCCATCGCTCTTCAGTTGCGAGATCACGTGTAACGGGACCCCCACGGGGCAAACCGCGGCGCATTCGCCGATTTGCGTGCATCCGCCGAATCCTTCGGCATCGTGTTGAGTGATCATGGCCATCGCGCGCGAGTCCCGTTCGGGTTGTCCTTGAGGCAAAGAACCCAGGTGAGACGCTTTCGCGCCAGTGAAGAGCATCGCCGAACCGTTCGGGCACGCGGCGACGCAAGCACCGCAGCCGATGCAGACGGCGGCGTCGAAGGCGCGATCGGCATTGGCTTTCGGCACCAATGTCGCATGCGCGTCTGGCGCCGCCCCAGTTGGTGCGGTGATGTACCCTCCCGCCTGAATGATGCGATCCATTGCACTGCGGTCGACCACGAGATCTTTCACGATCGGGAACGGGTCGGCACGCCATGGCTCGACGTCGATCACGTCGCCGTCGCTGAAGTGGCGCATGTGCAATTGACAGACTGCGGTGAGTGCCTCTGGGCCATGAGCAATGCCGTTAATGACCAGGCTGCACGCGCCACAGACGCCTTCGCGGCAATCGCTGTCGAACGCTACCGGCTCGTCCCCTGAGAGCGTCAGTTGTTCGTTGAGTACATCCAGCATCTCCAAAAAAGACATGTCGGGCGACACCTGCTCGACAGAATAGGTGACCATGCGTCCAGTGTCGCGATCGTCCTTCTGGCGCCAAATCCGTAGGGTGAGGTTCACTTGTAACTCCGTTGCGTCATCGTCACTGAGTCAAACTCCAGGCGCTCTTTGCGCAAGACCGGCGGGTTTCCGTCTCCGGCGAACCCCCAGGCCGCCACGTAGGCAAAGTTCTCATCGTCACGTAGGGCTTCACCGTCATCGGTCTGACTCTCGGCGCGGAAGTGACCGCCGCACGATTCGGTGCGGTGCAGTGCATCGATGCACATCAGTTCAGCGAGTTCGAAGAAGTCCGCGACTCGGCCTGCTCGTTCGAGAGTCTGGTTCAACTCTTCGTTTTCCCCGGTGACCTTCACGTTGCCCCAAAATTCTGTTCGCAGTTTTCGCACTTGCTCGATGGCCTCGGTGAGGCCCTCTGCGGTCCGTTCCATCCCACATTTCTCCCACAGGATGTGCCCGAGCTCCTTGTGGAAGGAATCGACGGTCCGTTGGCCATTGATCGCCAGCAGAGCCTGGATCCTGTCCCTCAGTGCGTTTGCCGTACGGGTTGCCTCCGGATGCGACTCATCCATGCCGGCCGGCCTCGGGTTGGTCGCAAGGTAGTTGGCGATCGTATTGGGCAACACGAAGTACCCATCGGCTAGCCCCTGCATCAGCGCGCTGGCGCCCAGCCGGTTGGCACCGTGGTCGGAGAAGTTGGCTTCACCCACCACGAACAATCCGGGAATTGTGGACTGCAGGTCGTAGTCGACCCACAACCCGCCCATCGTGTAGTGCACCGCCGGATAGATCCGCATCGGGACCTCGTAAGGATTTTCCCCGGTGATCTGCCGGTACATATCGAACAAATTGCCGTACTTCGCTTCGATGGCGACTTTGCCAAACCGGGTGATGGCGTCGGTGAGATCAAGGTAGACGCCCCGCGCCCCAGGCCCGACCCCGAGGCCACCGTCACAGATGGACTTCACGGCACGTGAGGCTACATCGCGGGTGACCAAATTTCCATAAGAGGGGTAGAGGCGTTCCAGGAAGTAGTCGCGTTCCGCCTCCGGAATATCACGCGGGGCGCGCTCGTCTCCTGGCGCGACCGGCACCCAGATCCGGCCGTCATTGCGCAGTGATTCGCTCATCAGGGTCAGCTTGGATTGAGAGTCACCGCTGACGGGTATGCAGGTGGGGTGGATCTGTGTGAAACACGGGTTGGCAAACAGTGCTCCGTGACGATGGGCACGCCAACTCGCAGTCACATTGCACCCCATTGCGTTGGTCGACAGGTAGAACACGTTGCCGTATCCGCCAGACGCCAACACCACCGCATCGGCGACATGGGTCTCGATGTCCCCGGTGACCATGTCTCGCACGGCGACACCGCGCGCCTTCCCGTCGATCACGATCAGATCAAGCATTTCGTGGCGTGTGAACACCTCAACCGTTCCGGCCGCCACCTGGCGTTCCAACGCCTGATACGCGCCCAACAGAAGCTGTTGTCCCGTCTGCCCCCGAGCGTAAAAGGTCCGCGACACCTGCACCCCGCCAAAGGAACGGTTATCCAGCAAGCCTCCGTATTCGCGGGCAAAGGGAACTCCCTGCGCGACGCACTGATCGATGATCGCGGAGCTCACCTGTGCCAAGCGATACACGTTCGATTCCCGCGACCGGAAGTCGCCGCCCTTGATGGTGTCGTAGAACAGGCGCTGGACGCTGTCGCCATCGTTGCGGTAATTCTTCGCCGCGTTGATTCCTCCCTGCGCGGCGATACTGTGCGCGCGGCGCGGACTGTCCTGGTAGCAGAAACTCTTGACGCGATAGCCCCCCTCACCGAGGGTGGCGGCCGCAGATGCGCCGGCAAGCCCGGTACCCACGACGATCACCGACAACGCGCGGCGGTTGACTGGGTTCACCAGTTTGGCGTCGAATCGGCGGGCATCCCATCGCTCTTTCAGCGGCCCCGCGGGCGCCGAAGCATCGTGCAAAGGGGCGCCTTCGGTGTACAACGCGCTCATGACCCGACCAGTCCCACAAGGATCGCGGCGGGTGGGATCAGGAAACCAACCGTGATGACGGCAGCAAGCAGAATCGCGACCTGGTTGAGGTGGCGCCGCCGGGCGATGCTCGTGTTGGCTCCCAGCGACGCTAGCGCCGCCCAGAACCCGTGTCGCAGATGGAAACCAAGAGCGATCATCGCAATCGCGTAGGCCACAAAGACCCACCAAATTGAGAAGCCGCCGATCATGCGCTCGTAGGGGCTCGAGGACGCACCACCGGGTGAAATGACGTTCGCCGTGAGGTGTAGGAGGTGATAGATCACGAACAGGAAAATGATGACCCCACCCCAGCGCATGGTGAACGAGGTATACGTGCGTTGGACACCACGCGGATTCCCGCGACTCTCGTACCGTCTGCTTCCCCTGCCGCCGGTGGCCGATCTCATCCGGCGCCATAGCGTCACGACGGCGTAAATGTGAACCAGGACGCTGACCAGCAGAACGACGCGGATGATCCATAGAGCGCCCGACCACGGCAACAGCGGTTCACCCAGGGTGCGCAGGTACTCGGAGTAACCATCAAAGGCCACCTGGCCCGAGAACACCTTGTAGTTGCCATACATGTGGACCAGCAGAAAGGTGATCATGATGAGCCCGGAGGTCGCGGCCGCGGCATGCAGGACCGCTGACGAACGCCACATCTTCGGCCGTGTCACCGGCGAGGCGGCTGCGGGGGCTGTGGTGCTCTTGGGCATGTCCACTCTCCATCCAGGTCCAAGCAGGTGTCACGGCCGCGCACGGAGCGTGGCCGTTAGTCCCATGTTCCGCGTTCAGGCAAAAACTGTCAATCGCAGAGCCGACCGCGCGTGCGTGCCAGAGCCAAGAATCCGAGCATCGACACACCCATTTCACTACCCGGCGTAGGGTGCAAGTGTGACCGGTTTAACAGAATTTCAACAGAGGATCAGAACATGACGAAGGATCAGGTATTCGTGGTGATCGGCGCCGGGCAAGCAGGAGGTACGGCTGTGCAGACCCTGCGGGCCGAAGGTTTCGACGGCCGCATTGTGCTGGTGGGCGCTGAAGATCACCTCCCCTACGAACGCCCTCCACTGTCGAAGTCCTGTCTCTTGGGTGAGGGATGGCAGTCGGAAGGATCGCTGCAGGACCAACAGTGGTACGACGAGCAACGAGTCGAGCTCCGTCTCGGTACCAGGGCGGTAGCAGTGCACGGTGCCGATCACCAGCTCACCCTTGACGACCAGTCGACTCTGACCTACGACAAACTTCTGATCGCCAGCGGATCCGACGCCCGGCAATTGGACGTGCCGGGAGCGGACTTGGCCGGGATTCACTATCTACGCACTCTGGAAGATTCCGATGCGCTGCTTGCGGCTTTGCAGGGCGCCCCGAACGTGGTCGTAGTCGGCGCGAGTTGGATCGGCCTGGAGACCGCCGCCGCAGCCCGTTCCAAGGGGTGCGGGGTGACCGTGATCGGCCCCGATGATGTTCCACTTCAGTCCTCCATGGGGACGCTTCTCGGCGAGTATTTCGCGGACCTGCACCGGGGCCATGGCGTCGAGTTCCAGTTGGGGAGGCGCGTGGTGGGCTTAAAGGGCACCAAGAACGTCACGTCGGTAGTCACGGATGATGGCACGGAATTTCCCGCCGACGTCGTGATCGCCGGGGTCGGGGTCAGTCCCGAGGTTGCGCTGTTCGACGATCGGTTGCTTGCTGACGACGGCGGCGTCCGCGTCGACCCTCAGATGCGTACCGAGGAAACTGACATCTTTGCCGCCGGCGACATTGCCAGCGTCGCTAACCCACTCTATGGACGCCGACTGCGGGTCGAGCACTGGGCAAACGCGCTGATGGACGGAAGGATTGCCGCTCAGTCGATGCTGGGCAAGGATTCGGAATTAGACCCCGCGCCGTTCTTCTTCAGCGACCAATACGACATGGGGATGGAGTACGCAGGGTGGGTGAATGCCAAGACCGCCGCCGACCCGGTGATCCGTGGCGACCTTACGGGAGGCGCGTTTCATGCTTTCTGGGTTGTGGACGACGTGGTGGTGGCTGGTATGCACGTCAATGCCTGGGATGAGGGTATTGCGCCAGTCCAGGACTTGATCCGGTCCCAGGTCAAGGTGAACTCGGTGAAGCTCGCTAACCCAGACGTGCCGCTTGCGCAACTAGTGGAGAATTCCAAGCACTAGCTGATCTTCTTTAGCGCGACAGCGGTTTCGATGGCGGGCTGGGTGAGACAACAAGACCGACAAGCCCCGGTCTCTTCGGGTCTGAACCCAACCCGTCGCTGACGTACTGCCAGTGCTTATGACGATGCCGCGGGCCTTGCCCACTATTTCGGGCCTTGCCCACTTTTTTTAGTGCGGGTCTCGCGCGGAACGTACTTCTGGTCCTCACGGCATCGGCGCTACTGACTGGCTGCAATGCGACGCCATCTCTCCCGCCCACGTTGGGAGTGTTTGACTACCAATTAGGCGGCACCTCCGACCGGTTGCCAACCGCCGCCAGCCTCGTAGATTTCGCCGTGGTGGCCCGCGACTCGACAGACACTCCCCTGACCGGCGCCTACAACATCTGTTACGTGAACGGTTTTCAGAGCCAGCCCGGCGACGCGGCATTCTGGCTTGCACATCCCGACCTCATGCTCCGTGACGCGGACGGTCGACCTGTTGTTGACCCTAATTGGCCCGACGAGTACGTGCTCGACCCGTCGGCCCAGACTTAACGCGAGCAGATCCTGCGCCGCTTGGGACCGGTCGTCGATGGCTGCGCAATGGACGGTTTTGACGCCGTCGAGGTAGACAACCTTGACACGTGGACCAGGTTCACCGCCATCGACGAGTCCGGCGCTCACGCACTGGCCGCCAGTTATGTGGAACGTGCCCACGCCGCAGGGCTCAGCATCGGCCAAAAGAACGCCGCCGAGGTCGCGCAGTTCGCGCACGACACTCTTGGCTTTGACTTTGCGGTGACAGAGGAGTGCGCCGTGTGGGACGAATGCGGCGCCTACACAAGCGTGTATGGGCGGTACCTGCTGCAAATCGAGTACCCCGATGCGCTGACCTCAGCGGGACTTACATTCGACGACGTGTGCGCCCGCACCGATCGCGCACCGCTGCCCATCCTGCGAGACCGCGACCTGGTACCTCCAGACGACGCCGATTGCGTCTACGCCTCGTGCGCACCGAGGGATAAGGTAGGTGTCGCAGTCGCTCTGCAGGAGCCGGAACACTGTTTAATATCGGACATGCCCCGACGCACTACATCTGGCGCCACGAAGCCCGTGGCCAGCGGTCACCGTGACACTGTGGGCGCATGGTGCGGAACGCGGTGTACCACCTGCTGGTGCGGCGCAACGATGTGGGGATCAAGGTCGTGAGCGAAGATAAACGCCAGCACATCACTGCCAACGGGCTCAGGCAGATAGCGGCACAGGCACTGCAGTCAATCGGCGACCAGGTGGTCAACGCCAAGACGGTGCTGCCGTGGCTCCTAAGCGCGCTCGGCGCTCCAGGAGCGTTCGTCGCCTTCCTGGTGCCGATCCGAGAATCCGGTTCGATGCTCCCACAGGCCGCGTGGGCCCCACGGGTCCGTCAGCGGCGCGTGCGCAAGTGGGTATGGGTGGCCGGGGCGTCGGGCCAAGCCGTGGCTACAGCCGGGTTGGCGCTCGTAGCGGCGACCGCCTCGGGATGGGTAGCGGGAGCGGGCGTACTGGCGGCCGTCGCGCTGTTCGCGCTCGCCCGCTCGCTCAGCTCGATCGCGAGCAAGGACGTGTTGGGCAGGACGGTGCCCAAGGGCCAGCGTGGCCACATCAAGGGCGCGGCAACCGTGGCGTCCGGCGCGGTGGCGCTGACCCTCGGCCTGGGACTACGGGTGTGGGGCGGCGATGGACCAGAAAAGTGGATTCTCGCCGTGCTGTTGGGTGCCGCGGCGCTCGCTTGGGTGGCAGCCGCCGCCGTGTACGCCTCAATCCTGGAACCGCCCGGGGACGTCGCCTCCAACGACCCTGACCAGCCCGGCTGGGTAGCGCAGGCGTGGCGGCTCTGGCGAAACGATGCAGTGTTCAGACGATTCGTCATCGCACGGGGGCTGCTGCTGGTGTCGGCGCTCAGCCCTCCGTTCGTCGTCAGTCTCGCAGTTACGCAGGAGGGCGCCGGGTTGTCCTCGCTGGGTCTGTTTGTGATGGCTCAGGGGATTGCGGGCCTGGTCGGTGGCCGCGTATTCGGCCGACTCGCCGACTCATCGTCCCGGCGGCTGATGATCGGCGCATCGGTGGCGGCCTCCTGCGTGATCGTTGCATTCCTCGGTCTGCTCCTGCTCCCCGGCGCCGGCGAGTCCGCCTGGCTCGCACCCGCCGCCTATCTATTCCTCGCCCTGGTACACATCGGTGCACGGCTGGCTCGCAAAACATACGTGGTGGACATCGCCGAGGGCGACCGGCGCACCGAGTATGTGGCGGTCGCCAACACAGTGATGGGCGTGCTGCTGCTTGCCATCGGCACGCTCACCGCGGCGCTCGCGGTGCTGGGCAACGAGGCGGCTCTTCTGCTACTCGCGGTGCTGGGCGTCGCGGGGGGCGTCGTGGGCCGCGGGTTGCCGGAGGCCGAGGGCAAGTAATGAAGAGGGGGCCCACAGCGCCGGCCCCGACACCCTCGTCATCGACCACACCACCGGAGAAATCATCGCCGAACACACCCTCGACCCGGTCCGCGACTACCACCCCAAAAACAAGTAGGGCCCCTCAAATGAGGAGCCCTACTTGTCAACGATGACCTGAGACATCTGTAAACAATGTCCCGAGACATCACACTGTCGGGCTGACAGTGTTGGGTTTCACGACATCGTTTACACATGTGTCGCGACATCGTTCATACCCTGTGACGATGAGACATGGGGTTAGCGGCGGATAAGTGTGTCTGCTGGGGGTGTGTTCTGCCTGGTGGGTAGGCGTTTTTGGGCCCTTGTTATGCCATTGGAGGCATGACTGGTGCAGGTAGTGGACATTCGGGGTCGTGCGTG
>Ga0307486_1003156_pt1 | contig 10913 bp, 12 predicted proteins | sample CBIW02metaG_FD_203663 | JGI IMG/M metagenome (GOLD analysis project Ga0307486, IMG submission 203663) | Sea-ice brine microbial communities from Beaufort Sea near Barrow, Alaska, United States - CBIW 0.2 | ecosystem: Environmental > Aquatic > Marine > Coastal | place: USA: Alaska | collected... | reverse complement strand
CCTAAAATTGCAGGAATTAACAGATGGGCAGGTAATTTGTAAACATGATTCTTTTTTAGGCTTTAGGCATGGGCCGCGTGCGGTTACCAACGAAAAGACTTTATTGGTGTATTTGTTTTCCCCTATCGACCACGTTTATAAATATGAACTGGATCTTGCAAAGTCTATTGCCTTAGACTTGAGGGATATTAAGTGTTTAAGTATAGGTCGGCCAGAGGATAAAGCTCTTAAACCGTTCCTAAATATTGATTTAAAATTAAATACTGGCCAAGAGTTAAATATTGTTCCCTCTGCATTGGTAGGACAGTTGCTCGGATTTTATAAGTCTTTGGAGCTTGGCCTTAATCCTGATAATCCTTCTGTTTCAGGAGCAATAAACAGGGTGGTGCAAGGTGTAACTATTTATGAATATCCCAAAGAATTTAAAAAATGATTTTGAGTGTTTGTCCGAATCCTTCTATAGATACCTATGCTTGGCTTGATAATTTTGAAGCGGGGGGGGTAAACCGCATAAAAAAACTGGAGGAATATCCTGGAGGAAAAGGAGTGCATGTAGCTCTGGCTATTGCCGAACTTGGGGTTAGGTCCAAATTATTGGCTAATTGGGCGGGCAATAATGGAGATTGGATTAAAAAAGAATGTAGCAAGAGAAATATAGAAATATCCGGAATTCAACTTCCGGGAAACAATCGAAAATGTTATACTTTCAGATCTAAAAATTTAGATTTTCAAAACACCGAATTGCTTGAACCTGGTCCTTCTCTGTATGCTACGAATTTAATTGAATTTAAAGATAAGTTTAAATCAGATATAGCTAAAGCTTCATTAATTTGTATGTCGGGTTCCTGGCCCAAAAACGCGCCAAATGATGCTTATGCACAATTAATAGAAATCGCAGGGAAGAGCAATGTAAAAGTAATTCTTGATTGCAGTGGGGTACAGCTGGAAGAAGCCTTAAAAAAAGGGTTCTTCGGTCTGCACTTAAATCAACATGAGGCAATAAAGCTTTGTGGGAGCAGTAATATTAAGGACCTGCTAAAAAAGCTAAATGGCAAAGTAAAATTGGTGGCATTAACAAAAGGCAAGGATGGCTTGGATTTATTTTATCAGAATCAAATTTTAACTTCAAATGTAGAGATAGACAATATAGTTAGCACTGTAGGGAGTGGTGATTGCCTTACTTCCGGAATTGCTTTTGCGGTATATCATAAATTTGAAATTGAAAAAATCGCAGCCTATGGTGTCGCTTGTGGCGCAGCTAATTGTTTGTCTGAGGCTTTAGGAATGTTTAAAAAAGAAGATGTAGAAAAACTAATACCAGAAGTACAAATTAATAAAGGCGAATATGAACACTAAAAAATTGCTTGTAATAGGTGAATTAAATGTAGATCTCATCTTAAATAATATTAAAGGTTTTCCAAAAGTAGGCACAGAAATTATCGCTGAAACAATGAATTTCACTTTAGGAAGTTCATCGGCTATTATGGCTTCAAATATTTCGGCAATGGGAATCAGCACTTCTTTTTGCGGAATTATAGGAGATGATGAATTCGGAAAATTTGTTTTAGAAGAACTTCAACGTAAAAACGTAGATACACGTTTTATTGCAAAAAAATCAAATTTAAGAACGGGGATTACCATAGTAATGAATTATGATCAGGATCGTGCTAATGTTACTTATTGCGGGGCGATGAATTTTTTGACCATAAATGATATCCCATGGGAAAGTATAAATACATTTAATCATTTTCATCTTTCCAATTATTTTTTGCAAAAAGGAATTAAAAAGGATATTACTGAAATTTTTAAAAAGGCGAAAGTTGCAGGCTTAACCACTTCACTGGATTTGCAGTATGATCCCGATAACGAATGGAAGTTCGATTATAAGTCATGTCTGCCTTATGTAGATATATTTTTTCCGAACAAAGTTGAGTTGTTGGCACTTACCAAAGAAAATAATATTGATCTGGCCATTGAAGAACTTAGGCCTTATACCAATATAATAGCCTTAAAGTTGGGTGATATAGGGAGTAGATTAATTTCCCGGGAAGAAGAAGTTATAATTGCTCCCTTTCTAAATGATGTTTATATAGATTCCATTGGTGCGGGTGATACTTTTAACGCAGGTTTTCTTGAAAAATTTCTGGAAGGGGCACCTCTCAAAGAATGTATAATAAATGCAAACCTAATGGGATCCATGAGTACGACAAAAGCAGGTGGCACCACCGCATTTTCTTCAAAAGAAGCCATTGATAAACAAAAGCAACAAATTTTAAATCAACAACCTTAACGAAATGAAAATCAAAAATAAATTACATCAATTTACTAAAGAAGGAAGGGGGCTTTTAGCTACTAATTTTTATAATCTTGAAACCTTGCACGGGGTATTAAAAGCAGCCGCAGACTTAAATGAGCCTTTAATTTTACAACTTACCCAGAGTTCTATTGAATATATGGGTTTGGAAACCGCTGTTGCAATGGGCCGTTTAGGAATGAAAGAATTTGGGGTTGAAGGATGGATACACCTTGATCATGGAGGATCGGTTCAATTGGTTCAGTCTTGTTTAGATGCCGGTTTCGATTCGGTAATGATAGACGGTAGTGAACTTTCTTTTGAAGAAAATGTAAAAATAACGAAAGAGGTTGTAAAACGAGCGAAATCTTATGGTGCCCACGTAGAAGCTGAATTGGGGTATGTAGCAAAATTAGGCCAATCTCGCGAACATCAAGGTTTTACCCAACCTCAGGAAGCCAAGGCATTCGTGGAGGAAACAGGAGTTGATGCATTAGCCGTAGCCATAGGTACTGCACATGGATTTTATAAACAAGAACCAAAATTGCAATTGGATCTGCTTTCAAGTATTTCCGAAATCACCCCTGCTACCCTTGTGCTTCATGGAGGCTCTGGGGTTCCTGGAGAACAGTTGCAAGCTGCCATCTCAAGAGGGATTTGTAAGGTGAATTTAGCTACTGAAATAAAAAATATTTTTATGATCACCTTGCAGGATTTACTTAAAAATAATACGGAAATAGATTTGAGAAAAGTTTTTCCACAAGCAACCGCCGAAATTACCAAGTTGGTTAAAGGAAAACTGGAAATCGTAAAAAACAATAAATAATGTTATCAAAATTCATCGATGCGCAAGTTCATTTAAACACTGTCTCTCCTGAAAAAATGGAGAAAGCATTAGAATATAATGCTTCATTTTTATCAATAAACACCAATATTCCTTTTTTTGAGTCAATCGAAAAACAGGAAAAGGTGATTCTTGAACTACAGAAAAAATATCCTGGCAGAATACAATATATCACTAGTTTCGATTTTCGGGATTGGGGAAAAGACAGTTTTACAACTTCAGCCATTAATCAGATAAAAAGAGGCCTTTCTAATGGAGCAGTTGGGGTTAAAATCTGGAAAGATGTAGGTTTTGAATTGCACGATAAAAATGGTGATTTCGTAATGATCGATAATCCCATATTCGATCCTATCTTCGAATATTTGGTAGAAAATGATATCCTTTTATTAGGGCATCAGGGTGAACCTCGTAATTGCTGGTTGCCTTTGGAGGAAATGACTGTGGATTCAGATCGAAATTATTTTTCAGAACATCCCGAATACCATATGTTTCTTCAAAAGGAATATCCTACTTATGAAGAACAAATGCAGGCCAGGGACAATATGCTTAAAAAATTTCCAAAATTAAGATATGTAGCCCTTCACTTATTCAGTATGGAATGGAGCATAGATGAAGTAGCCAAACGCTTGGAGCAGTTTCCAAATACACTGACAGATGTGGCCGAGAGGGTTTGCCATCTTCAGTTACAGGCTAAAGATAATTGGGGAGCAGTGCGTGATTTCTGTATAAAATATCAGGATAAAATCATGTACGGAACAGATGTAATTGATGATGGAAATGCATCTGCCGAAGATATTGCTGACCGCTTTGAGCTTCTTTGGAAGTCTCATTATAAATTTTTCGCTACTGATGAAATCCTGGAAGCTCCGGAATTTAGGGGAAAACTCAAGGGTTTATCTCTTCCAAAAGAGGTAGTTGAAAAAATATTTTATATTAACGCAAAAAAAACCTATCAATTTTAAAATTAAGAAATCATTAATATTTAAACTATAAATCATGAAAAATAATAGAAGAGATTTTCTCCGTTTATCAGGTTTGGGAGGACTGGGCCTTATAAGCGGTGGATTAACAAGTTTCAAAGGAAAAGAAGAATTTAAAGCTTCTACTTCTTATATCAGGAACCAGCGTTTTAACATGAGTGGTTACTCTGCACCTAAATTGGAAACTGTAAGAATAGGTTTTATTGGATTGGGACAAAGAGGCCCGGGAGGTGTAGAGGCAATGAGTAAAATTGAAGGCGTTGAAATTAAAGGTCTTTGTGATCTTAGGCCAAAAGAAGTTGAAAAGGTTCAGAAAATGCTGGAAGGAACCCCACATAATCCTGATTCTTATACTGGGAGCGATAATGCCTGGAAAGAAATGGTTGATAGAGATGATATTGACCTTATTTACATTGCAACACCTTGGGCTTGGCACGTTCCTATGGCTGTTTATTCAATGGAAGCGGGCAAACACGTTGCAGTAGAAGTTCCAGCAGCGAAAACTATCGATGAGTGCTGGGAATTGGTGGAAACTTCGGAAAGGACTAGAAAACATTGTATGATGTTGGAAAATTGTTGTTATGATTTCTTTGAACTATTAACTCTTAACATGTCACGTAACGGATATTTTGGTGAAATTATTCACGGGGAAGGAGCGTATATTCATAATTTAATAAATCTTAATTTCAGTAAGGATGGCTATCAAGATATGTGGAGGTTAAGAGAAAATTACACAAGGAATGGAAATATTTATCCTACACACGGTCTGGGTCCAATTTGTCAAATAATGAATATTAATAGAGGCGACCAAATGGACTATCTAACTTCATTGTCCAGCAATGACTTTTCCATGGCAGATAAAGCAAAGGAATTAGACTCTTCTGATGATTTCTATGATCCATTTGTTGGAAAAACATACAGGGGGAATATGAATACTACCACGATCAAGACTAAAAACGGAAGGAGTATTATGATTCAACACGATGTATCCTCTCCCAGAATTTATTCTAGGATACACTTGGTAAGTGGTACAAAGGCTTTTGCAAGAAAATACCCTTCACCTGCAAGAATAGCAAAGGGTGAAAAATGGTTAAATGAGGCAGAGATAAAAGCTCTTGAAGAAGAATACACCCCTGAAATCGTAAAAAAAGTTGGAGATATGGCCAAAAAAATAGGAGGTCATGGAGGGATGGACTTTATTATGCGTTGGCGTTTAATAGACTGCTTAAGAAACGGTTTACCTCTTGATCAGGATGTTTACGATGCTGCATTATGGAGTTCAATTGCACCATTATCAGAAGAATCAGTAAAGAATAGGGCAAAATCTGTGGATATTCCGGACTTTACAAATGGCTCTTGGAAGACTAATGCTCCTGTAGATATAACATTGGATGGAGGGGGAACTACCAACGTGCTTATAAATCAATAAAAATTCGAAAATAATTTATATATTATATGTTTTCAAAATTCAACAAATATTAAATGTTTTCTTCGATAAATTAGAAAAAAACATTTAATATTTGTTGAATAATATTATTAATAAATTATGAAAAAATCTGCAGAACGTAGATCAAGAATTCTTCATATTCTTGACGATTTAGGTCAAGTATATGTAAACAATTTAAGTCTGGAATTTGGGGTCAGCGAAGTGACCATCCGGAACGATTTGGACAAATTGGAAAAAAACAAATTGCTCATTAGGGCCCACGGAGGTGCATTTAAATTTAATAATATTGCACTAACAATTACTGAGAAGAAAAATATTAATCTGGATTATAAACGTTTAATAGGAAAAAAAGCGATTAGTTTAATTGAAGAGAATGATTCAATTATTCTGGACTCTGGCACTACTACTTTTGAAATTTCAAATAATTTAGGAACATTTGAAAGGCTAACTGTAATAAGTAATGCGTTGGATATTGTTACGAATCTTTCACGGCATAAAAATTTAGAAATTTTTATGCCTGGGGGCTACTTGAAAGAATTTTCCATGTCCCTTGTAGGGCCCATGGCTGAACGTAATCTTCGACAACTAAATTGCAATAAACTTTTTTTGGGAATTGACGGTATAAAACCTAATGTAGGTGTTTTTACACATCATATGGAGGAAGCTTACCTTAATCAAATTATGATTGAAATTGCCCAGGAGGTTATTGTTGTAGCGGATTCGTCTAAATTCAAAAAAATGGGATTTTCTTTTATTGAAGGTTTCCATAAAATTGATAAAATTATTACTGATGCGAATGTTGAAAAAGAGAGTCTGATTATGCTTGAGAAAAATAATGTAGAGGTAATTATTGCAGAATAAATTAATAATCAATGTTGAAATTTGGGTGTCTTAAAAAATGAGATTTTTTGAATTATTCAATAATTTGAATGGGTAAAAATAAAAATTTTGTACTCATTGGAAAAAGTGAATAATTAAATTATCCGGGGTGTTTTTCTATGCCTTAATTGAAATAGGGCAAAAATGTTTTTTTAACTTTTGAATACGAAATAAGTCTTAATTCATAAGGATAAATTCAATGCAAGCTAATAATCCCATTATGACTTCTCAGGAACCCAATCTTTCAAAATCCGGCACTAACCGATCTATCATTATTATTGGTGCCCTATTTTTTATTTCAAAATCTACTATTTCAGTTTTAGTGTATTTAATATTTGGAATTGTTGTAATGCTATCAAATTTAGAAGTGATTTTATTTTCTAGGTAAATGGTTCCTAAATAATCTGTCAACCAAACTTGATTTTTAATTGTAAAGATTTTATTAACTAAAACAATCTTGTCTGATTCAGAAAAAAGTAATTTAGTTGTGTATAATTTCCATTGATTTCTCTTCTGGCAAGTAATCCATTTCTCGAAATAATTAAGATATTTCTGTTTGAATCTATTTCTATTCTTTCTATGGCATCTTTAATTTCTTTTTTATTAAAAATAGAATCAATCGAATCAAACCAATATTCATAATCATCAAATTTTAAAATCCCTGTATCTTGTGACATCCAGACATAACCTAAACGGTCCTCAATAGTATTTTTTATCATTCGGTACCCACTACCAGTTTTAGGAGACAAATGGGAAAAATTCACATTATTTTGACTTCTTAAATTAAGAATGTTTAAGGCAAAAAATAGTATGATTAAATATAATTTTATCATTTAAAGAAGTAAATAATTTGGTTTCGCAAAATATCCTTATCCCTTTAATTTAACAATTTACGATTATGTCATATGATATTGCAGAAAATATTTACCTATATCAATAAGATTTAATGTAGTTTTGTTAAAAGAATTCTAAGTTGTGTATAAATCACTTTTTAAAATCACTTTTAATCAAATAAATAACAAAAACATGAAAATTAAATATGTAGCTCTGATATGTCTTTTTCATCTGATGACATTTTCGAACTTATTAGCTCAATCGAATATTAATATTATTCCACAGCCACAGGAGCTCATTATTGGAAAGGGGGTTTTTACAATTAATAGTGAAACAGAGATTTTGTACTTGGCTGAAAGCAAAGATGAAGCAATTATATTGCAAGACTTTATTCAAAATGGGTTAGGTAGTGAGATAGTGACTGTTCAATCAAAAAAACAGCATTCTGGAAGTATCATATTTAAGCAAAACTCGGAATTTGAAAAAGAGATGTATGAACTTAGTGTATCTAAAAATGGTATACAAATTATAGCTTCCACTAACACTGGTTGGTTTTATGGAATTCAAAGTTTAAAGCAATTGTTTCCTGCAAGCTTTGGTTCACCTCTATTAGAAGGCACATTTATTAACATTCCTGAAGTTAAAATTAAAGATGCCCCGAGATTTTCTTGGCGTGCATTTATGCTTGATGAAGCCAGATATTTTAAAGGAATGCAGCAGGTAAAAATGCTTTTGGATGAAATGGCTCGATTAAAAATGAATGTTTTTCATTGGCATTTAGTAGATGATCAAGGATGGAGGATAGAAATTAAAAAATACCCATTGCTTACAGAAATTGGTTCCACTAGAGCAAGCACCCAAATTGGGCCTTTACATTGGGATAGCCCCATTCAATCTGCTGAACCACATAGCGGTTTTTATACTCAAAATGAAATAAAAGAGATTGTTAAATATGCTTCAGAAAGGAATATAACCATAGTGCCAGAAATAGAAATGCCCGGACATGCAACGGCCGCTATTGCTTCTTACCCCTGGTTAGGCACAACTAAAAAAGAAATTGAAGTGCCAATTAAATTTGGTGTTAGTGAAGATGTATATGATATTAGCGACCCTAGAGTCTATCAATTCCTAACTGATGTACTTGATGAAGTTATGGATTTATTCCCATCCAAAGTAATCCATATAGGTGGAGATGAAGTTAAGTACACTCATTGGAAAAACTCTGAAACTGTGCAAGCCTATATGAAAGAAAACAAATTGGCGACACCAGCTGAATTGCAGGTTTTCTTTACAAATAAAATTTCGAAATATTTGGAGAGTAAAGGAAGGCATATGATGGGATGGAACGAAATAATGGGGCATCAGCTACATTCTTATCAGGAATCTGAAGATAATACAGAGTTGGGTCAGGAATTGGCAAAGGGAACAATTATTCATTTCTGGAAAGGCGATATATCGCTACTAATAGAAGCTGCCAGTAATGGTTATGAAATTGTAAATTCTTTACATTCAAATACTTACTTAGATTACGATTATAAGACTCTCCCATTATCGAAAGCATATGCTTTCGACCCTATTCCAGATAATCTCGATCCTCAATATCACGATAAAGTAATTGGTATGGGCTGTCAAATGTGGAGTGAATGGATTCCAACAAATGGCGAAATGCATTTTTTAGTATTTCCAAGAATAGCTGCTTATGCGGAAGTTGGGTGGACCAAAAAAGAAAATAAAAATTTTGAGAATTTTAAGTTAGGATTAAAGGGTTTACAAAAAAATTGGGAGCAAAGAGGTATTTATTATGCACCAGACTCCTCTGTAGAAAATGATGAGGTGAAAAAATAATTAGGACTTAAAAATTCAGTTAGCCTACATTCTTAATATTATCTACCTATTCAAATGAAAAAATATTCTGGTTAAGAAAACAATTAACTATTATGAAATAATTTATACTGATTTTTTCGCTCTTTACATTGATTTGTTTTAATACTTTTAATTCTAAGGGCGAACAAGTATTAAGCAGTAAGGAGGCTCATCTATTTGAAAAACCAAAAGAAAAAAAACCAAAAGTAAAAGCGTTTCTTTTGCACATGGCACATTATGATCCTTATTGGAACATAAGAAAAGAATCTGAGCCACCTTTCTCTTTAGAGGTAGGTTTAGCAATTCTGAATAAAATGAAAGAATCGGGTTTTAATACTGTCATATTAGATATTGCAGATGGCGTAATAACAAGTCACATCCGGAATTAACTCCGCATTACAGTGTCCCAATGGATGATTTAAAACAATTCGCAGATAGAGCCAGGGAATTGGGGATTGACTTTATTCCTAAATTGAATTTTTCAAGAAGCTGAAGAAATTTGCATGACAAATGGCTATATCCTCACTGGGATGAAATTAATTTTATTAGAATACGAGACGATTACAGAAAGGTTGCGTTATAGGTAATGGATGTGATTATAAATGTCTGTAAGCCTAAAAACTATTTTCATATTGGTATGGATGAAAATCACCACAGATCCCTAACCCAGTATGTGGAAACCATTAAATTTTTTGATGACTATCTCAAAAATAAAGGGCTTCAGACTGTGGTATGGAATGATACTGCCTATGAGAATCGCGATGTAAGTATATGAATCAGCGTATACTAAGCTTTTAAAGCATTATTGTAGGTTGTTAAAAAGTGAAAATAAACGGTATACAACTGAAGAAATTAAAGAGCATAGCATAAAACTAATTGATAGCACCGTGATTAGCTTATGTTTATCAATGTTTGACTGGGCAAAGTTTCGGACAGCAAAAGGAGGTTTAAAAACACATACTTGTTGGGACGATGCGCTGCAAATCCCCGATTTAGTAAATATTACAGAAGTAAAAATGCACGACAGATACAGATTGGGACAAACTATTTTCGCAAAAAAATACCATAATAGTTGAGGATAGAGCCTATTTTGATTTTGCATTGATGGTTAACTGAATATTTGCAAAAAATTTTTTTTCCGTTCCCATATTTGTTGTTGGGTACTGTGGCGATGTTTGTCTATATTGGGGTGGAGGTTATAGCAGGTGACACAGTTATTAGTTATGGTGCTTCCCAGGGAATTCCGTTTACAACCGCTAAGTTTTTCACTACCTATACTTTGGTGGCTATGATCGTAGGCTATATGATTGGAATTTTCACAATTCCCAGATATATATCTCAGGAAAAAGCCTAAAGTATTTCTGCAGTATTGGGACTAGTACTTGGTTTGGGAGCTATATTCTTTGATGGATTTATTTCTGTAATGTTAATATCATTATTAGGTTTAGCTAATGCCCTTGTGTTTCCCGAAATTTGGCCAATGGCCATCGCCGGGTTAGGACGGTTTACTAAAATTGGAGCATCTTTTTTAATTATGGCTATTGCCGGAGGCGCAATCCTTCCGTTGATATACGGGTATCTGGCCGATTTGTTTGATCCGAAACAAGCCTACTGGATTGTGATACCTTGCTATATTTACATATTGTTTTTTGCCAGGAAAGGTTATAAAATCAGAAAAAATTAAATTGTTTTTAGGATGACTTCTATTCTCTCCAATTCATCATTGGTAAAATCCAGATTGTCTAAAGCATGGATATTGTCTTTTAACTGAGA
>Ga0307486_1003154_pt1 | contig 10917 bp, 10 predicted proteins | sample CBIW02metaG_FD_203663 | JGI IMG/M metagenome (GOLD analysis project Ga0307486, IMG submission 203663) | Sea-ice brine microbial communities from Beaufort Sea near Barrow, Alaska, United States - CBIW 0.2 | ecosystem: Environmental > Aquatic > Marine > Coastal | place: USA: Alaska | collected... | reverse complement strand
CTCAGCGAAAACTTCGCCGGCTTCGACCGCGTTGATATCCTCAACCCCAGCAGCGGAGGCGTTCGCCTGATCATGGGCAAGCAAAAGCCGCAAGTCATCACAGAAACAGTGGGGGAGCGCGAGTTCTTGCTGCTCGACTCCGGGTTCTGGCAAGTGCACCACAGCGCGGCCGAAGTGCTGACGTCTGCCGTGCAGGAGGCAATCGATCCCGAACTGTTCGACCCAGCGGCATCCAACCTCGATCTCTACGGAGGCGTTGGACTCTTCGCTGCAGCTGTCGGCGACAAGTTTGGCCCCACGACCAAGATCACCTCTGTTGAGTCTGAGTCAGTCGCGACCGACTATGCAGCCAAAAACCTTTCGGAATGGCTCGGGGCACATGCCGAAACTGGTCGAGTTGATCGTTGGCTGCGGGAGCTTCTCAAGAGCGCAAGTGCAGCAGAGCGTGCGCGGCTCGCGCGAGCGACAATCGTGCTTGACCCCCCGCGTTCAGGCGCAGGTCGCGACGTGGTTGAGTTGCTGACCACGGCGAAGCCCGCCCAAGTGGTCTACGTTGCGTGCGATCCCGTTGCCTTTGCGCGGGACGTCGCATTCTTCGCAGAACGTGGGTATCAACTGTCGAATCTCCGGGCTTTTGACCTGTTCCCGCACACCCATCACGTTGAAGCTGTCGGCACGTTCACTAAGAACTGAGCACGCGTGTTTGACCGCAAACCGTCATAATCGGACTCTTTCTTGACTACGATGGGGCACAGATACTCAGGAGGACGCCAACATGGCCCAGAGCGAAGCATCCGGGGCAGCAGCGCCCAGTGAAGGCGCCAATCGGAACATCGCCGTTGCGGTTGTCGATGATCACGAGTCCGTACGCCTCGGCCTCAAAGCTGCGTTCATCGACGAAGGCTACGATTTCGTTCTCGCGGCTGCGACGGTCAAGGAACTAGTAGACGGCCTCAACGGCCGCGAAGTTGACGTTGTAGTGCTCGACTTGTCGCTCGGCGACGGCTCGACAGTCACAGACAACGTCAAGAACGTTCAAGCCACCGGTTCAGCCGTGCTCGTTCATAGCATCGCGGACCGTGTCGCCAGCGTTCGCGAAGCGCTTGCCGCAGGCGCTGCGGGAGTAATCCCGAAGTCATCCGCTACCAAGACGGTGCTCGCAGCAGCAGCAACCGTTGCTCGAGGCGATGTGCTCAACAACCTCGAATGGGCAACAGCAATCGACGCTGACCGCGACTTCGCTAAAGCCCAACTGGGGCGTCGTGAACGCGAAATCCTTCATCTTTACGCCTCGGGCCTGCCGCTCAAGCTCGCCGCCCAACAGCTGGGAATCGGCTACTCGACGGCACGCGAGTACCTCGACCGGATTCGTGTGAAATACGTCGAAGTCGGTCGTCCAGCACCAACCAAGGTTGATCTTCTGCGCCGCGCTGTTGAAGACGGCATCCTTCCCGGATTGGATTCGGAAGGCGGCGATGGCCACTAGTTTGGCCACGGCGCGCCAGTCGCCCCCGGCAAAGCAGCCGCGAAACCCGATTAGCCGAAAGCAGGTTGAACGGGTTATTTCGCGTTCGGCTGCGGTGATTGGGCTCGTTTTCGGTGCACAGACGGTGCCGTGGTTGTTGGGGCAGCTGGACGAGTCACAGCCCTGGTGGCTGTGGATTTTCGTCCCCGCACTGTTCGGATTGCTCGTCCTTGTGGTGGTTCTTTCCTTCGCCAACCGGTGGGTGCGAGGGGTTCACGGAACGTTTGCCGTTGTCTACTTTTTGGCGCTGTTGAGCTGGCCGTTTACTGTTCTTCCTGGAGTGGAAGTGTTCAGCGGCATTCACTGGCTCAACTACCTCATAACAGTCGGCACTGCGATGGCGACGATCGCTTTTGGTCGCGTGCTCGCGAGCATCTACCTTTTTGCTGCGCCCTCCATTTACCTTGTCGTGCGCATGCTGCCCGAGGGGGGAAGCGCACCCTGGCAACTGGCCGTCCTCGAAGCCTTCTATGCCCTAATTCTGGGCAGCGCAATCTTGACCATCGTGACGATGCTGCGCCAAGCCGCGTCGAATGTAGATGATGCGCAAGCCACAGCATTGCTGCGCTATGGCAATGCTGTGCGGCAGCATGCAACTGAGGTGGAGCGTGTTCACGTCGACTCCATCGTGCACGACAGCGTGCTGACCACCCTGATTTCAGCCGCGCGCGCCTACTCGCCAGAGGCAGAACGACTGGGGGCTGTTATGGCGGGAAACGCGATTAGTCACCTAAAGGAGGCTGCAGCGACCTCTCCGGATGACATCTCGACTGTGCAAGCCACTGAACTCGCTCATCGGGTTGTTGCGTCAGCTGAACTACTCGCGGCCAACTTCACATTCTCAGTCCGGAGTGTTGGCGCACGGTCGCTTCCCGCTGCCGCCGCCGAAGCCGTGCATTCCGCCGCTGTTCAAGCAATGGTGAATAGCCTCCAGCACGCGGGCGGTGTAGACATCGAGCGGCGCGTTGAAGTGCGCGGACTCGAAGGCAATGGCATCGAAGTTCTTGTCACAGATACCGGTCAAGGATTCGACATCGACCGCGTTCCCAGTGAACGACTGGGGGTGCGCGTCTCGATTGTGGAGCGTGTAGCAAACGCAGGAGGACGAACGGCAATTGCGTCAGTGCCGGGCACCGGAACTCAGATTTGCATTCAATGGCCACACGGAAATGAGAATGACGAAGTGCTTGGTGCGGCCGAACTCGGTGAGGATTTCCTATGAACATCGGAGTTCCGCGCTATTTGATCGTCGGCATGGCGGCCCTATTCTCGGCCTATCATGTCCTACTCGCGATCTATACGATTGATATCCCTGAACGCCCAGCGCCAATCTATGCCGCAATGGTCTTGTATGGCATTGCGACCATCATCAGTTTGCTTCCCTTTGGGCCGATGCGGATGCCCATTTGGATGGCAGCCTTCAACTTTGCCACGGTCGCCGCAATCACTTTGCTCGTTGCGAATGAACTCGATTTTGGGCGAGACGGCGGAACCGGGTATGCCACCTGGTATGTCGCGGCCAGCGGTACTCTGCTCACGATTACGTCTACCCGAGGGCGCCACACCTTCGCTTGGCTCGGAATAGGCTTCATGGTTGCGCACACGTTTACGATCGTTGGACCGGTCGGGCCGGCTGGACTCTTCAGCCTCGGTATCGTGGGAAGCGCATCGTGGGTCGCAGTGTCCCACGTTCTGAGCAGCGGCCTAGCTAAGGCTTCCAAAGACGCGCAGCGCTTCGTATTGGCCGAGCAAGAAGCTACCGACTGGCAGGCGGCGCAAGACGCGCACGTGCACGAACGTCAGTTCCGACTTGAGCAGACCGGCACTATGGCGTTGGCAATGCTTGAACGCATTCAAGAGACCAACGGAGATCTCTCTGCGGCGGATCGACGCGAGTGTCTCAATCTCGAAGGAGCCATCCGCGATGAGATTCGCGGGCGAAAGCTGCTCAATGACGCTGTGCGAGAGCAAGTGATGATTGCCCGACGTCGTGGAGCTACAGTGACGCTTCTCGACGAGGGCGGTATTGATGATCTCGCTGACGCCGACTTGGACCGCGTGCTCAACCGGCTGGCGTTAGCAATTCAGTCAACAACCGCCGATAAAGTAATCGCTCGCACGGTTCCCGAAGGTTCGGATGTCGCAGTCACCGTCGTCGGGCTCCATAGCGCTGACGACGGCGAATCAACCGCTCTCGGTCTGGATTCGCTCGAAGACGATGTCGTCGATATTTGGTTAGAGATCCCGCGAGTGGAAGTCGCGAACGCAGTCCCTTAATATCGCGGTCCGTTAATGCAGAAGAACCGGAGTGGCTATAAGAAGCACTTCTCCGGCTCTTCGCTAGAACCCGGGTCAGGACGATAACCCGAATATCGTCCTGATCCGCCCCCAAAGAATTGGCCCGCTTACCCTAGTCGGCCAATCTTTGGCGGTGTAACTCCTATGGAGATTCACCTAGCACTTAATATTCTGCACTAAGGAGCCGACAAGCAAAGTCAGCCCTTTGGGGGACGTTCGGGGGACAATATTCATTGAACACTGTGAAAGAGCCGCGAGTTTTCCCGAATTTCCCGAACTTCCCCCGTGGGGACCGGGGTACGCCCGTGAGGTTAGGGGTGTCGGCGAGGAGAAACGATTTAGCCGCGCACGCTAGCGCGCCAGGCGCCAGGCCCAGGAGACAAGGGGGTGCGAATCGGGCGTTGACCGCGGGTCCAGGCCGAGACCGGTGCCGCGTCATCCGCACCGGCAAGTTCGCCGGACTCCACGAGGGCAGCCTGAACGACCGCAGTAACTGCGGCAATCTCCTCTGGCGTGACATTCGACGTGACGATACGGATGTCCGCAGCCTCGTCGTTGGCGTCTGAGTGGGTCACAGCGGAATGTTTCCGTGCTTCTTGGGCGGCATGCTCGCGCGCTTAGTGCGCAACGCGCGGAGCGCCTTCACAACCTGCACTCGAGTGGCCGCTGGCTCGATGACACCGTCGAGCTCGCCGCGCTCGGCAGCGAGGAAGGGGCTAGCAACGTTGTAGGTGTATTCGTTGGCCAGACGCGTGCGCACGGCAGCGACATCCTCGCCAGCGGCCTCTGCGGCCTTGATCTCACCGCGGTACAAGATGTTGACGGCGCCTTGGCCGCCCATGACGGCGATCTCAGCGGTCGGCCACGCGTAATTGAGGTCTGCACCCAATTGCTTGGATCCCATGACGATGTAAGCCCCGCCATACGCCTTGCGAGTGATGACGGTAACGAGGGGGACCGTCGCTTCGGCGTAGGCATAGAGAAGCTTGGCGCCACGGCGGATGACGCCGGTCCACTCCTGGTCGGTGCCGGGCAGGTAGCCGGGAACATCCACGAGAGTGAGGATCGGAATACTGAAGGAGTCACAGAAACGCACGAATCGTGCTGCCTTCTCTCCGGCCTCGATGTTCAGGGTTCCGGCCATGGCCTGTGGTTGGTTGGCGATGATGCCGACAGAGCGGCCCTCGACGCGGCCAAAGCCCACAACGATGTTGGGAGCGAAGAGCGGCTGAGTCTCAAGGAAATCGCCGTTATCGACGATGTGCTCGATGATCGTTTTCACGTCATAGGGCTGATTGGGGCTGTCAGGGATGATCGCGTTGAGTTTGCGATCCTCATCCGTGATTTCCAACTCGACTTCGCTCTCATAAATGGGGGCATCTGAGAGGTTGTTGTCTGGCAAGAAGCCGACGAGGGTGCGAGCGTAGTCGAGGGCATCCTCTTCATCGCTCGCGAGGTAGTGGGCGACACCGGAGACCTTGTTGTGGGTGAGTGCTCCGCCCAGCTCTTCCATGCCGACGTCTTCGCCGGTAACCGTCTTAATGACGTCGGGGCCAGTAACAAACATTTGGCTGGTCTTGTCGACCATGATGATGAAGTCGGTAAGTGCGGGGGAGTAGACGGCTCCACCGGCAGCTGGGCCCATGATGATCGAGATCTGCGGGATGACGCCCGAGGCCTGAGTGTTGCGACGGAAAATCTCGCCGTACTTGCCGAGAGCAACAACACCCTCCTGGATCCGAGCTCCGCCGGAGTCGAACATTCCGATGATCGGAACGCCCGTCTTCATCGCGTGATCCATGATCTTGATGATCTTTTCGCCGGCAACCTCGCCGAGCGAACCACCGAAAATAGTGAAGTCTTGAGCGTAGACAGCAACTTGGCGACCGTGGATCGTGCCTGTTCCCGTCACAACGGCATCGCCGTATGGACGCTTCTTTTCCATGCCGAACGCGTGCGTGCGGTGGCGAACGAATTCATCAAGCTCAACAAACGAACCGTGATCGAGCAGCTGTTCAATGCGCTCACGGGCCGTCATCTTGCCCTTAGCGTGCTGCTTTTCGATTGCCGCATCACCGCTGGCAGTCACGGCTTCGTGATAGCGGTTCTTGAGATCGGCGATCCGGCCGGCGGTCGTGAACATGTCTGGAGTGGAGTTGTCTTCGGTCACTGTGTCACTTTACCCATCCATCGACTGCTTGTGTGGTTGGCGGAACCCACAAGTTTGAAGGGCATTTCATTGAGGAAACGCTACGAGGTCGCCGCAATGGTCGCGACGCCCGCAAGTACAAGCGCCACTCCCCACAGTTGAACTCTCATCAAACGCTCATTGTGGAAGCGCCAACCTAGGAGGGCGGTAACGACGGGATACAGCGAAGCGAGCACGGCGACAATCGACAGGGCTCCGCTGAGACTGGCAAACGCAAAGCTAATGTTTGCGGCAAACCCGAGTACACCGATTGCCGCGATTCCTAATAGTGAGAGTCCTCGCGCCTTCGGTACTTGCTTGAAAATGATCAGGCCGACTGTATACATGACCAACACGGTCACGGCATCCGTGAGTAGCGTTGTCGTAACGCTCGTCGCGCTGCCCAACGCGATTGCAAGGTTGGCAACGCCAAAGGCAATGGCTGCGATCCCTCCGAGAACAATCGCTTGAGTGCCGCCGGCAGACGGAACCTTCCGTTTGATCTCAGGACCACTTGCGAGCACCGTGCCGACAACCGCGGCGGCAAGGCCGAGCGCCAAAATGATCGTCAGTTGGTCGCCCATGATGATTCCGACAGTGACGGGAACGAGAACGCTGAGTGAGGTGATGGGGGCGATCACCCCCATAGTTCCGATTGCCAGTGCCTTGAACAGGGAAGACACGGCAATTGCCGCCGCAAAGCCTGCGATGAGTCCCCACATGATTGAAGGCGTTGCGGTGAAATCAAAGGGATCGATAATGGCCTGCGGCGTCAGTGAAATCACCGCGACGATCTGTGACAGGAACAAAACCGTGAGCATCGGGAGTTTGCGAGAAAGAGTCCCACCGAGAAAATCGGAAAGCCCGAAAAAGATACTAGCCAGCAGCGCGAGCCCAATGAGTCCCGTCACGATGTGGCGGGTCCTTGCGAGGCAAGAGTCGCAACGAAACCCTCGACATTCACTGGCATTTTCTGCCATCTGAGCTCATGGGCAAGCCTCATCAACTGTGGTGGCTCAACTGCCGCACGTTCGAGGTCGTCAGAACGAGTGAACACGTCAGCAGGCGTGCCATCTGCCCGAATCTGTCCCTGCGCCATCACCACAACGCGCTCGAAATTCTCGGCACAAAAGTCCATGTCGTGAGTGATTGCGATGACAGTTCGACCATCTCGCGCAAGCGACTGAGTGATCTCAGCGACCATGCGTACCCCGAATTCGTCCTGGCCGGTTGTCGGCTCGTCAAGAACCACGATCGGAGTCCTCATCGCGAGCACAGCGGCGATCGCGACCCGTTTGCGCTCGGAGAGTGACAAGTGGTGTGGATGCACGTCGGCGTGGTCTGTTAACCCCGTGAGTGCAAGTGCCTCAGCGACTGCACTCTCTTGATCAGCGCCTTCGAGGCCGAGATTCTTGGGCCCAAATGCAACGTCCTCGCGCACTGTGCGCGCGAACAGCTGTTCATCCGGATTCTGGAATACGTAACCGACTCGCTCGGAAAGATCAGCAATCTGTCGACCCTCAGTTGCCCAATCGCCAATGTGCACACTGCCGTGAGACGGCCGAAAGATGCCGTTGAGGTGGCGCACGAGAGTCGTCTTGCCGGCGCCATTTTGGCCAACAATTGCAAGGCGCTCGCCGCTGGCAATAGTCAGGCTGATTCCTTGAAGTGCCTCGACGCCCGACGGGTATGAGTAGCGAACCTGATCGAATCGAATCTCCATGTCAGCGCCCCGCTCTCTGCGTCGTGAAGTACTCGGTTGAATCGCTGAGGGAAACCGGCAATGCCGCGTCCAGGGCCGTGAGGCCTGCATCGCGCGCGGCACGGGCAGCTCGCGTGTAGCGTGTGCTCCCCACTGACCATGATTCGAGCCTGTCATCGGTGAGAACAGTGCGCGGCTCGTCCTCATAAACGATTCGACCCTCCGCGAGCACAGCAATGCGGTCTGCATGCTCACGCAGCAACTCCACCTTGTGTTCAAAAATCAGAACGCTGGTCCCAGCATCCGTAAGCGCGCTGATCACATCGAAAACCATCCGACTGCCGCCCGGATCAAGTTGAGACGTTGGCTCATCCATTACTAATACCGGCGTTCCCATCACGATGACGCTCGCGATTGCGACCAATTGCATTTGGCCACCGGAGAGAGCGTATGGCGAGCGATCAAGAAGGTGGTCAATGCGCAGTAGCTGGGCAACATCCGCTACTCGACTGATCATCTGATCGCGCGGAACCCCCGTGTTCTCGAGACCAAATGCAATCTCCTCGCGCACGCTGAACTTTGCGCCCGAAATCTGATTGAACGGGTTCTGAATAACGAGCCCAACTTGCGCGACGGCTTCTGCGAGTGGCAGCGACGAAATTTGCACATCGTCGACAGCTATTGAGCCCGCAAGGGTGCCGCCCTCGACGTTGGGGATGAAGCCGGCGATGATCTTCGCGAGGGTAGTCTTTCCGACGCCGGATGCCCCAACGACACCAACGACCTCCCCGCGTGTGACGCTCAGGTCTACTCCGTCGAGAACGTAGTGGTCGGTGTCTGGGTACGCATAGGCAACATCACGCAGCTCGATCATGCGAACACCCCCAGCAGTGACAGCACCACGGATGCGAGCGCAACCGTGGCAAGCACCCACCTGGCGATTTTTTGGCCAAGTGGATCCTCAACCACCACGAAGCTCGTGTGAGTGGCGGGCGAACTGAACCCCCTGGCCTCCATGGCCGTGGAGCGTTCCTCGACGTCCGTGAACATTCCAAGCACGAGAGGGGAGACCAGAGGAAGAATCGCAGCAGCTCGGCGAAGAGGATTACCTTTCAACCGCAGGCCTCGAGCTTGCTGCGCCAACAGGATACTTTGCGCCCGGGTTTGGAAGGCGGGGATGATCTGCAGCGTCGAGCTGATGACGTAACTCATCTTGGGCGACATCCCCTTCTGAGTGAGGCTCGTCATGAGCAGAGCGGGGTTGGTAGTGAGCAGGAGCACGAGCGAGCACAGCACGAGAGCTGCGATGCGTGACCCAATACCGAGAGCAAACATGAGCCCCTCAACGGTGACTCGCGCAGGCCCAAACTCCGCAAGAACTGTGGTGCCTTCCGGAAAAAATAACCCCTGAAGTAGCACAAGCACGATCAGGATCGGCAACAGGAGCTTGAGGGAGAGGCTGAGTAGCCTGCCGCCAGTGCCAGAAACCACGGCGGCAGGCACGACGACGAACACAACTATTCCAAGCGCAACCCACCAAATTTGCACGGCAAACACGATGATGATGATGCTCAGCATCGCCACAAGTTTGGTGACTGGATTGAGCCGGTGGACCGCGGACTCGCGATCTTCATAGAGTGTCGTCGTCATCGATTTAGCTCGTCGGCGTTGTTCCGCTGTCCGATGAACGAGAGTCGTCACCCGTGGTCGACGTGGGGCTGTCAGAGCCACCCGCTGCCCGACGTGGTGCCCTCGTGGGTGCCGCGTGCTCAGACTGCTTTCCAAACACGTTGTACTCCCGCACGAACGGGAACCTAGAACGGAACCGACTCGGCAGCGCGTAGAGAATGATCACGACGATCGTGAACGTGATCACCTTGTCGAGCGGATCAGAAAGCAACCCTTGGAATGTTGTTGATGCAAGCAGCGAGTTTCCGACAGCGCGGAAGGCCGCAACGATCGCCCCATTGCCACCACCGGTTGCTCCGCCAAAGATGAATGCGGCGATCGGCGAGGAAACAAGCGCTGCGACGATTCCCGTGATCAGACCGGCGATCGGCGCAAGGTAGAAGCGACGGAACATTCCCAGGCGGCCCGCGTATCCGGCCAACACGCCAATGACTACTGCTGTTACCGCGAACGGAAGCGCGATCGGGCTGATTGTCATTCCCCAGATCACGTTCGTGAGCGCACCAGTAAGGGCACCCGCCGCTGGTCCGGCGAGAACGCCGACCAGAATCGTTCCGATCGAGTCGAGGTAGATCGGAAGTCCCAGCGATGCGGCGATTTGGCCGACAACAATGTTGACGGCGATCGCAACGGGCACCAGAGCGATTGTCGTCGTAGGCAACCGGTGGATTGTTCCAGCGGCAATCAGGACAGAGCCGAGTAAGTAACCGATGATCGCAATCAGCGAGGCCTGACCAAAGTCGCCTTCAGCAAACTCGCTCGGCTGACCGAGGATCAGGTATAGGTAGGTCGCAATGATGACGACTGCCCCAATAGCGACAAAGACTCGATTGCGTACTTTATTGGCTTCGACAGGTGTGTGTGACGTTGACATGAAATACCTCCTTGTATTGCATTGCTTACGGGAAACAGTCGAGCGTTTAGCGAGCCGAGCTGGAGCCTCCTTGCGTATTAGGGGTTGAGGGTGCGCGCGAGAGAGCTGACGCGCTCGATCAGGTGAACGAAAAATGCCTCTGGATCTGTTGCAATGATGATGTCGGCATTGGGCTCTCGGCCCCACATGCCACGCCAATCGGCGACGGTTTGGCCGCGTGTGAGAGTTCCCGCGAGTTCGACATCCACCGTTGCGGGCCTCGGTTGACCAAGCTCAGGGTGAAGGGCAATCGCTGCCGCGAAAGGGTCATGCATGTGCGCGAGAAAGCCCTGATCGTGGGAGCGATGGAATTCCATATAGAAACGCACGGCATCCGAGAGATGGCGAATAAGAGGGTTGGATGCCCGGGAGCGCGTGCCCTCGACGTCGTCCTCGGCGATAATTTCGGCAGGTGAGCTCAATGACTCTCGAGCCAATCGCTCAACGTGGTGTGGTTTCATCTCGATGAACTCAGTCACATCGAGTGCGCACACGACGGGGCGCCGATCTGCGGGCAGAACAGAGAACGCGTCGAAGACGATTTTTGCTGATTCAGGGTCGACAGCAATGTTCCACTCGGTTGTCGGAAGAGTGTTGCCCGC
>Ga0307486_1003153_pt1 | contig 10918 bp, 8 predicted proteins | sample CBIW02metaG_FD_203663 | JGI IMG/M metagenome (GOLD analysis project Ga0307486, IMG submission 203663) | Sea-ice brine microbial communities from Beaufort Sea near Barrow, Alaska, United States - CBIW 0.2 | ecosystem: Environmental > Aquatic > Marine > Coastal | place: USA: Alaska | collected... | reverse complement strand
CGAGGGCTCGTCACTGCCATCGGAGTGGTTCGACATGCCCGTGCTTTTCCACAACAGATAGGGGTCGGTCTCATAGCTGTCCATCGACAGCAGGTAGGTGTCGTATTCCGTGAAGACGGTATCCCCGTCGGATCCCAGATCGCCGTCGATGAACAGGTCCAGGGTCGCGGGGGTGGTTGTGCCGGCGAGAAAGACATCGACACTCCACGTGACGGTGTTTCCGATGAAGGTGCGCGTCACGTGGGCATCCACGAAGGCTTCTTCGAGATAGCTATAGACGTCGGTGTCGACGAAGGTGAACGTCTCCCCGTCATTCACGGTTGACTCGCCCGTGAAGACGTACCTCGAGCCGTTTTGGTTGTACGATCCGACGAAGCCGAAGTCGTCGTAAGCGTCGTCGGTTGCGAGGGTCCAGGCATCGTCGATACTGCCGGAAGTCAGGCAAAGATCTTCGAGGTACGCCTTCCCCACTCCGTTGTCCACATCGACGGAGTCGCCCCCGCCGACGGCACAATTCAATTCTGTGTCGGTGACGTTTTCCGCGTCAGCGTATGCAGGAGCGGCGAGCATCATCACCCCGGCCATCGACAGTGCCGCGATGGCGGCGGTAACAGTGGTCTTCTTCATAGGCACGTTCCCTAAACAGTTTGTGGAGCCTCAAGATTCACAGCGAACTTAAGACAATTTCCTATCAAACTATCAGCAAGTAATTCAATCAACAAAGGTTATGTAGTGATCGTTGTGCCCCAGTACGAGGGGGGACAAAGAGGGCCCCGGCGCGAACGCCGAGGCCCTCTTTCAGTTCAATTCGCGGCTAGACGGTGTGGGCCGTGTTCCTGCGGCGGAGGGATGCGCCGAGGAGCAGGGCTCCCGCGAGGGCCAGAGCGAGGGCACCGAGGGCGCCGTTGCTGCCGGAGAAGCCGGTTTCGGCCAGTTCGGCCTCGGCTGGTGAGACAGCGACGGCGGCCTCGACGGTCGGCGTGACGGCGTCGGCGGGAGTGTCGGCGGGAGTCTCGACGGTGGGAATGCCGGTGTAGTTCGAGGAGAGAAGCTGCCCGTTGGAACCGATTTCGAAGTACACCACTCGGGTGAGGGCTGCACCGGTGTTATCGGTGGACTCGAGGGTGAGCGTGTGCCATCCCGTTTCAAGGCCAGCCGGGATGGTCGCGAGGCCGGAGATGGATCCGCTCACGGGGACGGTTCCTGCAGCAATGACCTGCGGGGTCGAGCGTGCGGTGAGGGTCCACGCTGCGCCCTCCTGCAGGCCGCTTGCGGAGTAGGCGACGTCGCTGCCGGCGACGAGTTCACCGACGAGGGCGTGCAGTGAAAGGTCCGCGGTTACGGGCTCGTTGACAACGGTTAGCGTCATCGTGATCTCAGCGTCCATCTCGTCATCGTCTTCAAGGTAGACAACCGAGTCCGTGGTCCCCACTGTGGTGGGAGTTCCGACGATGTGGATTGTGGGGGGCGTTCCGTCTTCCGACCATCTGTTGAGAACTTCGGCCTCAAGCCCGGCCGGCAGGGCGCCTACCTCGGCGTCACCGCCCCACCTCCAATTGAAATTGTCATGGCCGTCGAAGGTGAGGATGGTGTCAACAGCGACGCCACGCGTGAACGTGGTCGTTCCGACCACGTCGAAGCATTGAGACGCCATCTCGGCGATCTCGGTGTTCGCGTAAGACGACCAGTCGGCATCAATGCTGGTCAGGAGCGTGGATGCCGGATCAAAACACCCCTGATAGCCGATCAGGATGTTCTGCAGTGTGGCGGACGAAGTCACACCAAAGTCGAAGGAGAGGTCGTCGTCGCCGTTGACGTAGCTCGCTTCTCCCGTGCTCTTCCACAACAGGTAGGGATCATAGCTACCGGTATCAGTCGACAAGAGGAACGTGTCGTACGGCGTGTACGTTGAATTGCCGTCAGAGCCGAGGTTTCCATTGATGAACAGCGGCAGGTACGCCGGGATGTCCGTTCCCGCCTCGAAAACGTCGACGGTCCATGTCACAGTGTTGCCAACGAACGTGCGCATCACATGCGCATCGACGTAGCCGTCGGTGAGGCTGCTATAGACATCGGTGTCGACGAAAGTAAACGTCGTGTCGTCGATTGCGTACGTGTCTCCTGTGAAGAGATACGGCGAGTCGTCCGCGTTGGTCGTTCCGACGTAGCCGAAGCCATCATAGGCATCGCCCGTGTGTTCGGTCCCTGCGTCGATGATGCTGCCCGAGGTCTGGCAGACGCTAGCGAACGAAACGGTCGAGGTGTCAACATCGCTGCTCACTCCGCCGCCGAACCCGCACAGGAGGGATTCATTGGTGACGTTTCCGGGGCTGGCCTGCGCGGGTGCTGCGAGTAACATCACCCCAGCCATCGAGAGAGCCGTAATGGCTGCGGTCAGTGTGCTCTTCTTCATGGGTGTTTTCTCCGCCGAATTCGTTGAGTCTCGAAACGTAAGGCCGAGTCGAGACAGATAAGAAGAAAATATCAGCGCTGACCCGACCCGAAAGGGGTAAATGGGTAGAGCACGCACCCCAATAGGAGGGGAGAATCTCAGTCCAGTCCCGGCGAGGCGGATCGCCCCGGGCGGCACTCTCACAGGCAGGAGTCAGGCCCGCACGACTGTCATGCCAAGGCCCGGATAGGCTGGAGGCATGACTGAACTGGCTACTGTTTCCGGAATCAACCAGGACGAACTCGACCCGGAGGTGCGCCCGCAGGACGACCTCTTTCGGCATGTGAACGGCAAGTGGATCGGGCGCAGTGATATCCCCGCCGACAAGTCCCGCTGGGGTTCGTTCATGATGCTCGCCGAAGACGCCGAGAAGGCCGTGCGCGAGATCATCATCGAGGCTCAGACCGCGCCCGCGGGCAGTCTGGAACGCAAGTTCGGCGACCTCTACACCAGCTTTCTCGACGAGGAGCGTATCGAAGCCCTCGGTGCTGCGCCGCTCACCAACGACCTGGCCGCCGTCGATGCCGTGACGACCATCTCCGAGCTGCTCGCCACCCTCGGACGCCTCGAGCGCGGCGGGGTCGCGGGAGCGTTTCATCTCTTCGTCAGTAACGACCCGGGCGACCCGGAGCGTTACCTTGTCTTCATTGAGCAGGGCGGTATCGGCCTGCCCGACGAGTCCTATTATCGTGAAGAGAAATTCGCCGAGATCCGCACCAAGTACCAAGAATTTCTTGAGCGGATGTTCACCCTCGCCGGTTTCGATGACGCGGCCGGGCGTGCCGGGCGGGTGTTCGACCTCGAAACCGAACTCGCCGCGCATCACTGGGACAAGGTCGCCACCCGCGACAGTGAGAAGACCTACAACCCGCGCACCTGGGGTCAGGTCTCCGCCCTCGCAGCCGGCGCCGACGTGGACCTCTGGCTGGAGGGCCTCGATGCCCCGGCCGGCGCGTTCGAGGAGGTCGTCGTGCGCGAGCCGAGCTACATATCCGGCCTTGCCGAGACACTCACCGAGGACCGCCTGGAATCGTGGCAGGACTGGCTGCGCTGGCAGATCATCCGCTCGAGTGCGGCGTATCTTTCGGGCGACTTCGTCGAGGCCAACTTCGACTTCTACGGTCGCACCCTCAGTGGCACCCCCCAGCTGCGTGAGCGCTGGAAGCGCGGTGTCTCGCTCGTCGAGGGCGCGCTCGGTGAGGCCGTCGGCCGCATCTATGTGGACCGCCACTTCCAGCCCAGTGCCAAGGCCAGCATGGACGTGCTCGTGGCCAACCTCGTCGCCGCCTACGAAAACAGCATCAGCACCCTCGACTGGATGACGGAAGGCACCCGCGACCGTGCTCTCGAGAAGCTCGGCAAGTTCACGCCCAAGATCGGCTACCCGGTGAAGTGGCGCGACTACTCGAGCCTCGAGATTTCCGCCGATGACCTCATCAGCAACGTCAAGGCCGCCGGGGAGTTCGAGTTTCAGCGCGAACTCGGCAAGATCGGAAAGCCGCTCGACCGCGACGAATGGTTCATGACCCCGCAGACCATCAACGCCTATTACAACCCCGGCTTCAACGAGATTGTTTTTCCGGCCGCCATTTTGCAGTTTCCGTTCTTCGACGAAAGCCGCGACCCGGCTGCCAACTACGGCGCGATCGGCGCGGTCATCGGCCACGAGATCGGCCACGGCTTCGACGACCAGGGCTCGAAGTACGACGGCGACGGCCGGCTCATCGACTGGTGGACCGCCGAGGACAAGGCAGCATTCGAGGTGCGCACGACCGCGCTCATTGCTCAGTTCGAGGGTCTCACTCCGCAGGCGATCCCCGGGCACACCGTCAATGGCGCGCTCACGATCGGTGAAAATATCGGCGACCTCGGCGGGCTGTCCATCGCCTGGAAAGCCTACGTACTCTCGCTGGGCGGCGAGGAAAGCCCGGTCATCGACGGCCTCACCGGCGCGGAACGCTTCTTCCTCTCCTGGGCTCAGGCTTGGCAGATGAAGTTGCGTGACGCGGAGGCCATCCGCTTGCTCGCGATCGACCCGCACTCGCCCAACGAGTTTCGCTGCAACCAGATCGTCAGCAACATACCGGCGTTCTACGAGGCGTTCCAGGTGGGCGAAGCGGATGCCCTCTATCTGGCCCCCGACAAGCGCGTCACTATTTGGTAATGGTCAATGGCGACGCAGACGGCACGAGTGGTCACCGTGGCGTGAATCCTGCTCCCGGCACTGAGAACGGCGGCGGCCTCGGCCGCTCCCGCCACGGTGCCGCACCCGGTGGCAAACACCGCGGTACGGATGCCCCCGAAGACTTCGCTCGGGGCTTTGCGGCCCTGGGCGAACTCGCCTTGGGCGGCGTGCAGGTCTCAGCGCGGGCGACGGACCTCTCGACCGGGCGGGTGCTGTTTTCGGTTGACGACCACGTGTCGATGCCGACGGCGAGCGTCGGCAAGGTGCTGTTGCTCATCGAAGTGGCCGCGCGGCTCAACGACGCCGAATTCGGCCTGGCCACGATGCTCGAGCGCACCAACGCTGATGCCGTGGGTGGCTCGGGAGTCTGGCAGCACCTGCAGGTGGCTCGGCTCGGGGTCGCCGATCTCGCCGCCCTCGTCGGCGCGACCAGTGACAACCTTGCGACGAATGTGCTCGTTCGGGCCGTTGGACTGCACTCGGTGCGTGCCCGCACCGAGCAGCTGGGACTCAGCCGCACCGCACTGCTTGATCTGGTGCGCGACAAACGCGGCCCGGATGACGCACCACAACTCTCGGTCGGCAGCGCCAAGGAGCTCACGTGGCTGTTCACCGCTCTCGCCCGCGGCGAGATCGTCGATGCCGAAACGAGCGCCCGTGTGCTCGGCTGGCTCTCGCTCAATGCGGACCTGTCGCTCGTGGCCAGCTCCTTCGGGCTCGATCCGCTCGCGCACCGGGAGAGCGACCACGGTCTGCTCATGGTCAACAAGACCGGAGCATCGACCGGCGTTCGCAGCGAGGTGGGCATTCTGCGCGGTCCGCGGGCTGGCGTGACCTATGCCGTGTCGATGCTGTTCGACGACAACCGGCTCATGACCCGGTTGGCGGTGCTCGACGGTATGCGAGCGGTCGGCGCCGACCTGCTGGAGTACGTGCACTGACCGGGCCCGGGCCCGGAAAGCGGGCCCAGCATATAAACTAGGCCCGCTTTCATAGGGTGGGCCCGGAAATTCGTACGGGAATCGCCGACAAGTTGTGCCATCGTTATGGCGACGGGCGCTCATGCCCGCAACCTGAGCGAAGGAGCTGCGCCATGGCGATCATCGGATGGATTGGACTCGGCCACATGGGCGGTCCCATGACGGCGAACCTGGTGAAGGCCGGACACAGCGTGCGCGGCTTCGACCTCAACGCCGAGGCTCTCGACGCGGCCGTGTCCGCCGGCGTTTCCCGCGCGACGAGCATTGCCGATGCCGTGGTCGGCGCCGACGTCGTCTTCACCATGCTTCCCCAGGGCGACCACGCTCGAGCGGTGTACTTCGGCGATGACGGAGTGTTCGCTCACGCCGACACGAAGACCCTTCTGGTGGAGTCGTCCACGATCGACATTGAATCGTCCCAAGCCCTGCACGACGCCGCGAACGCGGCGGGCTTTCGTTTCGTGGACGCTCCGGTCTCGGGCGGCATCACCGGTGCCGAAAAGGGCACGCTCACCTTCATGATCGGAGGAGCAGCGGATGCCGTCAGCGACGCGACCACATTCATCGAGCCGATGGCCGCGAACATCATTCCGACCGGCGGCGCCACGACGGGCCAGGCGGCCAAAATCTGCAACAATCTCATGTTGTTCATCAACCTCGCGGCAACGGCCGAGGCCGCTGTTTTGGCTGAGCGGCTGGGGCTGGACAAGCAGGTGTTCTGGAATATCGCATCCGTGTCGTCAGGAGACAGCTGGGCACTGCGCACCTGGTATCCGATTGCGGGGGTCGTGCCGTCGGCCGCCGTGAATCGTGATTTCGCGCCGACCTTCACGGCGCAACTGGCCAACAAGGACATCGGTCTCGCGATTGCCGCAGCGGCCGACACCGAGACCCCGCTGGAGATCGGCCAGCACGTACAGCAACTGTTTCAGCGACTGATCGAGAAGGGCGAGGGCGGCAAGGACTGCTCGATGATCGTCAAACTCGTCGACGGCACCCTCGACTAGCATCGACCCGTGAGTCTAGGGCGCCGACCCGTGAGTCTTGGCCCGATTCACACGTTTCACCGGGCCGAAACTCACGGCTCGGCGGCGCGGAACCACCGACGGGCTTCGTAGCTAGGTGCGGAGTGCCGAAAAACCGTGCAGATAGCCCAGGAATGCACTCAAGCCGATGACGGCCCCGACGGTGGCGAGCACAGCGCCGGCCATGACCCAGTCAGCGCGAGTGAGTCGGATGCGCCGCCAGGTGGTGCGTGGAGTCAGACCGAGTCCGCGCGATTCGAGGGACTGGGCCATGCGCTCGCCTTTGCGAATCGAGAGCACGAGCAGGGCGAAGGCGGCGCGGCCATATTCGCGGAGCCCGCGGGGTGGCTTGCCGCCGTGGCCCAGCGGCGCCCGCACCGCGTGAGCGTGCCGGATGGTCTGCCACTCCCGCGGCAGGTCTTCGAGCATGCGGTAGCCCGCGAGCACGGCGTAGGTGAGGCGCGAGCCGAGTCGGGCGTGCTGGTGCAGGCTCGTCATGAGGGCCACGCTGTCGGTCGAGAGCACGAAACCGATGGAAAGCACCCCGATGACGAGGGTGCGCAGGGCTAGCGCCGTGCCGATCTCGAGGCCCTCGGTAGTGACCCGCAGCAGGCCGAGCTGCCAGAGCACCTCACCGGGGCGACTCAGCGCGTTGACGATCAGCAGGCCGAGTGCGAATGCCAGAAATGGAATATGCGTCAGAACGAGTACCCGAAATGGAATGCGCGCGGTTGCGCCGACTGCGCTAAGCGCGAGCAGGTAGAGCACGAGTGGGGTGATCGGGTCGAAAATGAACATGAGCACGAGGGAGACGACGAACAACACCGCGAGTTTGATGGTCGGGTTGCGGCGGGCCAGAGCGCTTCCCGACATTCCCGTAGCGGGAGCGTCGGCGCGTGCGCCGACGAGTTCTGCCGTCATGTCGTCACTCCCGGCGTGGTGCCCGTGACCGCAGCATCGAGCTGCTTGAGCACTCGCCGACCCTGCTCGTCAGAGAACTCATCGAGCAGATGGCGCAGCAGCGGCGGCAGCACGAGACCGGCCCGAGTCAGCACCTCATGCGACCGCAGCACGTCGAACAGGGCGCCGTCGGCGATGACCGTGCCCTCGGCCAGCACGATCACTCGGTCAGCCAGGCTCGCGACGGTGCGCAGGTCGTGACTGGAGAAGAGAATGCTGCGACCACCCTCGGCCGCCCGGCGAAGAGCCCCCATGGTCGCGATGGTGTCGCGGCGATCGAGGCCGAAGGTGGGTTCGTCGGCGAGCAGCACCGGTCGATCGTGGGCGAGCATGGCGGCGACGCTCAGCCGGCGCTTCTCCCCGCCGGAGAGCCGGAATGGACTCTGGTCGGCGAGATGCGTCAACCGGTGGCGGTGCAAAATGGCATCGAGCGCGTCGTCGGTGAGGTTCCCCAGGCCGTGCCGGATCTCGCCGCGCACGGTGTGCTCAACGAATTGATGCTCGGGATTCTGAAAGATCATTCCCGGTCGGGCCCCGGTGACGGTGCCGGACACGGGAACGTGGAGGCCGGCGAGGGTGAGCATAAGGGACGTCTTGCCGATGCCATTGCCGCCGAGCAGGGCCACGATTTCGCCGCGGTGCAGGGTGAGACTCACCGCCGCCAGAACCGGCGGGGTGGGCGTGGCCGGCGTGCGACCTCGTCGACGGGATGCCGGTGCGCCGCGGTCGATCACCAAATCCGTGGCCGCCAGAACAATCGGGCTCACATCGTGCCGATTGCCTTTAGGGGGCGCGCCTGCCACGCCGCCCAGCGAACGGATGCCGGTGCGCACAGCGGGCGCGTGCAACCCGCCCGAGTGGCCCGTGACGGCGAGCAATTCGGTTTCGAGCGGAAGCCAGCATCCGTTTTGGTTCAGTACCCGGCCGTGCGCGGTGAGCACCTCGGGCGTGCGGCCGTCGGCGAGGACTGTTCCGGCGTCGCCGAGAACGAGCGCCCGCGCCGGGAGCCCCGCGATACCGGCGTCACCCGCGAACTCGTCGATGCGGTGTTCAACCAGCACGACGGCCGGTCCGTACGCGTCGACGGCCGAGCGGATGGCGCGGCGCACCGCGTCGAGACCCGCCGCGTCGAGCATGGAGGTGGGTTCGTCGAGAAGCAACACCGCCGGTTCGGCGATGAGGGTGGCGGCGAGGGCCACGCGTTGGCCTTCGCCGCCGGACAGCTGCGCGGTGGACCGATACCGCAGCGTGCGCGCCTGAACCGCGTCGAGCGCCCGGTCGATATGGTTAGAAATGAGCGTCGGGTCGGTGGCCGTGTTTTCGAGCGGAAGCGCGAGTTCTTGTTCCACATCGGGCAGGCAGACCGACGATGACGGATCCTGGGCGACCACGCCGACGAGCCGGGACAACGCAACGACCGACGTATCGCTCGTTTGCACGGCGGCCGCGTCGCGGCCAAGGCGCACGCTGCCGTCGAGCGAAGCCACAACCGAGTGCGGAATGACACCGGTGATGGTCTGCAGCAGGGTGGACTTGCCCGAACCGGAGGCCCCGAAGACGATGAGTTGCTCGCCCGGCGCCAGGTGTACCGACACGCCGGTCAGCACGGCTTCCGGCCGGCGCGGGAATCGCACCGACACGTTATGCAGCGCGAGGATAACTCCCGAGTCAGGCACCGGCGAGGCGGTCGCGGCCGATCGCGAAGTTGTCGACAACGCCGGTCTTGTCGAGGGCGTCGACGATGAGCTTGGCCAGCAGCCCACCTAGAATCACGCCGGAAACCAGCTGGATCGCCAGGCGCAGCAGGAAGATCTCCTGGCCGTACCAGCCGGAGCGAAAGGCGGAGTAGAAGAAGACGAGCCCGGCACCGAGCAGCCCCGACACGGCGTAGGTCAACCAGGTGTAGTTGCGGTACCGGGTGAGGGCGAACGGAATTTCACTGCCCGCGCCCTGAATGGCGGCTGCGACGAAGAGCAGCGGCCCCACCATGGAACCGAGAAAGATGACCTCGATCACCGAGGCGATCACCTCGGCGAAGACGCCGGCCAGCGGGCGACGCACGATGGCGATCGCGAGGGGCGCCACGAGCAGCCAGGAGCCGAGCAGAAAGTGCTGCGCGAGGTCGCCCGCGGGCCCCATCGCAATCGACAGCACGGTCCAGGCCTGCACGAAGACCCAATACAGAAAGCCGAAGACGACGCCGAGTACAACGACGAGAACGAGGTCTTTCAGGCTCCACGACCAGCGGGACTTCAGAGTGGATGCTGCCGGTTTGGTCGATGACATGGAGGATTCCTTCTGGCCGGCGTCAGCGCGCATGGGAGTTCTCGCTCGGGCTGTTGAGGGAAATGGTCGCGTGCGTGGCAACGTGCTGCACGGTACGGCCGGCCATGATCCAGCCGGCCGCGATGACCTGCAGCACGAGGGCGAGGTCGCCCTCGAGCCGGGTGACGAAATGTTCGCTGTGCACGAGCAGCCCGGATGCCTTGGCGCTCTCGATCGCGACGTAAATGTCGCGCATGTGATCGGCGGACCCCGAGCCGGCGCCGTCGTCGAGCGGATACAACGCCCATTCCGCCACCGCAGGCACGCCGGTGAGCGCGAGCGTGGGAACCTCGGCGAACAGCCCGCCGCCTGCCGGCAGCGTGCAGGTGACTTCGCCCGGGCAGCCGCGCGAGAACTGCACGGTCGCTGTGACGTGGGAACCGGTGCGGCTCGCGCCGGCGATGACCTGGCTGATGTATCGCAGCAGGTCAGGTTCGGGGCCGCTCAGGTAGGTGCTCACGACGCCGGTTTGAATTTCAATCCCGGTGGAGTCAGCATCCTGCAAAGCTTCGAGAATGACAGCGACATAATTGTCGCTCATGACGGCGAGGGTGAGTCGGGCGCCGATGCCGAATTCCTGCGGGGTTGCGCTGAATTCGGTTGTGGTGGTGGTTGGTACTGGAATGTGCGTGCCCATTTCGGTTCGTGGGGGGGCACGGGTGTGACGAGTCAGCCTCCCTGCGCTGGCATGATCCAGATCAGGTTCGACGGTCGAAGCTTCAGCAGCTTCCTCTCAGCCCGGTTTACCGGACTCCCGTGTTAATACATAAGAAGTATGGCATGTTACGAGCAGTGACAAGCGCTATCCGTCGATCGTCGTCGCATCCTGGCCAGGCCGAGTGCTAGAACGGGGTGCTGTTCCAGTCGTGTTCGGCGGGGTCGGGGTTGTCGGGGGCGGGGTTGGTGAGGTCGGCCCAGATGTCGATGGGGCGTTTCGGGGCGGTGGGGCCGCGTTCGCTCGCGGTGCCGGTGCCGGCCGCGGTGCCGGCGG
>Ga0307486_1003152_pt1 | contig 10920 bp, 10 predicted proteins | sample CBIW02metaG_FD_203663 | JGI IMG/M metagenome (GOLD analysis project Ga0307486, IMG submission 203663) | Sea-ice brine microbial communities from Beaufort Sea near Barrow, Alaska, United States - CBIW 0.2 | ecosystem: Environmental > Aquatic > Marine > Coastal | place: USA: Alaska | collected... | reverse complement strand
TATCCACGCGGCGCAGCACCTGGTCGATCATGGTTTGCAGGTTCCAACTGGTCGCCGCGGCCGTTGCCGCATAAATCGGAATGAGCGGTTTCTGCCGAAGACGCACGGACGGGTCGTCCCGAGCCTCCTCTTCTTCGGTTTCAAAGGTCTTGTACGACGGATTGGCCAATTGGCTCTCGCCCTTGTACATGCGCACTTTGCCGGAGAAGCTGCCGCGCAAGCCGGGGCGCAATTGCTTGAGGCGCCACTCCTGACTGCTCTTGCCGAAAAATGTCAGGGTGAATTCGCCTCCGCCATCGGAAATCACCACCTCGACGATGGTGCCTGGCCTCGAGGACATGCGCTTTTCGTGCACTGAAACGATGTCAGCAATGACAGTGATGTTGGCGCCGGCGGTGATCTGATCCAGGGGCCGGAGCACCTCACGGTCGGCGTACTCGCGCGGGTAGTGACTGAGCAGGTCACTGACGGTCTGCATGCCGAAAGCCTTCTTGAGAGCCGTTGCCTGGGGTGCGCCGAGTGCTGTTTTCAGGGGGGTATCGAAAGTGATCGGCTCTGCCTGGGCCGCCGGCAGAGCCAGACCATCGAATTCGGGGCCACTGGCAGCACTCGAACCGGTCATGATTCCATGGTAAACCGCGCCCCTGACATGATGGTGTCGGCTCAGCGGACTCTACGGGCGGCAGCTAGGCTCGGGAGGGTTATGACACGAATTATTTCCGGCTTTGCCGGCTCCTTGACCCTGGCTGTGCCGAGGTCTGGCACCCGGCCGACCAGTGATCGGGTGCGGGAAGCCATCTTCTCGGCGCTCGATTCCCGGGACGCGCTGCACGGCATGCGCATTGTGGACTTGTACGCGGGATCGGGTGCATTGGGGCTCGAGGCAGCAAGCCGCGGCGCCCGGGTGGTGACGCTCGTGGAGAACAACTATGCAGCGGCTGGCCTGTGCCGCAAGAATGCCCAGGCGGTGCAACGGTCAGCGCCGAAGGGCGCCGAGCTGAAGATTGCCGTGTCATCGCAAACTGTTCAATCGTTTCTGGCGGCGACCAGGGAGGGCTTCGATGTCGTGTTCATCGACCCGCCCTACGACCTCAGCGAGGTTGAGCTCGGCCACAATTTGGACGCACTCGCTCCGCTGCTGGCCGACGATGCGCTCGTGGTGCTGGAGCGCAGCTCGCGTTCCCCGGAGCCACAATGGGGCGGCGGGCTCGCGCTCGACCGCCGCAAGGACTACGGGGATACGACAGTCTGGTATGCCTCACCGGTCGAGCAACCCGCACCGTAGTTCAACGGGCACCGTAGTTCAACAGGCACCATGGCTCAGCCGGCCGCGCCGTCCCAGCCCCGATAGGGGTCCCAGCCGCCCTGCTCATGTGGCGCACCGTCAACGGTGATGGTTCCGGCGATGACGGTTTCGGATGCCGCAGTAACCGTGCCGAGCCGACGAAAGCCGGGCGGCAGCGCGGCGCCCGGCCCAAAGGTCGCGAGCAGGCCATGGTCTTCACCGCCGCCGAGGGCGACCTCGATGCGTTCGCCCAGGCAGGCGGAGTCGAAATCGATGCCGACGCCGCTGGCCCGTGCGATGCGTCCGGCGTCGATGGCGAGCCCATCAGAGACGTCAAGCATGGCGGTGGCACCGGCGAGGGCGGCGATCGGTCCGCTCGCAATGGGCGGCTCCGGGGCGAGCTGGGCGGCGACCTCAGCCGGGTGTGCGAGTTTGAGGGCGTTCGCCCGTTCGACGTCGGGCGCCCCGTGCGCGTCGACGCCGAGGCGAAACAGCAGCTCAAGACCGATTCCGGCGTCGCCGAGCCGACCTGACAATGCCACGGTGTCTCCGGGGCGTGCACCGGAGCGCAACACGGGCGTACGGCCCTCGAGATCGCCGAACGCCGTCACCGCCAGGGTGAGCGCGTCCGACGCCGACAGATCGCCGCCGACGACTCCGCAGCCGGGTGCCAGGGCCTCGCAACAGTCGCGCAGCCCATCGGCGATTCCCTCGAGCACCGACACTGGTGTCGATGGCGGTGCAGCGATCGCCACAACGAGCGCGGTGGGGCGAGCGCCCATCGCGGCCACGTCGGACAGGTTGGTGGCGGCGGCCTTCCATCCGAGGTCGTGCGGCGTCGACCAGGCCAGGCGAAAGTCAGGACCCTGAATCATCATGTCGGTCGTCACCACGAATCGACCGTCGGGCGCTGAAACGACCGCCGCGTCGTCACCGGGGCCGAGCAGTTGGCCCGCAGCGGCCGGAAGCCGGGGGAAGATTCGTCCGAGAACGGCGCCCTCGCTCAGGTCGGCGAGAGTTTCCGTGGCCTCGAACGGCACCGTGGGTGATGAACTCTGGGCTGAACGCGGGGCATCCGCAGGAGTGGTCATTTATGAAACGGTATCCTGAATATGATGTCTCCCCGATTCCTGTTCCCCCGCTCCGGGCCTGTGCGCGTGGCCGCCGCCCTGACCGTACTCTCGAGTTCACTGCTGCTGGGCGGCTGCGCCGTCTCTGTGCCGATGACCCCGGCCCCCGACGCCACCAACGTGGCCTGTGCCGACGTCATCGTGCATCTGCCGTCGACCGTCGCCGATGCGGAGTCGCGTGAGACGGACGCCCAGGCCACCGGCGCCTGGGGCAATCCGGCCGCCGTGCTGCTGCTGTGCGGCGTTCCGGTGCCGGCCCCCACGACCCTGCCGTGCCTGAACATCAACGGCATCGACTGGATCGAAGACGACTCGGACGCGCCGACCTACCGGTACACGACCTACGGTCGCGACCCTGCCGTCGAGATAGTGATCGACTCCGAAGCGGTGAGTGGCTCGACAGCGCTCGTGGACGTCGCCAACGCCGTCGGGTATGTTCCGGCGACCCGCGCCTGTATCGGCGCTGAAGACGTGCAGCTCCCAGCAGACGGGGCCACCACCGCCCCGTAGGGACCTGGTCGGCGATCTCCTGCAGCCCCTGTTCGCACACCACGTTGCGCCCGACCACGGCAGTCGGCAGGTTCGACCAACCCACGTGGTCCGGCCCGCTGACATCGGCGCCAGCGGGTGCCCCTGGCGTCCGCGGGGGTCAGGAACCGTGTCGGTCGTGGGCGATGGCCACCGCGATGAGCTCGTCAATGAGCTCAGGATAGGTATAGCCGCTTGCCAGCCAGCAGCTCGGGAACATCGAGATGCTCGTGAACCCCGGCATGGTGTTGATCTCGTTGATCACCCAGCCGGTCGCGGTGAGAAAGAAATCGACGCGGGCCAGTCCGGCACCGCCGATCGCCTCGAACGCGGCGATGGCGAGTCGCTGAACCTCGGCCAGTTCTGCTGCCGACAACGGAGCCGGGCAAACCAGGTCGACTCCCGATGCATCGAGGTATTTCGCAGCAAAGTCATAGAAGTCCCGACCGGTCACGACGACCTCGCCGGCCACGGATGCCCGGGTCGGTTCCCCCGGGCGGCCCTGCAGCACGGCGATTTCAAGTTCCCGGCCGACGAGTCCGGATTCGATGAGCACCTTGCTGTCTTCGGCAAGGCCGACGGTCATTGCCTCCGCAAGCTGATCCGGTGTTGACACACGGCTGACGCCGACGCTCGAACCGGCACGAGCGGGCTTCACGAACGCCGGCAGGCTCAGCTGATCGAGGGCGGCATAGGCCAGGCCGGGAGCCTCTGCCCAGTCATCACGTGTGACAGTGCGCCACGGAGCGACCGGCAGGGCGCCCTGCTGAAACACGGTCTTGGCAAAGTGTTTGTCCATGCCCAGGGCGGATGCGAGAACTCCCGATCCGACATACGGCAGGCCGAGCAGGTCGAGCATCCCCTGAATGGTGCCGTCCTCCCCGAACGGTCCATGCAAAATCGGGAATATAAGGTCGATTTCGCCGAGCGAGCGCACGCCTGCAGCGTCGACGACGGTCAATTCCCGGCTCAGGGTGCTGTCCGGCCAGCGCACCCGCGTGCCGTTGTCCGCCACAACGGGCAACATCGAAGCGTTGAGGGCAAACTTGCCCGGGTCGTTCTCTTCGAGTACGAAGGCGCCGTCCCGTGTGATGCCAACCGGAATGACCGTGTAGCGGTCAGGGTCGAGGGCTGCCAGCACCCCGCCCGCCGTTGCGCAGCTGATTGAATGTTCGCTGGAACGCCCTCCAAAAAGAAGCACCACCCTGAGCTTGTCCAACATCGTCAAGTGTCCTTTCGCCCTGCGGTTCGCCGGAATCGGTTGTGAGGTGCGGCGCAATGTCGCGGGGGTTGAGCGTGCCATCGAGCACCTGTCGTACCTGTTCGACGATCGGCATCTCGACGCCCTTGGCGCGGGCGAGTTCGAGAACGGGCTTCACCGAGGCGAGGCCTTCGGTGGTCTGCTGCATCTGAGTGACCACATCATTGATGCTGTAGCCCTGGCCGAGCAGCCTCCCGGCCGTGTTGTTGCGAGAAAGCGGCGACTGGCAGGTGGCGATGAGGTCACCGAGGCCGGCCAGGCCGGCCAGCGTCTCGGGATGGGCGCCGTAGGCGACCGCGAAGTCGGTCATTTCGACCAGGCCGCGGGTGATGATGGACGCTTTGGTGTTCTCGCCGTATCCGACACCATCGACGATGCCGATGGCAACCGCGATGAGGTTCTTGAGCACCCCGCCGAACTCCGTCCCGATGACATCGGTATTGATATACGAGCGAAAATAGCCGTTCGTGGCCAGTTTGGCCACGACCTGCGCGGTTTCGAGGCTCGCTGATGAGACAACGGCACCGGTGGGCTGTTCTTTGGCGATTTCGAGGGCGAGGTTGGGCCCGCTGATGGCCGCAATACGATCGGGGCTGATGCGCAGCACCTCTTCGATAACCGTGCTCATGCGCATGCCGGTAGAGCGTTCGACGCCCTTCATGAGCGAGACCATGATCGCATTGTCGGCCAGATATGGTTCAAGCTGTTTCAGGTTTTCGCGCAACGACTGGCTGGGCACCGAGACGAACACCACTTCGGCGCCGGCCAGAGCCAGGTCCAGCCTGCTCGTCGCACGCAGGCCGACGGGCAGATTCACGCCCGGCAGATAGTCGCTGTTGCGGCGCGCTTCGGATATTTCGCGAGCCAACTCGGGACGGCGGGCCCAGAGCACAACGTCGGCGCCGCCATCCGTCAGGATTTTGGCGAACGTCGTTCCCCAGCTGCCCGCGCCCAGCACAGCCACCCGGGTGCCTGATTTGATCGTGGGCTGCGGGTGGGTTCTAGGGTTCAAAGCGACCGGTCTCTTTCTGATTGTGCTCCGACGGGTTCCAGCGCTTGGCCGGGGCTTTCTCGTCGCGAAGGTCTTCGAGCAACGCCGTGATGGCCATCATCACGACCGAGGTCGCCTCGTTGAGCGTGGCCGTGTCGAGGCTGCGCCCCCGAAACTGAGTGAGGTCGATCGGGTCGCCGATTTTTACGGTGATGTTCTTACGTGGAAACAAGCTGATCTTCTTGGAATACCGCTCCATCAGGTGCTGGGATCCCCAGTGGGCAGCCGGCACGATCGGAATTCCCTGTTCTAGAGCGATGCGTACGGCACCGGTCTTGCCGCGCATCGGCCACAAATCGGGGTCACGGGTGAGTGACCCTTCCGGGTAGACCACCACCATTTGGCCCTTTTCAACGAGGCGCTGTGCGGCCTTGACCGGTTCGCTCCCACGCACCGATCCACCGCGCTGCACCGGAATCTGCCCCGACTTTTTCAGCACCCGGCCGATGACCGGAATCTTGAACACGGATGCCTTCGCCAGGAACCGAGGCGTACGTCCCAATTTCCACGCCACCACGCCCATGACCACTGGGTCGATCTCGCTGTAATGGTTGGGTGAAAAAACGAACGCGCCGCTTCGCGGAAACTTATGCGCGTCAATGATCTCGTACCGGGCGGCCAGGTTCATCACCGGCAGAATCAGCCCGGCGAGAATCCAGAACGCCGACGGTCGGCTTTTTTCGGAACGAAAACGGGTCGGTTCCCCCGACGCCTCGGGGGCGGCTGGCTCGTCGCTGTTGTCAGGCACGCGCCTATTATCCTTCGAGATCGAAGTCCGCCCCCAAAAGCCGCAGCTTGCCGATGAAGTTCTCGTATCCGCGGCTGATGATTCCCACATTGCTGACCGTGGAGGTTCCCTCGGCCGAGAGCGCTGCGATCAGATGGCTGAACCCGCCGCGCAGGTCGGGAACGACGACGTCAGCCCCGTGCAGCTTGGTCGGGCCCGTGATTACGGCCGAGTGGTTGAAGTTGCGCTGACCGAACCGGCACGGGTGTCCGCCAAGGCACTCCCGCTGGATCTGGATGGTAGCGCCCATCTCGACCAGCGCGTCGACAAAGCCGAAACGCTGCTCATACACCGTCTCGTGCACAATCGAAGTGCCGTGCGCCTTGGTCAGCGCGATGACGAGCGGCTGCTGCCAATCCGTCATGAAACCGGGGTGAACATCCGTTTCGATGACCACAGGTTTCAGATCGCCACCGGGGTGATAGAAGCGGATGCCGTCGTCGCAGATGTCGAAAGCACCACCGACCTTGCGGAAAACGTTGAGGAAGGTGATCATTTCAGGCTGGCGGGCCCCACCGACAAAGATGTCGCCGTCGGTCGCGAGAGCAGCGGCGGCCCAGCTCGCGGCTTCGTTGCGGTCGAACAGTGCGCGGTGGTTGTAGCCCACCAGACGCTCTACGCCCTCGATACGAATCACGCGGTCGGTGTCGACCGTGATGATGGCGCCCATCTTCTGCAAAATGTTGATGAGATCCATGATCTCGGGCTCGATCGCCGCGCCCTTGAGCTCGGTGATGCCGTCGGCCCGCACCGCTGTCAGCAGCACCTGCTCGGTCGCGCCGACGCTCGGGTACGGAAGTTCGAGCTTGGCGCCCTTGAGGCCGTTCGGCGCCGACATACGGATTCCGTTGGGCTGCTTCTCGACGACCGCGCCGAACTTGCGCAGCACCTCAAGGTGAAAGTCGATCGGGCGGTCACCGATCCGGCAGCCGCCGAGGTCAGGAATGAAGGCCTCACCGAGCCGGTGCAACAGCGGCCCACAAAACAAGATCGGGATGCGCGAGGAACCGGCGTGGGCGTCGATGGCGGCGAAGTGCGCACTCTCCACGTCGACCGGGTCAAGCACCAGATCGCCCGGTTCGGCGCCCTCGGTCACCTTGACCCCGTGCACCTCGAGCAGCCCCCGCACGATCCGAACGTCACTGATGTTCGGAACGTCCTTGAGCACGCTCGGAGTTTCACCCAGCAGCGCGGCAACCATCGCTTTGGTGACCAGGTTCTTCGCGCCCTTCAGCTCAATGCGGCCGATCAGGGGAATGCCACCACGAATGGTGATTTTGTCGGCGGTGAGGCCAACGGATGCGCCGTAGTTCTGAGCGCTCCCCCGCTCATTCGTGTCGTCCTCGGTTCGAGCGTCGTTCAAATTCTTCGCCTCTTGATCACGCCGGGCTTCGCTGAGAGTGCTCACAAATTACCTGTCCTGGTGCAAATTGGTGCCGTGCAAACTAGTGCGTACTAGCGAGTGAAGGTTGATTCTGGGGACAGCGCCGGAAGCGTGCGGGGCAGCCAAGACTCCCGCGTCCCTTCGAATTCATTGATACGCGCCTCGTCGCGCAGCGTCAGCCCAATGTCATCGAGACCTTCGAGCAACCGCCATCTAGTGTAATCGTCGATTTCAAAATTCACGCTCAGATCACCGACACGGACAGTTTTACTCACCAGATCCACGGTCAACTCGATGCCAGGGTCTGACTCGACCAGGTTCCAAAGGGATTCGGCGTCCGCGTCGCTGATCTGTCCAGCGAGCAGGCCCTGCTTGCCGGCGTTGCCGCGAAAAATATCGCCAAACCGCGGGCTCAACACAACGTCGAAGCCGTAGTCACGCAACGCCCAGACCGCGTGTTCGCGCGAGGAGCCGACGCCGAAGTCGGCCCCGGCGATGAGCACGCGGCCGCCCTGGTATTCCTTCTTGTTGATGACGAAGTCAGGGTCGAGGCGCCACGCCGCGAACAGGGCGTCTTCAAAGCCGGTGCGCGTAACCCGCTTGAGGTGCACGGCCGGGATGATCTGGTCGGTGTCGACGTTGGAGCGGCGCAACGGCACCGCGATTCCAGTGACAGTGGTGAATTTATTCATGCTACTGATTCCCATCCTGAACGAGATCCCACGGGCTGCTGAGCGTGCCACGAATGGCCGTAGCGGCCGCGACGAGCGGCGACACCAGGTGGGTGCGCCCGCCTTTGCCCTGACGCCCTTCAAAGTTGCGGTTACTGGTGGAGGCGCAGCGTTCGCCGGGTTCGAGCTGGTCGGGATTCATCCCCAGACACATCGAGCAGCCGGCGAAACGCCATTCAGCTCCAAAGTCCAAAAAGATCTGGTCGAGCCCTTCGGCTTCAGCTTCGATTCGCACCCGGGCGGAACCGGGAACGACCATCATGCGCAGCCCCTCGGCCTTGGTTTTGCCCTTGATGATTTCAGCGGCAGCGCGCAAATCTTCAACGCGACTGTTGGTGCATGAACCGAGGAAGACCGTGTCAACTCGGATGTCCTTCATGGCGGTACCGGCGGCGAGGTCCATATATTCCAGCGCCCGCTCGGCTGCCGAGCGTTCGTTGTCGTCGACGATGTCGGCGGGGTTGGGCACCGATCCGCTCAGGGACACGCCCTGGCCGGGGTTCGTGCCCCACGTGACGAACGGTTCAAGCTCGTTCGCGTCGATGATGACTTCAGCGTCAAAGCTGGCTCCCTCATCGGTAGCCAGGGTTTTCCAGTAGGCGACGGCTGCATCCCAATCGGCGCCGCGCGGCGCGTGCGCACGACCCTGGAGGTAGTCGAAGGTCACCTGGTCCGGGGCCACCATGCCGGCGCGGGCGCCAGCCTCGATCGACATGTTGCAGATGGTCATGCGCCCCTCCATGGAGAGGGCACGAATGGCTTCACCGCGGTACTCGAGCACGTAACCGGCTCCTCCGCCGGTGCCGATCTTGGCGATAACGGCGAGGATGATGTCCTTGGCGGTGACTCCGGTACGCAACGCACCGTTGACCGTGATCGCCATGGTCTTGAACGGGTTCAACGGCAGCGTCTGAGTGGCCATGACGTGCTCGACCTCGCTCGTTCCGATGCCGAGGGCCATGGCTCCGAAGGCGCCGTGTGTGGACGTGTGCGAGTCTCCGCACACCACGGTGATCCCCGGCTGGGTCAGGCCGAGCTGCGGTCCGACGACGTGCACGATGCCCTGCTCGATATCGCCGAGCGAGTGCAGCCGCACACCATATTCGGCACAGTTGCGACGCAAGGTATCGATCTGGGTGCGGCTGGTCAGATCGGCGATGGGCTTGTCGATGGCGAGCGTTGGCGTGTTGTGGTCTTCAGTGGCGATAGTCAGATCGGGCCGACGAAGCGGCCGATTGGCCAGGCGCAGTCCGTCAAAAGCCTGCGGACTGGTGACCTCATGCAGCAAGTGCAGGTCGATGTAGATCAGGTCGGGCGTGCCGTCTTCACCCTTGGTGACGAGATGTTTATCCCACACCTTCTCGGGCAGTGTGCGCAGGCCGGTACCGGAGGTAACCGGCGAAGTGGATATCACGTTGGTCATTTTTTGAGCGTCTTCCTCACGAATCGATGGCGGCACGCCGAACTCCGCGACGAGGGAGGCCTCAGGACAGGGACTCGTCGCGGCACAGAAGAAGTCGGTTGTACACCACGGATTCAGGGTAACACCTCACCCCGCACCTGGCTCGCGTACTCTCAGCCGAATGTCGACTCGACATATACAACGCTCACGTTGTCGTTCCCGCCATGGTCGATGGCTTCATCAACGAGAATCTCGGCAACGCTCCGCCCGGCCGCATCCAGGCGGATATCCGTGGCAAGCACCCGCGCGATCGAGTCGTCGTCGAGTTCCTTCGTCAGTCCGTCGGAGCAGATCAGGAACGTATGCTCGCCCATGGCCGGCAGCAGCCAGACATCGGCATCGACGAACTCGTCGGCGCCGATGGCCCGGGTTATGACGTTGCGCTCGGGGTGTTTCTGAGCGTCTTCGCTCGAAATCAAGCCGGCCTCGACCATCTCCTGCACCGCGGAATGGTCGACCGACAGTTGGGTCAGAACGCCGTCGGACCAGGTGTAGACCCTGGAATCACCGACGTTGAACACCATCCAGTGGTAACCGACGTCGTCGCCGGCGTCGACGAAGGCGATGCCGGCCAGAGTCGTGCCCGACACGGCAGTGCCGTAGTCGCCGACGGCGCTGAGATCGCGCACGGCGTCGTTCGAGGAATGGATGGCGTCAAGGATTCGCTCAGGGGTCGACGGAAGGTCGCGCTCGATGTGCTCGTCGAAGACACGCAGCACGGTCTGGCTGGCGACCTCACCCTGGGCGTGTCCGCCCATGCCGTCGGCAACGAGAAAGACCGGGGACTGCGCCAGAACGCTGTCTTCATTGACTTTCCGCACGTTGCCGACATCGGTGCGCGCGCTGAAGCAGAGACGGGCCACAGCGGTGGAGACGTCAATGGTGCTCTGCTGATTCAGCGTCATGAGAACCCCCCTTGCGCCGGCGCCCGGCCTCGATCAATCATTCCTTGGCGTTAGCCGAAATCTCCTCGGCTAGCGAGTGACCACGCTTGCGGGCATCATGGCGAGCCTTAATCAGACTCGCGATGGTTGCCACGGCCATGCTACCGATGATCACACCGAGGGAAGTCCAGGTGCCGATTTCCGGCGCCCACTCCACTCCGTTGCCGCCGTTGAGAAAGGCAAGCTCGTTGGTGTGCAGCGCGTGCAGCACGAGTTTGACACCGATGAAGGCGAGAATGACCGCAATGCCGTATTTGAGGTATTCCAAGCGTTCCAGCAGTCCGCCAAGCAGAAAGTACAGCTGCCGCAAGCCCATCAGGGCGAAGATATTGGCGGTGAACACGATGAACGGACTCG
>Ga0307486_1003151_pt1 | contig 10923 bp, 7 predicted proteins | sample CBIW02metaG_FD_203663 | JGI IMG/M metagenome (GOLD analysis project Ga0307486, IMG submission 203663) | Sea-ice brine microbial communities from Beaufort Sea near Barrow, Alaska, United States - CBIW 0.2 | ecosystem: Environmental > Aquatic > Marine > Coastal | place: USA: Alaska | collected... | reverse complement strand
ATTGGCGTTGCCGTTCGGGTCTCTGATTCCACCAATCGAGGTTAGTTCGCCCAAGTAGCGCACAATCGTAAATTTCTGCGTACACTGGTAACGCATCCGTTGAGACCACCAATCGCACCGCAGTTGGGTCTGGCTCACTCGAGTGGATGTTGTCACTCAGTTGAGGTCCCATTCGTGGCAACGTCTGCGAGTCTTCGATCCATGTGACTGAGCCCTTTGCCTAGCGCCAGGAGAATAATTGACCAACTCGTCACAGACCGATCCCTCGCAGCGTAATAAGCGACCCAAGAATTCGGGTCAGCGACACCCAGGCGCTCAACGTCGACGCGCGCGACCCGGAGACGACACAGGGGTAATCCCGGTGCTGGCTCGTGCTGCTCGTGAGGTAGAAACGGCTGTGCAGAAGGGCCCACTTAAGCTGGCCAACCGTGCCCGCTTCCAGGTTGCTGCACTGTTGCTGCGTGAAGAACGCGCCAGAGTTAAGACCGACCCAACACTGTCGGACTCTGAGCGCGCCAACGAACAGAAGCGACTCGATGGCCTCGCGGGGATCCTCGCAAAGACTGCCGCCCGCGACACCAGTCTGCTGTCGATGCTGGGGGAGGCCGCCCCGATCACCCCCGCAGCGAAAGCGCTGCGCCGTGACCTTCTGCTGACCGCCGGGGTCGAGCTAAGTCCAGAAGAGCTGATCATTTCGGCCGAACCAAAACCCAGCGACAAGCAGGGAGACAAGCAGGTCGTGCCGGCATCCGTTCGTCAGATGCAGATGGCAAATCCATTCTTGGCGCCCGACTTCAGCTCTGTGGCTGCTAAGCCCGACCATGGCAACCGTCTCGTAAACTGGGAACTCATTGACCCGCTATTTCGTGCGTTTGAGCACGGCTCGGGCGGTGGCGCGGCCACCATGGATCTGCCAGAGGCGGCATCACTGCGCACGCGCGGACGCCTTGATCTTATGCGCCACCAGGCTCGATTTGTCGAAGTTGTCAAACAGGGCCACCGCACCTTCCTGCTGGCAGACGAGCCAGGGCTGGGTAAGACTGCTCAGGCTCTGATGGCGGCCGAAGCCTCAAACTCTTATCCACTGCTCGTCGTAGTTCCTAACGTTGTCAAAACCAACTGGGAACGCGAAGTAGAACTGTGGACACCCGGTCGCAGCGCGACGGTCGTTCACGGCGACGGCGACACCGTTGATGCGTTCAGCGACGTCGTCATCGTCAACTATGAAGTGCTTGACCGCCACGTCGGATGGCTCGGCCGCTTCGGATTCAAAGGCATGGTCGTTGACGAAGCCCACTTCATCAAGAACCTCAAATCTGAACGCTCAAAGCATGTGCTGAGCCTGTCGCGCAGCATTCGTGCGACGTACCCGAAAGCGCTCATGATGGCGCTCACCGGAACCCCACTCATCAACTCGATTGAAGACTTCCGCGCAATTTGGCAGTTCCTCGGCTGGATCGACGCCACCAAGCCGCTCGCGCCGCTCATGGCAAAGCTCGAAGAGTCCGACCTCACTCCCGCCGACCCTGGCTTCTTCTCTGAAGCCAGACGCGCGGTTATCGACATGGGCATCGTGCGCCGCAAGAAGGTGGATGTCGCAGCAGACATTCCCGCTCGTCGCATCGCCGATATCCCCGTCGAACTAGACGATGATCTTGGCCACTCGATTCGAGCCGCAGAGCAAGCACTCACCGCACGACTTGTTGATCGCTTCACTCGTGTGCGCAACCTCAAACCAGATGTGGCCGTCGAAGACCTCATTCGTGTGGTCGCTCATGCCGAGCTCGAAGAATCAAAGAGCGCGACCACCGGAGAGAACGTATTCACCATGGTGCGCCGCATCGGTCAAGCCAAAGCAACCCTCGCCGCCGATTACACTGCGCAACTGGCCCGCTCAGTTGGCAAGGTCGTCTTCTTCGCCAAGCACATTGACGTAATGGACACCGCCGAAGCCCACTTCGCCAAGGTTGGCCTGAAAGCTGTTTCCATTCGTGGAGACCAGAGCGCCAAAGCACGTCAGCACGCGATCGACTCCTTTGCTGATGACCCCGAGGTCGCGGTAGTAGTCGCGTCGCTCTCTGCAGCAGGCGTCGGATTGAACCTGCAGGCAGCATCCAACGTGGTTCTCGCAGAACTTAGCTGGACTAACGCGGAACAGACTCAAGCGATTGACCGCGTGCACCGCATCGGTCAAGAACTTCCTGTCACCGCGTGGCGCATCATCGCCGCGCACACCATTGACGCGCGTATCGCCGAACTCATCGACAGCAAGGCCGGTCTCGCCGCACGAGCACTCGACGGTTCGGACGAAGCAGTCGTCGCTGAGACCAGTGTGCAGTTGCAGGCGCTCTCGGCCCTGCTGCGCGACGCGATCAAGAATTAGCGCGCTGTTAAGAACTGGCTTTCTGGCACCTGGTCACCGTCGGTTGAGAAGCATCGTGAAGCGTAGACTGGGGGGCGTGAGTGACACGCAGATTTCGTCGTGCCAACCGTCAACGGAGATGAGAACCAACAGTTGAGCAACGCCTCTTCGCACAACACCGCTACCCGCATCGAATCCGACTCGCTCGGCTCCCTTGAGATTCCCGCAGACGCCTATTGGGGAGTGCACACGCTTCGGGCGATGCAGAACTTTCCGATTACTCGGAGGGCGATCTCCGTCTATCCCGATCTAGTTCTCGCACTGGCTCACATCAAGCAGGCTGCCGCTCGCGCGAACGCCGAGCTGGGGGTAATCGAATCCAAGAAAGCGCACGCGATCGATGCCGCGTGCCAAGAGATTCTCGATGGCGCATTGCATGCAGAGTTCTGTGTGGGTGTTATTCAGGGTGGTGCTGGCACCTCAACAAACATGAACGCCAACGAGGTCATCGCAAACCGCGCGCTGGAGATCTTGGGCCACGAAAAGGGCGAGTACTCCTTTCTCCACCCCATCGATGATGTCAACCGCAGCCAGAGCACCAATGATGTGTATCCGACTGCGATCAAGCTTGCGATGGTATTCGGTGTTCACCGTCTGCTCGCCGAACACCAACTACTGTCGGATTCTTTTGCCGTCAAGGGGCACGAATTCGTGAATATTCTCAAAATTGGGCGTACGCAAATGCAGGATGCTGTTCCGATGACTTTGGGCCAGGAGTTCTCCGGCTTCTCCCACACGCTCGAAGAGGATCACGCCAGACTGACTGCGGTTCTTCCGTTCATGAGCGAGATCAACATGGGTGCGACCGCGATCGGCACCGGAATCACCGCCGATTCTCGATATGCAGAGGCGGTTCGTCGCCACCTCACAGATGCCACCGGCGTCGAAATGCAAACCGCATTCGACCTGATTGAAGCCACTAGCGACGTGGGAGTTTTCATGACGCTGAGCGGTGTGCTCAAGCGTTCCGCTGTGAAGCTTTCCAAGATTTGCAACGACCTCCGCTTGCTCTCAAGTGGGCCGCAGGCAGGATTCGGCGAGATCAACCTGCCCGCCAAGCAGGCAGGATCGTCAATCATGCCGGGCAAGGTGAATCCGGTCATCCCCGAGGTCGTCAACCAGGTTGCATTCAGTGTGATCGGTGCGGATGCCACGGTTACGGCGGCTGCGGAAGGCGGCCAGTTGCAGCTCAATGCTTTCGTGCCGTACGCTGCGCGAAAACTGCATCGTTGGCATCACGGCAAACGAGGCACGACTTGCGGCTCAGGTTGAGTCGAGCGTCGGCGTTGTCACCGCTCTCACGCCGTACATCGGCTATGCCGCTGCAGCCACTCTCGCGCACACCGCGCTCACGACTAACGCATCAATTGCGCAGCTCGTCGTGTCCGCTGGACTGATGAAGGAAGAAGACGTCGCACGCGTGCTGACTCCAGAACGACTCAGCGGAGTTTCGCCGATGACTGCGGCGATTACTCTTCCCTGGTTGAACGAGGAAAAGTAGCACGACGCTCCCCGTGTTACTTCTGTGAGGTAGTGACGTCGTCCTCATCCTCGTTCTCGTCGTCGTCGAGCGGAGCGAGAGCTTCATCCCGCGCTTTACCGACGGTAGTAAAGGCGCGATCAATTGCGCTCTCGCCACGTTCGCGGAGCTCTGCAGAGGTCTTGGTAGCGTTGTCACGCACGCCGCCCGCCGTGTGCGTCACGCGACCAACGACATCCTGCGCCGATGTGGATGCCCGGTCAGCGAAATCTTTCGCCGAGCCCATAGCGGTTTCCGCAAAATCTTTCGCGGACGCCGTGGCTGTCTCCGCGAATTCTTTAGCAGTACCTCTGGCTGACTCAGCGACTTCGCGGGTCGTCTTGGCAACATCCTTGGCGGCGCTTGCGACGAATCCGGGCGTTGCCTGTGCGACAGCCTCAGCCTTGTCGAGCAGAATCGGGCCCTGAGTGCGTGCATATTCTTCAACGCTTGTGCGTGCTCTGGTCACACGGGGGCTCTCCCACAACTCTGTAGCTTTACTCTTCATCTGGTCGTAGCGTTCGCGGCCGGCACGCGCGCCGACAACGTATCCGATGGCGATACCGAGCCCGAGTGTGAGGAGTCTGAGGTTCATGTACCCAGCCTACGGTGAGGTCGTCTTTCGCTCTACCTTCGTGGGCCGAGAACGCCACAAGTGCATGCAGGCGTAGCTGCGCCACGGTGCCCACCGACTGGAGTACTGGGCGAGTGCTGATGCAGTAGGGACAAGACCCAACTTTTGCGCACCCTGGCGGACAACAAGGTCGCTGCTGAGCATGACGTCGGGATTGCCCAGCACACGCATTGCCATGTAGCCGGCTGTCCACGGGCCAATTCCTGGGATGGCTATCAACCTAGCTGTGAATTCGTCGAGAGGAGTCGAGATATCGAGTGCGAGGTCGCCCGATGCGAGTGCCTCGGCGACCGCAAGAATACTGGCGACACGAGCGTGGGGGCCGCGGAGAACGTCAGCGCCGGACTCTGCTAATTGCGTGGCGGTCGGAAACAGTCCATCGCTGCCGATCTCCCGAGCAATTCGGGCATGGATTGTGCGCGCGGCTGCCACCGAAATTTGCTGTCCAATCAGTGTGCGGAACAGGGTCTCCTCGGTATCAACGCTTCCCGGCAGCCTGATTCCGGGTACCCGCCCGATGGGCGAAGCCAACGCCGGGTCGGCGGCCAGAGCCCGATCGATTGCTAGCGAATCGGCGTCGAGGTCGAAGAGGCGGCGCACTCGAGACACGAGCGGCGCGACATCCGAAACTGTGGCAAGTTGCGCTGTGCAGACGATGCCATGGTCGATCAGTTGCATGCGCACGGTCGCGACTCCGCCCGGCAGGCGCAGGGCTCGCGCGAGGCTGTTCTCGGTGGCCGTCTCAATGCCGTCGACTGCATGATGTGCAAAGAACGTCATCAGTCCAGCACCGTCGAACGGTGCACGAGTGGGGAGACGAAGGGTCAGCGTTGATGGTCGTTCCGGAGGGGTGTGTGGGTGCGCTGATGTTCCCCGTCGAGCGAGGGTGCGCAATTGAGTTGGTGTGGTTTCGTACACGGCTTGGATGGTGTCGTTGAACTGTCGGATGCTCGAGAAACCGGAGGCAAAAGCGACGTCTGAGATGGTCAACTCCGTTGCACCCAACAGGGTTCGCGCTGCTTGGGCTCGGTGAGCTCGAGCAAGGGCAAGGGGGCCAGCGCCGAGTTCGGATGAGAGCACCCTGGTGAGGTGACGACTCGTGTATCCCAGTCGTGACGATAGCCCAGACACTCCTTCGCGTTCGACGACCCCATCTCCGATGAGCCGCATCGCACGGGAGGCAAGATCGTCGTTGAGGTTCCAGTCGGGGGAGCCAGGAACAGCGTCGGGCTGGCACCGTTTGCACGCGCGCAGTCCCACTTCGTGAGCTGCCGCTGCAGTGCGATAGAACCTCACGTTGCGTGGTTTCGGTGCGACGGCCGGGCAACTGGGTCGGCAGTAGATGCCCGTGGAATGAACGCCGGCGATGAACTGCCCGTCGAAGCGGGGGTCTCGCGAGCACAGCGCCCGGTATTTCTCACCAAAGCTCAGCGGGGTGGTGGACATGGCTCAAGGGTGCCACTGTGGACCGTCCAAGACCAGCGGAAATCAGACATTGCCTCGCCGGACTTTCTGACCAAATATCGCTAGCCGAACCGCACTGAACGCGCCAGGAGGGACTACAGTCGCACCGTGGAATCTTCGTGGACCGTACTCACCTTCCTCGCTGCACTCTGGCTCATCGGGTTGTCAACGCAAGTTGCCGACTATGCGACAGCGCGCTTCGATCACCTTCGGCTTGCTCGCGGTGTGCGCACCCGCGTGCGGTTGCATCCCGTTGCCTGGTTCGTCCCGGTTGCGGGCCTTGCGCTGGTGATCACCGCGATGGGCGTGGATTGGGGCACAAGGATGTTCTTTGCCAACCCCAGCCAGATTCCCGCAGCAGTGCTGATCACCCTCAGCACAGTCGTGGTCATCATCGCCATCGTGTCAACCATCACCGTTGTCGTTGTGCGCGCTCCGGCCGACAGCTTTCGGCTGGTGCGCGATGAACTCATAGAGCTCGCGGGTGTGCGACTTCATCAAGATCAGGTCGATGAGTTCCACGCTCGGGTAAGCGCAATTGATGCTTCGTCTAAGGATCGTCAGACTTCGGATGCCACAACGATTCCTTCAGCATTGCAACTGATCGTGCGAACTCCGCTGCGATTGCTCGCTCCCGTTATTTCGATCGCTGTGGCCAGTGCTGCCATCGTTGACCTAGTCACCGATCCTGCGCGACCCTGGGTGCTCGTTGTTGCGCTGGTCACGGTCGCCATCAGCGTTTCTTTGGGGGTCGTCGCGGCCCGCGCATCGTTGGCCCTCCGCACCGCTGTTCGCTCGACACAGGACGTCTACCGTCGCGAGTTGATCGGTCTTATCGTCGAAGCGGAAAAATCATCAAAGAAGCGGGTAGCGGGCCTCGGTGATCGTGTGGCTCGCGCGTTGAGCATCCTCAGGGAGCAGCAAGAGTCGCAATAGCCCTGCGGCTGAGGTGTCCTGTGCACGCTAGGGTCATTGATATGACGGCGCGCGATTCACCAGCTGCGACTCCAGATTTCACGGCATCCGCAGGAAGGGCCGCCCAACAGCCAACCGCGGCTCCCACTGAAATCGCCGGCGAAGCTCAGCACGCGCTGTTGCCGATTGCGCAGCCGCGACGTCACGGGGCCGGCCTGCTTGCGCTCGGAATCTTGGGTGTTGTCGCCCTCTCGTTTGTCCTGCTTTTCGTTGTTGTCTATGTGATCTCAGGAATCGGCACTGATGCTTTCGCACTCGGCGGCGTATTGGCTGTCGTGCCTCTCGCGGTTGTCTTCCTGACGGTGCGCTGGATTGACCGGTGGGAGCCTGAACCACGATTGGCCGTTGTCTTCGCGTTCCTCTGGGGTGCTGGCGTCGCTGTTCTCCTCGCGCTCATTGTTGGCGCCGAAATCGACAACGTTATAGCGGCTCTTGGAGGCCCTGGCCCTGCGTACGACTTCTTCTCCGCGGCTATCCAGGCCCCGATTGTTGAAGAAGCGGGCAAGGCGCTCGGCATTCTCGTGATCTTCTGGGTTGCTCGTCGCCATTTCGATGGCCCGATTGATGGATTGGTGTATGCCGCCTGGATCGCCGGGGGGTTCGCGTTCACCGAGAACATTTTGTATTTCGGTACGGAGCTTGTCAGCCTCGACGGCAGTGGCGCTGGGATTTTTCAGATGTTCCTCGTACGCGGACTCATGTCACCGTTTGCGCACGTGATGTTTACCGCCTGCACCGGCATCGCGCTAGGGTTCGCCGCACGATCCTCGCACTCTGCCGGCGGTGTCGGGATCTTTGCGGCGGGTTTTGCGCTCGCGATCGGATTGCATGCGCTGTGGAACGGTGCGCTGTTCTTTGTTAACGACTTCTTCGGCTACTACGCGATCGTTCAGTTCCCACTCTTTGTAGTGGCCATCGTGATTGTCATCTATTTGCGCAAGCAAGAAGAAAGAATGACGTTCGATCGTCTCGTCGAATACGCAAACGTTGGCTGGTTCAACCGTAATGAGGTCGCCGTGCTTGCTACCGGGCGCGGTCGTCGGCAAGCCCTCGCCTGGGCGAATCAACACAATAAGCGCGCCGAAATGAAGACCTACATTCAGGATGCGACTCGTCTCGCGTTCGCTCGCCAGCGAATTATTACGGGCCGAGATCGAATCAGCGCGACTGCCGACGAGGCGGTGCTCTTGGGCGCAGTTGTTGAGGCGCGCCACGCACTTACGGGCACGCAACATCCGCCCCAGTAGTTCCGGTGCGATCTCCTGAGGGCGAGCTAGCGGCTTTCGCCCTCAGTGACGATGAGGCCCGCGTAACTAGTCGTCATATCGAGAGACACGCACGCCGGTGACCATGAGGACAACTGTTGCGACGATCACGACGAGTGCTGGGTCGGGATTCTGGCGCTGGGTTGGGCGGCTGGCACCGGTGGCCCGTATCAAGACTCATCGCCCACCGGTGCGGCACTGCCTGCGACTCTGGTGAGCGATGAGTTGGTCTGTAATTAGCGTGCCACTGAGTTTCGCTGAGCGCAATAGCAAATCGGTGAATCAATAGTCAAAAACGGCGTAACATTGAAGGTCGTAATTTGGAGAGGAACCCGGATGTCATCGAGTGAGCTTGCCCGAGAGCGGGACTACGTCCACGGACTCTATCGCCGACTCGATTCGCTTCGAGATGCTGCGCAACAGCAGCTTGAGGCGGTGCGCAGGAGCGCTCCGGGTGGAACCCACCAGAACCGTTCCGAGCGCGATGCGTTTGCCCGCATCTACGAAGACCGGGTTGGCCAATTGCGAGAAATCGATGAGCGGCTGGCATTCGGTCGGCTTGAGTTGGAACCCGAAGATCAGGCTCGCGAACGAGTTCTGAGGTACATCGGGCGAATCGGTCTTCGCGATGACGACCAGCTGCCGTTGTTGCTCGACTGGCGAGTGCCGCAGGCGCGAGCGTTCTATCAGGCAACCGCGGCAACCCCGCTTGGTGCGCGCGCGAGGCGCCACTTGCAAAGCAGCGGGCGCGACATTGTGCGCATCGACGATGAGATTTTTGACTCAGAGATCCTTGACAGTGATGTGGCATCGCTTCAGGGCGAAGCCGCCCTGATGGCGAGCCTCACGGCCGAGCGTACCGGTCGCATGGGCGACATCGTTGCGACCATTCAGGCAGAGCAAGACGCCATCATTCGATCCGAGCTCAGTGGCGCACTCGTGGTGCAGGGTGGCCCGGGCACAGGCAAGACAGCCGTCGCGTTGCATCGTGCAGCCTACCTGCTGTATTCGCACCGTGAACGGCTCTCGACATCCGGTGTGCTGATTGTTGGACCATCACGATCTTTCTTGCGTTACATCGAAGCTGTTTTGCCGTCTCTCGGTGAGACCGGTGTGGTGTTGGCGAGTCTGGGGCAGTTGTTCCCTGGAGTGGATGCTCGACGCGAAGATGTCGACGCCATCGCCAGCCTTAAGGGTTCTCTCGAGATGGCCGCCCTCATCCGTCGAGCGGTGCGTTCTCGCCAGGTGGTGCCGACGGAGACCAAGCGCATGGAGGTCAATGGAGAGATTCTTGATGTTCCCGCTGACCTGATCCGCGGAGCAATGCAGAAGGCGTGGGATTCTCATAGGCCACATAATCTTGCGAGGGTTGCCTTCAACAAGGCGGCTATTTCTGCGCTGAGCCGCATGCTTACCGATCAACTGCGATCGCACGGTAATACGATCGATGAGTCTGACCAGAAGTGGTTGCGTGAAGATATTCGCACCGCACATGACGTCAAGGTCGCGCTCAACACCGCCTGGATGCCGCTTTCGCCCCAGAAGCTCGTGAATGACCTCTACGCCCGGCCGGCGTGGCTGCGAAGCCTCACGCCGCGCTGGGCGCCCGAGGAGAGGCAACTGCTGCTGCGCGAACGCGATGCACCGTTCACGATCAGTGATGTTGCGTTGCTCGATGAGGCAGCAGAGTGGCTGGGTGAAGTGGATGTCGCACACACCACGGCTGAGCATGAACAGTCTCAGCAACGCAAGCGCGACCTCGAAAACGCGGCCGCTGCCATTGAGAACATGGGCGTTGAGGGCATGATCGATGCCGAAACTCTTGCCGATGGATTTGACGTGACGGCAGAACGAGCCTCAACGGCCGACATTGCGGCGGCTGATCGCTCGTGGGCCTATGGACATATCGTCGTGGATGAGGCGCAAGAGCTGTCACCGATGCAGTGGCGACTCCTTGCGCGCCGCAACCCGTTGAAGTCGTTCACGATCGTTGGCGATGTCGCGCAGGCGAGTGCTGCTGCGGCGGCCACCCGGTGGGATACTGCGCTCGCGGCACACGTCGGGAGCGCGTGGCGACTCGAAGAACTTACCGTGAACTACCGCACACCGTCCCAGATTGTTGCCGTAGCTGAGGCGGTCGCACTGGCGCATCAGGTGTCAATTACACCGTCGCGCGCAGTGCGCGAGAGCCCCTGGCCTGTTTCGGTCACCACGGTATCCGTGGAGAACCGTGCGTCGAGCGTTGTCGAGGCGGTGCGCGCCGATCGGGCTATCTCAACTGAGGGAACGATCGCGGTCATCGTGAGCGAGTCGCTCACGGCTGACATTGTGGAGGCGCTCAAGCGTGAGCTTCCTCATGACGTAGGAGAAGGAGCGGCCGGTCTGAATAAGCCGATCGCGGTGCTCACGCCTCGCGAATCGAAGGGCCTAGAGTTCGATTCGGTGATTGTGGTCGAGCCGCAGCGCATTGTTGACGAGATCGCGCGCGGAGCTGCCGCGCTTTATGTTGCGATGACACGTCCGACACAGCGACTCAGTATCGTCGCGTCCCTAGGACTGCCAGAGGGTATTCCCGAACCCAAATACGAGTCATTCAGAGATTCACCTCCACTCGGGTAGGCCCAAAAGTGGGGGTTTCATGAAA
>Ga0307486_1003150_pt1 | contig 10925 bp, 8 predicted proteins | sample CBIW02metaG_FD_203663 | JGI IMG/M metagenome (GOLD analysis project Ga0307486, IMG submission 203663) | Sea-ice brine microbial communities from Beaufort Sea near Barrow, Alaska, United States - CBIW 0.2 | ecosystem: Environmental > Aquatic > Marine > Coastal | place: USA: Alaska | collected... | reverse complement strand
GGTCAGCAACACCCAGCAAACTGTTTCAAAAGCCAAAATGAAAAATCCCCGGTAGCTAGGCTACCGGGGATTTCACTGGTCATTAACTTTGACCAACAGAGCGATTAACTTTTCCCGCCTACAAAAAATTACACGTCCAGGTTAGATACAGCCAGCGCGTTGGTTTCAATAAACTCACGGCGTGGCTCTACGTGATCGCCCATCAACGTATTGAATATCTGGTCTGCAGCAATAGCGTCTTCAATATTGACGCGCAGCATACGACGGCTGTCCGGGTCCATTGTAGTTTCCCACAACTGGTCAGGGTTCATTTCGCCCAGCCCTTTATATCGCTGAATAGTGTGCCGGCGAGCGGTCTCACTCATCATCCATTCCAAACCTTCTTTGAAATGAGTAATGGGCTTTTTCTTTTCTCCGCGTTGCATATAAGCCCCATCTTCAAGCAAGCTCTGCAGTTTCTCGCCCAATTCGGCCATCGAGCGATAATCGTTGCTGGCGAAAAGGTCACGGTTAAAAGTGACGTAGCTGGATAAACCATGGGAAATGGTCTCGACTTCCGGCAACCACAACCGGCGCTCACGATCCTCGCGCAAGCTGACCTGGTATTGCTGACCAGACTTTTCACCCGTCTTAACCATGGTTTCAAACTGGGTAATCCAGTTGTCCATAAACGCTTTGTCTGCCAGATTCTCCTGGCTTAACCGGGGCAGATATATAAAGTGCTCCATCAGCTCCAACGGGTACAATCGTGCCAGGCGCTTGAGAGTTTTCATGACCGCCCGGAATTCTTGAACGATACGTTCGAGCCCTTCGCCAGTTATACCCGGAGCATCTTCGTTGACGAACAGGTAAGAATCTTCCAGCGCGGACTGGGTCAGATATTCTTCTAAGGCGTCATTGTCTTTCAGATATTGTTCTTGTTTGCCTTTCTTGATTTTGTAGAGCGGCGGTTGGGCGATATAAATATAACCGCGCTCAATTAGCAGTGGCATTTGCCGGAAGAAAAACGTGAGCAACAAAGTACGGATGTGTGAGCCGTCTACGTCAGCGTCAGTCATAATAATGATGTTGTGATAACGCAGTTTGTCGATATTGAACTCATCACGGCCGATACCACAACCCAAAGCAGTGATCAGCGTGCCTACTTCCGCAGAGGAGAGCATCTTGTCGAAACGGGCTTTCTCCACGTTGAGGATTTTACCCTTGAGCGGCAATATAGCTTGGGTTTTGCGATTACGTCCCTGTTTCGCTGAGCCACCTGCTGAGTCACCCTCCACTATGTACAGTTCAGACAGGGCAGGATCTTTCTCCTGACAATCTGCCAACTTACCGGGTAGCCCCGCGATATCCAGAGCACCTTTGCGGCGCGTCATTTCACGCGCTTTACGTGCTGCTTCACGGGCACGCGCCGCATCAATCATCTTGCCAACTACTGCTTTAGCTTCGTTCGGCCGCTCAAGCAAGTAGTCAGAAAACGCCTTGTTCATTTCCTGCTCTACAGCGGTTTTCACCTCGGATGAGACCAGCTTGTCCTTGGTCTGCGAGGAGAATTTAGGATCTGGCACCTTAACCGAAATAATCGCGGTCAAACCTTCCCGTGCATCGTCACCGGATGTACTGACCTTGAGCTTCTTGAGCAAACCTTCTTGCTCGATGTAGCTGTTTAACGTGCGAGTCAGGGCGCTACGAAATCCAGCCAAGTGAGCGCCACCATCCCGCTGGGGAATGTTATTGGTGAAACACAGGATGCTTTCGTTAAAACTATCATTCCACTGCATTGCCACTTCGACAGCAATGCCGTCTTCTCGTTGGAAATCAAAGTGGAAAACCGAGTTGATTGTAGATTTATTGACGTTGAGATAATCAACGAATGCGCGCAATCCACCTTCGTATTTAAATAGCTCTTTCTTGCCCGAGCGCTCATCGGAGAGGTTAATGCCTACCCCTGAATTAAGGAACGAAAGTTCGCGCAGCCGTTTGGCTAGAATATCCCAGCTGAACCCAATGCTCGTAAAGGTTTCAGCTGAGGGTTTAAAGTGAATCTGGGTGCCTGTACTTTCCGTATCGCCAACGGCCTTCAAAGGCTCCTGAGGCACGCCGTGAACATACAACTGCTCCCATACCTTACCTGAACGTCGAACTGTCAGAATCAACTCTTCAGAGAGCGCATTCACAACTGATACGCCAACCCCGTGCAAGCCACCAGACACCTTGTAACTGTTGTCGTCGAACTTACCGCCAGCGTGGAGAACGGTCATTATGACCTCGGCTGCGGATACGCCTTCTTCGTGCATATCTACCGGAATACCACGGCCATTATCGCGCACGGTAATGGACTCATCCGTATGGATCACGATCGTTATGTCGGTGCAATGTCCGGCAAGTGCTTCGTCGATCGAGTTATCCACGACCTCAAATACCATGTGGTGCAGACCTGTTCCGTCATCTGTATCACCGATGTACATGCCGGGGCGTTTTCGCACCGCATCAAGGCCTTTCAGGACCTTGATGCTTGATGAATCGTAGGCTCTATTTTCGGTCATTTTCTCGTCACTCCAGACAACGTTCGGTCTGCACAATGTGTCCATGTTCCACGTGGAACATGGTCAGTAATGTTTCATCCTGCCAGTACCGGTCGAGCTGTTCTGCTTCTACACCGGTGATAAAAACCTGGCAGTTAAGGCCTTCAAGCAGTTTACATAAGGCTTTACGATGATTTTCGTCTAATTCAGAAGGCAGGTCATCAACCAGAAAAACACAATCCTGTTGACGGCCACGCTCCTTTAACAAATAACCCTGCGCAATCTTGAGTGCGCAAACCACTAATTTCTGCTGCCCCCGAGATAGAACTTCGGCAGCATTCATACCTTTAATTCTCAATCTCAAGTCCGCGCGTTGCGGACCTGCTTGCGTATGACCTAGTTGGCAATCTCGCTCAAATTGGGTGTTAAGCACATCCTGCAAGGGCTTGTCCTTGTCCCAGCCCCGGAAATAACTCAAGCTAAGCTCATCCAATTGGACCAAACGGGACAATACATCCTCGAACACTGGCTTTAACTTAGCTATATAAATACGCCGGTACTCGTCAATACGCTCACTAGCAATCACTAACTCGGCCTCCCAAGGAGCAAGTTGTGAACGCTCAATTCTACCACGTCGAAGCAGTGAATTCCGCTGCTTGAGACTTTTTTGCAGGCGCTGCCAGTTACCCAGAAACTGATGTTCCACGTGGAACACTCCCCAATCAAGGTACTGTCTTCGTTGCTTAGGTGCACCTTCAAGCAAGCGGAAGCTATCCGGATTGATAAGTTGCAAGGGTAATGTTTCCGCAAGCTGGGCAGTACTGCGCACACTTTGCCCATCTATTCGGATCTGGTAATCCGCTTGTTTACTCCGAGTAATACCCATGGAGGTCATAACGCCATTATTAAGAACAAGCTCAGCGAAAACTGTGCACGACTCATGCTGATGCTGAATAACAGGCTGAAGGCGGGTACTGCGAAAGGAGCGAGCAAGGCCAAGAATATGGATAGCCTCAAGAAGGCTGGTCTTACCGCTACCGTTGTCGCCGTAGATAAGATTGACATGAGGAGAAGGGTAAAGGGTCACCGGGTGCAGATTACGCACCGCAGTGACTGATAAACGCTTGAGGGGCATGAACTAATGATTTACCTACAGACGCATGGGCATTACGACATAAACGCTGTCATCTGATTCGGATTCCTGCACCAACGCACTGCTGTTAGCATCGGACAAGATCAGTTTGACCTGCTCGTTACTCAACACATTCATTACGTCTAACAGATAGCTCACATTAAAACCTATTTCCAAAGCACTGCCGGTGTAATCAACCGCAATATCTTCTTCTGCCTCTTCCTGTTCTGGGTTATTAGCCTGGATCTTGAGTAACGAGTCACTCAACATCAGACGAATACCTCGGTATTTCTCATTAGAGAGAATAGCAGTACGACTGAACGCATTACGCAGTACTTGACGATCAGCCAGAACAATCTTGTCACCCCCCCGAGGAAGCACGCGCTCGTAATCGGGGAATTTACCGTCAACCAATTTTGACGTAAAGGTGAAATCACCCGTAGTCGCGCGGATATGGTGAGTGCCCAAAACAATACTCACTAGGTCATCAGCTTCACCAAGCAATCGAGCGAGTTCGAGAATGCCTTTGCGTGGAACGATCAGCTGATAGCGCTCTTGAGAGTCAATATCAGCATCCAGCGTACACATGGCCATGCGATGGCCGTCAGTTGCAACCGCACGCAATTGACCTTTGTTAATCTCAAGCAACATGCCATTCAAGTAATAGCGAACATCTTGCTGAGCCATCGCGAAGCTGGTGCGCTCAATCAAACGACGTAGCTTATTCTGGTTGACGGAGAAGCTCATCGAGCCAGGCCCCTCCTCAACATTGGGAAAGTCGGTGGCGGGCAGGGTAGCGAGAGTAAAACGGGTACGGCCAGCCTTAATAACCGCTTTGTTATCCTCGAGTTTAAAGCTAATCGTCGAATCATCAGGAAGCGATTTACATATATCCATTAGCTTTCGGGCCGGCACCGTAATTTCGCCCGCCTCGGCAGCTTCCTCAAGCTGAATACGACCAACCAACTCGACTTCCAAATCGGTACCGGTCAGCGACAGCGTGTTTCCATCCACTACCAGTAGAACATTCGACAGAACGGGTAAGGTCTGACGACGTTCAACGACCCCAGCCACCAATTGCAGGGGTTTCAACAGGGCTTCGCGCTGAATGGTAAATTGCATTGTCTTCCTTCGACCTCGTGCAGTATGGAAACGGATGCCGGTTGCTTGACCTTCAAGTGGTCAATGTTCTCAGCAGGTTTTTATAATCTTCGCGTATGTCCGCATCAGTTTCACGCAATTCCGCAATCTTACGCGTGGCATGCAGTACAGTGGTGTGATCACGACCACCAAAGGCGTCGCCGATTTCGGGCAAACTGTGGTTGGTCAATTCCTTGGCCATAGCCATAGCAACCTGCCGTGGCCTGGCGACGGAGCGCGACCGACGCTTGGAAAGAATGTCCGACATCTTGATCTTGTAGTACTCGGCAACGGTGCGCTGAATATTGTCGATGCTAACAAGCTTGTCTTGCAATGCGAGCAGGTCCTTCAACGATTCACGAATCAGTTCAATAGTTATATCGCGGCCCATAAAGTGTGCGCTGGCAATGACTCGCTTCAACGCTCCTTCAAGCTCCCGGACATTCGACCGAATACGCTGCGCTATAAAGAAGGCAGCATCATGGGGTAAATCAACACGTGACTGCTCAGCTTTCTTCATCAAAATGGCGACACGAGTCTCAAGCTCTGGCGGTTCGACAGCGACAGTCAGACCCCAACCAAAGCGCGACTTGAGTCGCTCCTCAAGACCATCGATCTCCTTGGGATACCTGTCACTTGTCAAGATCACCTGCTGACCACCCTCGAGCAAAGCATTAAAGGTATGAAAGAATTCTTCCTGCGAGCGCTCTTTTTTGGCAAAAAACTGGATATCGTCGATCAGTAGTGCATCGACCGATCGGTAGTAGCGTTTAAAATCGTTGATAGCATTCATCTGCAGTGCTTTAACCATATCCGCAACAAAACGCTCAGAGTGCAAATAAACAATCCGGGCGGCTGGATTCTTCTTTAGAAGGTGATTACCTACTGCATGCATCAGGTGGGTTTTGCCCAAACCCACACCACCGTAAAGAAATAATGGGTTGTATCCATGCTTGGGGTTATCCGCCACCTGCCAGGCAGCAGCACGAGCCAACTGGTTGGATTTACCTTCCACAAAATTCTCGAAGGTAAAGCTGCGATTAAGGTAACTGGTGTGTTTTATAACCGGCGAACTCGGCCCACCTTGGTCCGCGCGCTGTGGTGGTCGAGGATCATCATCTTCCATCCGCGCATGCTGACCCTGCTGGGGTTGGAAACCCTGGGCAATAACCTGAGTGCGGGGCATAACCGGTACGCTAGCAGTCTTCACGGTATCTTGTGAAGCCGCCACCGATTGGGCCGGCGTTGAACGTGACGCAACCGCAGCAGAAGCCGCACGACGACTACCAATAAGCAGCGATACTAAAGGAGCCTGGCCTTGGGACAGGTCATCAAGGAGCTCCTGTATCCGATTCAGATACTTGTCGTTGACCCAATCAAGTACGAAACGATTGGGTGCATAAAGACGCAGCTCAGCCTGATCACCATCGACCTGCAGTGGTCGGATCCAGGTATTGAACTCTTGGGATGGTAGCTCATCACGCAAAAAATCGATGCATTGCTGCCAGAGTACAACCGACACGAATTCTCCCGGTCCTTCCATCAGGAACGACATTATTATGAAGCTGGAAAAGCGAACGACCTGCTCACTCAACCGGTTAAAACCAGAGTCCATTCTAGCCTCTTAACGTGCTAGTTATCCACACTCTTACCGCCTTTCCGATAGGACAATACGAAGCTGAGAACGGATAGATTCAAAGATAAAAATAAAGATTTAAGACACGTTTATCCCAATCAATGCGGCCTGAGGCCTGTGTACAGGTGGCAAGGAGTTCTGTTGACAACAGGGCTCTATTCTTGTGGATAAAACCACCTGTGGATAGAGTGCCATTTTACCCACAAGGAGCGCACATCATGAGAACCCATCCAACAACCGTTTCCACACAAACTTTTCACCCGTGTAACTAACTGAATTTAATCCACTAATTAGGGTTACCCACAGAAACTCGGTTTACCATTAGCATTAACATCATTTGTCTTTAATAAAAGATCTTTTCTATATTGTTTTTAATGAGATACAGCACCAAATCGAATTGACCTGCACCCGGTTATTCTCTAGAATTGCCGGTCCCTTGAAGGGGCTCATTGCTCTAACGCGAATCAATCAGGTATCCGAAGATGAAAAGAACATTTCAACCCAGCGTTTTGAAGCGCAAGCGTAACCACGGTTTCCGTGCTCGCATGGCTACGTCTAACGGTCGCAACGTACTGGCACGTCGCCGGGCCAAAGGCCGCAAGCGCCTGTCAGCTTAAGTTCGGCAGAGCAGGTGGATCACGGTTTCGAAACTGAATTCAGACTTCTTACGTCTGCACAATTCAAGATCGTATTCGATGGAGCCACCCGCAAGACGTCGGGAGCCTGCGTTTTACTGCTGGCCAGACCCAATGAATTGGGTCACCCACGTCTTGGTTTGGTGATTGCCAAGAAAAGTGTTCGGCGCGCGGTTGATCGCAATCGAGTCAAGCGCATCGCCCGTGAATCGTTCAGGCTGAATAAGTCTAAACTGGGCACCCTGGACATCGTCGTCCTAGCCCGAAAGGGTTTGGGCGAACTTGATAACGCCGCGCTTCACGAAATGTACCAAGGCATGTGGCGCAAGCTGGCAAAGTCTGCTGACAAGCCACCCCGTTCACGCCAATCTGGACCCCCATCATCCAATGCGTAATATCGCAATCGGACTGATCAAGGTTTACCGATACGCTATCAGCCCGCTGATGGCCAGTCATTGTCGTTTCTATCCTTCCTGTTCCTGCTACGCGCAAGAGGCCATCGAGACCCATGGCCTGTTGCGTGGAAGTATGTTGAGTGCGAAACGACTGGGACGTTGTAATCCCTGGAACGCCGGGGGTTACGATCCTGTACCGCCTGCCACTGCCAATCATTCTTCTCAGATGAACAAGCCATGAACATGCAACGAAATATCCTCATAGCTGCCTTGCTCGTGATTTCCTATGTCATGGTCCTGCAGTGGAACAACGACTACGGCCAAACTGAACTGCCTGACGTCGCCACCAGTCAAACGGCAAACGTTTCGTCTACCAACGGTCTACCGTCTGATGTTCCGGCCGCTGCAGTGAACACGACTTCAAGCGGTCCTGCCGACGACGTTCCCACTGCTTTGGAGCCCGGTACGGAAGCAATGCCCGAGGCCCCAACGACAACGGCAGCCAACGGTAATCTAATCAGAATCGAAACGGATACTCTGCTCGTTGCAATCGATCCACGTGGTGGCGACCTGGTTGATCTTTCATTACCGCAATACCCGGTACGCAAAGATCGTCCTGACCTGCCGTTTCCAATTCTAGAGCGTTCTGCCAGCATGACCTATGTGGCACAGAGCGGGTTAACCGGCAAAAATGGTGTTGACGCTCGCCCCACCGGCCGACCCTTGTATAGCTCGCAACAGCAGAATTACAGCTTGGGTGATGAAAACCAGGTTGTAGTAGACCTACGCTACGAAGACGCTGGGATTGATTACATCAAGCGCTTCACTTTTACCCGCGGTAAATATCTGGTTGAAATCGACTACCTGATCAATAACCAGAGTAGCGATACCTGGAGCGGTAATCTTTACGGTCAGATCAAACGCGATCAAAGTCCTGATCCATCAAGCTCCAGTGCAACAGGTATGGCAACCTATCTAGGGGCGGCTTATTGGAGTGCTGATGACTCTTACACCAAGGTCAAGTTCTCCGATATGGACGACGCAGCTTTGCGTGAAACAGTCAGCGGCGGTTGGATTGCCTGGCTTCAACACTACTTCGTCAGTGCCTGGGTGCCACCTGCAGACCAACAGCACGTGTACCAGACACGCAAAGATAGCTCCGGAAATTACATCGTTGGCTTTACCAGCCCAGCCACTGTGGTGCCTGCTGGGGCGCGAGCAACAATTTCCGCTGATTTTTATGCAGGCCCCAAAATCCAAGATCGCCTAGAAGAGATATCTCCAGGTCTGGAACTGACAGTCGACTATGGGTTTCTCTGGTGGATTGCCCAGCCGTTATTCTGGGTACTGAGCTTTATCCATGGGTTCGTCGGCAACTGGGGCTGGAGCATCATCCTGCTGACTCTGCTGATAAAGTTGATCTTTTTCCCGCTATCAGCCACAAGCTATCGTTCAATGGCCAACATGCGTCGCGTTGCTCCCAAACTGGCAGCATTGCGCGAACAGCATGGCGACGATAAACAGAAAATGTCCCAGGGCATGATGGAGTTGTACAAGAAGGAAAAAATCAATCCGTTGGGTGGGTGTCTGCCCATTCTGGTGCAGATGCCGGTGTTTATTGCTCTGTACTGGACCCTGATGGAAAGTGTTGAAATGCGTCAAGCTGAGTGGCTTGGCTGGATCACTGACTTGTCTCTCAAGGATCCTTATTTCATCTTGCCGATTCTGATGGGCGCGACGATGTTCATTCAGCAGCAGTTGAACCCGTCACCTCCTGATCCGATGCAGGCCAAGGTGATGAAGATGCTGCCAATCGTTTTTACCTTCTTCTTCCTTTGGTTCCCAGCCGGTCTGGTGTTGTATTGGGTAGTCAACAATATGCTGTCGATTACTCAGCAATGGTACATTACCCGGCAGATCGAAAAAGGCGCTGCCGCCAAGAACTGACCATAAACAGGTCCAAGCAAACGCCCCGATTACGGGGCGTTTTGCTGTGAGTCATCCAGCCAACACGACCATCCGGAGCCGACCCATGAGCCTCAGCTATCACACCGATACCATTGCTGCGATCGCTACTCCCCCAGGACAGGGTGGCGTCGGCATTGTGCGAGTATCAGGCCCACACGCACTCCGGATCGCCCAGCACATCAGTCGACTGCAGCCACGGCCAAGACACGCCCACTACGGTACGTTCTGGCATGGCGATCATGCGCTAGACCAGGGCCTGACACTGTTCTTCCCCGGACCGCATTCCTTTACCGGCGAAGACGTACTTGAGCTACAGGGACATGGCGGTCCCGTGGTATTGGATCTGCTATTGAAAGCCTGTTTCGATGCCGGGGCCAGACCGGCTCGACCTGGTGAGTTCAGTGAAAGGGCTTTCCTGAATGACAAGCTTGATCTAGCCCAGGCTGAAGCCATTGCCGATCTGATTGAGGCCAGCTCCGAGCAAGCCGCGCGCAACGCCTTGCATTCCCTGCAGGGCGTTTTTTCCGCACGCGTGCATACCTTGATTGAAGCCCTTATTGGCCTGCGTATCTATGTTGAAGCCGCGATCGACTTCCCCGAGGAAGAAATTGATTTTCTGGCGGACGGTCACGTGCTTGGCCAACTACAAGCAATACGCGAACAGCTGCGGGGTGTACAACGGGAAGCGGGTCAAGGGGCATTATTGCGCGATGGTATGACGGTGGTCATTGCTGGCCGGCCGAACGCGGGGAAGTCCAGCCTGCTCAACGCCCTGGCAGGAAAGGATAGCGCCATTGTTACAGATATAGCCGGAACTACCCGGGATATCCTGCGCGAGCACATCCATATCGACGGTATGCCAGTGCATATTTTCGACACTGCAGGACTGCGAGATACTCAGGATCAGGTTGAGCGCATAGGCGTGGAGCGGGCAATGCTTGCGATAGCCGATGCCGATCGCATTTTGTTGATGGTCGATGCTTCACAACCCGAAGCTCGCCATCCGGATCAGCTTTGGCCTGAGTTTCTCACCACACCACCGGACCCCGCAAAAGTAACGCTGGTACTTAACAAAATCGATCTGACGGACGAAACCATTGGTCAGCATCAGGCTAATGATGGGAGCGTTACTCTGCGTTTAAGCGCACGCAGCGGCGAAGGGGTAGATATGCTGCGTGAACACCTGAAAAGCTGCGTGGGCTACATCCAGACCAACGAGAGTCTGTTCAGTGCACGCAGACGGCACCTTGAAGCACTGGACGAGGCAAGTGTGCTGCTCGATCACGGCCATTGGCAACTGACCACAGCGGGCGCTGGAGAATTGCTCGCAGAGGATCTGAGGATGGCCCAGCAGGTTCTGGGTAGCATCACCGGCGAATTCAGCGCTGACGATCTGCTGGGCCGCATCTTCTCGAGCTTCTGTATCGGCAAATAGCTTCACTCATGGGCAACAAAGATTCCCTCGTCCTTAAAAAACCTTGGCATAAACATTGTGTA
>Ga0307486_1003148_pt1 | contig 10928 bp, 7 predicted proteins | sample CBIW02metaG_FD_203663 | JGI IMG/M metagenome (GOLD analysis project Ga0307486, IMG submission 203663) | Sea-ice brine microbial communities from Beaufort Sea near Barrow, Alaska, United States - CBIW 0.2 | ecosystem: Environmental > Aquatic > Marine > Coastal | place: USA: Alaska | collected... | reverse complement strand
CATCCTGACAAGTCATTTCCATTAAACAGGCTATAGGTATTTGTTTCCTTAGTTGTTTCTCTGCTTTTACAAGAAAGAAGAGATAAGGAGATGAAGAACAGATAAATAGGTGTTTTCATAGTTTTGTGTTTTTTTCTAATAGAACATTTTTTTATATCTTTTAAAAATTATCACTTTGTTTATAAGCTTCAATAACAGCAAATTCCCCTTCTTTTCCTTCTCTGGAATCACCTTGCTCCATACCCATCAAACCATTATAACCTTTTGAATGAATCTATTTAAAGACATTTTTATAATTAATTTCATTGGGAATTTTCAATTATCCAGCTCCGTAAGCGCCAGCATCACCATAGCCGAGATCGTCCATATAGATAATAATTATGTTAGGCTTTTTTTCCACCTTTTTACTATCATAATTTTGCTGGGCAGTTGCATTAGCATCTGACATCGCTAGCAATATCAACAGCATTGCAAAGCAAAGCATCTATAAATTATTAATCATAAAATTCATCGGTTTTTTTAATATATACAGTCATTATCTTTTTTATTTTTTATTGCCGCAGATTTACGGATATCGTCTCTAAGGCAAATTCCTGCGGTAAATATCACCGCCAAAAAAGCTATTAGGCTTATTGGAAATAAATATCCTGGCCATGACAGCGGAGTTTCCCAAGAATCTATTCCCAAGAAAAAAACATGACCTCCGACTAAACCGACACTTGCCAGCTTCAATGTTTTAAATATTCTCTTTTCTATTAAAATGCCGGAATTAAATTTATTAACTATACTTAGAATTCCCATGGTCACCATGGCTGCAAAAACAAGTACCCCTAAAAGCAAGCCAATTTCACCTTTAAAAGTAAATTGACCATTTTCTCCAAAAAGGGCCGGGTAGTATTCCTGGCGAAGCAGAATTAAGGATATTATTCCGTGAATGAAAGCCATTGCCAATGCAGAGATTGCTAATGTCATGCTCGTATTGGAAAATTTAAAAGCTGACCAAAAACGGATTAAAAATTTAGTAAGCAAAGAACATAAAAACATTAATATAGCTGTTAATGATATTGCCTTGTTAAAAATATAAAGAGGAAAATGTTCCCAACTCACACCTTTAAAAAAGTGATATCTAATAACTGCATACAATAAACAACTAATACCGAGTCCGAAAATCCAATATTTAATACTTTGTATTTTTAATTCCAAATAGTTTATATACTTTAAAAAACAACTTCAATTTTTTTATCTTCCTCATTTGTTTGCGCAATGTTTTTTAATGTACGCATTTTACTCGTACCAGGTTCTCCTACTCTAATAGTATATTTGCCTGTTTTAAATATTTTTGGTTTAAAAGTATTTTCTTTAGCCCTAATGGTATATATGATTTCGCCTGTTTCTTCTTCAATAATTTGTATGACGGGAGGAAACGTTAACCCCGACACCTCTATTATAGGTAAATAAGCAACTGCTTTGCGGCCATAGTTATCTTCTTGATTTATGGTTATTGGCCATCCATCATAAGGCTTTGCTCCCGGTTGAGTAGGATCAGTCTGCCGGGGCCAATTAGCAAATTGTATTTCCCTTGATTCACGATTAAATTTAATAATGCCATAACCAGTGGCACGATCATATAATTTCGCAGGCTCTAAATTTGTATTATATGGATTTGAAACAGCTAAAACAGTCATCTTGTTACCAAAACCATCGATAAAATCCCCCGTATTTTTTGGCGCGCCATTCGGTCTGTTTTTACCTTCTTCTTCTGGAAACCATCTTCGTGGCCAATAATTAGAAATGGAAGGAACACATATCGCATAACCAGCATCACCCCACTCATCTATTCCATATTGCAAGCTACTGCCTAAGTGCTGATCACCAGCAATGTGAAAGGCAAATCCTTTTCTTATTTCGCGAAGAGCCTCGTCTCTTCCCCCTTTTGGCCAACCGTTCGAATCCATATCCTGAGTAGGAATATCTCCTTTCGGGTATTCTCCTTTGTTGGTTATGCGAAGAGTTGGCACAACCACGTCACTTACTGCTTCATCTGGAAGAGTGGCAATAGTAGAAAATATAGTTTGGGAAATGATGGTTTTCATCCAAACCTTGTTGGACCAATCTGATGACCAGTCTTTAATAAAATTTAATTGCCGTTTTCCCAATAATTCGGCAGTAGGCACATCCAATGCTTTTGGATCAATTGTTCTGGAAACTTCTGCCCAACCATTTTCAACCTCAAAATCAGCAGGCAAAACTGTTTTAGGTGCAGTTTTCCATTTTCTGTCTTCAATTACTCCAAAGGATATCCCCCCAACTTGTAAATCACAATAATACACAGAAATACCTTGAGTAACAGGGGTTGGATCGTATGGATCAGGAAAATGGCTCGTTTGGGTTTGTTGTACCATGTTTACCCACGCAGCGGGCATTGTATAACCTCCACTGTCCTGCTGGTTTTTTTGAGATCCTTCTTTACTGGCTGCCTTACCACCAGCTCCCCAAACATTGCCTTGATAAACGTCGTGATCATCAGGTAAAGCCAAAGATGGTATGTCCTTTAATAAATCTCGATAAGCCCAGCCATACAAATACCATTTTCGTAAATAGTCGATTGTTGCTTTTTCCAAAGGCGCTCTTTCCACACCATATCCCCCAACTGGTTCATAAATCTGATCACCTGTAAAAACTAACAGATCTGGATTTTGAGATCTTACATTTCTCACTATCTCATTATGGGGAAACCCTAAATCGGTATTTCCTGTAAAAGCGGCTACAATTATTTCATTCTTATCCACAGGATCTTTCTTTACTGTTCCTTTCCAATAGTATTTTTGTAATTGGTTTTTTTCTGCTTTAGCCTCATAAGCTAGTCTATAAGGTACATCATTAGAATCATCCCAATTCTCCACTTTGAATACAGCAGTCCTGGCATCTTCCGTAATTCTGGCTGTCTGGATGGTCTGCCAGTCTTCACTATTCCATTTTACCTGTAACTTGACATGGGTACCATCCTCATTTCCGACAGGAGCCATTTGTGCTGTCATTTTCAATGTTCCTTTACTTAAAGTGAACTGCGACCACATTATCGGCCCAAAAGTTTGATCAGGGCTGGCATTGATCTTATTGCCATGTAACTGCCAATCTTTAAACCAAAAACTTGGAGTGGTATTAGATTTACTGGAACCAACATTTTCACTTGGACCGGTATTATTTCCCAAACCAGAAGTAGTATCGACAAAGCGATCTGGAAAACTACTTACCAGCGCTAAATTCCCTACTAAATCTTCGGCAGAAATATTCTCTTGTTCCGTTTTTGCCAGTAACTCGCCCGATAGCTTATCTATGGCCTCAAGTGTTATTTTATAAGTTTGATTTTGTTTTTCAGCTCTCAGCTTGAGCGCTACTCCAACCCCCTCCAAAGGTAAAAGTACCTTTGACTCAGAAGCTGCAAAATCGGCGGTATCGAAATTCTCGATAAATAATTTGCCAGAAGTAAGTATACCTACTTTCAATCCCTTGCCATTAACGGCATTATCGCGATAATCATTAAAATCACCTTTGGCGCCAATTAAAAATCCAGTCCAGCCAGGCTGCTGTGGCTTATTCAACGTACCTACTGTGACTTCCATATCAAAATTTTCTAATTGATCTCCTAATTGATGGGTAAGGAGGTGCACATTACGGTTTTCAGCAGAAACAAGATTTTCCAATCTCCCATTATTCAACTGCCAGTCCTGCAAAGGATTTGCCCAATATTCCTCACCTATCCAGTAACGGGTCGTTTGCTCCGGCCAGTCACTAGCAAAATTGTTTGTTTCTTTTTTCCCTGTTGAGGAAAAGTTACAAGAATAGCACAAAAAACTAAAGAATAAGCTAAAGATATATAATTTGATTAAGTTCATAAGGTTTTTGATTTGCTTATTGATTTATAAATTCGTTAGGAGATAAGTGGAGAATTTATTCCTCGCCATAATCTTTTTATCAACCTAATTTTTTAAGAGTTTTGAAGAGGTTTCAAAATCTGAGTCATTAATCCAACCAGTCTTCATTTTCTCCCCTTTCTTATACCTTTCATAAAAATTCCTAACCTCTATTGGAGCATAAGGATATTCATCAAAAACATATCCTTTACCAAACATCCTAGGATCTCCCTGATCTTTAAGCTCTTGTTCCATTTGAGATTCTAATCTGCTTTTTATTTCTGAAAAAGCTGGATTATCGGCTAAATTTTTGACGGAAAAAAGATCTTTGTTTATTTGATACAATTCTTCGGTTGGTCGTTTTCCAAAAGATAATTCCCAGGGAAGATAGGATTCTCCCTTTCTATTAGCTTTAAGAATAGCAGTTTTAGTAGGGCTCCCGTCTGTATCCATATAACCGGTTTCAGGGTTCCCGGAAGGCCATCTATCTGGTTCATAGTTTTTGGTATAGATAAAATTCCCCTTTACTATACTCCTTACGGGGTATCCCTCATCATTCGGCCTGCCAACGTCGGTTCTTTCCCTGCCCAGCAGTACATGGTCTCTTGTTAAATCAATAGTGCTTCCGGAATTTGAAGTGAGAATATCAAAAAAAGATTTTCCCTCAATAGGTTGCATGCTGGTATCTTTTTCGTAAATTCCAGCTATCTCTAAAAAGGTAGGCGCAAAGTCTATAAAACTAATGAAATCACTTATTTTTCGCCCGGGGTTAGCAATGCCTTTTTTCCACATGATAGCCAATGGCAAATGATTATCATATTCATAAACATGCCCTTTTACTCTGGGAAAGGGCATTCCGTTATCTGAAGTGACCACTACTATAGTATTTTCCAATTCTCCGCTCTTTTCAAGAACTTCGAGCATTTCGCCTAAATGGTAATCGAAATATTCAACTTCATAAGCATAATCGAGCATATCATTTCGAACCTGTTCATTATCTACCCAAAAAGGCGGAACAGTATCAATCTCAGAGATTTGTTTGTTTCCCTTGGATACACCGGAACCATATTCGTAATTTCTATGTGGTTCATGTCCTCCATACCAAAAGAAAAAAGGTTTATTCTCATCCCTTTGATTTAAAAACACTTCAAAATTGCCAGTATAATTTGTTGAAGATACGCCTTTGGTTGGAGCAGCCATTTTTATGTCATTAAACTCCTGCCCGGTAAGCATTCGTGGTTTTCCTGCAATTTCACCTGGTTCTCCAGGCCCCCAACCCTTACCGGTATAACCTACTTCATAATTATTTATTACTAAAGTTTCCATAAAGGTGGTGAACTTGGTTGGAAAATAGAAATTATGATTTGCAGCAGCTTCATTCTGCCAAGGATTTCTACCTGTCAAAATACTTGCTCTTGAAGGTGCACATTTAGCATTTGGGGTATACGCTTTCGTAAATAATAAACCTTCCTCTGCGACACGATTAAAGGCAGGGGTTTTAACCCAATTTGTCATACCGTAAGCACTCATATGCTCAAAGGAAGCATCGTCAGCTATACAAAAGATAATGTTAGGCTGATCCTTGAAACTATCCCGAAGTTCTTCTTGACCATTTACTTGTAAAATAGTGAAGCCAAATGCTATAAGCAAAACAGAAAAATTATTATATACTTTCTTCTCTTTGTTTTTCATGATTACGTTTAATTTTCTTAATTTCTTCACTTATACTCCTGTTAGTATCCAGGGTTCTGCTCCAAATTAGGATTAATATTTACCTCCGTTTGAGGAATCGGCCACAAATAATCAACCTGTGGTCTGAAATTTCTACTCATTACATACCACCTGTTGTAAGGATCAGTTTGCCCATCTTTTTTCTGCATTCTTGTGGCATTTGGAAAAGGTGCACCGTAAAAATCAGCATTTAATTCGGTTTCTGCAGTTTCCCAACGAAGCAAGTCCCAGTAATGAATGCCTTCAAAAGCTAATTCAATCCGGCGTTCGTTACGAAGAACCTTCCTTAGTTGAGTTGGATCGGTAACTGTAACCGGCGGCATATCTACAGAAGCTCTTCCTCTTACTTTGTTAATGGTGGCATCTAACAGAGCCTGATCAATAGCGTCTCCAGCCTCCAATTTAGCCTCCAAATAACTCAATAAAATTTCTGCATACCTCACTACTGCTATATTAGCCCCTGAATTACGCAATCCACCGGAATAATTAAAATCCATCCTCTTTTGTATTCCATAACCTGACTGGGTAGCTTGCTTTCCTGCACCCAATTGATCTGGTGAAGAGGAAGAATCTGGGTGGGTGATATAACGATGACCCGTATCTCGGAGTGATTCTCCGTTAAATAGGACTGTATAACCTAAGCGCGGATCCCGATTTGCAGCCTCATTAGCTGGATCATATCGGGGATCTGTGTAAGAGAAAGGTGTACCATCATCGAATTCATATGCCATTACCAAATCAGCTAGCGGATTTATGAAATGCCAACCACCCAGAACGGCAGGGAAAGTATGTTGATACATGGCGTTTGCACCCTCATCTGCTACATACTGAGTGCTGAAAATAATTTCATCACTGTTTTCACCTTCTTCCCAGAATAAAGATTCATAGTCAGGATCGATAAAATTTTCTCCGAATCCAATGATGTCTTCATAAACCACAGCAGCTTCAGGATAATCCTTTTCGGCAAGAAGAGCTCTTCCCAGAAAAGAAAGTACGGCTTGACGGGTTAGCCTCCCTCTCTCCTCACCAGGTAATTCGGCATGTGTTGGCAAAGCATCGACAGAAGCTTTCAATTCATCAATAACAAACTGCATCACTTGTTGTTTAGGCATCCGGGGCATTGAATTAGCTTCTTCAATAGTAATGGCTTCTTTCACCAATGGTACATCTCCAAAATATTGAGCTAAATTAAAATATTGCCAAGCACGGATAGCCCTTACTTCGGAAGAAAATCGCGCAATTTTATTTTCTTCCATAGGCACTTCTTGAATGTTGTTTAAGAAATCATTGCTCCTGGCTATTTTCTTATAACTCGTTTCCCAGGCAGAACTAACAAAACCGTTTGAAGCCGTATTTGTTCCATTAGTTAATTTATGGACAGGTGAATTCACTCCCCTCCTGTCAAAACCATCATCGGTGGCCAGATCGAGCCACATCAAGCCAGTATACGACCACCAATCATTCATGTTAACACTGGTGTTTAATGTCATTGTTCCACGGTACACACCGGTTAATGCCAAGAGAGCGTCATTTTCATCTTGCCAAAAAGTTTCGGAAGAGAATTGATCTAAAGGCGCTTTTTCAAGTTCAGCTTCACATGAGGTAAAAATGAGCACCAACAAAAGAATAGGACTGTAAATATTTTTAAACATAATTTTTATTTTTATAATTAAATACGATTTTTAATATTTTAAAAATCTATACTAAAACCTAAGGTGTAATTAGCAAAAATAGGATAAAAGCTCTCTTCAGCAGTTAGTTTAGGATTTTGTTCGGGATCCCAACCTGTTCTGTATTTGTCCCAGGTATAAAGATTTTCAGCTGAAACGTACAAGCGCAAACCTTTTATTCTTCCATCATCAAAATTATTATCGGGAAAATTATAACCAAGCTGGACATTCTTTAGACGTACATAGGATGCATCAGGTAACCAGAAAGAAGATAATTCTGTATTTGGGGTGCCTGAATTCCCTATAACTTCAAGCCTTGGATAGCCTGCATTAGGATTAGGGTTTTCAGGTGTCCAGCGTTCTTCCATCATCCATTTCTGGATAGATGCCGTATTAAAAAATGCAAATCCGGCATGTCTATCCAAGTAGCCTTCTACTCCCGCTACCCCTTGTAGGAGCACACTTAGATCGAAACCTTTAAATTGTGCACCCATTGCCAATCCAAAGTTATATTTAGGAATCCTACTCCCAAGAACTTTTCTATCATAGGTAGCATCTACCTGTCCGTCCGGCACTCCGTCAGGACCGCTTATATCTTGATATTTTATATCTCCTGGTTGAGGATTAGGGTTAACCCTCGAAACATCAGCCCAATTTTCAACATCAGTTTCATCTACATATAATCCATTAGCAACGTAACCATAATAGATATTCATAGGATGGCCAATAAAGAGATCACTTCCATTTCCTATTAACCCATTTGGTTGAATAACGTTACCCACTCCCAAATCCAGCACTTCATTTTCTATTATTGTGAAATTAGGTTTAATATTAAAGCTGAACTCGTTAAAGCTTTTTCGATAAATGGCTGAAAATTCCCATCCGGAATTGCGAAGACTTCCTGTGTTGGTTTCGGAAAGATCTTTACCTAAAACCATGGATACACTGGATGAAGGTTGATAGAGTATATCAGAGGTTTTCCTGTTAAAGTAATTAACACTAAAATCCAATTCACCTTCCATTATGCTTATATCGGCTCCTGCGTTGAAGGACGTGGTACTTTCCCAATGCAACAAGGGATCCACTAACCTTGTAGCTGCCACCCCTGTTCGAAATGAGCCACCAAAAGAATAGCCATAGTCTGCTGATAATACTTCCTGGTATGGGTAATTTCCTATATTTTGATTCCCCACTTCTCCATAGGATGCTTTCAGTTTTAAATCTCTAATTCCGGGAAAAGCTTCTCTAAAAAAATCTTCCTCTGTTAATCGCCATCCAACGGCCACTGATGGGAAAAAGCCATATTTTCGTTCGGCTGGAAATCTCGAAGATCCATCGTACCTCATAGTACTTTCTATAAGATATTTATTAGCGAAATCATATCGTAATCGACCAAAGAAGGATTGTAAAGCCCATTCTCTAGCTGTGCCATTTGCAGCTTGACCATTTGGGGAGCCAGTATTTAATTCAAACAACCGATTTCCCTGGAGCCTCCTAAATCCACTTAAGGTTTGAAAATGATCTTTTTCGAAAGAATAACCTCCTAAAACGTTAATACTATGTTCATTTATTGATTTATCAAATTCCACAAGCCCCTGCACAGTTCCATAATAGGAATTATCATTAGTTTGAGTCAACTCGGCAGGCCCTACAGTAAGGATTTCATTTATCTGCTGTGAAGCTAGAAAACTTTTCTGAAGTCTGGTATTGCGGTCATAGCCACCAATCAAAGAAAACTTCAAGTTTGAAAATGCCTGCCAGTCAAGACGCATATTTGCATTCACAGAATAGGGTTTGTCAGTATAAAAAGATTCACTTTCCAACCAAGCTATTGGCGTACCCATCGCGGCATGCCCAGACCCGAAAAACCCATTGGAGAGCCTACCTGCTTGATTACTTGGAGTTCTTACAGCTTGAGTTATTATGCCCCCCATGTCGGAAAATTCAATTCCTGCCGGTGGTTGGGGTTCATTAATAACTTCGTTAACTCCGGATAAACGGGTGGTTAGTGTCAGTTTTTTGCTAATTTTGCTCGTTAAATTCAAGCGCAAGTTATACCGAGAATAATCATTCCGCTTTAATAAACCCTGCTGATTTAGATAACCAAGTGATACTACGTAAGTAGTAGCTTTGTTTCCCCCACTTACCTGCAGGTTATGAGAAGTTTGAACGGGTTTTTTAGAAAAAATCTCTCCAATGAAATCGGTGTTTGGAAAATTATCCAGGTCCGTTCCATTTCGGTAATTTTGAATGTCTTCAGGGGAATAAACTTCATTTCCTGTTGCTTCATTATATAGTTCTGCATAATCCCATGAATCTACCATATCAGGAAGTTCAGTAGCTTCTTGCATACCTACATAACCGTTATAATTTATCCGAATTTCACCTTCACGTCCTGTTTTTGTCGTAACCAATATAACACCGTTAGCCGCCCTGGAACCATAAATAGCAGCAGTAGCAGCATCCTTTAAAACCGATACGCTTTCCACATCCTGAGGGTTGACATCGTTCAGATTCCCCGGAATTCCATCAATTAACACCAAAGCAGAAGGATCTGCCCCGAAAGAACCAACTCCACGGACAGAGATATCTCCAGCACTATATCCAGGCCTTCCCGAACGCTGGATAATTGTTACTCCTGGCATTTGTCCCGTTAGAGCTTCCGATAATCGTGTTACGCTACGATTTTCCAATTCTTCGGAATTAACTTGTGAAACAGCGCCTATCACACTTCCTCTTTTTTGTGTTCCGTAACCTACAACAACCACCTCATCTAAGGCTGAGGCCGAAGGTTCCAAAGAAATCTCTATGTCTATTTGTCCATCAACACGAATTTCGGTACTAGCAAATCCGATGTACGAGATCTCCAAAATGGCATCCGCCGGGACATCGATGGTAAATTTGCCATCAAAGTCAGTCATTACTCCATTTGAAGTACCTCTTTCGATTACATTAGCAGCAGGCACTGGCATACTTGTCTCTGAATCCATTACTTTACCATTCACAGTAATAATAGCATCTTGTGCAGAAGCATTAAAATGAAACAGTAAAAAACATAAATAAATAATAGTAATTTTTTTCATAGGAATTAGGAATTAGGAATATAGATTAAATTTGATAAGGATTTTATTTTTTGCATTGATGAATCAATCTTCCTTTAATATTACAAACATAAATTAAAATTTGTTTATAAAGGCATAAATTACAATAAAAACTTTCGAATCCCTTTTTAAACATGTAATTCATTTTCAAATTAACATTTATTTTAATGTTAATCAAATTTTCGTTTAAGTATGGAAATGACCAGATCATATTTTTCTGTTTCTGAATTAATGTCATATAACCTCTGTTTTTCCGGGTATTGGGATAGGATAATTTCCGTCTTCTCCTGGAAGGGATGGCGGGGTTGAATTCCAGTCTACCTCTGGAGGCATCAATACTTTTTCTGATTTCATGGCTTCATCCCAATTTATTATTTTTCCCGAATAGGTTGCCATTCTTCCCAGAATCGCGGTCATAGTGCTTTTTGCTCCGTTCTCGGCGTTACTTATCACTTCGTTGTTTCTTATTGAAGCAAAAAGTTTATCGTGTTCTACCTGGTAAGGATTGGGGT
>Ga0307486_1003147_pt1 | contig 10930 bp, 10 predicted proteins | sample CBIW02metaG_FD_203663 | JGI IMG/M metagenome (GOLD analysis project Ga0307486, IMG submission 203663) | Sea-ice brine microbial communities from Beaufort Sea near Barrow, Alaska, United States - CBIW 0.2 | ecosystem: Environmental > Aquatic > Marine > Coastal | place: USA: Alaska | collected... | reverse complement strand
ATATGGGTGGCGGCTTCCCGGCCAACTACATCACCAAGACCAACACACTGAAAACCTATGCAGAAGAAATTACCCGCTTCCTCCAGGAAGATTTTGGTGACGATTTGCCCGAGATCATCCTCGAGCCCGGCCGCTCGCTGATCTCCAACGCAGGCGTACTGGTCAGCGAAGTGGTACTGATCTCGCGTAAGTCGCACACGGCGCTGGAGCGTTGGATCTACACTGACGTGGGCAAGTTTTCTGGTCTGATCGAAACCATGGACGAGTCCATCAAGTTCCCGATCTGGACTGAAAAGCAAGGCGAAGTGGAAGACGTGGTGATCGCCGGTCCGACCTGTGACAGTGCCGACATCATGTATGAAAGCTACAAATACGGCCTGCCGCTGAATCTGGCGATCGGTGACCGTATGTACTGGCTCTCCACCGGTGCCTACACCACCAGCTATAGCGCCATTGAGTTCAATGGCTTCCCGCCGCTGGAAGCTGTGTATATCTGACGCTGTGCTGATAGCGCAAAAAGCCCGCCCCTGAACTCAGGCGCGGGCTTTTTTCAAGGAGGCCTACATGTGCAGCCGTTACCAAGCCCCCTCCGCTGAGCGCCTAGCAGACGCCTTTGGCGAGACCGCCCAGCTGTCCTTTGAGCTGAACCTGTGGCCCGGCTATAAGGGCATCTTCATTCGCGCGCCAGAAGATAATCAGGAGTCTGAATTCGAACCTCTCTCCGGCATCTTCGGCCTGTTACCGTTCTGGGCCAAGGATCAGAAACTCGCCCGCAGGACCTACAACGCTCGAACCGAAACCGTTGGTGAGGAACCATCCTTCCGTAATGCCTGGCGCAAGGCCCAGCACTGCGTTATTCCGGCGGCAGCAATTTACGAACCCGACTGGCGCTCAGGTACGGCCGTACCCACCCGCTTTACCCGCGTCGACGGCGGCATGATGTGCATCGCCGGCCTATGGGAAGAGTGGACCAGCCCCGAAGGTGAGCGGATCCACAGCTACACCATGCTCACCATCAACGCTGACGATCATCCGCTATTTCGCGACTACCATAGTCCCGAGGACGAGAAACGCATGGTCGTCGTCCTTCCCAACGGGCTCATCCGTGACTGGCGGAAAGCAACCCCCGCCGACAGCATGGAATTCATGCGCCCATACCCCGCGGACCGGCTTGAAGCCCGAGCTGAGTAACGCCTGAGCAATACACTCCGGGAACGTTCGAGTTCCACCTCGAACAAAGCCGCCCAAGCGGCCAAAAGAAAAGCCCGCACTGTTCCCAGTACGGGCTTTTTTATCTCATCACCACCGTCAGCTCAAAAGCCAAACGCAATGCGGGATTCTACTCAGCTGAACTTCTGGATATTAGCCATCAGTTCACGTAGCGCTTCGATGTTGTCTTTCGGATGCACTGCACCTTCGAAGTCACACAGTTTCTCGAAGTTCGCCGCGACATCTTCTGGCGTAAAGCCTTCATCGGGGCTGAAACCAATGCCCAATGAGAGCTCCCAGCGTACTTTACCCATACAGCCGCTGCTACCTACGTAGTAATCTGTGCAGTTGGCGGCTGGCCAACAACCATTTCCGAGAACGCCGCACTCGCACACGGAGTTAGCGTTTACTTCGCGCTGATTTACCAGCGATTGGCTGGACGGCGCAGCGCCAGTTTGCGCTTGATCAGGGTCGCGATACCGATACCGATGATGACACCTGTGGTATTGGCGAGCATGTCTGCTACCGACGCTGTGCGGTGTGGCAGTAGGCCTTGAAACAGTTCTATCAATAGCCCCAACAGCAAACAATACAGCAAGCTCCAGAATGCATGGGTACGTGGGAATGCCCAGCGTGCGCTGCATACCAGGGCTACAAACGCGGCGGCATGGTGCAGCCAGTCCTGATGCTCAAATACCTGCGGTATTGCCTCACTGCGCATGCCGGCGACAAGGATGATTGCAAGGGTGATTAGGAAACACAGTATGGAAAGGATGCGAATCACGTATACCTCACGCAGCGGTGGAGTGGCCTTGTTCGCGGATCATTTGCAAACGTTGCCATTTTTTGCGAGTTAACGGCTTTTCTCTTCGTCGAGAATTTCCAAACTTAAGCGCGCGTGTTCTCGGGCAAAGGCGATGGAGCTGAGGCCATCCGGGCCAGTTTTTTCCTGGGCAGAAATGGCTTTGGCTAGCGCTTGATCGGGATTGCTGGCTACTTGCTTGATGGTTTCACGCAGAGCTTGTGGGTTATTGAGCGGCACATACCACACATCGTCATCGGTGAAGTAAGCACGTAGTCCTCCGGTGTCCGTTACAATAACGGACTTGCCTTTAATTACAGCCTCTTCCAGTACGGTTATACCTGAGGCGTGGAGGTTGGAGTTGAGCGGTACGATAACGATATCGGCAGCCTCAAATAGCGCATACAGCTCATCATTTTGGCGCGGTCTTTCCACTGTGCAATTGTCTAGGCTGTTCACCAGCCGTTTCGGCACGGTGCCAGAAACGATGGTCAGTTGTAATTCGTCCTGACCACTTACGGCATCGGCCAATGTTCCCCAGTCCCGGTGCCGGTCGTTGCCCAGCGATAACAACTGCAAAGGGCGTTTTTGCCTGGGCGGTTTTGGCGGCTCCTTTTGGTCGGTAGTGATGCCAAAGTGCACTAGCTCGCAGCGCTGCTTGGGGAAAATTTGCCGTGCTTTGTCCGCGTTCAGCGGTGAGAGGAAGGTTAATACATCAGCGCGGGAAAGTAGGGTACGGTAGAGGCTGCGTTTTATCTGACTGAAAGAATCCCAACGATCAACTAACCACACCGATTGCAGAATCAACTTCGGCATAGGTAGTCGCGAGTAGAAATGGCAAAGCATGCCGGCCGCCAGGCTCAGGCTTTCGGTATGAGTCCATACCACGTCGGCGGCAAAAAACGCCTGGCGATTGCGCCAGGCATGTACCAAGTCAAAACCTAATAAGCCACGCACACTAATACGCAGCGCTTTGTTAAGAAGACCTTCTTGGGCATCTTCGGAATAGCGTACGTGAACGCCCATTTTTTCTGCATGGTGATAGCCATAGGCATACTCCTCATTCAGGCCAATTACTTTCCCCTGATGAAAACGCGTGTTCCACGTTGCAGCGCCAAATCCATGGGCGAGCAATACGAAAGCGACGGGTTTTGACTCCATGAAAAAATCCCCAAATTATATGAGCTGGTTGACAGTGATTTAAGGCAGGTAACTGAAGGTCTTGCTTACTTAACGGCAATCGGTCTTTTATTTTTAAATAAGTCACGTCTGGGTAAGGCAAACAACATGCGGCCATGCTGTCTATTGAGTATCCAATATAAAAACACGCAAATAGCGGTGTTGAGCACGATCATGCCAATAAGGGCGGCGAGGAAACTGAAGTTTAAATAGGCGGCCGGCACTTCGATGGGAAGAATAAGCTGCGCTGTGATATCAATGATAAATTGGTGCATCACGTAAATGGGCAATGTATAGCGCCCCAGCTTTTGCAGTAACGCCAATTTGAAGTGCCGGGTTGCAAGGGAGATCGCATACAGCGAGGCGATCACCATGCAGGCACAAATCAATACTCTAACGCCAGGCAAATCAATGGCGTCGTAGCGCAATGAGATTTTCCCCAAGAGCAGAAAGGCGGCAAAGGCCACGATACAGTTGCGTAGCGAAAACTGAGTAGTAATTTGTTCGACATAGTGCTTGCCGTAACAGCCGGCGCAGAAGAATACCGCGTTACCGCCGATACTGCGCATGCTCCACTCGTCCGTCGAGAAGAGTTGTCGGCACACCACCGAGAGCAGCAGAAAAGCGGAGAAGGTCAGCCATTTGTGGCGGCTACCGATTTTGCACATGCTGAAATACAGCACTAGCGCGTAGAGGTACCATATAGCCGTATTGCCCATAACTACGTCATGCAAGAACGCGTCAAGGGTATGCGGAAAGTCTTCGCCTCCATGCACAAAGACCGGGTTGAACTGCGTAATCAATAGGTCGCGAAAAACCCAGTCCAAGCACACCCACAATATGTATAGCCACAACATCATGGCTATACGCGGCTCAAATATTTCCCGCCAATTGCGGTTGAATACAGCGGTGTGTGCCAGGTAGCCAGAAATCAAAAAGAACAACGGCATGCGCATTGTGCCCAGGCCGGCAACGACAATTTGCACGCCTCTGAAACTCTCTGCTTCAAGAAATTGAGGGTTCTTGGAAATGAAGTATATAAAGGTGTGGTACATCACCACCAATAGGATGCAGATGCCTTTGGCGGCGTCTAAACATTCATTTCGCGCGGGGAGGGCTTTGGGAATCATATAGGTCCTTACTCTGTATGGTGCGGCGCGCAGTCGAAGAAGATGAGACAAGTACAGAGCTCATAGGTGGGTCAGGGGTGATGGCTGTTTTATGGCATTTGCAGGTATTTGATTGTTATGGCTGCTTGGGTGGTAGCAGTGGGAGTTTGCGTCCAGAATTGAGCATCATGGTGCGCAGGCGGCTTTGCGCTGGCGCCTCGAAGTAGTAATAGCTGGCCATGCAAAGTGGGATCAGCACGGCAAAAAACAGCAGCATGATGCTTTCCTGGTAGAAAAATGCCTTATCTCCGCCAGCCTGCATCACGGCGGCCCAGAACACCATCTGCAATGGAAAGTGCAAAAGGTAGGACGCGTAGGTGAGGTTACTGATGGGAGCCAAGCGTCGACCTAAATAGCCACGCCATGTTTCCACCAATGCCAGGCTTAGAATGGTCAGTGGAAATAATATGCCTACCGGCATAAAGCGCATGGCCATATGGCACAGGTGCGGTACCAGAGCGTCCAGCTGTGGCGGTAGTAAAGCTTGCAGCAGTGTTGCTACCTGTGGCCAGAACCAGCTGTAGCGCACTTCAAAAAACGTCGCTAACCACAATAGCAGCGTGGTGCTGACAACGACCAGGCTGGCACTCTTAACGAGTTGCCTTTCACATAAATGACGGTAGAACCTGAATAACAAACCACCGATAAAGAATGAGAACAATCCTCTCGCTATCTCCTGCTGCCAAGAGCTAATCAAGGCGCCGATGACCACCATCGCCATCATGGCCCATATACGCGTGCGAAAGATCAGGCACAGCAAAAAAAATAGGATGTACATCAACACTTCGATGGACACCGACCACACTGGGCCGTTAAACGAGGTGCCCTGCTGAAAGCCCCAGCTTGAGACCATAAACAACTGTAAAAAGCCGTGATATGCGTCGTTGAAGGGCGTTACGAAGTAGTCACCGGTATGGCTGAAGATCCAATGTTGCAATAGCAAAACAAAAATGAAGGTGGCGATGTGCAGCGGATACAAGCGTGAAAACCGCAGAACCAAAAACTCCCAGCCCCCAGTTCGACGCTCAGCGATCTTCTGTGCGTATAACCAGAAAAAGATAAAACCTGATAGCGAGAAGAAAAAATCCACAGCCAGCCAGCCGGTCTGGTACAGCACGTAAAACACCGAGTAAAAAGGTTGCGCTTGCATGACGTAAGGGGAGAACGTGCTGCCGTCATAGAAAAAATGCTGCCAGTGCCAAAATACGACCGCGAGGGAGGCAAGCCCGCGAACTAGATCAAGGGAGTAGAACCGTCGTGGTATCTGCATGCTCGGTGCTCGGTGGTGAAGAGGGAGCGATGGAAGTAATCAGAACCTACTGGCTGTCGGTGACAGCCTTGGCGCGCAGGGCCAGCGCTGAACTACCGTTAAACATCTGGCGAAACAGCGGGACTAGCAAACTACCACCGCGCTCACTGAGGTGGTCGTCATCGAAGTAAATCGGATGGCCATTTGTGTCACCGTTGCAGCGGCCGTCCTGGCACAGGTAAGGCAAGGGGTCGAGAATTTTCACCCCGCAGCGTTGCGCTGCCAGGTCCTGGGTTTCCCATATGAATTTATTGCGCGCCTGGTATTCCTCCAGGGAGATCGATACGCGTACCTGCTTGCCCTGCATTAGCGCTCTGCCCATGGTTTTCGGTACGTTGAATTTCAGCTCGGGTATCGGCCGCAACATATACACCGGGTGGCGCTGGGCAAACGCGCAGGCTGTCTCGATGACGCCCTGGCGTATAGTCTGTAAAAAGGCGTCGTTCCGGGCGGGATAGGGTGTGTCAAGATACAGATAAGGCACCGGTACTTCACGGCTACGGTCGGGCTCATTGGGTCCCAGCGCATAGTAAGAGGTGCGGTTGATGATGATCAGGGGCGCATTATCCAGTGCAGGGTCCGATAGCTTGGCTTTATTACTGACAAACTCGCCGCAGCTGAAGTCAGGCTTGTTCACGGACTTAACGTTGGCAATGGTTGGGCAGTTGCTTTTGGTCCAGTCCAGAACATGCAGCTGCGGGTCTGGCAGCGCGCGCTCAACGGCCCCGACTAGTGCTGCCGCATGGCTGTCGCCCATGACGATGACGCCGAGCTTTTCGCCGCCATAGGTGCATTCGGGGACCGTGACTGAAAATTCATTGCTCAGGCATTCGGATTCACGGGGATTGGTGTTATTGGCTTCGGCAAATATCGCATCAATATTTGGCGGCAAACGCTCAAGCACACCTTGCTGCTGGTGGATGATCAGCGCCGGAACGCTGACCAGCGCAATCACCCCCATTAGCGCCATCGCTCCAGGCCACTGCGGCAGATGGGTAAGTGTGGTTCGAGCCGGTTTCTCTACCCACTGGTACGACAGCCAACCCAGTAACAGGGTTAATAGCAAACCAATCAACACTGCGCCGAGATGGTCCAGCAGCTGTAAATAAACCAGCACTACCACAATCGGCCAGTGCCACAGGTACAGCGAATAGGAGCAATCACCTAGCCATTGTGCGATACGGCTACCACTCCAGAGTGACCCCTGGCGAGCGGCGAACAGAACCAGTACCGTGGCGATGACCGGCACAGTAGCTCGCCAGCCTGGCCACTCGCTATTGGTATCAAATAGCGTAATCGCGCCAATTAATATGACGAAACCACCGGCCTCTAACAGACGCCGTATCGGCACATTCAGTATCAGTGAGTTACCCAGCAGAAATACCAGCCCTCCGGCGAGCATTTGCCATGCGCGTGTCGGCAGCAGATAGAACGCTGCCGAGGGACGAATCGGCGTTGCTACGATGCACAGCAACAGCGACAGGACCAAGCCGGCAGCAATGGCGACAATTTGCGCACCACGTCCCGGGCGAATCTTCCACACTGCCAGTAACACCAATGGCAGTATCAGGTAGAACTGCCACTCCACCGACAACGACCACGTATGCAGTAGCAGCTTGTCATGGGAGTCGATATCAAAATAGCCGGCCTCCTGCCAGAAGTTGATATTGGAAATAAACAACAACGCACTGGCGACATGGATACCGAGCGTTTTGTATTCCACGGCCGGTAAATACCACCAGCCCGCCAGTAACAAGATCGCGCATAAAGCCAGTAGTGCAGGGATGATTCGTCTCGCCCGTGACAAGTAAAAACTGATTATCGAAAACGGGGAGCTAGTACCGCTCAGTGCGCTTTTTTCTAGGCCATTGACGATTATTTTGGTCATCAGAAAACCGGAGATGACGAAAAACACATCAACGCCGACGAAGCCACCGGAAAACGTCGCAATGCCGAAATGGTATAGAACCACTGATACCACAGCCCATGCTCGCAGGCCGTTGATGTCGGTTCTGAACGTTTTACTTGCTGTGGTCATTTTCAAGCCTGTAGGGGTATGCCCGCCAGGGTGGCGGGCACCTGTGTTGCCCTGGGCGTTTACTGGCCCTTCAAGTACAGCTTTTGGAAACAAAAATTGGTGTAGGAGAACGTACAACCTTCAATCAGCGCACGGATGCCAGTCAGGTAACGTTCTTTGTCGGTACCACGGATCTGGTGTTCCAGCTCGTAGCTGATATCGAAGTGGTCTTCTAGTGCTCGTTTTCCTCGGCCCGTGACAATTGAGATGTGATTGAGCCCAGCGTCTCGTGCCTCTTCAACGCCATATTGAATCAGCGGCCTGTTGACGATGGGCCGCATTTCCTTGGGCATAGACTTGGTTGCTGGCAGAAAGCGGGTGCCGTAACCGGCGGCAGGGAATAGGCATTTGCGGATCATGTAGTCTCCTTGATCATAACGATAAAAATCCTTTAGTTCGCGTACCCTTGCGGGTTACCTGACTGCCAGCGCCAGGTGTCGCTCATCATTTCAGACAGGCCACGCTCGGCCGTCCAACCTAATTCACGGGCTGCCTTGCTGGGGTCTGCCCAGCACTCGGCAATATCCCCTGGGCGGCGCTCAACCAGTTTGTATGGTATTGGCTGACCGCTGGCTTGCTCGAAGGCACGGATCATTTCCAGCACGCTGTAGCCGGCGCCAGTGCCTAGATTCCAGACATTAATTCCGCCGTTCTTGCTCATTGCTTGTAAGGCCTTCAGATGACCTGCGGCGAGATCGACCACATGGATGTAATCGCGCACGCCAGTGCCGTCTGGGGTCGGATAGTCGGCACCAAACACCGACAGCTGTTTGAGTTTGCCGATAGCGACCTGGCTGACGTACGGCAACAAATTGTTTGGGGTGCCATTTGGGTCTTCGCCGATCATGCCACTAGTGTGCGCGCCAATCGGGTTGAAATAACGCAGCAAGGCAATGCTCCAGCGTGGATCGGATTTAGCCAGGTCTTTCAGCAGCTCTTCGATCATCAGTTTGGAGCGACCATATGGGTTGGTCGGCACCCCGGTAGGGAAGTCTTCGCTGATAGGCAATTGCGTTGGCTCGCCATACACAGTGGCAGACGAGCTGAACACCAAGCGGAAGATGCCAGCGCGAGCCATTGCCTGACACAGGGTGACACTGCCAGCGACGTTGTTTTCGTAATAGTCCAATGGCAAGCGCACGCTTTCACCCACGGCCTTAAGCCCGGCAAAGTGCAGCACGGCAGTGATTTTGTGTGAGCTGAAGAGGTTGTCCAGCAGTAACCGATCGCGAATATCACCTTCGATAAAAATCGGTGCTTTACCGCAGATGCGCTGCACACGCTCGAGCGATTGTGCGGAGCTGTTGCAGAGGTTATCCAGCACCATCACGTCATAACCTGCTTCCAGCAAGGCAAGAGTGGTGTGCGAACCAATGTAGCCGGCACCACCGGTCACCAGAACTTTTTTATTCATAAGAAGGCCAGCCAAGGGATGGGTACTCAAGGTTATCGGTAAGATGTTGAAGCGTGCAGCGAGTTGTGCGCTTGCTTAGCGCCACTCCTCCGGGCAATTGGTTTTCCAGTCTGCCAACGCCGACGCCAGGCTGTACTGATACGCGTAGCCGTTCTCCACGAGGAAGTTAGGCAGGATGTTGTTGGAGCGTACCAGTTTGCGAATACGCACCGGGCTGAACGGATGCTTGATCCCCAGAGGGCGAGCTATCAAGTCGATGCTATAGGCGGCCGACAGGATTAACGGGTAGGGCACGGCCGGCACTTTGCGCTTGATCATCGCCACGTCGCACACCGCCTCGACGTATTCCTGAATCGACGGGCCGGGGTTCATTGTCATGTTGAACAGGGAGAAGTGCAGTGCTTGCTCCTTCTGCCGCTGCAGTACCCAGAGCATGGCTGCGCAGAGTTCCTTCACATAGGTGCCGGCTTTGCGTGTATCGCGGTTGCCCATATAGAAAAAGTAGCGTTTGATCACCGCTTTAACCAGCCGCGATACGTTGCCTCCTTCACCGGCACCAAACACCACGCCAGGGCGAACGATCACCAAGTGTCGCTGCTCTCTGTCGGCAGCCAGCCAGCCCTGGTGGATTTTCTCAGCTGCTAATTTTGAGCCACCATAAGCAGTTGCAGGTACAGGAAGGGTGCGCTCGTCTTTTTGCTGCTCGCTGGGGCCGTAGGGCGAAATCGAACTGGTGAAAATCAAGTCAGTACAGGCGACACGCTCAGCCCAGGCACAGACGTTCTCTGCGCCCAGCAAGTTGGTTTCGTAGTACTCGAAATCCTCATGCCCCGGTTCACGGTGCACGGCAGCGAAGTTGGCGATCAGTTCGACTTTTTCTTCTGGTACCCAGTCGATGATTTTGCGCACATCGCCACTTACTTCAACTACCTCACTGGCGTCGCGCAACAGCTTGGCCCGGTAAGGGAAGGGTTTGTTGGCTACCTGCTCCTTGTCAAACAAGTAGACCTTGTCGTAACCACCTTGGGCGAGGATTTGCCTGGCGAAGAACACGCCAATAAAACCCGAACCTCCAAAAATAACGGCGCAGTTCATGGGTAATTCCCTCTAATGAAAGTCAGCGATGCGGAGAGTCAGGCTCGGCCGTATTTATCTTCAAATCGTACAATGTCGTCTTCACCCAAGTAGGGGCCAGATTGCACTTCAATCAGCTCAAGCGGAATCACGCCTGGATTTTCCAACGCATGGACCTGGCCGATCGGGATGTAGGTGGATTGGTTTTCCGTGACCAGAAACGTGGCGTCGCCATTGGTGACCTGGGCGGTACCGCTGACTACGACCCAGTGTTCGGCGCGGTGGTGGTGCATTTGCACTGAGAGCTTGGCGCCGGGTTTCACGGTGATGTGTTTAACCTGATAACGGTGGCCGTCATCAATGGAGTCATAGACGCCCCATGGGCGATACACCTCGCGGTGATTGATATGTTCGCCACGGCCTTGAAGTTTGAGTTGCTCGACGATTTTCTTCACATCTTGCACGTGGTCCTTGTGCGCAACCATTACCGCATCTTTGGTTTCCACTACGACTAAGTCTTTGACGCCCACTAGCGTTACCAGGCGGCTGGCGGCATGAATATAGTTGCTGCTGCTGTCGAGCTGGAGCACGTCGCCTTTGAGAACATTGCCGTTTTCGTCCTTCTCGCTGACATCCCATAATGCTGACCAGGAGCCAATATCGCTCCAGCCGGCATCTAGCGGCACTACCACGGCGT
>Ga0307486_1003146_pt1 | contig 10930 bp, 10 predicted proteins | sample CBIW02metaG_FD_203663 | JGI IMG/M metagenome (GOLD analysis project Ga0307486, IMG submission 203663) | Sea-ice brine microbial communities from Beaufort Sea near Barrow, Alaska, United States - CBIW 0.2 | ecosystem: Environmental > Aquatic > Marine > Coastal | place: USA: Alaska | collected... | reverse complement strand
AAAATTTCGGGTAATGGGAAGTTGTTGTATTTCAATATATTGTCAAAAGTGATCACGCGAATCCCGTCTTGTAATACGCCGGGCCTGATCATATTATTTTGAAGATCGTAGGTGGAAGCCACAAATTTTAAAGATCCATGTTTTTCAGCATTCCGAATGCTTATCTTTTTCTTGTTAATGGCCTCACTGGTTGAAGCTTTATAGCTTTCAGGATCCATATCCAACCCATAAAAGTATTGTTGGGTCTCGCGTTTTGTGGAATCAGGCGAGGAAAGTTGCAGTATCTTTTTTGGATGATATGGTGAAAATCGAAGGGTTTGTCCTCCGCCAACAATAATTTCACCCAGACCCAAAGCTATATTGGCTATTCCTTCATTGGGCAATTCACTGCCTATGGGATAAAAATTAATGGAACGCGCCACACCCGATATATTCGGGTAGTAAACATCATTATATTGTTTTCCCGTAACTTCTTGTAAAATAACCGCCATTTTATCCTCTTCTATGCTATGGGAGGAGGCTTTCAAATAAATTTTGCTTTGCTCAAAAAAAGCAGATGCCATGACCGATTTGATGGCATTGGAAATCATATCCAGCATTTTTTCCTTGTTCGTATTTGGGATCATATATGTTGCAAATACGCCTGCAAACGGAAGGTAATGGGAGTCTTCCAGAACACTCGAGGAGCGAACGGCAATTGGTGATTTTGAGATGTTCAGAAATGCTTTAACATCGTCTATTACCCATTTTGGCAGGGGCTTGGAAATAAATTCATTTAAAATTATATCATCATCATTATTCTCACTTTGGGCAACAAACCTGATCAATTTATGTTTATCCATAAATTCATCAAATACTTCCGTGCTTAAAACCACGGTGCGTGGAATGGAGATGCTTACGTCCTTGTATTTGTTAAATAATTTATGACGTTTCAAAAATGAATCAATAAAGGCCAGGCCGAGGCCTTTTCCTCCCAAAGAGCCTTCTCCAATCCTGGCAAAACTCAAATATTCGTCGTATTTATTTTTGTCGAATTTTGCAATCACCCCTCTTGACCTGTATAAGCGGTAGGTTTTAATGGCTTTTATTAAAAATTCCCTTATTTGCTCAAGATCATCAAAATCCTCATATTCCACATTGCTGAATAAGTTAGCCAATGGGAAAAGGGCTCTTGATCTCAACCATTTTGAATATTCGCTCCTTTTGGCGTGGTAACTTATGGATTCTAAACTCACGGCATTTAAAGCTTTTTGGAAGCTATTTAAATCTTTTACCGTAGCCAGGACTTTCATTTGAACTGGATCCCAAAACTCGAAATCGCCAAACGAAAAGTATTTGGTGATATAATTTTTAATTTCCTCCCCGAGGATTTCAGAATGTTTGTATAAAAATTTTCCCTTTAATTCCAGGGTATATTTTTCGTTGTTTTTATCGGAAGATTGGATCAGAAATGGGAAATAGCGTTCCAGGCTCCTCACATATTTCAGGAATTCAAACCCGGCGTTGCGATCCCGTTTTCCATCTTTAAAATAATCCACATCAGAAATAACCCCCAAAAGGTGGTGTTGGTATTTTTCAAAAAGGCTTAGACCTTCTTCGTAATTTGTCGCCAATAAAATTTTTGGGCGACCTCTCATAAGCATCATGGTTCGATGCTCATTTAAACCCTCAGACATGAAGGAATGCGTTTGTTTTAAAATAATTTTATAAATGATTGGCAAATACCTGGAATAGAATTTTAAGGAATCCTCTACCAATAAAATTGCTTTAACCCCAATTTCATTGATGTCCTTTTCCGCATTCATCCTGTCTTCGGTAAGTTTAATGATTGCCAGAAATATATCTACATTTCCATTCCAATGAAACACAAGATCAATGATCCCCGTATTTTCACTTAACACTTTTTTTCTCAATTCAGAAGAATAGAGGCTAAGCGCGGCAATTGGGATTGTTGGAAATGCCTCTTTTATTATTTTTGAAGTTTCAAAAGCCTTGTAATCCCCAATGTCCAGCCAGGTGATCACCAAATCTATTTTATCCGACTGCAATACCCCTATCGCTCTTTTGGCAGAATTGGCGTGGGTAAAACTCGGCGGATATCTAAGGTTTAAAGCGGTATATTCATTAAAAATGCGTTCGTCAATTCTACCGTCTTCCTCCAGCATATAATAATCGTAGTTAGAGCAAACAATAAGCACTTTATTAATTCGGTTTTGCATTAATTCCTTAAATGCAAACTCCTCAAACTCATATGTTTTTAAATCGGGAAGGGACCTTTTAGTCATTTTTCGCTCTTGCTTTTCATTGATATGCAAGGTAACATTTTGGCAATAAATTTCAGGGGTTTTAAAGGGATGAATGTATTTTATCAAAAAAATGAACTTAAAATTATTTAAAGACTGTAGAGTTTAAAATGCTGTAATACTGCGGTTTGAACTTATTAAAAGACATTTTAATCTTTTGATTTATTGTTGCCTTTATCAAATTTATAGAGATTTTTTTGAAAAACATTTATATAAAATAACAATATTCAACTTATTTAAATGCTTCTTTGTATTCTCAATTTCTGCTGAATTAAGCTGGCAATATTTCTATGTTTTATGAAAATGATGTGAGTTTCATGAAAATATTTAAATCATCTTTATAAAAAAAATGAAAAAAGTCGGATTTGTTTTATTGGCGATCGTAATCTTTTCGATTATTGTGTATGTCACATTTATAATTGCGGTTATTAAAATTGCGGTAGGCGCGATATTAATTGTGGTTGCGGCGCTGTTTTTATGGGGCTTGTGGAGCAAACTTGAAAAAAAACTGGATTGATTTGAAAAAGGATATTGAAATACCGGAATCTAAAGGAATTTACCTGGCTGCGGTTAGGGAAAAAAACGAAGAATTTCAATCCATGGAATGGAACGCTTACCTAATAAACGACAGCGAAACATCAATTGAAATGGCATTAATTGTAGCCAAAGGCTTCGATAATGATGAAAGCACTTCTACCATGCGGCATTCCATAAAGATGCTTCCCGCAAAATCCTTTGCTAAAATTGAGTTTTTGCAGGATGAAGTCCTGCGTCTCAACAATCAGTTTTCCGTAACCTATTTTGTCTATGACAAAATGTACGAAAAAACCTTTCTGTTCCCGAAAAATTCTATTAATGAAGCTGCTTTAAAGAATTTACCGGTTATTAAAAAACAGGGCGTTCTTGTTAAATAATGTTTTGTTTTTGAGGAAAGTGAAGAGTAAAAAATTTTTCTTAGTGAAACTTTGAGTCTTAGCGCCTTAGTGGCAAACCCTATGCTGTTTGTATTGCCAAACCAAAAGCACAAAGGATCTTGTCACAACTTTGAGGTGAATTTTTAGAAAAGAATCTCCTGCTAGCAAAAAATGAATGTATCTATAATTTTACAAGATTTATTTTTCGGAAAATTTCACGATTTCAGAAAATTCTTATACACCTTTGATAATTAGCTCGCATTTTTTTTTCGCCTGGGTAAATTCATCACCACAACCGAGGCTAAAATAATCCCAATTCCCAGCCATTGATAGGGATTTACCGCTTCATTTAATAAAATATAGGCCATTATAACAGCCACGGGAAGTTCTACAGATGAAATAATAGCTCCCAACCCAACATTTATTTTAGGCATTCCGGCAGTAAATAAAATGGGAGGGAGAACAGTTCCAAAAAGAGCCAGGATCAAGCCCCACTTTTTAAAGATATCCAAATTGAATTGTTCAATTAAATAAGGAGTTGCAATAATTGTCACTACCAGCGCACCGCCCAAAAGCATCCATAGGCTTCTTCTAAGCGAATGCAACTGAAGGGAAACCGTGTTTGAGGTGTAAATGGTAACCGTGTATGAAATTGCCGCCAGGATTCCCCAGCCAATTCCACGCAAGTCGAGTTCAATACTGCTAAACAAGATATTAGTTGCCAAAATGGTTCCTGCCAAAATTGCGATTACCGCAATAATTTTATTTGCTGAAGGTTTTTTCTTATTGATAATGCCTTCCAAAAAAACACCCATCCAAACGCTTTGCATTAATAGTACGATCCCAATAGAAACCGGAATGTATTCAACCGCAAAATAATAAAATGTACTGGTTAAGCCAAGGGAAGTTCCTGCAGCCATCAATTTCAGGATGCTTTTTGACTTAGGCTCAAACTTAGAGGTCCTTTTGCCTTTAACGAACAGAAGATTAATAATTACAAGGCCAATCATCCCAAGGATCATTTGTGAAAAAATAATTTCATAGGAGGTAAATCCTTCGGCGTAGGCCATTTTCACAAATGTGGTGAGCATTCCATAACTGGAAGCCCCTAAAGCAACCAGTAAACTTCCTTTAACAATGGAGTTATTCATATAATTACTGAGAATACCGAAAGGAATTCCGGGATTGAAATATAAAATTTAAGGGGAAGGTTGTTAATTTGGGTGGATTAATCTAGTTTTTCGGCTAATTTCTCAAAGACTTTTTTGGGATCTTTGCCTTCGTACAAAATGCTGTAAACTGCGTTTATAATAGGGATTTTGGCGCCTTTTTCCTTATTGATCTTATAAGCGCCTTTTGTGGCATAATAACCTTCAGCAACCATGCTCATTTCCATATTGGCACTTTTTACGGTGTACCCTTTTCCAATCATATTTCCAAAGGTCCGGTTTCGGCTAAAAACGGAATATCCTGTAACCAACAGATCTCCCAGGTATGCGGAATCGTTGATGTTGCGTTTCATTTTATGGACTTTTTTGATGAATTTCTTCATCTCACGAATCGCATTGCTCATCAATACACTTTGAAAGTTGTCTCCATAACCCAATCCATGAGCAATTCCAGCTGCAATTGCATAGATATTCTTGAGCATTGCCGCATATTCGGTTCCGGTAACATCATCACTGGTTTTGCAGGTAATGTAATCGCTGGTCAAATATTTTGCCACTAATTCTGCCTTTTTTTCATCCATGCAGGAGATGGTGAGGTAAGAAAGCCTTTCCAAAGCAACTTCCTCTGCATGACATGGCCCGGATATGATCGCGAAATTTTCCTCCTGAATATCGAATTCCCTGTGAAGATGTTCCCCAACAATTAAACTGGTTTCAGGAACAATTCCTTTCACTGCTGAAATAATAATTTTATCTTTCAGCGATACGTTTAATTTTTCCAGTTCCTTTTTGATAAAAACCGAAGGAATGGCGAATATTATATAATCTGACGCCTTTACAACCTCGTTAATATCATTGCTCAAGCGCAGTTTGCTCACGTCAAACTCCACCGAACTTAAATAATTTGGATTGTGTTTGTGGATTTTTATATGATCTATTGCAATTGTGCTGCGCATATACCATTGAATTTCATCAAGATTTTCGCTTAGCATCTTGACAATGGCCGTGGCCCAACTTCCGCCGCCAATTACACCAAATTTGGGAGTGTTATTCATAATATTTGATCTTCATCGCAAAAATACACAAATTTAAAAGAAATGTAAATAATTCGGATTTTTATGTTTGTTGTTTACAATGAAACAGGGGTTTTTTGCATTATATATTAAGAAAATGTAACACTGGTTTTTTACCGGTTTAGGTTTGGTTTTTTTTGGTTGGTTTTTTAGTGAAACAGCGCCCTGTATACTATATACGTGGCGCTGTTTTTTTTGGTTTAAAACAAAAACTAACAAAAATTTAATAGTTTTAACAATAGCGGAATAAAGTGAATTTCGTACTTTACAGATGCAATTAATACTAAGGAAATGGGAATTTTTAAATTTATTAAGGAAGCCGGGGCCAAGGTTTTTGGAGCAGGAAAAGAGACTAAAGGTGTTACTGCAAAAGTAGCCGTGGACAGGCAACATGAAGAACGCATAGAAAACGAAAAAGCGGCCCGAAAACTGGAAGAAACCATTCATGATTTAAATTTGAAGGTCAATAATCTCAAAATCACAATCAATGATGATTTGGCCACTGTTTCCGGACTTGCAGATAAACAGTCAACCCGTGAAAAAGTAATTCTGGTAGTTGGCAATGTGGAAGGAATTGCCCGTGTGGAAGATAATTTGACGGTGGAAAACAAAGAGCCCGAATCTGTTTTTCATACCGTGGAACGCGGGGAAACCCTGAGTAAAATAGCAAAAGAACATTATGGCAATGCCAATAAATATCCTGAGATATTTGAAGCAAATAAACCAATGCTCAAAGATCCTGATAAAATATACCCGGGACAAGTCCTGCGAATCCCGCCTTTGAATAAATAAATATTAGAAGAAAAGCTGTTTAAAAAATTTGAGAATGTTACATTGAGCGCAGTCGAAGTGCAAGATTATTGTTCCACCATGAAAAAAGTAGGTTCATTTAATCCCAAAAAGATGTTCAAAAAAATTTTTTAAACAGTTTTTTCTTTGTAAAAATTCATCCGGTCTATATATTCCCAGACTTTTTCCGGTAACATGGGTGTAATATTTTTCCCCGCCTTAATAGCCTTCCTTATAAAAGTGGATGAAATCTCCACAATTGGAGCTTCCACCTTTCGAATTTTTGGATGATCCTTAAATTGATTTTCCACCATTCCGTTGGAAACCCGTGGGTACACATATATAAAATAACGTTCAAGAATTACTTCATAGTTTTTCCATTTGTGAAAACTCTTTAAATTGTCCTCACCCATTATCAGCGAAAAGTCCAGATCAGGATGATTTTCTTCCAGTTGCACAAGGGTATTGATAGTATAACTGGGTTGGGAGAGTTTAAACTCAACATCGCAAGGTTTTAATTTCGGGTAATTTTCACAGGCGATATAAACCAATTCCAGCCGGTGGTTGTTATCGAGCAAACTAGCTTTTTTCTTAAAGGGATTTTGTGGGGTGACCACCATCCAGATTTCATCTAAATCTGAGAATTCTACCATATAATTGGCAATGATCATGTGTCCTATATGAATAGGATTAAAAGTCCCAAAGTACAGCCCGATCTTCTTTTTCATTCCCCTTTTTTATTTCCGTTCACAAAATCGGAAACCAAAGTATAGGCCTCGTCTAAAGCTTTTTCTAAGTTGTTGTTTTCAATAATAAAGTCAAATTGGGGAGCCGTGGCAAGTTCAATAGATGCTTTTGCAATCCGCATATTGATTTTATCTTCCGATTCTGTTTTGCGTTTTTTTAAGCGGATCTTCAATTCCTCGATGCTGGGAGGTTTGACAAATACAGCCAGGGTTCGCTCCGGATATATGTTCTTAATATCCAGGCCGCCCACAACATCTATATCAAAGATCACATTTTTTCCGGAAGCCCAGATCCGTTCGATCTCGGTTTTAAGCGTTCCGTAAAAATTATCCCGGTAGACTTCTTCCCATTCCAAAAATTCATCGTTTTTTATCTTCTTCTTGAAATCTTCCAGGGAGAGAAAATAATAATCTTTTCCGTCCACTTCATCTTCTCTTGGAGGCCTGGAAGCTGCCGAGATCGAGAAATCCAGGTTCAGCTCCGGTTTGGAGAGTAAGTATCTTACAATAGTGGTTTTTCCTGATCCTGAAGGTGCCGAGAATACAATTAGTTTTCCGGTTTTCATTTAAAGTACGTTAAGGAGTTGTTCTTTTATTTTTTCAAGTTCATCTTTCATCTGAACCACCAATTGCTGCATTGGGAAAAAATTGGATTTGCTGCCAATAGTGTTGATTTCCCTGCCCATTTCCTGAGAGATAAAGCCTAATTTCCTGCCGTTGGAATCTTCAGATTCCAGTGCTTCCTTAAAATAATTGAGGTGATTGTCCAAACGCACCTTTTCCTCGGTAATATCAAATTTTTCAATGTAATAAACCAGTTCCTGCTCAAACCTGTTTTCATCTACTTTTTCTTTCAAATCGGCGACTCCTTTTGCCAATCGTTCCCTGACTCCCGCAATTCTTTCGGGATCCATGGCGATAATTTCAACAAGTAGATTTTCAATATTGGCGACCCGGAATTTCAAGTCCTTCTCAAGGGCATTTCCTTCATCATACCTGAATTTATTGATTTCCTCCAAAGCTTCATTAACAGCATCTTCAATAGAGGCAAATTCGGATTCGTCTATTTCATCCCGTTCAGTTTTCAGGACATCGGGCATGCGCACAGCCATTTTCAGGAGTTCGGTTTCATCTCCATCCACGATCGCTCTTAATTGCTGTATGTATTTTTTAACAACTGCAGGATTCACTGAAGCGGTAGTTTCTTCGCCTGTAACTTCAACATATAATGAAAAATCAACTTTTCCGCGGGTGAGCGATTTGGCGATGAGATTGCGCAAAGGCAATTCCTTTTCCCGATATTGTCCGGGGATCCTTGCGTTGAGGTCCAGGCTTTTGCTGTTAAGCGATTTTATTTCTACTGTTATTTTCTTGGATGGAAGTTGCAAAAGGCTTTTTCCAAAACCGGTCATAGACTGAATCATGCTTGATTTTTATAAGGTTGCGCAAAGATAAACAAATCTTCAATAGGACAATGAAAGCTTAGGAAAGTCTGGTTTTATTAAGATAATGGCAATATATTGACACATAAAATCCTTTATCAACTTAATAGTCTTTCATCTATTTTCTTTCGTCTGGTTAAAATATAAATGATTCAATAAATTCCAATGCCCGTTCTTCCGTATAGGTTTGTTTTTTATTCTGAAGAAATCCAACATGCCCTCCATGATCCGGCATTTCCAGATAAAAATTCGGGTTGTTTTCAGCAATTGTTACCGGTGAAGACGAAGCGGAAAGAAAACTGTCATTCTTTGCATTGATGAGCAGGGTAGGAATGCCAATATTGGGAATAAACTGTGAAGCGCTGCTTTTTTGGTAATAATCGATGGCGTTTTCAAAACCATGAGCCCTGCTGGTGTAAAGATCATCAATGGAAAACAGGTTTTTACAGGCAGAAATTTGTTGTTTTTGAAGGTTCTTCGGAAAATGTTTTTCACGCAGATATAATTGCTCCTTTAATTTTTTGACAAATCGGCCGGAATAGATCCTGTTTTTGGGTTCTTGCAGTTTTTTAAGCGAACCGTGCAAATCGCAGGGAGCAGAAATGGCTACTGCAGCTTTTAGTTGGGTTGGCAGTTTGTTTCCTTCGCCTAAATACTTCAGCATTAAATTTCCGCCCAGGCTGAATCCGTTTAACGCGATGCTATTATACCGGTTTTTTGATATGATATGCGTAATGACAAGTTCCAGATCGGCACTGGCCCCGGCATTATAAGATTTGTACAACCGGTTGATCTCCCCGCTGCATCCCCTGAAATTGAGCGCGGCTATATCCCATCCATTTTGGTTGAAATAGCTGGCAAGACCTAAAATATAGGGACGCTGGGCATTTCCTTCCAGCCCATGCAATATTACCAACACCTTTTTTGAAGTACCTGAAACAGCATAGCTCCAGTCCAGGTCCAGAAAATCCCCATCCTCCAATTCCAGTCGTTCCCTGGTTTGTGCTACCGAAGAAACCCTTCTGAACAAAGACGCGTAAATTGTTGAAATATGGTAATTTCTGAAAAGGACCGGCGGGAAATATCTGTTTTTTAAGATTGGCATAGGATCCAAATTACTTAATTTATTTCAAGTCCAGGAAATTTAAATGGAAAAAAAACTAGTATGCGTGCATAATAATTATTTGTAATTTCGCAAAAATTATAATTTATGTACACAAAGGAATTTGATATAAGATGGAGCGATCTGGATGCAAACCGGCATTTGGCAAATTCAGCATTTATCAATTTTATGAGCCATACCAGGATGGGATTTTTAATGGAAAACGGTTTCGGCCAAAAAGAACTTGCCACTCACAATATTGGGCCGGTGGCATTTTATGAACACATTTACTATTTCCAGGAGGTTTTTGCGGGAAAACCGGTAAAGGTGAGCCTTCAGTTAAAAGGGCTTTCTGAAGACGGAATGTATTTTGAATTCATCCACAATTTTTATGATCACAAAGGCCGTAATTTTGCGAGTTGTGAAATGATGGGCGGCTGGATCGATCTTAAAGCGCGAAAACTGGTTGGATTGCCTTCAGAATTGTATGAAAATTTAAACAATCTCACCCATACTGAAGATTTCAGGGTCCTTACCAGGGAAGACTCCAGGAAATTCGGAAGAAAACCTAAAGATCTTGAGGTGTACTCACACTAGGTTTTGGTTTTTTGGTAACCATATAAACACCTGAAAAGACCAATATTGCAGCGGTAATTTTCACGATATTAAGTGAATCGGCACCTGTGCCAATTGCAAATGCAATCGCCACAAGGGGTTGAAGATATATAAAAGCGCTTAAGCCGGAAGCAGACAATTCCTTCAGCGCAAAGATGTTCAACAAATAGGTTAAAAAAGTTGTGCACACTACCACAAAACCAAATTTCCAAAGCGCGTGAAGCGGTATAGAAGTCCATTCAACATCTAAAAACTCTGAAATGGAGATTGGGAAATTTACTATAACCCCAAATAAAAACAACCATTTCATAAGTGTAAAGGGATGATATTTGGCGGTTAACGGTTTTACCATGATCAAATAAATGCCATAAGAAAGCGCATTCAGGATCACAAATAGATTTCCCAGGGGAATATTTGGTGCGTTTACGGTAGGTTGAGTACTAAAAAACACAAGTGTCAATGCACCGGCCAATCCGGTGATAATTCCGGCAGTTTTTAGCCAGGTAATGCGTTCGTGGATCAAAAGAGCGGCCATCACCAATACCAGGATGGGGGAAATAGTCATTATCACCGAACTGTTAATGGGTGATGTCAAACTGAGGCCTTTAAAAAACACCAACATATTGATGGCCATTCCAAAGATGGTACAACCAATAATTCTGGGCCAGTCGGCGGTTGCTATTTTTTCTTTTGGTCCCCAAAAGCCAATCAGCCAAAACAAAATGGCAGCGCCCATAACCCTCAAAAGTATAAATCCGAAAGGTTCAATATAAAAGG
>Ga0307486_1003144_pt1 | contig 10949 bp, 10 predicted proteins | sample CBIW02metaG_FD_203663 | JGI IMG/M metagenome (GOLD analysis project Ga0307486, IMG submission 203663) | Sea-ice brine microbial communities from Beaufort Sea near Barrow, Alaska, United States - CBIW 0.2 | ecosystem: Environmental > Aquatic > Marine > Coastal | place: USA: Alaska | collected... | reverse complement strand
CCTCCAACCCTTTAACTTGATCACCAAGCAATGCAGCATCCATAAGATGCCCGCCTCCTTCGCTTAATGCATCTGCCATTAAGGATTGTGCGAATTCACTTGGATCTACACCTAACGCATCATCACCTACTTCTTCTAAAAAAGATTTCATGACTTTATTAATATGTCGATGCGTGACTCCATCCACAGACGTCATGGCCGAACCAATTTGCTGCACTTCTCTAGGATTGAGATGTTTTAGCACTTTAGCAGCGGAATCTTTACCTAATGAGAGCAGTAAAATCGCTGCTTTATCTAATTTAGAGATCTCTTTCTCATCTCCAACATCCTCAATCTCTGAATTTGGCATGCTACTTTCCCATCATCCATTGTTTAATCACATGAGCCGCCACTTTTGGATCTGCGGCAACAAGGGCTCTTACTTTTTCTAATATTTCACTTTCAGCTTCTGATGTGCGATCAGTATCCATAGCCGTCAATTCAACTTCTTGGCTCATTTGCTCAAGAGCTCTTGAAATTTCGTCTACATTTTCAAGCTCTTCATTTTCCTCTGGCACATCTTCTGGGTATTCTAGGTAACTCTCTTGCTTTTTCGAAAGATCTTTTAAAAGAGGACGAATCACACCGAAGACAATAATTAAAACGGCAAGCCCTGCAAGTATTTGCTTAATCAAATCCCAGAACCAGGATTCTTGCCAAATAGGCGCGTCCTCGATCTGTTCAACAGGTGCAACCATAAAAGAGGCGTTAACAATACTCAAGGTATCGCCGCGCGCTTCATCCAAAGCGACCGTATCACTGACCAAACGTCGAAAGCGTAACAGTTCATCTTCTGTCAATGGCGTACGCAATAATAAACCCGTCTCATCTAAACTTGTTTTATCATCCAGAACAACGGCAACCGACAAGCGATGGATATTGCCGACAGCATTTTTAATATGACTAATGGTCTTATCAAGCTCATAGTTGATTGTTTTCTTTTCACTTGAACTCTTTAAGCTCGGATCTTTCCCCGCCGTATAACCTTCTTCAGGTGCCAAACCCGCACGCGGCGGTTGATTTGTTAAGGCACCTGGTATACCGGTCGGCCCTTCATTACGATTAATCTCTTTCAAAGCTTGTTCTGAACGAATCGCTTCAGGGTCCGGCTCATAATTTTCACGTGTTTGCTCTTGCTGCGTAAAGTCTAACTCAGCGGTGACCTGCGCTCGGACTTTGCTTTGGCCGCCAACAATCGGTGAGAGTAATGTAACAATTCGTCGTGAAAGCGTTTCTTCAACCGTGCGAGTATAGTCAAGTTGTTTCATACTCATATTCATGCCGGTATTGGCGGAATGACTCGTAAGCAGATTCCCTTTTTGATCCACGACAGTTACTGAGGCGGCTTCCATATTCGGCACACTAGACGAGACCATATGAATAATGGCACTGACTTGTTCATCATTAAGACCTCGTCCAGGATAGAGCTTTACCACAACTGAAGCCGATGGTTTTTGGGCTTTACGCACAAAAACTGAACGCTTAGGCAGGCCCAGCATAACGCGGGCAGACTTAACTGAATTTAAAGATGCAACTGACTTTGAAAGCTCGCCTTCTAACGCTCGATGATATTGTGTCGTTTCTTTAAACTGAGAAATCCCGAAACCTTGTTCGACATCCAGCAGTTGGTAGCCTGTTGCAGCTTCTTTAGGATAACCCGCCGCAGCTAACTTCAACCTAAGGGAGTACACTAAATCTGAAGGTACCAAGATACCGCCACTGGTGTGGTCAATTTGATATTCGACCCCTTGTTGTTCTAGGGTTTGGACAATTTCGGTTAAGTCTTTGGCATCGACACTACCAAATAAAAGGGTATAGGGTTTACTTTGAGACCATAATAAAATCCCGACAATCAGAGCAACCGTTGCCGCTAAGGCAATCACTAAGCTAACTTGTTTGGCAACGGTAAGAGAGGTTAAATTATTTAATAGCATCGAACTCGAGCTTATGGGCGGCTGAGTATTAAGAGTATTATTTATAGAGGCTTGCTGTTCTGCCATTGCTAGTCTTCTTCAATTCAAAATAAGGAATTCATCTTTTCAGGAATCTACCAATGCTATAAGGGCATATTGATAACCGTCTTATACGCTTCTACCAACTTATTACGAACTTGAGTCATGGCCTGAAAAGATAGACTGGCTTTTTGAACTTGGAGCATAACTTCAGATAGATCAACATCAGCATCTCCTTTTTCAAAAGCCGTTTTCAGGCCACCTGCTTTATGTTGCTCAGCACTGACAGACTCAACAGACTTCGCCAATAAATCGGCAAAACCCGTTACCTTATCTTGAGCTGATGGATCAATATTGGCAGCGTTATCAACCGGCATAGTTCCCGCTTGCGCAGCTAACGACCGCATTTGCAACATTAAACTTTGTGTATCAATCTGACTCATGATGCTTCATGACTCCAAAATAAGGGTAAGAATTTTATTCGAGTATTTAGAACTAATGCCATTATCACATAATTCTGTAATGAGAAATAGCAATTGATATGCCAATTTAACCGTCAAATAACTGACCATGCCTACACAATTGCCTCAACATTCTAAAAAGTTGGCCGTTAACAATCAATTTTACGCCTAAAAACAATCTCAGAAGAGACTCTATATCACTATTTATACCTTAAGGTACAGCAACACCAAGCTCTTTAAGCTTAGCTATTTTATAGCGTAGTGTCCTAGGACTGATATTTAAATCCTCAGCCGTTTTCTGACGATGTCCACTATTTTGTTTGAGCGTTTCAAGAATCAACTCAGTCTCTCTGGTCTTTAGATCAAGCGGATACTTCAATGGCTTAAAATCTGCATCCGTTGAATCCTCGACATGATGAACGACGGTCTCCCGTAGTGCCTGGGATACATTAGAATCCATAGGGTCCGATTCAGACAATGAATCCGCCGTCTGTTGCGCCCCCTCTATCACATACACATCATCCAATAAAATATCTTGCTCTTGAATAGTGTCACCCGACATCATTACCAAGGCCCTTTGAATCACATTATCTAATTCTCGAATGTTGCCTGGCCACTTATACTGAATTAAACGTTTCATCGCCTGCGCCGAAACCATTGGCTCGACTCTGGCGGAGCCGCAATGCCGGTGTAACAAACGTTCAGCAATCGCGGCGATATCTCTAGGGCGATCTCTTAAAGGCGGTAAACGCATCGGAAACACATTCAGACGGTAAAATAGATCTTCCCTAAATTCCCCAACAGAAATCGCCCTCTTCATATCAACATTAGAAGCACTCAATACTCGAACATCCAACTGAATTAACTTGGCACTGCCAATTCGTTCAACTTCTTTCTCTTGCACTACTCTCAATAGCTTGGCTTGCAATTCTGGCTTCATCTCGCCAATTTCATCTAAAAATATCGTACCATGCTGCGCCTGTTCAAATTTACCTGGCATCGCTTTAGCCGCGCCTGTAAAAGCCCCTTTTTCGTGCCCAAACAGCATTGCTTCCAGCATTCCTTCGGGAATTGCTGCACAATTAATCGCGACAAAGGGTTGTTTAGCGCGATTTGACTGATTATGAATAAAACGCGCCAATACTTCTTTACCGGTTCCACTCTCACCACTTATTAGAATACTAGCATCACTTTCAGCCACTTTCTGTGCCATAGCTTTAAGCTGCTGAGTCGCGGGATCAGCCACCACAAAATCATCTTCACTAGAGGCATCTCGATTAAAATAAACCTTGGCTTTTTCTACAAGAACACTTGCTTCAAAAGGCTTAACGATATAATCAACCGCGCCTGATTTCATCGCATCTACGGCTTGCTCTATCGTGCCATAAGCCGTCATCAAAACAATCGGTAGATAAGGTTTAATTGCCCTTATACGTGTCATTAAAGTATAGCCATCCATGCCATCCATACGAATATCACTAAACACCATGCCAATGTCATCGTCTAGTGCCACAAGTGCATCTTCGGCATTACTCACACTAATGACATCAAACCCATTCAAAGAGAGGGTATCCACGAGTGCTTCTTGGAGCTCTGAATCGTCTTCAACCACTAAAATCTTTGCAATACTCATTCTTTTTCCTTCATAACGACCAACGGCAAGCGAATGCCAAACCTAGAACCGTAACCGGGTATTGATTTTACCCAGGCTTTACCACTATGCGCTTCAGCAATTGCTCGAACCACCGCTAACCCCAGGCCAGTACCCCGTGCGCGCTTAGTATAAAAAGGTTCAAATATTTTCTCTAACAGTTCAGGCTCTATACCTGGACCATTATCACTAATGACTAAATCCACTTTTTCATCTGAAATTTTATTAACTGTAACTTGAATCATCGCATGTTGGCCAATCACATCAATGGCATTACCGACTAAATTCTGCAATGCCGTCATTAAAGCATCCTTATCACCAATAACAACCAGGCCTGGTAGGAATACCTCAAATTTAATCTGACTGTTGGAAAGTTTCACCTGAGGCTCCACATTTTGCTCGAGTTGCTTCATCAACTCCGTCAGCTCTATGCGCTGCTCACTGCCCTTACCACCTCGTGCATATTGCAGCATATCTTTCACTAGGCCTTCTAGATGATGCAAACTATTCATCGCCTTGTCGACGAATTTTGCTCGTTTTTCATCATCTAAACTCTCTGAATTCATCTGTGAAACATAAAGCAAAGCAGAGGATAAGGGGGTTCGAATTTGATGGGCGAGTGAAGCGGCCATCTCACCCATAGAATGCAGCCGTTGATGGCGACTGACGTGCTCTTGCAAATGGCGTGAAGCTGTGACGTCTTGAATTAAAAGGATCTTTCCAGAGGTTTCATCAAGCAAGGTTTCAGACAATTGATAATAAATTTCGTCATGGGTCATCAATTCGCCAGCATCATTACTCAGCAAAAAGACATTCATGACCACAATTCCCCAATCTCGACCAAGTGCATCCTTACCCAAAATCTCATCGGCACTCGGATTCATTTCAATCACTTGATTATTCGCATTGAGGACAATCACACCCGCAGGCAGTAGATCTAACAAACGACTTAATCGGTCCGCTACTTGACGTTTATCTTGATCACTCTGAGCGAGCTGAGCCTGCAAACTACCCACTTGTGCTTGTAACGAATCATATGCATTAGTTAGCTGCAAAGAAGTCGTATTAAATAGCTCAAAAGCCTGTTCTAACTCTTTTAAACGGTCTTGCTCAACTTGGTTTAACACTATTCAACATCCGAAATTTAAGTTAACTCGTATTTGCGAATTTTCTCGACCAACGTGGTTCGGTTAGTCTGTAGTAATTTAGCGGCCTGTGAAACATTGCCATCTGTCTGCGAGAGCGCTCTTTGAATAAGCTGCACTTCCATCTCAACTAAGTAGGATTTCAGGTCTAAACCATCGTCCAAATTAGGACTACTGTCAAGAGAGACTCGCACCGGTGATTCCGCTGATAACTCATTGAGAGTAGGTTCTGATAGAGGCGTATTATGGTTGGGTTGAGTGAGCGAAATTCCTGCATCCGCACGCTCCGCAACGTCATTATGTGACAAGTTACCATCAGAAGAGAGTGCTGGTTGAATAAATTCGGCACCATCCGCTAACTGAATCTGATATTTCTTAGGCAAGTCTGCGTAATCTACTGGTAGCCCAGGGAATAAGATTGACAACCTTTCGACTAAATTCCCAAGTTCACGGACGTTTCCTGGCCAAGGATAATGCTGAAGAGCAATGAGAGCATGCTCAGACAAAGTTGGAATTTTACGGCCAGTTTCCTGAATTTTATTAAACATGAAATCTAATAACGACTGGATGTCTTCTGGCCGTTCGCGCAAAGAAGGCATCTCAATTGGGAAAACATTTAGGCGATAAAAGAGATCTTCACGGAAACTTCCCGCCTCAATCGTCTCTTCTAAATCTCTATGGGTTGCCGCAATCACACGGATATCACACTGAAAGCTTTTATTACCGCCAACTCGTTCATACATACGTTCTTGTAAGACGCGTAACAACTTAACCTGCATAGGTAACGGCATATCACCGATTTCATCCAAAAAGATAGTGCCTTTTTCAGCCATTTCAAAACGGCCTTTACGCGCCGTAATGGCTCCCGTAAATGCCCCTCGTTCATGTCCGAAGAGTTCACTTTCTAATAATTCACCGGGAATTGCACCACAGTTTATAGGAATAAAGCATTTTTGAGATCGATGGGAAACGTTATGTAACGCTTGCGCAACCACTTCTTTACCTGTACCCGACTCGCCTAATATAAGAACCGTTGCGTCCGTTTCAGCAACTTGTTGAATCAGCTTTTTGACTCGCTGCATCGCCGGGCCATTGCCAACGAGGGAAGAAAAAATACCTTCTGACATTTAGCCGCCATTAATTTAAGTTAAACCATCTAGACTCCCTTTATATAGAGGTTTCGATGTGATGTCAAAAAAATGGCAATATTTTATAGATTTATTTTAGGTAAGACTTGATGGAAGAAGTATTTTTAGTACTTTGTTCTAGTTCTCGGAGCATTTTTTTCTGCTCTAATATAAAACATTCTTGAATTTCTTGGTTATCGTTTATTAACTCTGAGCCAATTGAGTTTAATCCCTTTCCATACTTTTCAACGGATGCTTGCAACCAGACCAACCAACCCGCTTCTAATTCCGAAAAGCGAGTCCATTGACTTTGCTGTGCCGCTGTCAGCATATTTTTAGAGTGAGTCAACAGCTGTAACTTTCTCATTTCTATGGACATATTCAATTAAACGCTCATTTGGTCCACTTGTGCTTTCGATACTCTCTTAATGTTATCAGGCATCTCTTTCCAGGCCTGACTAATCGAAATAATATGCTCTAAAACTTCATCCACGAGAGTTATATCATTCTTAACAGATGCTTCAAAAAGGCGACGATAGCAGTAATCATATAAGTCATACAAGTTGCCTGCTACCTCAGCACCTTTATCCATATCAACACCAGCTCTCAATGCATTAATGATCGAAAGTGCTTTATTAATATGCTCTGATTTTTTTCCAAGATTTTTATGTTCGATAAAAACTTTTGCCAGATTCATATTCTTAATTGCACCATCGTACAACATCTCCACCAATTTATGCGGTGTCGCTTCTGAAACGGCGGTTTCAATATAGTTATTAGCGTATTGTTTAATAAACTGTTTTTTAAGTGCTAAATTCATCACTAGATCCTATTAAACTTTAGTTAGTACGGTTATTTGAAAAATTGGCTGTTAAAAAATCCCGAGTGCCCGTCGTGCTTGATATCAAAGATTGCAAAGAGGAAAATTGTATTTGATATTTGAGCAATAATTTTTCATAACGCGCATCTAAGGTGCCACGTTTATCTTCATAATCACCCGTTTTAGAGTTCAATGATTCAATTCTCTGTGTCACTAAGCCATTCTTATCTTCAAATAAATTCTTAATGGTTTCATCTAAACGACTTGCAAATCCTTGTGAAAAGGTAATGCTGCCTCGCGCTCCTATCGCACCACCCAAAACCTCAAACTGTAGCCCTCGAACGGCGGCTGGGTCCGTGCCAATGATTGCAAAATCTGAAACGTTCACTTTACGTCCATCTTGACTATCAACATAAGCTCCTATACTCAAAGGTCCGGCAGCAGTGGTAATTGTTCCATCAAGATTCAGTCCTACATCGGTTAAATTAGCCGTTAGACCAGAATTACCCAAACCAACAAAATTTGAAAGCGTGACATCAGAAGCAGCCCCAAAACGATCAGAAGTAATCCCTAAGACTCCACCTGCCGTTGAAACATTCACCTTAGCACCTGTGGCAACAACTTCACTCAAGCTATTTATATTATTTTGTAATGTATCTGAAAACTCTTGTAACGTGTATTTACCGATCGCAATACTCGTTGATGCAGTCGTTGATGCATCAATAGACACATCAAAACTGGTCGCAGTCGGTAAATCAATCAACTGCTCTCCAGCATAACTAGATGTGGTTGAAAACCCTTGATTACTCATATTGGCGATACTCGTTAAATCAATCGTACCATCCGCCGTCGTCATTTCGTAACGTGATTGCGATGCATCATAACTCATCGTAACGGTAGAGGGACCCGCTAAGCCTAATGCCGTGTTAATATCCACTTGCATCTGTGCGGCGACTGCATCCTTAGTCGCATAGTCACCAGCCGTTAAACTTACCGCAACACTGGCCGCACCATTAATGGACACTTGCAAACCAGCTCCAGCCGCTACCGTTAAAGAAGCAAGCGGATCAAATACACGATCACCGCTGGCGCGATATTCACCTGGTGCAAAAGTTACAGCCCCCCCTGCAACTGTCGCTCTTTCAGCAAGCTGGGTCACATCTATAGTGTAGTTGCCCGCTTGCGTTTCAGCACTGCCGCCAATGACATTGACAAGTGGATCATTACTCGTACCTCCTTTTGCAAAAAGTAAACTTAAGGCATCTACATTATTAGTGGCCAAATTTGTTAATTTTGCAACGTCTACCGTCAACTGGCCACCTTTATCGAATTCAATACCTGCTGATGCCAGGGTGTTTGGATCCGATAATTGTGAGATCGCCCCCCCTAAAGCACTTCTAACTTGATCTTTTAAGCCCCTTAAAAGCGAACTACCCGCAAGATCGCCATAAAAGTCAAAATCTGGAGATGCCTGCTGTTCCTTAGTGAGAGGCTTATAAGAACCTACATCATCAAAAATAGTATCTAATTGATTATAGACATCAACGAAGCTAGAAACCGTATCAACAATTTTTTGAGTATCGGAAGCAACGCCTACATTTTGGGTGACTGCTGAAACGGACTTCAGTTGAATATTTAAACCCTTAATCACATCATTAAAATCATTAGTACTGTTTGAGATATTCAAACCATTGATTGCCATCACTGCATCTTGTGCATCAGTGGTAGTGGTCAATCCAGACACATCAAAATCACTCAATCCACTTAAGGTTATCTCTGAGGCGGCACCGGTACTTTTAGACGAGAACATAATTTGATATTGCCCACCATTGTTTACAATAGCGGCATTTACACCATAATCTCCATTATTTACAATCGCCTGAAGCCCTTCTAACGTATTATTTGAAGCATCAATAACAATACTTTTAGTTTGCCCACCGACACCAATACTTAAAGTACCCGTAGAAATAGCATCCGAAGCAGAACTATACGTTTTATTCGCCACTAAAGTATGGGATTGCGCTAATTGTTTAGATTCGATTTGATAGGAACCTGTTGCTGCAGCGCCATCCGCCTGCACAGAGACAACTGTTTGATCAGTAGACGTAACATTACGAGATTGAAAAATCTTAGGGGATGATAGGTCGAGTAAATAGGACTGAAATGCTTGCATATTTGACTCTAAATATGTCAACGCATTTAATTCAGTATTGGTCTTCAATTCTTTCGCATCTAAAGCGGCAATAGGGCCAGCAACACTCGAGTCCGCTAACACTTTGGCCATATTCCCGATATCAAACTTACTATTTGTAAGTGTATTTAGTAACGTGGTACCAATTTCATTGGCCATAATGGCGCTCCAGGTCAAATAGGATTTTATACTTCATTTTAACATTAATGACTTAAAGCACCAAAAATGCCAAGTTGATTATATTGTTCTTCTAATATTTAGTATCGACTATTAAGAGGAAAACTTTAGAAAAATTGCAAGATTTCGATAAGAGCGTCATATAAACCGAAAATAGGAATAAAAAAAGCGACCAAAAGGCCGCTAAACACACAAGGGAAAGGGGGCCACTTTAAACAGTCTCGTTGGTAAACATTCCAACGGGTGGCATAAACTTTTCAGAATTCTGTTGGCGCATCTCTATGTATTGACTAATACTTTTAGAAATCGCTAAAAACTCTTGGGTTGGAATCTGACGAAGTATTTCGTCAGTTTCACTGTCTTTTATGAAAATCACCATTTTGTCGGAACTTTCATCTCTTGTAAACTTCATGTAATTTTGAAGTTGTTTTAACTGAGTATTTAGATGCATCATCAATGTATCTAATGCAGCTGAATCTATCGGATCATTAGATAAACCCGCTAGTTGATCGCTCGCTTCTCGTAATTTCAGTTGACCAATATCAGGTTTGTTTTGCACAACTTCTTGAGCAAACGTTTGCTGATTCGTTTTCTGAAATGCACCTGAATCGAACGATTTCATTGCATTGCCTGTTGGCATTGTCGTCAAGTTGTTAGGCTGTATACCATTTAAAATGGCCATACATCCCCCTTATTCAATTCAATATATATATATATATCTATATCTATATCTATATCTATATAATTTCATTGAATAAGACACCTGTCAAACCTTCTTTATTAAGCACGCCATCTTTTTGCACTGATTCCAGATAGCTTTGAATGTTTTTCATCATTTCAAGCGAACCTTCATTCGGGTACTGTTTAATGACTTCATCAGTTGTTCGATCTATTACTTTAATCACCGAAGACTGAGTTGTTTCATCTACTGAAAACGCTATACCCACTCCAAGTTGCTCAAGTCTTGAATTAACTTGTGCAACCTTTTCAAGAGTGGTCGCTCTCGTGTCTGATGGAGCCTTCGGTGCAGAAGTCGCGACTGAGGCTTCTATCTGCTGTTGTTTTGGCATTTCTACAGCAGGCTTAACACCTGACTGTAGAGCACTGTTTTCAATAGCGGACGTTGACAAAGAATTTATATCCATATCACTCTCTCCTTATTGAACTCAAACGTTAGCCAAGTTATTATCGAAGAAGCGTTAGTACGTTTTGCGAAGACTGGTTCGCTTGGCTCAACATACTCATACCCGCTTGCTGTAATACTTGGTTTTTCGCTAAGTTAGCACTTTCTTTTGCGAAATCCGTATCTTGAATGTTTGAACGTGCTGCAGATACGTTTTCACTGATATTTTGCAAGTTTGATACCGTATGATCAAGACGGTTTTG
>Ga0307486_1003141_pt1 | contig 10953 bp, 8 predicted proteins | sample CBIW02metaG_FD_203663 | JGI IMG/M metagenome (GOLD analysis project Ga0307486, IMG submission 203663) | Sea-ice brine microbial communities from Beaufort Sea near Barrow, Alaska, United States - CBIW 0.2 | ecosystem: Environmental > Aquatic > Marine > Coastal | place: USA: Alaska | collected... | reverse complement strand
CTCTTTGATCATAGCTTCGCGTTCTTCCAAACTCAAAGAACCACCTGTCCTTTTATCCTTTTGTTGTCTTTTCATAGTTTACGTTTGGTGTAAACTTATTCTAGGACAAGTCAAAAGCGAGCATCCTGTTTTTCATTTTCAATCACTACGTTATCCTAATCAAGGGTATAGCCTTGATTATCCGATGGTTTAAGCTGATTGCATTTGAGGGAAAGCTTGACCAGCAGTGCATTACCCCAGTTGTCATAGTTCAACTCATGCACCATCCCCTCTATAGTCGTTTTTACCTGATTGGATTGCTTCAGCCTCTGGCAGACCTATTCTACGGTATCGGGCAAAGGGAGTGGAGAAAATTGCTGCCCAGCCAGTTTTGCTTCTCCTATTTCTAAATCTGACAGGCAAGTACCTTGGGTGAGGCTTTTGGCAAAAAGAGACAAAACAACGTCAGAGTGGGTGTATTTAGCAAATACACCTCCTTGTCCCAGTTCGTTATCCAGAAATTCAGGCAACCCCTTTTTCAAAACCACTTGATAAATAAAATTTATTCCGCCAAAGGGAGTGACTTTCTTTTCGCTATTGGTAACGTGATTCATATTGGTTGTCTTGAAACACTAATATCACCTTTTTGGTGCTATAAAATAAGGGCTTAACTACTTCTTTTTCAAAGTATAAGCCCGTGTTTTATAGGTAGCCTTCGACTTTTGGGATAAGACTTTTTTTTAGCCGAAAATTTTTTATAATGTTATGGTTTTTGCAGAGAAATGGGAGGAATTCCAGCCGAAGTACATAGAAAAGGAATATTCTTTTAATTGGATAGCGCTTCTGATACCAGTGGTTACCTGTCCGGCATTTGTTATTTTAATTACGTGGTGGTTCACCATGAATAGAAATGAACGAATAGAAGCCTACTAAAGGTGAATTGACTAGACTGGAAACGCCATCCTGTAGGTTGAGCAATGAAGATTAACGATTCAAGAGTTGATTGGTGGATTTATATCAGGTGCGTTCTTCTTTGTGGATTCTCTCACAATCAATTTGGTTTTGAGCCCTTTGGTCTCCAAAGGAGTTCCAGGCTGATTAATCTGGTTTAAAAGAAATCTAGCGGCAGCTGCTCCCATTTCATAAGGCTGTTGGTTAACTGTGGTAAGCTGAGGACTCAAGTAGCTTGCTATAGGCTCGTCAGCGAATCCTATGATGGAAAGATCGTCAGGAACACTCAGGTTCAATTCCTTAGCAATCTGATATACTTCATAGGCGAGGTAATCACTGTAAGCAAAGACACCTTGAATTGCATACTTCTGGAGGCAAGATTTGATTCTTTGAGTCATATCTTCTTCATCGTTCTGAATGATCCATTCTGGATTGAATTCAATTTCATGTTTTTTCAGTGCTTCTTTGTATCCCATCATTCGATTGAAGGAAGTAGATAGATTTTTTGGACCGCTGATATGCAAAATCAGCTCACATCCTGATTCTATCAGGTAATTGACTGCGTTGAATGCGCCCTCAAAGTCATTGCTGACGACGTAAGATGCATCAACTTCCTCACAAAGCCTGTCCATCAGGACAAGAGGAGTGCCCGAATCCAAAATTTCCTGCAGGTGGCCAAACTTCTCATTCTTCTTGCAGACGGTAGCCAATATCCCATCCACTCTGGCATCCAAAAAAGTTTCACAGGCCTTTATTTCTTTTTTTTGTTTTTCATTTGATGTACAGATAATTAATTGATAGCCTTGATTTGAGGTAATGCTCTCTATTCCCGACAGCATCCTGCTGTAGAAGTGATGGGTGAATTCAGGGATAATTAAACCTATGGTATTCGTCTCTCTGTTGACCAGGTTTTTAGCGCTAGGATTAGGTCTGTAGCCAAGTTTTTTGGCGAGTTCTAAGATCTCCTTACGTTTTTTTTCGCTGACTTTCTTACTTCCATTGAGCGCTCTGGATACAGTGGAAGGGGTAACCTGAAGCTCCTTTGCAATATCTGTAATACTAACTCTCTTCTTTCTCATGGGGTATTAAAGCTGCATTCTAAGGTATGAAATTAAAGCTAATGAATTGATTTTAAGGCAAACGTTTGACATGATTAGGCAAACGTTTGCCTTAAAGGATGTTAAGAAAATCAATTTAATTGTAGTGGAATAAATGAGAAGTTAAGCCTCATTTTTCTAACAATACATATTGCTATTTTAATTATGCTCTATACAAAATTAGGTAAAACCCAAATAAATATACCTTCCATGGTGATCGGAACAAGTTCCCTTGGAAACTTATACCAACAGATTAATTCCACACAAAAAACCGAATTAGTTTACGCTGCTTTGGAGTGTATGGATGGACTTACAGTTTTTGATTCAGCCGGTAAATATGGCGCAGGTCTGGCGTTGGAATCTTTGGGAGAAATGCTATCAGCTCTCAAAGTTTCCCCTGATAGAGTTTTGATCAGCAACAAACTGGGATGGAAAAGAATGCCTTTGCTAAGTGAAGAGCCAACTTTTGAACTAGAGGTATGGAAGGGAATTACTCATGATGCGGAACAGAAAATTAGTTATCGCGGTATTTTGGAATGCTTTGAGGAAGGCAATGAGCTGCTTCAGGGCTATTCAAGTCAATTGGTGTCTGTCCATGACCCGGATGAGTATTTGAATGCGGCGACCTCCCCCAAGGACTATAAAGTAAGATTTGAACATATACTTCAAGCCTATTCAGCGCTTCAGGAACTGAAGAATAAGGGCGAAGTATTGGCAATAGGTGTTGGTGCAAAAGACTGGCGTATCATCGAAAAATTGTACCGTCATGTAGCATTTGACTGGGTGATGATTGCCAATAGCATGACTATTTACAGGCATCCTCAGGAGTTAGTTTCGTTTATGAAAATCTTGGAAAATGACGGGGTGGGAATTATCAATTCTGCTGTTTTTCAATCCGGTTTCTTAGTGGGAGGCAGCTATTTCGATTATTCACGTATTGATAAGAATGATCCCGATCACCTGGATAAGTTCATCTGGAGGGAGAAATTTTTTCTCACTTGCTCATCTTTTGAAATCAATCCCGCCCATGCCTGCATACAGTTTGGCCTGAATCTACCGGGAGTAAATGCTTTGTCCTTAAGCCCATCATCTCCTGATAAAGTTAGGCTGAATGCGAACTACTGTGAGGGTAAACTACCTGAAGAATTTTGGAATCAATTGAAAGAAAAGGACCTAATATCTGAATTATTCGAACCCAAATTTAACGATTGAAGTGAAAAAAATAGCCTGTATTTCCTCTGGGAAATTTACGTATCAGACAAGTGAAAAGCCTTCCTTAAGTGAAGGAAAAGCAATTTTAAAAGTACGTAGCGTAGGGATTTGTGGAACTGATCTACATGCCTTTGAAGGGACACAACCTTATTTTTCTTACCCTAGGATTTTGGGGCATGAGATTGCCGCTGAGGTAGTGGAGATCTCTGATTCATCTGATTTCTCAATAGGCGACTTTGTCACAGTCATTCCTTATTTCAACTGTGGTAAATGCATCGCATGCCGTAGGAGAAAGCCAAATTGCTGTACAAGCATCAGTGTTTTTGGTGTCCACGAAGATGGCGCAATGCAGGAATACATTACCGTGCCTGTTAGTTCATTGATTAAGAAACAGGGATTGACACTTGACCAACTTGCGCTCACCGAGCCACTGGCTATAGGATACCATGGCGTAAAGAGAGCTGGAGTGCAAGCGGGTGATAACGTATTGGTGATCGGTGCCGGCCCAATTGGGCTAGGTATTATGGAATTTGTTCGCTTGTCCGGGGCAAATGTGATCGCAATGGATATAAACGAGCACAGACTCGATTTTTGCTTAAATACACTCCATGTTCCCTATGCTATTAATGCCATACAAAATCCTAGGGAATCCATCAGTGAAATAACAAAGGGTGAATTTTGCACCACAGTAATCGATGCCACCGGTAGTCTTAAAGCTATCAATGGAGGTTTGGACTATGTATCCCACGGCGGAAACTATGTGTTGGTAGGACTTCAGAAAGAGCATTTTTCGTTTAGCCATCCAGAATTTCATAAGCGAGAGACCACCTTGATGAGTAGTCGCAATGCAACCAAATCGGATTTTGAGCAGGTAATGAATGTGCTTTCCGAGGGCAAAATTGACGCATCCTTATTTATAACGCACCACATTGGTTTTGCGCAAGTAGCTACTGAGTTTAAGGCTTTGCTAGATCCTGCCAAACAGGTGATAAAATCGATAGTGGACTTTTAAAAAGAGCTTTCTGAACAAATCAACTAATAAATCGCAAAACCCATAATAATATGATACAAAACAAACCATTAGAACAGTTTATGGCATTTCTTCTTTCGCGGAGGGTAATATCAGTCTGTATGTTGCTGTTAATCAGCAGTAGCGCATTTGCAGCTTCTTTGGTGTCTTTGGAAGACGAGAAAGTAAGAACGGTGACCGGTAAAGTTATTTCCACCACAGATGATTTTCCTATACCAGGAGTCACAGTAGTCCTAAAGGGAACTACTCAAGGAACCACTACTGATGTGGATGGAAATTACAGTTTGGAAGTTGCTGAGGAAGGAGGTACACTGGTTTTTTCCTTTATCGGGTATAAAACCCAAGAAATTGTAATAGGCAATCAGTCGGTGATTGATGTAGCATTTTCTGAGGATACGCAAGGTCTCGACGAAGTGGTGGTAGTGGGATACGGCACGCAAAAGAAAGTAAATGTAACGGGCGCTGTATCAGAGGTGAGCGGAGATGTGCTGACTAGCAGACCAGTGACCAATGCCTCTTCAATGCTTCAGGGCAGAATGCCTGGCGTACGTGTGGTTCAGAATTCTGGCCAGCCTGGAGACGAAGGATTATCAATCAGAATTAGAGGACAGGGTACATTCAGTGGTGCAGGATCAAATCCACTTGTGCTAATAGATGGTGTTGAAGGGAATCTTTCTGAAATAGATCCGAATAACATTGAGAGTGTTTCGGTACTTAAAGATGCCGCCTCCGCTTCTATCTACGGGTCACGGGCAGCGAATGGAGTAGTGTTGGTGACCACAAAGAAGGGTAGTTCTGGAGGATTGAAAATTGATTATTCTGGTAACTATGGGATCTATACCCCTTCAAAAATGCCTGAGTTCATAATCAACTCTTCCGAATACATGGATCTTTGGAATGAGGCTAAGACGAACAGCGGAATCACAGGTGGACTATATTCCCAAGAGCAGATTGATTTATACAGAAATGCCACTGATAGGCTGCAATATCCAAACACGGATTGGTTAGATGTCATGTTTAATCCTGCACCTACACAAAATCACCACCTGTCATTTAATGGAGGAGAAAAATTGACCACGTATAATATCTCGTTGGGATATGTCAATCAAGAAGGTGTGATGAAGGGCTTCGAATACAAAAGATATAACCTCCGTCTAAACCTAAGCTCAGGGTTAAGTGATCGGGTGAAGTTCGGTGGGAATCTGTCTTTGATAAGAGGAGAGCGTCAAAATCCACGACAAGGAGCTGAAGACACGTTTATTGCCACACTTTCGCAGGCACCTACTTACATGCCTTGGCTGCCGGATGGATCAGGCAGATATACCTATAAAGCGTACGACTTCGAGTCTAACAATAAGAACCCAGTGGCTATTGTAGAAAACGGCGTACTAAGTAAAATAATTGATCACACGGTTAATGCACAGTTATGGACAGAGTTTGAGCTTCTTGAGGGATTAAAATGGTACACCAAAGGTGCGGTAAGAGGAGAGTTTGATAGTAATAAAGACTGGAGACCATCAGTGCCGCTATATAATTATCATACAGGTGATTACATGACAGACTTGGATGTAGGGGGCAGAGGGTTGAATGTTTATAATTCACAGAATTTCTATACTAACCTGTTTTCCTATCTCGCCTATGAAAAGACATTCGCAGACAAACACAACTTTAATTTCCAATTGGGATACAGTCAGGAAAGCAATCACTTTGAATTCTTGAATGGATATAGAGAGCGCTATTCTACCAGTGAGCTTTTAGAGCTTAATGCGGGTAGTCCCGCTGTTCAGAATGCTACAGGATCTTCCTACGATTGGACAATCCAGTCCGTGTTTGGTAGAATAGGCTACAACTACAATGAAAAGTACTTGCTAGAGGTGAATATGCGTTATGATGGCACCAGTCGCCTTAGTCCTGAAAACAGGTGGGGTGTATTTCCTTCTGTTTCGGCAGGATGGAGAGTTTCTGAAGAATCCTTTATCGCTGATGCCAATTTGCCTTGGTTAGATGAAATGAAGCTGAGAGGTTCTTATGGAGAATTGGGAAACCAAAATATTGGCAATTATCCTTATCAGGATATACTGGTCTTAACAGGAGCGTATCCTTTTGACAATTCTGATTTGTCTTCAGGTGTGGCGCAGACCAGACTTTCCAATCCTGGTATTAAATGGGAAACCACTAAAGTTACTGACTTCGGGATGGATTTGGCCCTTCTCAAGGGATTGACCATCACTGTTGATTGGTATAAAAAAGTGACCTCTGACATCTTGAGAAGTTCTCAGTTGACAGGGGTGGTCGGTCTTGATCCACCGACGATCAACAATGGGGTTTTGCAAAACACCGGATTTGAATTTGCAGCCAACTACCGCAAGGATGTTAGTTCTGGTGCCATGAGAGGCTTGCACTATGAGGCAGGATTCTTTATCGATAGAGTGAGAAATAAACTGGTAGAATTTGGCAGTGAGCAGATCAGCGGAAATCAGATATACAGAGAAGGGCTACCTTACGGAAGTTTCTATATGCTGGAGCAAATTGGGATTTTCCAGACACAAGAAGAGGTTAGCAACTCAGCAAAACAATTTAATGATGCCACTGTTCCCGGCGATTTAAAATTCAAGGATCAAAATAACGATGCGGTAGTGAACGATGATGACCGAATTGTAATGGGTAATCCGTTTCCAAAGTTTGAATATTCTTTCAACCTGAGTGCCTCTTATAAAGGGTTTGATATTTCAGCTTTCTTTCAGGGAGTAGAGGGACGGGATATCTACGTAAACAACTGGGGTACTATTCCATTTATTCAGGGCTCGCCTCCTACAGTAGAATGGAGAGATAGATGGACACAAGACAATCCTTCCACCACGATGCCCAGAATTTACTGGGGTTGGAACGACTCGGGTAAAACTTCCCGAACGTCCTCTTATTTCCTACAGGATGCCTCTTACCTGAGAGTGAAGAATTTGTCTATCGGTTACAGTTTTCCTGAAAGCGTAATCAGCAAGATCAACGTCAACAAACTTCGCGTTTATTTCTCAGGAGATAATTTATTTACCTTCACTCAATATCCAGGATTGGATCCTGAGCGTGCCGGTAGCGGTAACTTTGTAAGCTACCCTCAGAATAAGATTTATGCATTTGGTCTCCAGGTGCAACTTTAAGCCAACCCTAAATTTCCTGAAAATGAAAAAAATAATCATATATACAATACTGGGAAGTACGCTAGCCCTTGGGGCATGCAGTGATTTCCTGGACAAAAATCCTACGGATCAATTATCATCGACTCTTTTCTGGAAAACCAAAAGTGATTTCGATAATGCACTTACTGCCGTGTATGCCTCATTGCAGACAGAGTACTATGCAGCAGGAGCGCCAAATTGGGATGCTTTGACTGATAATGGATACGGTCAACACAATTATTACGGTAGTAATGGAATCGTACAGGGAAATATCTTTGCTTCCTCAGGAGGCTATATTTCGTCTATTTACAGTTCTTCCTACAAGGGTATTGCCAGGGTAAATATCTTTCTGGACCAACTCGCTGAGTATGATGGAAGTGATATAGATCAGGGTACGAAAGAACAAATTGCAGCAGAAGCCAAGTTTATTCGGGCTTTTTACTATTTCCATCTGTATCAGGCCTATGGTTCTGTACCACTGGTGACTGAGCCGCTTGATTTTGACACCCAGTTTCAGGCGAAGGTTCCCAAGGAGCAGATTTTTGATCAGGTCGTTTCTGATTTGGAAATAGCCATCAGTTCTTTGTCTGATGATCCTTACTATAGCAATGGCGGGCATGCAGCCAAATCCTCAGCTCAGGCTTTATTGCTAAGGGCGTATATGTTTATTGCGTATGACACCAAAAATTCACCCAATGTTGGGATCATGACCAAAGCAAAGGTTTTGTCAGATCAATTGACTACTAGCGGATATACCCTGGTGGATGACTTTACAAGTATCTTTCGGCAGAGTACGCAAGAAGGAAATGAGGAAATAATTTTCTCAATCAAATTCTTGGCTCCCAACAATTACACCGCCATGGATCAATGGTATGGAGATTGGGTGGTAGTAAGCCCGCTTCAGAATATGGTGGATGAATTTGAAGAGGGAGATAATCGTCTAGACCAGACTATTTACGTGGACTTTGTGGATTGGGGAGATGGAAAAACCCACTCACCGTCTAATAACAGGCCTACCGGATACGGCGTGAAAAAATTCCTTAATCCAGAATTGCTTCCCTATGGATACGCGACCCGAAGCGACCAGGATTGGGTGATGCTTAGGTTTGCCGATGTGTTGCTGATGGATGCAGAAATAGAAAATGAACTTTCCGGGCCGACCCAGGAAGTATATACAGCTATCAATTCCATTAGAAATCGTTCAGGATTGGATGATTTGGCGACAGGATTAACCCAGGATCAAATGCGTGATCAAATCAGGCATGAGAGACGCATTGAAATGGCTTATGAAGGACTTCGTTACTATGATCTGAAAAGATGGAAAATAGCAGGAGAGGTTCTTAACAATGTCACTGATGGTATAATACCTTATATTTTCGAAGAAAAATTTTACGAATGGCCATTGCCACAGTCAGAGATAGACAAAAGCAACGGAGTATTGATCCAAAATGATGATTATTGATCTTCAATGAGTTAGCAAATTGGAAGATTAGGTAATAACTATTGATCAAACTTAAATTTGAGAGGCTGCGGAAACAAACAAGAGTATATGTCCATAGCTATCTTTATATCACGATACTTTAACCATAAATTATAAAATGAAAAGTAGTAAAATGAATTTAACCAAAAGGTTGCTGACCACGCTAGTCTCCTTTTTTGTGATGGCACATAGTTTTGGACAAGCTGAAGAAAGAAAGCGGCCAGAAGAGTGGAAAAAGTTGGTGAAGGGCGGGAAATTTATTGATTTGTTTCAGCCGATCCCTCCAATTGGTTCATTGACCTCAGACACCTGGGGTACAGATGGGGTTGTTCCTAGATATGTCGATAACGGCATAGAAGATAGAGAGTGGTCTTATTGGGGAGGAAAAATCTTGCTGGGCGATGATGGAAAATATCACATGTACGTGTGTAGATGGAGTGAGGATTCTGAGAAGGGACATGCAGAATGGCCGAATTCTATAGTTGTTCATGCTGTGTCAGATACCCAAATGGGGCCTTTCAAAGTCATGGATGAAATAGGAAAAGGACATAATCCCGAAATTTACCAAACTGAAGGCGGCGAGTACGTCATTTATGTGATCGATGGGCGCTATACATCAGACAGTTTGAGCGGACCTTGGGAGTATAGCAAATTCGATTTTGACCCAAGAGATCGGCCTGTTATTGAGGGTTTTTCAAATATGACTTTTGCCAAAAGAGAAGATGGATCTCATTTGATGGTTTGTAGAGGTGGGGGTGTATGGTTCAGTAAAGATGGGTTAGCGACGTTTTATCAAGTTTCGGACAAAAGAGTGTATCCACCAGTTGATGGCAGATTTGAAGATCCGGTGGTTTGGAAAGACGATGTGCAGTATCACTTGATTGTAAATGACTGGCTGGGAAGAATTGCTTTTTACTTGAGGTCAAAAGATGGGGTTCATTGGAAAACAGATCCTGGGGAGGCTTATCAGCCTGGGATCACTAAATACGAAGATGGAACTGAAGAGGATTGGTTCAAATATGAAAGGATCAAAATGTTTCAAGATGACCTAGGTAGAGCGACCCAGGCAAATTTTGCGGTGATAGATACGCTTAAAAAAGAGGATAAACCGAATGATTCCCATAGTTCAAAAAATATTGGAATCCCTCTTAGAGTTGCACGTCAAATGGAGCTTCTTAACAATAAGGAAATCACATCCACTACTAAATTGATCAAAATTGTATTGAAAGCTGAGCAAGGATTTGATCCGCTTATAGATCTGGATATTTCAAGCTTGCGATTTGGGGCCTCTGAGGTGGTTAATTTTGGCAAAGGGACAAAAGTTTTGAAAACCAAAAATGTAGGAAGCGATCTGGAAATTACTTTTACTGGGGAAGGAAATGGTTTTACAAAGGAAAACTTTGCAGGTAAACTTTTGGGCAAGAACATCCATGGAGATATGGTTTTTGCCTATTGCAAATTACCATGGGTGGACTATTTAGAGCCAGTTTTGTCAGCGAGAAAACCATTGATTTCCAGTGAAAATAAAACTATAAAAGTGACGGTTGAAAACTTCGGTCAAGTCAAATCTAAAGCATCTCATGTGGAAGTTTTCTTCGACAATGATGGAGAAAAAGTACTTCTCGCTGATGGGAAAGTTTCAGCATTATCACCGTTTGGAGCTGTTGATTTGGAAATGGATTATATACTGGCATTGACCAAAGGAGAATCGGTGGAACTTCAGGTTTCTATTTTTGAAAGTAAGGATCATGTGGGAACTTTCGAAATATCGACGGTAATAAATTAATAAGATTAGCTCGATGCCATTTTGTATAATGGGCTATCGATTAATTTTTAATCAGAAACAGTAACCAACAATGGTGAGGAAATTTCTTCAAAGGTGCAGTTTTGCTACATTAATATTAATAACCTGAGTTCGACTTTAAAATAGCGTTATTTGGGAGGTGATCACGTGATCATATTTGATACTTGGTTTTTTGGGGAAGAAAGAATAGGCAATCAATCCTGAGATCAGGTTGGTTATGAAATTTC
>Ga0307486_1003139_pt1 | contig 10957 bp, 9 predicted proteins | sample CBIW02metaG_FD_203663 | JGI IMG/M metagenome (GOLD analysis project Ga0307486, IMG submission 203663) | Sea-ice brine microbial communities from Beaufort Sea near Barrow, Alaska, United States - CBIW 0.2 | ecosystem: Environmental > Aquatic > Marine > Coastal | place: USA: Alaska | collected... | reverse complement strand
ATGTGGAATATCAGAAATTCCGCGCCAACATGCGCAATCCGAAAACCCAGCAAATGCTGCTGGCCCGCCCGCTCAAAGACCGCCAACTGATGGCTCGTCAACTGCGCGAACTGAGCATGGCCAAGAATAAGGGCAAGACCCAGGCCATTATGGATGTGACGCCTGAAGAGGTGGTGCGGGTGATGGAACAGCATAAGGTGCCGCAGCTGATTCACGGACACACGCATCGCCCGGCCCGGCATCCGTTGCAAGCCAGCGGCAAAGCAGCAGAAAGAATTGTTTTGGGGGACTGGGACACACATGTGTGGTGGCTAGAAGCGACCGCTGCCAAGCCCATTGAACTGCTCAATAAGCCGGTGTAAACCCCGCTCTAAAACCCGGTAGGCTTACAGGCCTTTTACAACACCCAAAGCGATGGCGATTTGAACCAGCTCAGCGAAGGAGTCGACTTTCATTTTCGCCATCATATGGGCGCGGTGCCCCTCGACGGTTTTGCGATTAATCACCAGCTCATCGGCGGCTTCCTGATTAGAGAAACCGCTCACAATAAGCCCGAACACCTGCTTTTCACGGCGAGTCAGACTCTCGTAACGTTGCGCCACCTCGGTATGAGAGCGCTCGCGCTGGCGCCGAATCTTGTTCTGCTGTAACGCATTGTGCACGTGATCAATCAGCACCTGATCGTCAAACGGCTTTTCGATAAAGGTCATTGCGCCTTGGGTCAGCGCTGTTACAGCCATGTCCACGTTGCCGTGGGCGGAAATCATAATTACCGGCAGGTCGATGTGATATTCCGACAATTTCTGCTGGGCGGTGATACCGCTCAAACCCGGCATGCGCACATCCATCACGATACAACCACTGCCATCCGCGGAAAAACCCTCCAGAAAGTCTATGGCGCTGGGGTAACTCACCACCGTCAGCCCCACGGACTCCAACAGCCACTGCAGTGAATCACGAACATCTGCGTCGTCGTCGACCACGTAAACCGTTTGCGACATTGTTTCTTTGTGCATCAGTGCTACCTGGCCTTGTTAAGAGTGAATGAAAAACAGGCCCCCGACGGAGCCACGTTCTCCGCCCAAAGCTCGCCGCCGAGGGTTTCAACCAGCGACCGGCTGATTGCCAAGCCCATACCCAGGCCCCCAGATTTAGTGGAGTAAAACCGTTCAAAAATACGTTCCAGGTCGCCTGCGGCAATACCCTTGCCCTGGTCTTTAACGTGAACCACTATATTGTTCTGGTCAAAGTCTGCCACTTCAACAGCAACCTGCGGCGGGCCGCCACCGGCGTTCTCGCGGGATGCTTCAATGCCGTTAATCAACAAGTTCAGCAACACCTGTTCCAGTTGTATCTTATCACCGTTCACCGCCGGCAAGTCTGACGCAATGCAGCGCCTTATAGTGATATTGTCGCGTTCCGCTGTGGATTCGCAGAACTCGCACATTTCTTCCACAATGGCGGCGATGTCCAGAGTGGTCACAACCGGCTCCTGGCGTCGGGTGAAGTCCATCATTCGATGAATAATATCGCCCGCCCGCAACGCCGTATTGATGCTGCGGGTGATAGGCAGTTCAATCTCCTCCCAACGAATATTCTGCTGGCCGGCAAAACGCCGCTCTACACCACGCAAAAAGTTAACCATGGCCGCTAAGGGCTGATTCAGTTCGTGGGCCAGGCCCGAGGCCAATTCACCCATGGTAATCAGACGGCCAGCGTGCTCAATGTCTTCACGATACTTTTTAAGCTGTTCTTCCGCCAGAATACGGTGGGTAACGTCCCGCGATACCACGAGTATTTCCTGGATCTTACCAGTGCTGATATCACGAATGGTGCGGCTGGTACTTTCCAGCCACGTGTAGTGGCCGTCTTTGCATCGAAAGCGATAGGTATGGGTGTACAACCCTCGATTGTAATTCACGCTGCGGGCACGGCGCTTGAAATCTTCAACATCGTCTGGGTGATATAGATCGTAAGCGGAAGTTCCGATGATTTCTTCTACCTGATAACCCAACAGGTGGGTGACCGCAGGCGAAACATAAATGAAGCGCCATTCTTCAGGAGTATGGCGTGAAATCATGTCGGTGGACTGTTCGGCCATTTCCGCCAGCATACGGTTTCGGTCGGCATCGTCCGCCAGGGAGTTGCAACCTGACGGTCGTGAATGATCAACCATGATTATCGCACCTTCCACCGTTGGCTCTCAGAATACAGCTTTAATTAACGCACGAAGGCCCTGGCGAATAGACACGCACCAGGGCCTGACAATACGATTATTCAGCGTAAAAATTCTTTGCTGAAGGTTCTGAATTCCGGTGCGGAGGAATCGCGTACCCACTCAAAACCCACCATTTCCCGGCTGACCAGAACCACACCGGCCTGTTCCAGGCGGCGCAAGGTAATGTCGGTATCAAAGTCATTGCGGGCGGAAATGGCATCAGCCACCACAAACACCTGTTTACCAAACTCTTTCAAGCGCAACGCGGTTTGCACCACGCAAGCCTGAGATTCCATGCCACACACCACAACCTGGTCGCGCTCCAAGCTGTTAAAGTGCACCATAAAACCGGCGTCGTCTATGGCCGAAAACTGGGTTTTGCCATGGATCCGCTCTTCACCGATCAACCTCCGCAGGCTTTCTTCGGTATGGCCAAGGCCATCCGGATACTGTTCAGAGGCAATCACCGGCACCGCCATCAGCTGCGCCAAGCGCACCAGCCAGCTGCAATTATTCACCAGCTCTTCACTGCGCTGAATGCCACCCAAAAGTTTGGACTGGACATCCACAACCACCAGAGCGGCTTTGTTACGATCCAATAGCATGTGTCTCTCCTGACGGTTACGCCGGACGGCGGTCTACCATATTGGTGGCGTGGCCTTCCGCAACAACTTTATCGCCAACCTTGCACACGGTTTTCAACTTCACCCGGCGGCGCTCTACGTTGATTTCCTCAACTTCTGCGCTTGCCACAACGGTATCACCAAGAAACACAGGCGCCTTGAAGCGAAGTTGCTGGTCAATGTAGATAGCACCGGGGCCAGGCATACGTGCGCCCAGTACCGCAGAAATCAGAGCAGCACTGAACATACCGTGCACGATCCGCGCTTTGAACGGCGTGGTTTTTGCGTACTCGTCATTCAGGTGTACCGGGTTGTTGTCACCACTCAGCTCGGCGAACTGTATAACATCCGCCTCAGTGATCGTTTTGGTGTAGCTGTCGGTCATGCCGACTCTTAGGTCTTCCAGGTAATAGCCGTGTAACTCATCCATTATGCTCTCCTTTTATTCAATCTTGATGTCGCCGCTATATCGCTCAGATTTTGCGCTGATATTAGGCAACTTCAGCGTTTATAACGAATCAACCCTTACAAGGTTAATGGTTTCTAATTTATAAACCAAGTATTTTTACTTGGTTTTTTTGTGGCACTTTGATAGCCTCCTCCAATCAAGACAAGACCGCCTTAGGCCAGTCACAAGGACACAATCATGCCACGTCAATCCGCCAATCTGTTCGAACGTGCTTTTAAAAAGCTGCTAGCCGGAGGCACCGATGCCTTGAATGGCTGGCGCCTCAACCAGGGTGATCTGACTATATCTGCTGATTTAACAGAGCAGGATCTAACGGTTGTTGCCGAGTGGATTGACCACTGCCTGGCCGAAAACGGCGGCCAGGTTGTCGCTCGTAAACGCGCTGCAGAATTAGGCCGTGCCTATCTTACATTGTCCCGCACGGGCCGCATGCGCTTCCTTTGCCTGCTAGCCGAGCGATACGGCATTGACGAAAACGCCGTTAGCCAAGCCATGGAAGAGTGGCGCAACGCCGACCCTGACCAGCGCAACCTGAAAGCCCGCCAGCTTCGCAAAAGCCTGGAGCCTAGCCGCACCACTTTGCTCAAACAGTTTAACGGCGTACCGTCTGGCGTAAAGTTTTTAGTAGATATGCGCGAAGAATTGCTAACGCTGATCAACGAGCAGCCGCTATTGATGGCGCTGGAACAGGATTTAAAAGAGCTGCTGGAACACTGGTTCGACATTGGCCTACTGCAACTGGAAGAAATCAGCTGGAAATCCAGCGCTGTGCTGCTGGAAAAACTGATTGCTTATGAGGCCGTACACGAAATAAAAAGTTGGAACGACCTGAAAAACCGCTTGGACTCAGACCGCCGCTGCTTTGCTTTTATTCACCCCAATATGCCTGATGAGCCGCTGATTTTTGTCGAAGTGGCGCTAGTAAACGGGCTGGCTGGCAACGTACAGAAACTGTTGGACGAAGACGCCCCAACACAAGACATAGACCAGGCCAATACGGCTATCTTCTACTCCATTTCCAACGCCCAGAAAGGCCTGGCCGGTATCAGCTTTGGCAACTTCCTGATCAAACAGGTAGTGGCCAGCCTGAAAGAGGAATTCCCTCACCTGAAGCATTTTGCCACGCTATCGCCCGTGCCCGGCTTCCGCCGCTGGCTCGATTCCACTAGCGATGAAGAGATTGCCGCAATGCCTGGTGGCGAGGCTTGGCTGAAAGTTCTACAACCGCGCCTTACCGTGGACACAGACAGTCTGGCCAACAGCCCTGAACCCGACAAACAGATTCTTTTGCGCCTTGCAGCAGCTTACCTGTGCCTGGCTAAACGCAAGGGCACAGAGACGAGAGCCAAAGATCCCGTTGCCAACTTCCACCTCAGCAACGGAGCGCAAGTAGCGCGGCTGAACTGGCTGGCCGACAGCTCGGATAAAGGATTGAAACAGGCCGCAGGGCTAATGGTGAACTATCTGTACGATCTGCCCAATATTGAACAGCGCAGCGAGCAGTACACCTCGTCTGGCAAGATTGCAAAATCCGCCGAAATTAAAAAATTGATCAAGTAGCCACACCGGCTTACAACAACCCCAGAGGAAAACAGCATGACCAATCGTATCGCCGTAGTAACCGGAGCCACCGGCGGACTGGGTTCCGCCATGTGCAGGCAGTTGGCGAATCAGGGCCGCACCGTGGTGGCCTCCCATTTGCCCGAAGACGAGTTCCGCCAGCAGGCCACAGACTGGCAAAAAACCATGGCCACCGAAGGCTACGAAATAGCCATTATGCCCCTGGACGTAACCGACTTTGACGACTGCAAAGCCTTTGTCGACAAAGTAGAACGCGATTTCGGCCCGATTGATATTCTCGTCAACAACGCCGGCATCACTAACGACGCACCGTTGAAAAAAATGGCTCAGGAGCAATGGTTGCAGGTGGTTAACGTAAACCTGAACTCCATGTTCAATATGTGCCGGCAGGTGTTTGAAGGCATGTGCGACCGTGGTTTTGGCCGTATTGTAAACATTTCGTCGTTGAACGGTGAAAAAGGCCAGTTTGGTCAGTGCAACTACGCCGCCACCAAAGCAGGAATTTACGGTTTCACAAAATCCATCGCCCTGGAAGGCTCGCGTAAAGGCGTTACCGTAAATGCCGTTTCACCGGGCTACATCGACTCCCCCATGGTGCGCCAAGTACCCGAAAAAGTGCTCAACAGCATCATCGCCGGTATTCCCGTTGGCCGTTTAGGCACCCCCGAAGACATCGCTCGTGCAGTGGTCTTCCTGACCGCTGAAGACGCCGGTTTTGTGACAGGTACCAACCTGTCAATCAATGGTGGGCAGTTCATGGCCTGATCAGAGTCCAAGGAGCGAAACGATGACAGAGTACAAAGCACCCACCCAGGACATGGCTTTCACCTTGCGCGAAGTGGCCAGCTTTTTCGATATGGTCAAAACCTGCGGCTACAGCGACGTTAGCGATGAGCTGGTAAGCGCGATTCTGGACGAGGCCGCAAAGTTCAGCGGCTCTGTTCTGTCGCCACTGAACAAAAGCGGTGACAGAGCTGGCATAAGCCTGAACACCAATGGTGAAGTCGTCACACCTGAAGGCTTTGCCAGCGCCTACCAGCACTATGTAGATGGCGGCTGGGGGAGCCTGCAGTTTGATCCACACTACGACGGCCAGGGTCTTCCTTTCTCTCTAGCCATTCCCGTGCAGGAAATGCTGCACGCCGCCAATATGGCGTGGGGGCTCTGTCCTTTGTTGTCACAAGGAGCGGTGGAGGCGATTTTTGAAAACGCCAACACCAAGGTGAAAGACCTCTTTTTGCGACCCATGGTGTCGGGTCGCTGGAGCGGCACTATGAACCTGACCGAACCGCAATCGGGGTCCGACCTCGCGACCCTGCGCACAAGCGCCCGGCAAAACGGTGACCATTATCTAATTCGCGGCAGCAAGATCTTTATTACTTGGGGCGAGCACGAAATGGCCGAGAATATCGTGCATCTGGTGCTGGCGCGATTGCCAGACGCACCCGCTGGGGTAAAAGGCATTTCTCTATTTGCTGTGCCCAAATACCTGGTGAACAAAGATGGGGCCTTAGGCGAGCGCAATGACTGCCGCGCCCTGTCGCTGGAGCACAAGCTGGGCATCCATGCCAGCCCCACCTGCGTGATGGGTTTCGGCGACAACGGCGGCGCTGTGGGTTACCTGGTGGGTGAAGAAAACAAAGGCCTGGCCTGTATGTTCACCATGATGAACAACGCACGCCTGACCGTCGGCCTGCAAGGCGTTGCCATTGCCGAGCGCGCTTATCAAGACGCCCGTGCCTACGCGTTTGACCGTGTGCAGGGCATCGCGCCCGGGGATTCAACGCCCTCGCCCATTGTGCGCCACCCAGATGTTCGGCGCATGCTGATGACGATGAAAGCGCTGACAGAAGCCGGTCGCTGCCTGGCCTACACCGGTTGTACCGCAGTGGATATGGCTAAAAGCAGCAATGAAAATGCCGAAAGCCGCCAGTATTATCAGCGCCGCGCTGATGTGATGACGCCACTGGTAAAAGGCTGGTGTACCGAAATCGCCCAGGAAGTAACCTCGTTGGCCATCCAATGCCACGGCGGTATGGGTTTTGTGGAAGAAACCGGCGTTGCCCAGCATTATCGAGACGCCCGTATTCTGCCTATCTATGAAGGCACCAACGGTATTCAGGCATTAGATCTGATCGGCCGCAAAACCCGCCGTGATCAAGGTGCGGGTATCAACGAGCTGTTGTCTGACATTAAACAGTTCTGCAACTCTGACCGGACCCAGCGCGAACTTAAAGCCAGCACTCTGGAGCGCCTGGCACAAGCTACGGCATTCGTGGAGATTGCGCTGGAACGTGTGCTGGAGAATCAACATGATGAGGCATTCTGCGGTTCGGTCGCGTTTAGCTATATGATGCTGACGGCCACGACCAACGCCGGATGGCTCTTAACAAAAGCCGCTTTGCGGGCGGCAGAGCTGAGCCGTCAAAGCAGCCAGCCGGCGCCGTGGCTGAAAGCTAAAGTACAAACTGCCGATTTTTTTGCAGACCATATTCTGCCGCGCTGTTCGGGCTATCTGGCATCTATTGTGGCCGGCAGTGAATCGACTATGGCCCTGGATGAAGCCAGCTTCTGACGCGGTTCAACAATTCTCATAAAGCTCAACAATCTATGGGACAACATCATGTACATAAACGGTGAATGGCTGGCTGGAGGCAACAGTTTTGTGGTGACCAACCCAGCCACCGGCGAACATGTCGGCCAGGTGCCAGACTGCACCGACGCCGACATAGAAGCTGCCTTGGTGGCCGCTGACACAGCATTCAAGGCGTGGAAGAAAACCACCGCCTATGAGCGCTCGGCCCTGTTATATCGAGCCTGGGAATTAATGCTAGCGCGCAAGAACGAACTGGCCGAAATTATGACCCGTGAACAAGGAAAGCCACTTAAGGCGGCGCTGAACGAAGTGCAATACGGCGCCGACTTTTTGCTATGGTTTGCCGAAGAGGCAAAGCGGGTATACGGCCAGACTATTCCCTCTGGCCGCTTGAACCAGCGCTTCATCTGCAGCAAGGCGCCGGTAGGCGTGGTAGGGGCAATTACTCCCTGGAACTATCCGATCTCTATGATCACTCGCAAACTGGCACCAGCGCTGGCGGCGGGCTGCACGGTGATTCTCAAACCCGCAGAAGCCACGCCTTTGTGCGCCAAAGCCATGGCTGAAATATTTCATGAAGCAGGCTTCCCGGCGGGCACCGTAAACGTGATTACCGTGCAAAATCCCGCACGGGTGGGCAACGTTTTCTGTGAAGACAAGCGCGTTCGCAAACTGACCTTTACCGGATCTACCCTCGTTGGCCGCGAACTGAACGCCAACGCGGCGCGCCACCTTAAGCGGGTGTCTTTGGAGTTGGGCGGACACGCCCCGGCGCTGGTGTTTCCGGACGCAAACCCAGTGTACGCGGCCAAGGGCCTTTCGCTGGTAAAGTTCCTTAACGGCGGCCAGGCGTGTATCAGCCCAAACCGCATTTTTGTACAGCGTGATCAGGTAGACGCCTTTGTTACCGAACTGGCTAGCCGCGCCAAACGCCTGGTAGTGGGTGACGGTATGGAGCCCGAGACCGGCCTCGGGCCGCTGATCAACCAGCAAGCTCTGGAAAAAGTCAGCGCTCAGGTTGAAGATGCCCTGGCCCAGGGAGCGACGCTAGCCGCAGGCGGCCATCGGCTGACGGACAACGGCCTGGATCGGGGCTATTTTTACGCGCCAACGGTGCTTTATGGCGTTACCCCGGCAATGAAAATCTACCACGAAGAAACCTTTGGTCCGGTAGCGCCGGTGATTGCTTACGATACGGTGGACGAACTGCTAACTATGGCCAACGACACCGAATATGGGCTGGCCGCGTACGTGTACAGCCAGGATATCACCACCGCCTTTAAAGCCGTGGAAGGCCTGGACTTTGGCATTATTGGCGTAAACGACATAAACCCCACCAGCGCCGCCGCGCCCTTTGGTGGCATGAAGAACAGTGGTATGGGCCGGGAAGGCGCCAGGGAAGGTATTGAGGAGTACTTGGAAACCAAGCTGGCAGGCTTTGCTTTGTAAGCCTCCTACCCGCCCTAACGCCCGGTTGTGCGCCCTGCACCACCGGGCGTTTTTGTTTGCGCACACAGTAACTGTTTATTCCAAAACGCCCTGCCGCTCCGGTGAATTTCTTTCGACCGTAACCTCACTTTTCTCAACACGAGGCTACCCCATCATGGCAAAGCAACGCACCCCTGAACTTGGAGATTGCGGCTCGCAGACAAACCGCTGAGATCTCTGGTGGACTCACGCCACCCCGATAGACAATCCAGCCAACCAAAGCCTATGAGCCATCCGCATTGATGACATGACCATCGACCAGTTGCTGGAGTTGAACGGGAAAGGCTAAGACATGTTGCTCTTTCGGATTCGGCGCATTTAGCATCACGCAGAAAGAGATTACCCAGCCCCAGGTCGGTGATGAGATGAAAGGAGAAGAATTTTCAGCAAAACTATCCGTTGTTCAGAAAATCCTGAAGTCTATTCCATTAAGTGCAGGATTCATCTAAGGTCGGTTTCATTGTGCAGTTTTTTGGGAAGGGGTATTTTAGTGTTTGATAGTTTTCTTCGTCCAAAAAATTTATCCCAAAAATTGATGCGCGTTATTTTTTCCATCTATTTTGGCGTAGCTTGCCTGATCACTGGTATACAGTTCTTGACCGAATATGTAAAAACGCAAGACTCAATATTAGATGAATTGAAACAGTTGGAAGAAACAGTCCGTGGTCCTTTTGCTACGAGTTTGTGGCAATACAATCAGAATCAACTGGATGCACTCGTCGCCGGGCTAATAAAAATGCCAGTTATCGTGGGCGTCGATTTTTTAGATAAGAATGCAAAAAATATGCTCTCCAAAAGATCCTACACTCCGGCCGCTGCCCCCTTGGCAGTGTTCCATACAAAATCAGACTTGTATTGGTCACTTAATGGGGAAGAGATATTCCTTGGGTCCTTTACACTTTATTCATCATCAGAAGTCGTTTTAGATCGCGTTTTGTTCGGTTTTTCTTTGATCGCAATTACGGCAATCATAAAGTTATCTTTTTTGTTTTGGCTTTTTGTGTGGGCTGTTGATCGCTATCTCGCCATACCTTTGAAGGAATTGATGTCACAATTAGACGAGGTGCAACTAAAACAAAACGTGACCAAGCGAATTAAACTTTCGAATATCGAGAATAATGAACTTGGCCAGCTTCAGAACCATATAAATAACATGTTGTCTGCCATAGAACGGGATCGGGAACGACTATTGGAGGACGAGCAAGCCAAGCGAAATTGGCTAGAGGATGCCGTTGCAAAGCGCACAAAAGAATTACAGATACTAAATCAGAAGCTTGAAAATCTAGCTAGAAGTGATTCTTTGACAGGCACATTAAACCGGGGAAGTTTCTTTGAAACTGCACAACATCTGCTTGTTCTTTCTCAGCGCCAAATGTCACCCGTATCTTTTATTTTGATGGATTTAGATCATTTTAAAGTGATCAATGATACGTATGGTCACTTTATCGGTGACAAAGTACTTATTCATTTCGCACAGACAATTCATGATTTTTTGAGAAAGTCGGACCTCATTGGGAGGCTCGGCGGAGAAGAGTTTGCAATCTTTCTTCCTGATACGGGAATGGATAGCGCCTTCGAGCTTGCCGACACAATACGAACAACTATCAGAAATTCAACTTTGGAAATTGACGGTAAAACAGTTAATTACACGGTAAGCCTTGGCGTTGAGTCATCTGCGCAAGAAGACCATTCAATTGACGAACTATTCAAACGCGCCGATACGAAGCTTTATGGTGCAAAAAATAAAGGTCGCGACCGTGTTGAAAAGTGAAAAATTGCACCGCTCCTTATTCCTTGTGTTCTTGTTAGTAGGAATCAGCGTGGCCAACACTAGTCAGGCTGAAACACTAAAAGTTTGCTATGACAACTGGGCCCCAATGACAATATTTCCGTCAGCAGGGTCTTCTGATCGTGGTGTTATTATAGATATGCTAGAGCAAATATATACAGAAAAAGGCTATAACTTGGAATATTATGAAGTT
>Ga0307486_1003137_pt1 | contig 10965 bp, 8 predicted proteins | sample CBIW02metaG_FD_203663 | JGI IMG/M metagenome (GOLD analysis project Ga0307486, IMG submission 203663) | Sea-ice brine microbial communities from Beaufort Sea near Barrow, Alaska, United States - CBIW 0.2 | ecosystem: Environmental > Aquatic > Marine > Coastal | place: USA: Alaska | collected... | reverse complement strand
TGCTGTTCCTGATCGCGTGGCCGCTGCAACTTGCCGGTGCACCCGCCCCCGTGTGGTGGACGATCTACCTTGCTTGCTACCTGGCCGGCGGGTGGGAACCGGCTCGGGCCGGTCTCGCAGCTTTGCGGGGACGGGTACTCGACGTCGATCTTTTGATGATCGTCGCCGCCATTGCCGCAGCATCCATTGGGCAGGTTTTTGACGGTGCACTCCTGATCGTTATCTTTGCTACCAGCGGGGCTATCGAAGCCCTCGTCACCCAGCGAACCGCCGATTCGGTCAGCAGCCTTCTCTCCCTCGCCCCCGAACAGGCCACCCGTCTGACGCGGTCGGCAACCGGGGATGACCTCGTCGTCGTCGACACGGCCGATCTCGCTGTCGGTGACCTCATTCTGGTGCGTCCCGGTGAACGGATCGGCGCGGACGGCATCGTCGTCGACGGCATGAGCGAAGTCGACCAGGCCGCCATGACCGGCGAATCCGTGCCCGTTCGGCGCGAGCCCGGGCAATCCGTGCTCTCCGGCACCGTGAATGGTACGGGGGCCCTCACAGTTGAGGTCACGAGCCCGGCGAGTGAATCCGTCGTCGCCCGCATGGTGGGTCTGGTCGCGGAAGCATCCGAGACGAAATCAACCCGAGCCCTGTTCGTGGAAAAGGTCGAGCAGCGGTACTCCATCGGCGTGGTCATCGCCACGGTCGTCGTCTTCTCCCTTCCCCTCTTGCTCGGTGAGGATTTTCGCGACGCCCTTCTCCGGGCGATCACGTTCATGATCGTCGCGTCTCCCTGCGCGGTCGTGCTCTCGACGATGCCGCCGCTGTTGGCCGCGATCGCCAACGCCGCCCGCCACGGAATTCTCATCAAGTCCGCCACCGCGATGGAAGCGATCGGGCGCACCCAGCTGGTGGCTTTTGATAAGACCGGCACTCTCACCGAAGGCGCTCCCCTCGTCCTGGACGTCATTCCGGCACCCGGGCGTGACGTCCACGAGGTCCTGACGTTGGCGGCCGCAGTCGAACAGCACAGCGAGCACCCGCTCGGCCGCGCCATCGTGCGCGCTGCCGGAGCAGCTGTGCCCGCGGCAACGGACTTTCGCACCATCCCCGGTCAGGGCGTCGAAGGACGAGTTGGATTACAGATCGTTCGCGTCTTGCAAGCCCCCGATGAGTACGTTGACACTCTGGGAACCGTCGTCGAGATCTTCGTCGATGGCCGCCTCGCCGGAACCCTGACATTACAAGACGCGCTTCGAGCCGATGCGTCCATGGCCGTCGCACGCACTGCCGCCATCACGGACCAGTCCGTGCACCTCCTCACCGGCGACAACCAACACACAGCAGCCGACATCGCGGCACGCACGGGTATCACCGAGGTTCATGCCAGGCTCTTGCCCCAGGACAAGGCGGATATCGTTCGCAGACTCGAGAACGACGCCATCCGAGTCCTACTCGTTGGGGACGGCGTGAACGATGCCCCCGCCCTCGCATCCGCCAGTATCGGCATCGCGATGGGACGCCACGGGTCCGATCTCGCCCTGGAGACGGCCGACGCCGTCATCATTCGCGATGAACTCTCGGCAGTCCCGAGCGTCATAGAACTCTCCCGGAAAGCACATCGATACGTAGTCGCCAACCTCGTCATCGCGGGCACGTTCATCACCGTGCTCGTCACCTGGGACCTCATTTCAACCTTGCCCCTGGCGCTGGCCGTGGCCGGACACGAAGGCTCCACCGTCATCGTCGCTCTCAACGGCCTGCGACTACTCCGTACCAAGGCCTGGCGCTATGACTCGAGCTTCCGAGCGCATCGTCCGCGTCTCTAGAATGAGATCGGACTGGCCACACCGCTCGCGTTCGCGCACCTGGCTGCAACCACTCCGGCAGAGCGGATGGGGGGAAAGTGTGGGCAAGAAATCGCCTCCGATTGATGGAGCCGTCCGAACGACAACCGGTCTATGGTCGGCTCCGAAGTCGCCCCCCTCTGGCTGACGACTCGTGCCGCCTAGTTTCTCTAGCGGTACGTCATTTCGACCGCGGTCTCTGCCGGCATGTGGATCGGTCAGCCGTCCTAACAGGTGTCGGTCGGCCGCACCGCTACAGATCAGGGGTTCCCTGGGAACAGTTAGCGCACGAACCTAGGTATTGGGCTGAAACTGTCTAAGCGCGCGCCCCTGCGCCAATTTCCACAGTTCACCATCCAGTCCCTCAGGGGCCTCGCCTACGGCGCTTGTGCCCCACCGCCGAAGCCGCTCTACCGGCATAGCAACGCCATACCCCTTCACTTCCACCCCTTGGTCTGTAATAACCCAATCGTCTGATACGAGCTCGTAAACTACGCTTCCATGGATCCAAGTACCATCGCGACACTCGCGGGTCTTTATAGCTTCCTCAAGGGCCGCCACAAGGTTTTTGAAAAATTGAGTGGCGGAAAGCTTCTGAGCAGCGGCACCTGCACCGGATCGCACCATCTCCCTTGACAGCGCGGCGAAGACCGCTACGGCGTCTTCCCCTTGGGCCCATTCAACGTGTGCCGGGTTGTTACCTTCGCATATCGTCAAGACGAGGATTTCCTCATCAATCTGATTTAATACTTCCTTCTCAGGCGTGTAGTCCACCCGTATGCGAGGTGCGTCTTTCGTGTTCCCCGCTGGCACAGTAATGGTCCCGGTCCATCCGTACGGACCTGTGATCGGAATAGCCCGAATATCAGTAGCTTCACGAAGCAGATGGAATGTCGTCTCACGGGATGGCTCCTGGCTTAAGGCAGTTGCTGCAGTTCGTTGCTCTTCTGCTACGCCGCTATTGCGCTCGGCAATGAGCCGATCCAGTTCGTCGATTTTCGGCTGTAAGCGCGCAGCCGCATCGTGGACCGCCTCTGCCGCCGCCTGATGAGCGACGTCCTTCACCACGGCTATTGTCGTCGTCGCCACCTTTCGAAGTATTAGGCGTTCGAACCACACGAGAATCGCTGCAAGCACTAACGCGCTTCCGATGTTGACTGCAACGCCGGACCAGTAAGCCGCCCTTTCGCCCGCCAGCGGCCAGGGCAGCGCGCTGTCCGCGACGATTGCACCCAACCAGATCGCGCCGGCCCCGAGCACTACAAATAGCAAAACCAGCCACCACCGGACGGTAATCGAAACGCCTGGCTCAGGTGATTGCATCATAGGTCGAGCCTATGAGATGGGCGAGCTGCCGTTTGCATCGAGGGCACGCGCTCACATGAATAGTCTTGGTACTTGGGTATCCACACGAGGGGAAATTATGGAAGGCCATATCAACTGGCGTCACATGGAGGATCAAACTTTCAATGAATTGGTGGATGCCCTCCTCGTTCGCCACCACACCGGAGGAGGGTTGCTTGCGACCGCGATTGATGGACGCGGCGGAGATGGCGGGATCGACATTGACGTCACGGCCAAGAAGACAGGTCAGATTGTCAACATCTTCCAGGTGAAATGCTTCCCCGAAGGGTTCTCTGGCGGTCAGATCAAGAGGCGTGGTCAGATCAAGAAATCGTTCGACATGGCGATGCGGGAACACCATCCCCCGGTGTGGACATTAGTCGTGCCTCGCAAGGTTACCGCGCAGGAGCGCACGGCAGTCAGGGCTATGCGCCGCGGTCGCATCGTTCGCATTGAATTTGTCGGCCCCGTAGAGCTCGATCTGCTTTTAGCCAAATACCCGGAAATACGAGATCATTTTCTGAGTGACTATGCGATCAAGCTACTCTCCACTGTGAACAGGGCTCAGGCTGCACTCGCTAAGGCTGGCGACCTCGAGGATGAATCGCGACGAATCCAGAAACAGTTAGACGGTCGCAGTCAATACTGGGGCGTCGCCTTCGGGATCGCGCCTGATGGGACGTACACCGAGACGCTTTACGCCAAGCGTTCCGACGCCCATCTTCGCGAGCCACTCACCATTTCTTTCAATGCAGTCTTTAGACCGAACAACGAAGAGCTTCGACTCCAATTTCAAGCTGGACTGGACTATGGCATGTCCCGCCCCCTAGTACTTCCCGCCGAACTCGTCACTTCATTCAAGAAAGCCGGCGCCTCGTGGTTCGAGGAGGATTCAGCAGGTGGAGAAATTCGCTTTATTCCTGTGCAGAATGCCGTTGGCAAGACCGTCCAAATCGTTGCCCTTGACGCTACTGGCACACGTATCGCGGCGATCAGCGGCATCACTCGTAACATCGCATCGGGGACGAAGGGAGCAACCGTCGATGTCTCCTTCAGCGGCGGGCTTGCGCAACTCTGGCGCTTTCCTCAGGACCTGTCTGAGCCTGGACAAGTCGCTTTCGAGTACAGCCCAACGGGACATCGGGCGCGCGACGTCAGATCAGCCGTTCGATTCATCAGCGCCCTTCCAGAAGCTGCGCACTTGACAATTGAGATCGACGGTCGAGGGCCGATCCTCCTTCTCTTGAACGGAGACGAAAGTCTGGTTATCCCAGCAGTCCTTCGCGACTTCATCGAAGACCTTGCCTCTATAGAGAACGAGCTAGACGTCTCGCTCATTTTTCCGAAAGAGGGCGTCTCGAACAACGATCGCTTGTGGGCGCGGATCGTCGCCAAAGTTCTCCAAGGTCGGGCCGTGCCGTATCCGGGCATAGACGGCTTCAGCTTCAACCTGACCGGCGATACTGGATCAACGATTGAAGACTTCATGACAGAAGGCGGCGCAATCGCCGTCAACAACCCTCGGTGGGCAACGTCGCTGCTGGGAACGGAGATCCACCTCGGCGACGTTGTAACGTATCATCCGCACGTGACTGTCGTCGCGGGCTCCCAGCACATGGCCGCCTTGCGCGCCGGGACGGCCGCCGACCGCCGCGTGAACGTCAACTCGATCGATAACCTGCCATTCACCTTCTACAGCCCGTCCCGTATGCCGATGGGACAACCAATAGTTACGGAGGGATGGGGAATCATCGACGCACCAGAAGTTGCCAATTTGCACGAACTTCAGGCGATGCAGAGGAAAAACCCAATGGCCGGTCCACCTGACCGACCAATCCTTCACATTTGAACAGTGCCGCCGGCCATTGATCGGCGAGAGCCAGCATCTCCACGATCGCGAGAGGGGCGGGCTTTTTGCTCGACGCCCGGCCGTTCGGTGCTCCTAGCCTTCGCTCAGCTGCGAGATCCTCCGGTACAGCGTTGCGCGGGACATGCTCAAATCTCGTGCGACCTGGGAGGCTGACTCACCGGCTTGAACCAGCCGACGGGCATTCAAGATCTGGCTTTCGGTGAATCGTGGGCGACGCCCGCCGAGATCTTTGCCAGCTGCGCGGCGTTTGCTCACGCTGTCCACGATGCGTTCGCGTTTGATAGCCAGTTCCATCTCGGCCAAGGCCGCCATGACTGTGAAAACCATGCCGCCCATCGGTGTGCTCGTGTCCACGTCTCCCCCGCCGAGGTTCAATACGCGAAGGGCGGCGTCGCGCGTGCGCAGCGTTCCAGCGAGATCCAGCATGTTGGCCGTCGACCGACCCAAACGGTCAAGCGTCGTGACGACGAGGGTGTCGGCCGCCTCCAAGGCGTCCAGTGCGGCGTCGAATTCTGGACGCCGCGCGCGACCGCCGCTGACACCGTGATCGACATAGACGTCGTCACGGCGAACGCCGGCAGCGAGTAGGTCATCGACCTGTCGATCCGTTGTCTGGCTCTTGGTCGACACCCTCGCGTACCCGATCAGCTTCGCCATTGATGCCTCCAGATGTCTCGCAACCGTCCTTGCCTACCTTGATATTATTGGGAGGTCGAAACACACGTTGCGAGACACGCCGACTCCTCCGTTGCCTATTACGGCGATGGCGAGATCCCTGTTAACGCCTGGGGCGTGGTCTGCGATCTTCAGAACAAGTTCCCACGGTGTTTCTGTCTCGTCAAAGTGTCTCGCAGCCCTCGGCTTGCGAGACAGCAGCCAATACCGTTGAGATTTGATTCCTAATATTGCCTCAATGGGCAGCGGGACCGACCCAAAACTCGCAAAATTACGCAGCAGAATGAACAGAATCCATTCCTCCCGGGCACCCGACTCGGTGACAGCGAGCAGGTCGCCCCCCGCAGATGGCACACTCTTTCGGGCTCGTGGGTTGCCGAGTGCACGTAGATCGAAATGGGCTAGCGAATTACGTCGTCGCTGAGACGACTTGCATCGATCTGGATGCCGAGGTCGTGACGGGCGGCTGAGAGATAAAGGGTCCGAGCGGTGTCGAAGAGAAGTTCCTCATCGGACTCATAGTCGCGGGGGCCAACATTTCCCCAACGCCACAGGGCAATGTAGGCATCCTGCGCGGCGGAGTGTGTATCCGGAGTTGCATAAACCTCAAGCCTGAGTACTGCGTCGTAGGCCGCAAGCTGCCAGCCGAATGGTAGTGCTCCCTCCTGAAGTCCGTAGCCAACGTCGTGGACTTGAAGAGCAGCATCTCGAAGCTCTTGGTAGAAGTCGACGTATGGGCTTGTTCGAATCCCGACGAGACGCTCATGACGCTTGATGGCTCGATCCACACGCTGCTCGAATCGGCCCTTCTCCAAGCGCTCGTCCTCACGTTCCTGACGTGTTTCCTCCCGACGAGTAGTCTGACGGTTGGTAACAAGAACGATCAGGACCGCCACCACGTTTCCAGTCATGGCGATAGCGACAGTGATCCAGAGGTTTTCGGAAGTCACCTGTTCCCCCTCGCCAAACGAATGTCTCTACGCCCTGTTCCGATGGACGAGTAGAGGCTTGTTCCCAAGGTGCGTTTGATTCGCAAAGACCAAGTAATCGACCATGTCGTACGTGGAGTCTGCAAAGCGTCGAGCTTCCTCGACCGTAGCCGAATGACGCCCGTGCATGACCATGTTTCGAAGGTCGTAAAGCCTCGACGTTGTATGAAATACAGCTGGCGGAATCACCCCGTCCTCAAGCAAACTCTTCAGCCTCATTCTCGGCGATTTGCGCAAGCCGTCATCACTCCCGGTCACGCCAAGATAGAGCTGGTCAACGGTTGATTCCAGCTCAATCCACGCTCGGATCATGATTGCGAGAGGGTCTTCGTTCGAAGACATCTCCATGGTCACGGGAAACCGGACATCTTCGACGAGCGCCTCAGCGACGTCCCGTACGTCGTCGAGCTCTTCGCCGAACGTTGCTTCGACGCCGGCGCCCTTTACACTCTTCATTCGAGCAATTAAGCCACGGATCTGCGTCCGGAAATTTGTCAGGACCAGCAGGGAGATCATGAGCATGACGAACGGCCACGCAATCGATCCGACCACGGATGCCGCGAACTCTTTCCACTCCATTGCCCCAGTGTGGCACGCGGCAGGTGAGACTTGAGCGACAAGGGCGCGCACGCTGGTTTCCAGCGCAGCTTGTTGGGTTAGAACCGACCGGTGCGCTGGAATCAGCGCGAGCCGCAGGAACAACGATGCCTGCTCAATCTGGACGTTCCCAAGAAGGGGAAGCCGGATAGAGCTGGACGCGTCCGGAGAGAAATGGCGGTTCAGACCTCTCAGTTATGAGACGGAACTATGACGAAGCCCTTGAGCTACTCGTTCAAAAGTTCCGGTATGAACACAGTCAGGTCCCGAGCAGAGGACATTAAATTACGGCCGAGCGCTGTAGGGCATAGGCTTCCTATCGAATCACTCGGGGGAGAACATGGAACTACAGCTTCAAACCAAAGCCCAGGCCTTCGTCTTGCTGGACGCTTTCGAATCCGATTTGCGCGCATGCTTTATCACCTTCGTAGCGGACCATCTCGAATATTCAGTCATTCTTGGAGACGGTTTCGATGACGTCCTCGCGCGAGCAACGGCTGATGATCACGGTGACGACGACGACCTGGTTCAATACCTCTATTTGAGACAGGTGTACGACCTACTTCTGAGATACAAAAATGACATTCCCCGCGACCTTGGTGACGAACTGTCTACAAGTGTGGGTAGTTTGCCGCACTTGGTCTCTGTTCGCAACCGGGTCATGCATGGAAGACCTCTTGAAATCGACGACCTCGAGTCGATAGCCGGGCTGCTCTCACGATTCAGTTCACGGCATTTCGATCTCACGAGATCCACCCGGGATCATTTGGCGTCAGATCCGCAATGGGACCCTCCATTTACTCCACAACCCCTTCGATTCGAGCGTGTTCTCCACAACCTTCCGATGGCCGATTTTGACGAAACTGGCCTGGTTGGTCGAGCGACTGAATCTCAAGCCATCAAGCAGCTTATTGAGAGGCGCAGGGATCGGATCGTCACGATAACGGGTGAAGGGGGCATCGGGAAAACAGCACTCGCGCTTCAAATCGCCTACTCAATTGTAGACGACGTGGACACGTCGTTCGATTGCGTACTGTGGGTTTCTCTCAAAAACGAGATCTTGACGGCCGACGGAGTCCGAGCCCTCACCGGTGCAATTCAAGACATAGCTGGCGCATCGCTAGCTATGGGTCAGGTGTTTGACACAACATTTTCTGGCTCCATCGCAGAGCTCGCTGACTATCTCGATGGGCTCAATGCTCTTGTTATGATCGATAATCTGGAAACCGCTCAGGGCACGGAGGTTCTAGAGCTCTACGACGCTCTCCCGAGTACCACGTCCTTCCTTTTCACTAGCAGGGTCGGGCTCGGGCAAGTAGAACGGCGATATCCATTAGGTGGCCTTGACCCCAAGTCTGCGGCGCTTCTGTTCAGAAAACTCGCCTCAAGGAGACGCGTTTCGGATCTAGCTTCCTCGCCGCAAGCGGTTGTCGATGCCACACTTGTTTCGCTTCGCTTCTCTCCGCTCGCAATCCGTTGGTACGTCCTGAGCGTAGAAGCGGGCAAGACCCCAGCCGACACGATTCGCAACCAGAGCGAGTTGCTGCGCTTCTGCGTGGACAACGTCTACGAAGCGCTGGAACCAAGCGCAAAGCTGCTCCTAGTCATCCTTCGTTCCCTGGATCGCCCCATTTCGTTTGACGAGCTCGCCGTACTCGCGGAGCTGCCTATTGATGAACTTCGCGCGAGCTCGCAGGCATTGTCCCGGGGTTCTTTGGTCGTGCGCCAAGCGCCCACAATCGATGAGGGAGAGAAGCTGCAGATCAGCGCTACAGCTCGTGCTTATCTGCCTCGTGTCGACTACGCGTCTCCCATCCTTCGGGGTGTTGCGGACAGAGAGGCCGCCTACCTGAGTGACCGCGAACGGCAAGGCATCGAAGCGCAAACGCGTCGCCTGGATGCAAATACAGTGCACATCCGCAATCCTGATGATCAGCCGACCGCTCACCTTTTGCGGCTAGCGCTGCGCTTCGGAAGGAACGAGGACTTCACTAAATCAGATTTGCAAATTGAACGGGCGCGCAGTCTCAATCCTGGGTTCTTTGAGGTGGATCGAGTCGCAGCGTTCATTTTCGCCAGTCAACGTGATCTATATCGAGCCGACCTTACTTACCGGAATGCTTTGTCTCTCGCCCACCTGCCGGCTGAAAAAGCAGTGGTTGCATATTTCTTTGCTGGGTTTCTCGCCCGACAGCAGCACAATTTGGAAGCAGCGACCCGGCATGCGGAATACGCGCACGAGACGCTGGGATACCACGACACCGCTCTGCTCTTGGGAAACATATTTGTTTGGTCGCATAGGTTCGCGGAGGGGCAAGAGCAGTTAGAGTTCGCACTGGACGCGCCTAGTTCGAAGATGAAACGAATTGTGACTACTTCTATTGTTGAGAGTTGGCGGAGATGGGCTGAAGCCTCTCTCGATAGCCGAAATCCGTCCGATGGTTTCAGTAAGGCACTTTCAGGCGCAGCAGTTGGTCGACAACTTATTTTGACGGGCGTACAAGATCAGAAACTGGCCGCTTCAGTCTTGGCCTCGATGCAACAGGCCCTTAAGGCCATAGAACGAATTAACGATGCCAGTGCCCTTGATCATCAACTCCTAGCAAACGAACTCCGATTCGTCGCTGAATGGATATCACTATTCCGTGCCGTCAACGGGTGGTCGCGTTTCTACGAGCAACTTCTTCGTGTCGGCCAAACCTTCCCGACTAACAGCCCGCTCTCAGAAGTGTTGATTACTTTGACGCGGGCGGACAGATCACGTTCGGATTCCGATTCATTCGCTAGTTTTTCCACGAAGACGACTTTGGTCCTTCGGGGCACGGTAGATCGCCTTCGTGAGACCTTTGGATTCATCGGCCATGCCAAATATCCGCAAGGGATCTTCTTCCACTACCGCTCGCTGGTACAGGGACTCGTGCTCGAAGATTTAGTCGTTGGGCAAAAGGTCGAGTTCGAGCTGCAACTGCAGCCAGACGGGCGCTACCAGGGTGTTCGGGTCGCTCCCCAAGTTTCCTAAGAACCTGGACGTCGCCGAACTCTCGGGTTGTCAGATGCAACGCTAGTGATAAGCCGGTGGAGCTAGAACCTTGAGTTCCCGAGAATCGCAACTTGTGTCAGCGCCCGCCAGAGTGCCGACCCTGGTCATCAGCGAGAGAAGGCCAACTAGAAAGACGCCTTGTTCGTGTATTCGATGGACACATATCGGAAGAGCCGCCCGGCGAGCTGGACTGGCGGCGAATTCCATGAATTCGCAGTCGCCCGCGCCTACAGTCGGAATGCCTTGACCGACGCCGTATCGCCCAGGATCTCTGCAAGCGGAGCGCCGTCATCCCCGCCGTCGCTGCTGCCGTCGAGTAGCAGGGGCATGAATCGGGCCAGGGCGCTGAAGCCGCTAGCCTGGTCCGGGTACACGCCGAGTGACACGAGGTGTGTGATCCCGTTCGAGGTGGTCAGCTCCACGCAGGGATAGTGCTCTTCGGCCGCGATTCCTTCTCGCACGGCGTCCGCGAAGGTGTTGCTGTCGAGCTGTTCTTCGATCGACACGACTTGGTCGAGGTTGATCCAGACATCGTCGGCGCCGATGATCGGCCGGGAGCGGTCGTGGCCGTAGGTGGTGACGGCAAGTTTGAGAAAACGCATGAGGATCCTT
>Ga0307486_1003135_pt1 | contig 10967 bp, 8 predicted proteins | sample CBIW02metaG_FD_203663 | JGI IMG/M metagenome (GOLD analysis project Ga0307486, IMG submission 203663) | Sea-ice brine microbial communities from Beaufort Sea near Barrow, Alaska, United States - CBIW 0.2 | ecosystem: Environmental > Aquatic > Marine > Coastal | place: USA: Alaska | collected... | reverse complement strand
GACTGCCGGACTGCCGGGCTGCCGGGCTGCCGGGCTACCCCCTAGTCTGGGGTTAGACAGATTCTATTCGTTGGAAACATTGTCGTGCGGGCGCACGAACAAATGTGCGGATTGCGCCCGAATGACACGACATTGGGGCCTTGTGAGTGTCACATTCTCGCGAGCCCGGTCAACGGGAGGACCCGATGTGCGCCATCGGTGACCACGCCGCCGTGGCCCTGTCCCGATCCGTATCGTGCGGGTCTGTAATGAGGGGACAATCATGAGCACGTTCACACAGCTTTCACCGTCGCGCAAGCGACTTCTCGGCGCCCTGCTGGTCGTCGGCATCGTCGGAGCGGGCAGTATCGGAGTCGGCGGAGCCGTCGCCGCCGAAGCCACCCCACGCCCCGTCGTCGAACTCGGCGAGGCCAGCAGCTTCGCAGCCCTGTCCAAGTCGGGCATCACGGATGTCTACGCTTCGGCAGTCACCGGCAACGTCGGATCCAGTCCCATCTCGGGTGCCGCTATCCACCTCGCCTGCCCGGAGGTGACCGGCACGATCTTCACCGTCGACGCCAGCGGACCCGCCTGCAAGACGACCGATGCCACCTACCTGACCACCGCTGTCAGCGATCTGGAAATCGCCTATACCGACGCTGCCGGGCGCACGACCCCCGACTACTTCAACCTCGGCGCCGGCGAAATCGGCGGCCTCACCCTCACCCAGGGTCTCTACAAGTGGGGTACTGACGTGAAGATCTCCACTGATGTCACTCTCACCGGCACCGCCGACGACGTCTTCATCTTTCAGATCTCCAAGGACCTGGAACAGGCCTCCGCCAAGCGCGTGACCCTGGCCGGCGGCGTGCAGGCGAAGAACGTGTTCTGGCAGGTTGCCGGATCCGTCGCCATCGGCACGACCGCACACTTTGAAGGCACCATCCTCAGTAAGACGATGATCGCCATGAAGACCGGAGCAACCATCAACGGCCGGCTCCTGGCCCAGACCGCCGTGACGTTGCAGAGCAACACGGTCACCAAGCCCGAAGAGTAACGCCGTTCGAGCAGACGGCGCGGGTGGCTTCTCGTCACCAGCGCCGCCTGCGCTTGGCTCAGCGCACCGGCACCAGACAGACCACCATCCGGCCGTTCGGGTGGCATCCGTTGTGGGGTATGGAATCAAAGGATCGTGTCGGCGCTGTCTGTCAGAGTTAACGGATGTCCAATTCACAGCCAACTCCAAGCGCCTACTCTTCGCCGGATACGACCGGCGCCCCTCCTACAACACCGACCAAGGCAGCTAATGGCTTAGGTACCGCCGCACTTGTCATCGGAATCATTGCATTCGTCGGTGCCTTCATTCCCTTCGTGAACTACGGATCCGGACTTCTGGCCGCAGTGGGTGTTGTCCTCGGAGCGATTGCGCTGACGCGGAAGGCCAAAGCCAAGCGTGCCGCTCTCGCCGGCCTCATCGTTTCAGTCATTGCAGTCATTTTGTCGATCGTCATGGCGATTGCCTACACCGCAAGCTTTGTCAACGCGGTCGACGATAGTCTCGGGACCGCCGCCGGTGCTTCCTCGTCTAGCGACACTGGCGCCGACGACGCAACCGACGACGGAGAAGAGCCCGCCTCCGAGGTCGGTACGCGGGCAAATCCCGCACCGTTGGGTTCCGTTGTAGAGCTCTCCAGCGGCGGCGCCGTGGAGTATGAAGTCACCCTTGGCGCATCCAATCTGATGGCAAACGACATCGTTGCCGCAGCAAATCAGTTCAACGAGGCCCCCGCCGATGGTTTTCAGTACGCAATGATTCCGGTCACGGTTACCTACACGGGCACTGAGACTGGAACTCCGTGGGTGGATATCACCGTGGAATTCGTCTCGGCTGCAGGAACAACTCACACGTCATCTGACACACTCGCCGTTGGCCCGGCACCTTCAATGATGGACATCAACGACCTCTACCCCGATGCCAGTGGTACCGGAAACATTGTTATCGCGATTCCGACGGCCGATGCAGAACTCGGTACGTGGACGGTTTCCTCCCTGTTCGGGGATGCCTACTTCTTCGCCGCAGCATAACCCTGAACGGAGATCTTTGAGAGGTTGCTGCTCCGGGTCCCTCACACGGAGCAGCAACTAGAGGATCCCGCGCTCAGCGAACCGGCACCCAGGTGCCCTTGACCCGCTCGGTCACCAGAGATGCCCGCAACTCGGCGACGATCCGCAGGTCGGCCACGACATCGGCGCCGATCTGGAGGGCTGAGGCGGCGTCATCCGCTGTGAAACGCACGATAACCCGCGCTGCACCGGCGACGATCGAGAGGTCGGAGGCCTCCACCGTGGTGAATTCGGCGGTTTTGGCTGCGGCTCGCGGCACAACCGAGGCGGGCGCGGTTCCCGGGTGCAGAGATTCGATACTCATGGTGACGCGGTAAGAAGGCATGGCTTCAGGGTACGGGTATCGCATTGTCTGGGTTGATCCACACCACCGCCGGCCGCGGCGGATGCCCACCCGACACACACAGGCGCGCCGCGTAGGATATTCGCATGACTGAAACCGCTGCCCCCACTACTCGTATCACGATGTACGGAGCCGAGTGGTGCGGCGATTGCCGCCGTTCCAAGGCCTTGCTCGACCGACTTGAGGCCGACTACGACTACGTCGATCTGCTACTCGTGGAGGACGGCGCCGACCGCGCCCGCGCCATCAGCGGACGCACGAACATTCCCGTCATCGTGTTTCCGGATGACACCCACATGGTCGAGCCGAGTGACGCCGAAGTGCGCACCAAGCTCACGCACCTCGGCCGTATCGGCTGACCCGACGACGCCGCGTTGCGGTCGGTTACCTTCGTGCTACTGTCAGAAATCGCTGATAGCAACGGGGGCCGCACCATGCACGCAACAGTCACGCCGTCGACGCGACGCATTCCTGTTTCTCTGTGGACAAGCGCCGCACTCTTCGTGCTTTACAGCGTGCTCGGAGTGATCGTCTGCCTCGAAGTGCGCACGGAAGCGCTCAACATTATTGCGCTGCTGACAGTGTCTCCGCTGATGTTCGTGGGCATGGTCGTCTCCGTCGTCGACATCGTGCGCACGCGCAAGCGCGGCGACGCCAGCCAGCCCTATCGGAGGCTGCAGTGGGTCGGGCTTGGGCTCATGGTGGGGGCGATGCCGCTGTGGATGACCATCGCCATCGCGGTCGCACTCCTGCCCTAGCTCGCCAGCCCTCGCCAGGCCGGTCCCCGCGGATTCTCCTGGCCGGAGCCGACCTCGCGCGCCAGCGTCAGCGCCAGCCGAGGTCGGGCGCGATTTGCTGCACGATGGTCTCGAGCAGGTGCGTGTTGTAATCGACGCCAAGCTGGTTCGGTATGGTCACGAGCACAGTGTCGGCCTCGTGCACCGCGGCATCCGTTCTGAGCTGCTCGACGATCGACGCCGGCTCACCGACGTAGCTCTTGCCGAAACGGGCCAGGCCGCCATCGAGATGCCCGACCTGGTCCTGGCTGCCGGCTGCCGACTCCCGACCGAAGTACGCCCGGTCCAGATCGCTGACGATCGGCAGGATACTGCGGCTCACTGACACCCGCGGGGTCCCCTCATGCCCGGCGTCGACCCAGGCCTGACGGTAGACGGCGATCTGTTCGGCCTGCAGGTCGCCAAACGGTACGCCGGTGTCTTCAGTGAGCAGGGTAGAACTCATGAGGTTCATGCCCTGCTCCCCCACCCATTTGGCGGTCTTGCGCGTTCCGGCGCCCCACCAAATGCGCTCGCTGAGCCCGGGCGACTGGGGTTCAATGGCGAGCAGTCCGGTGCGCCCGGTCATCTGCGGGTTGGCCGGTGCGACCCCGGCCCCGCTGATCGCCGCCCGAAAGATGGCGGTGCGGGCACGGGCATCATCGGCGTCGGTGCTGCCCTCGGCCGGAACATAGCCGAACGCCTCATAGCCGCGCAGCGCGGTTTCGGGCGAACCGCGGCTGATGCCGAGCTGCAGGCGCCCATTGCTGATCAGATCGGTGATCGCTGCCTCTTCAGCCATATACAGCGGGTTTTCGTAACGCATATCGATGACGCCGGTACCGAGATCGATCCGTCTGGTGCGCGCGGCCATCGCGGCCAGGAGGGGAAACGGTGATGCGAACTGCGGGGCGAAGTGGTGCACGCGCAGGTAGGCGCCGTCGATGCCGAGCTCCTCAGCAGCCTGAGCCAGATCGATCGTCTGAAGCAGGGCGTCGCCCGCTGTGCGTGCCTGCGATCCCGGTACTGGTTGGTAATGGCCGAAAGAGAGAAATCCGATGCGCTTCATACTCGGTGCAGCGTTGACGACCGGTGAGCTATTCCCCAGCGTCTCAGGCAAGAAGGGGGCGCACCCGGTGGGACGCCCCCTCAAGTTGCCATCAGGAGGTCAGCGGCGCACGATCGAACGCAGCAGACGCACGGCCACCGAGAGCGACGCGATGTCGTCCTGCGCGAGTGAGTTGACCTCCTCGAAGACGCTGCGAGCGCGACCGAGCTGTTCGGCGTTGAGCGCTTCCCAGGCGAGGAGACGCTCGTCGGCGGTGTCAGCATCCGTTTCAAGCAGCACTGACCGGGCCATGTCAGCGATGGAGGAATACAGGTCGTCGCGCAGCGCAGCGCGAGCGAGGGCCTGCCACCGGTCCTTGCGCGGCAGTTTGGTGATGCGCTCAAGGAGGTTGTCGACGCCGAATCGGTTGTACACCGCGTAATAGATTTCGGCGACCTCGGTGACCGGCACATCGGCCCGAGCCGCGACCTTGGCCACGTCGAGCAGCGCATAGGCCTCGAACAGCTCCGACCAGCGACGACCGAGGTCAGCGGGCAGACCCCATTCGCGCGCCGTCTCTTCCTGCGTTTCGAGGCGTTTGAGATCGGTGCCTTGCAGGTAATCGCCGAGGTGCGCACGCATCAGCGCGACCTGCGGCTGGTACTTCGCGACGACTTCGGCGACCGGCAGGGACCCGCCATGGTTCACCTGCCAGCGCACCGCCCGGTCCAGCAGCCGGCGAATATCAAGGTGGATCGCCGTCCACTTCTCGGTCGGGAACGACGACGGCAGCGAATTGAGCTCGGCGACCATCGTGTCGAGATCGAAGACCTCACGCAGCGCCACGAAGGCGCGCGCGATCGTGGCTTGGTTGGCCGAGGTCTCTTCCATCGTGCGGAAAGCGAAGGTGATGCCGCCGAGGTTGATCATGTCGTTCGCGACGACAGTCGCAATGATTTCCCGGCGAAGGGGATGCGTATCCAGCTCGGCGTCAAAACGCTGCGACAGCTGGGTCGGGAAGTACCGGCGCAGGGTGCTGCCGAACCACGGGTCATCGGCCAGATCGCTGTCCCGCAAAGCTGTGGCCAGCTCGATCTTGGCGTAAGCGGCCAGCACGCTCAGCTCGGGGCTGGTCAGTCCCTGGCCGCGGTCGAGTCGCTCCCGCAAGGTGGCTGTCGTCGGCAGTGCCTCCAACTCGCGCTGCAGATCACCCGATTTCTCGAGCCAGTTCATGAGGCGCTCGTAACTCGGGCTCCAGTTGTTCACCAGGACTCGATCGTTGAGCAGCAGAATGTTCTGGTCGATGTTGTCGACCAGAACGAGTCGTCCCACTTCGTCCGTCATCTCGGCGAGGAACGCCGACCGCTCCGCAGGGTCGAGTTTGCCGGCGACGACCATACGGTCCACGAAGATTTTAATGTTGACTTCGTGGTCGGAGCAGTCCACGCCGGCCGAGTTGTCGATGGCGTCGGTGTTGAGAATGACGCCGGCCAGCGCGGCTTCGATGCGGCCGAGCTGGGTCAGACCCAGGTTTCCGCCCTCCCCCACGACTTTGACGCGGAGGTCCTTGCCGTCGACGCGGATGCTGTCGTTGGCCTTGTCACCGACCTGCGCGGCCGTTTCGGTGCTCGCCTTGACGTAGGTGCCGATGCCGCCGTTGTAGAGGAGGTCTGCGGGCGCCAGCAGAATGGCACGCAGTAGTTCGGGCGGACTCAGCTGCGTCGTTCCGGCGGGCAGACCGAGCACAACCTGCACCTCTGCCGAGATCGGAACAACCTTGGCCTGACGTGGGAAGACGCCGCCGCCGGCGCTGATCAGGTTGGTCTCATAATCCGCCCACGAGGATCGCGGCAGTTCAAACAACCGAGCGCGTTCGGCGAAGGAGCGTGCCGCGTCGGGGTTCGGGTCGAGAAAGATGTGCCGGTGGTCGAAGGCAGCAACAAGTCTGGTGTGCTCCGACAGGAGCATGCCGTTGCCGAACACATCGCCGGACATGTCGCCGACACCGACGACTGTGAAGTCTTCGGTCTGGGTGTCAACGCCCAGTTCGCTGAAGTGGCGTTTGACCGATTCCCAGGCCCCCCTGGCCGTGATGCCCATCTCTTTGTGGTCGTAGCCGACCGAGCCGCCCGAGGCGAAAGCATCACCGAGCCAGAAACCGTACTCGGCGGCCAGCCCGTTGGCGATGTCTGAGAACGACGCCGTGCCCTTATCGGCGGCGACGACGAGGTAGCTGTCGTCATCGTCGTGCCGCACCACGCGGTGCGGTGCCACGACGTGTTCGCCGTCGGCTTCGGCGACCAGATTGTCGGTCAGGTCGAGCATCCCGCGAATAAACGTTTTGTAGCTGTCGACGCCCTCGGCCATCCAGGCTGCACGGTCGACACTGGGGTCGGGCAGCTTCTTGGCGAAGAACCCGCCCTTCGCTCCGGTCGGCACGATGACGGCGTTCTTGACCGTCTGCGCCTTGACCAGACCGAGCACTTCGGTGCGGAAGTCCTCGCGACGGTCTGACCAGCGCAGCCCGCCTCGGGCGACCTTGCCAAAGCGCAGGTGCACGCCCTCAACGCGCGGCGAGTACACCCAGATCTCGTACATGGGCTTGGGAGCGGGCATCTGCGCGACCTGTGACGGGTCAAGTTTGATGCTCAGATAGGGCTTGTACTGGAAGAAGTTTGTGCGCAGTGAGGCTTCGATCAGCGTGATGAGCGTGCGCAATACACGGTCGGCGTCGAGGGTGGCGACCTGCTCCATGCCGACTCGGAGCTGTTCGCGCACGTCGGCGACGCGGGGTATCCGCTGATCATCGGTCAGGTCGGGGTCGAACCGGGCCTCGAACAGGGCCACCAGCCCGCGCGTGACGGCCGGGTTGGCCAGCAGCGCGTTCGCGACGAAGCCGTAGGAATTGGTATTGCCGATCTGGCGCAGGTACTTGGCGTAGCTTCGCAGAATGACCACGCGGTGCCAGGGCAGTCCGTCTTGCAGCACCAGGCGGTCAAGGCTGTCGGACTCGATGGCTCCGCTGATGGCGGCGCCGAACGAATCGGCCAGCAGGGCGCCGGTCGCGACCGGGTCGATGCCGGTGGGGTAGTGCAGGCCGAGGTCGTACAGGTAGAAGTGGCGCCCGTCGGTGGTCGTGATTTCGAACGGTACCTCATCGAGCACCTCAATGCCCAGATTCTGCAGGAACGGCAGAATCTGGCTGAGGCTTTTCGGCTCGGTCATGTAGAGCTTGATGCGGGCGTCTTCGCGGGGGTCACCGGCCGTTTTCGACCGGTAGACGTGCAGTCCCGGCCGGGCATGTGCAGCGGCGGACACCCCGGATTGTGCGGAGCACGCCTCAAACCGCCCGATGTCTTCGAGGGCGTCGGTGATCTCGTAGTCGACCCGGTAGCTGTCGGGAAAGGCGCTGGCCCAGATACTCGACAGACGCTCGGCCTCTTCGACCGAGTGTGCTTGGCGCAGTTCGTCGCTGATGCCCTCTGGCCAGGAGCGAACAGCTCTGGCCAAGCGGCGTTCCAACGCGAGGGCGTCGACGGTGTCAGCCGAGGCCGGTTTGGGCAAGCGGATGCGAAAGAACAGTCGCGCGAGCGCCGATTCGGTCATGCGGGCTTCAAAGTCGAGCGACTCCGCGTCGAACGTCTCCTGCAGTTCTTTTTCGATGCGTCGCCGAACGGCGGTGTTGTAACGGTCACGCGGGAGATACACCAGTGCCGACATGAACCGGCCGTAGACGTCTGGACGCAAGAACAGCCGGGTGCGACGACGTTCCTGCAGCCGCTGAATGGCCAGCGCCACTGTGACGAGCGCTGGAACCTCGATTTGGAACAACTCGTCACGCGGATAGGTCTCCATGATGCCGAGCAGGTCCTTGCCGCTGTGCGACTCGGGCGGAAAACCGACCTCAGTCATGACGGCCTTGACCTTTTCGCGCAGCACCGGAACGGCGGTGACCGAACTGGTATACGCGCTCGCTGCGAACAGTCCGATGAAACGTTGCTCACCCTTGACCTGACCGGCGGCATCGAAACTCTTGATGCCGATGTAGTCGAAGTAGGCTGGTCGGTGCACTGTGGACCGAGAGTTGGCCTTGGTGATCACCAGGGCGTTGCGTTCGCGGGCCTTCTGACGGCCCGAATCCGTGAGGTGCTGAATCTGGTGGCGGTCGTCGGCGGATCGCAGCAGCCCGAGGCCGCTGCCCTCGATGAGGGTGAGAACGTCTTCGCCGTCCAGGGTCTCGAGGTTGTATTCGCGGTAACCGAGAAAGGTGAAGTTGCCTTCGTCGAGCCAGTGCAACAGCTGTTGGGTCTGGCGGAGATCCTTGATCTGGTCAGCGCCGGCGACGGTGTCGAGGCTGTCGGCGATCTGCATGGCCTTGGTGCGCATGAGTGGCCAGTCTTCAACGGCAGAGCGCACGTCGCCGAGAACGGCGGTGAGCCCGGCGACAAGACTGGCTTGCACCTCGTCACTCGCCGGGTCGATCTCGATGGCGATCCAGGATTCGAGGTGTGAAGCGTCATCGCCGGTCGCGATGAGGTGGGCGATGTTGGGCATGGCCGAGGTGTCGCCGCTGGAAACGCCGACGCTGGCCGGAATGCGGTTGATGCCGACGAGTTCGTTCGTGGCCTTGCTGCGGGCGACGATGAGCAGCGGGTGCACGATCAGGTGGATGGCCGAGTGCTGGCGCACCAGCTCGGCCGTGACCGAGTCGACCAGAAACGGCATGTCGTCGGTGACGATATAGACGACGCTGCGACCGGACTCATTGTGAATCTCGACAGTCGCCGTCTTCGGCACCCGGCGCTGCGCGATCTGCCAGTGCGTCTGCGCCCGCGCTTCCAGCACCTCGGGACTGTAGTTCACCGCGTCTTCGTCTGTTAGATGCTCATAGTAATCAACTATGAACGCTTCAAGCGCGGGCTCTAACGGGGAGAGACCCGTTCGGGTGAAACCAGACGACATCGAAAAAACGCCTCCATCAGATTCATCGTCGTGCGAGTGCAGCACGCTTACGCCGACAAACTACCGGCTACCGCCGACATTCCCGGGTGGAATTCTGGCACGGCGATGACCGGTCAGCCAGCGAACAGCAAACACAGACGAAATACGTGTGCAGGGCTCCTGCAACGGGCACATCGGTGTGCTTCGCCGAATTCAATCATGGAGATCCCTTACTCCCCTATCGTAGCCTCGGGCCCTGTATCGCGGCCGTACCGCCGCAGAACCTTCGGCCGGTTGCACGGAAATAGCCCGCACACGGTTGTTTCGGGCGTGCCAGGGGCATAAATAGCCCGGGAGGTGTCACCGGCACTGACCAAGCCACACGCCGCACCAGGTGCACCGACCAGTTCTCCGGCGGCTCGTTCAGGCAGCTCGCCGGCAGGGCCCCCGACACGCTCGGTCGGCTGCAGGTGATCCTGCAGCCGACCGACGATCACTCTGACGGGTGGTCTAGTACCAGCCGACGGACTGGGAGTGCGACCAGGCGGCGCACGGTGTTCCGTACGACGAGGCCTTGATGTAGCCGAGGCCCCAACTGATCTGCGTGGTCGCGTTGGTGGCCCAGTCGTTACCGGCTGACGCCATCTTGCTTCCCGGCAGCGCCTGGGGAATTCCGGTCGCACCACTGCTCGAGTTCACGGCTGAGTAGGACCAGCCGGATTCCTTCTGCCACAGCCGGTCGAGGCAGCTGAACTGATCAGCGCCCCAGCCGTACTGCGAAGCGGCCATCGAGCGGGCCGTCGCGCGGGCACCGTCAACGGTGTTGCCGCCCGCGAGGGATTCCACGCGAGCTGCTTCAGCCGCGGCTTCGGCGGCAGCGGCAGCCGCAGCGGCAGCAGCAACGGCCTCAGCGGCGACACGATCGACTTCGGCCGTGGCGGCCGCTACCGATGCGGTCTCGACCTTGGCCTTGGCCGTGAGCGACTCCAACTGGTCGATGGGCAGAATCTCGAAACTGGCCAGGGAGCTGGCTACCGAGGTGAGGGTTGTGGCATCCACTTTGCTGTGGCTCGCAGCGATGACGACGTTGGCCTCGGTCAGGGCCGCGGATGCGTTGTCGCGCGTGATGGTCTCACCGCGCTTCTCGTAGACGTCGAGCTGGTCACTCTGCAGTCCGGTGCTTTCGGCGAGCGCGGTCGTGGCGACGATGCTGTCTTGCTTGGCATCGGCCGACTGGGCTGCGAATCCGTTGCCGGCAACGAGGCCGGTGATAACGAGTACGGCACCGGCGGCAACGGCAATTTCTTGCCGGCGGGTGCGGGGTTTGCGACTCTTTCGGGTGGACTGGTGGGCACGGGGAGGTTCAGTGTGTTTTGGGCGCATGTCCTTCATATGTGCCAGGGATGGACGCTAGGTACGCCCGTTCGCTGGTGTTCGGGCCCGTGCACTTCGGGGTGGCGCGGGCGAATTGGTCAGCATGCACGGCCTTTTTGAACAAAACCTCATGATTTTCTCCGAAACCCCTGATATTCGGTCACATCAGCTGTGCCGTGTCATACTTTGCGACCTTGCGGGGCCTGCCAGACCGCATCTATAAGTATTTGCGCCGGTCATGGCGATATCGACGTCGCGTACTGACGCGGGACACGCCGTCCGACGGGTCAAAAAAATATTCACCGATCAATAGCCACCCAGCCACTGCCGTGCCGACGGTGCGATCAACAGGGGCCGGTCGACTCGATGCTCGATGCTCGAT
>Ga0307486_1003134_pt1 | contig 10968 bp, 6 predicted proteins | sample CBIW02metaG_FD_203663 | JGI IMG/M metagenome (GOLD analysis project Ga0307486, IMG submission 203663) | Sea-ice brine microbial communities from Beaufort Sea near Barrow, Alaska, United States - CBIW 0.2 | ecosystem: Environmental > Aquatic > Marine > Coastal | place: USA: Alaska | collected... | reverse complement strand
GCAACGGCGGAATCGTGATCGGCGTTACCGCCGCAGTCCTGTGCCTGGCGCTGTTCAGTCTCTACATGCCGGGCATGCCGGCGGCGCTGTCGTTCGAACCCTGGCTGTTGTTTGGCCTGTGGTGGGTTGGTGGCCTGTTCTTCTTCCTGCGCCTTCCCGCCGGAATTACGCCCGGTCACGACGCCGAGGAACGCCTGCTCGTAAAGCTCGGGGCGCGCCGCTCGTAACGGGCGTCGGTCTGACCGTCACGTTGCGAACCAGCCGTAACGGCCAAAGCACGGGCGACGCCCGGGCTTTGGCCGTCGTCGCGGGCCCGCTCGCACAGCATATTTTGTGATCAGAAAGGGAATCGACCTATCGAATAAAATTTCTTATCACAATCGTATTTAGTGTGAGATATGCTCGACTTTACTGCTGTTGTTTGGTAAAATAAGCTATAAGCCTAATCGGCAATACGACCCCGCAGGGCTTCGTCGATTGTTCGCCCGGTGTCGTCGCTGACAGTTTGTTCAGCCCCGCCGCTGACATCAATGGGGCTGGCGGTTGTGATCCGTTTCAGCGGGAGTTGGCGCTGCTGGTGGATCGGGCGCTGTACTTCGAGAAGATCATCGCGCGGGCGCAGGCGTGCAAGGCCGTAGTGCTGGCCGATGCGTGGAACTTGGTCTCCAGTATCGCCGAGACTGGCCGGCCCAACGCTGCGACCGATCGCGGCATCCTCACCGGTCATGAGCATGATTGGGATGCTACCTTCGCGGCCCAGCAAGGGCTGATCGCCGAGATGGCCTCTGCATTACGCATCCCGGCGGGAACCGTATCGGGCCTGCCGCACCAGAGCCACGAGCTCGTCGAGTCCCGCCCGCGCACCCTCAAGGCGCTGCGTTCCGGGCAAATCTCGCTGCGGCACGCGCGACGCCTGCTCGACCAGGTCGATTCCGTTCCGGCTCCCCTTCAGACCAACTTAGAAGAGGTCTTGCTGCCGCACGCTCGGCGGCTCACCACGGCGCAATTCGACGGCAAAGCCCGCAAGCTTCGCGAGCACATTCATCCCGAATCCAACGTCGTGCGCCGCACCCGCTGCTTGGCCGGCCGCAAATTCTTGTTCTTTCCCGATAAAGATGGCATGGCTACCCTGTGCATGCGTGCCGCCGGTGATGACCTCAGCGCTATCTACAATCGTGTCACCGACACCGACACCGACACCGACACCGACACCGACACCGACACCGCCCTAAGCCTGCAAGGCCTCAACGAGCCCCGCACGCTCAACCAGTTCCGCAACGATGTCGCCATGGACCTCCGTGCCAGCGGTGTCACCGAAACCGGACTCGGCGCTGGCATCAACGCCACCGTCAACATCACCGTTCTGGTGCTGACCCTGATGGGCATTAGCGACGAGCCCGGCGCATTAGAAGGCAACGGCCCCATCGGCCCCGAGACCGCCCGGAAACTCGCCGGCACCGCTAAGAGCTTTCTTCGTGTGCTCACCCATCCGCACACCGGTGTCGTGCTCGGCGTCAGCAACACAGCATTCCGGGTTCCAGCCGCACTCAAGAAATACCTGCAATTACGCGACGGCACCTGCCGCTTTCCCGATTGCAACCGGGCTGCCCGCCACAGCGACCTCGACCACACTCTCGACAAACAATTCGGCGGCCCCACCACCGCCAACAACCTCTATTTTCTCTGCCCCGCCCACCACGCAATGAAACACAACACGCGCTGGACCCCAACGAGTTTGCCCGACGGCGCCCTGCACTGGAGGAGCCCCGTCGGCAAACACTACGCCACAGATCTCGCCACCCGCATCACCATGCCACGCACCGCTTCAACGGCTAGAGCGCCGGTGGCTGTCTCCGAACCCGTCATCGGACCGGTTGATCCCCCATCGACTACTGGAATGACTACTGGAACGACAACTAGAAATTCAGTGCGATCCCGGCCGGGAACACGAAAGATCTAGACGCTGTTCCGTTCTAACGCTGTTCCGTTCTAACGCTGTGCCGAACCTGGCGCAGTGCACCCGTTAGCGAAGAGCCCTGATGCGCAGTGCCACCGATTTGAAGTTTGCGATCCGTCGTTCATACCGGGCAGCGAGCACGATAAGCACGATCCCACCAGCGCCGAGCCAAAGAAACCACGGAATCACGCTATAGGCGAGTGCGATCCATGGCCAGAGTTGCGCAACGCCGTGAACCATAAGCACCGAAGCGCCGATGACGAACGGGGCCTGCAGCCGACGCGTGCTGCCGATGATCACAACGATGAGCGCGACCACACCGAGTCCGACGATGCGCCAGATCTCGCTGTAGCTGAAATCTAGTACAAGCGATGGCACTAGCAGCAGCGCCAAGCCGGGACCACACCAGTGCCAGGTGCGGGCCCGCGGATCGTTCTGGAGGCGCAGCCATCCCGACCCGAGCAGCGCCAGGGCAACCGGAACGGTGACCAGCTCGAAGGGGTGGACCACGTCAAAGCCCAGAACTGTGAGCAAACCCAAGCCCGCCAGGGCGAACATACTCCAGCTCGTTAGAGTTCCAAGAGGCGCTTCGCGTCTCCAGAACGAAACCACGTGCAATACCGCAAGTGTCACGACGAGACCAATGGCGCGGGGTGTGGAGAGCCAAGTGTCCGCGGAAGAGGCAATAACGATGAGTTCAATGAAGGTTACGATCGTCGCCCAGGCAATCACGAGCGCAACGCTCGCGCTGCGGCGAAGGGGCGCGGAGGCGGCATCCGCTTGGCGAGCGAGCAGAAACGCCGTCGCGACAGCAACGGCTGCGGGCAGGAGCAACCAGAGTTCGAGTTGCCAATCGGGGGCACCCGGCCCACGCTGCAGGCGTTGGGCCTGCCCCACCGCCGTAATAACGAGGGCGAGCGCGCCGGCCAACGTGGTCGCTGCCAGAAAATGCGAGCGTAGCGGCGACCAGTGCATAGTTTGCGCACCGAGCATCAAGCCCGCAGCCACCAGGGCAACGACAATCGGCCGCACCAGCGACCCCGACTGCGACACGACGGCGAGCGGAATAAGAGCAACCAGTAAGCCGCACAGGGTGAGCGATGCGGCAACCACGCCGGGAGCTCCCGTGCTATCGCTGCGACCGTAGCGCGCAATGAGCACGGCGGTGATGAGAAGGACACCGGCTACGGGCAGAACGTAGGGCTCCAGTGCCACGGTGCCCGCTCGCGCGAGGCCGAGCCAGAGGCCGCTCGTGGCAAGCAACAGGGCGAGCCAGCCAAAGTGGCGGCGGTTGGAGCGGGAGCCAAAGAGCCCATCGGCCGAGATCGCCACGATGAGAGACGCAAGGCCGGCCAGCATCACGACGAGCCAGCCGAGCGCGCTTCCCTCGGCCCACGCGGTGAGCGCAACGGGAACGAGCACGACGGCGCTGCCGATTTCGAGGCCTGCTCGATCTCGCCGAGCACGAGAATCGCTGCGAGTGCCTCGAAACAAAGCGAGCGCAGCCACGAAAAGGGCCACAATCGGGGCGGCGAGGGTGAAAGCGGATACCGCGGCACCGGCTGCGAACAGCGTCTCATGCGCCAACAGAACCGTGATCGGGGCGACGCTGAGGGCAACAATGAAGCGCTCCCAGTGCAGGTTGCCGTGGTTGGCCCGGGTGAAGACCCACAGGATGCTGGCGGCGGCAAGCAGGCTCACCCGCACAATCGATCCGAGAGGCTCAGGCTGCACCAGCACGGCGTTGGCGGCGATGGATCGCAGAGGCACAGCGAAGACAATCACCGTGGGAATGAGGAGGGCGTAGAAGGCCCAGCGCCGTTCGATAACGGTCAATATTTTCGGGCGGAATGCGACGCCGGCGAGAAGAAGGTGCAGCACGGCCGTTGCGAGAGCGACGGCGGCGATGACGTTGGCCAGTGCGATCGCATCGGTCCAACGTTCGTCTGGCGCTAGCGCGCTCGGAATGCGGGTGACACCAATCAAAGCAACCGTGATCGCCGCCGCCAGCAGAACCCCGCGGGTCCCGTCGCGCCAATTCGTGGTGGGCGCACGAAGGGTGGGCACATGAAGGGTTGGCACATGAAGGGTTGGCACACGAAAGGTTGGTGCGGTGGGGGAAGCGAGGCGTGAAGCCACGGGGCGCGAAACTACGAGGCGCGAAAACCAGAGTGCGAGCACGAGTGATATCGTGCCGACCCACCATGTCGACGTGTGCGGCCAGCCAATGACATAACCAAGAGTTTCACCAGCGAGGAGAAGCGTAACGGCCGCCGGGGTCAAGAATCCGAGGGAGAACCGCCCGTGCGACCGAAGCAGAATGACCAAAGCGATGCCACCGAGTAACAGGTACAGCGCGACGATGAGCGGCGTGGATTGAACGAACGGAACCGCAAAAATGATGACGGCCAGGGTGAGGGCGACCAGGCTATGGCGTCTCCCGCGGAGCAAGCCCGCGCGGGTCCAAGCGGCCAACACCAGTGCACCAACTGCTATCAGGGCCAGTAACGCCCAACCATTGTCGGCGGCAGCGATGGTGGTGCCGGCAAGGTTGGCATCGTTGTGGCCAGCAAAATTTTCGACACTGCCCAGCGCCCGAACAAGGACTCTAATAAGAGGCCAAGCCGCATACCCGCCGGAGTAGAGGAGCGTGAGCGCCGCAATAATCGTTGCCGATCCCGCCGCCAATAGTGCGGCGGTGCGAGCCGGGCGGGGCTCTTCGAATTTACGACCGAACAACTCCAGGGCCACTCCCAGAGCCACTGCCACGAGCACGGGAACGGTGAGGGAGAAGGCCAGCGTGTCGTAACGAACCGCAACAGCGGGCGCGATACCAGCAGCGACGAACGCCGCCCAACACCCCGCAGCATAGGCAAAAATGCGGTAACTCGGCGTTGAACGAGTCCTGTGCACAGCGCTGAGCGCAACGACAGAATGCGTCGCGGCGACGACCGTGACTGCGCCGAGACACCAGATCGGAGTAACCGAAATGCCGGGATTTACGAAGATTGCCAGCAGGCCCGCTACAACGAGCGAGAGGAGGCCAACGCCCTGCAGCAGCATCCGCTCGACAGCGCGATCCATCGCTGGCCACCAGCGCGTAATGGCACCGTGGCGCAGAGGCGTTACGCGATGCAGCAGGGCGGCAATGGCGACGCCGAGAAAACCGACGAACAGGCGCGTCACCGCGCTTTGGCCCTCGGTAACGCCAGCCAGCAGCAACCCGAAACCGACAACGGCGACGGCAAAACCGGCAAGGCTGGCCACTCGGAGACGGGACAGGGCATGCCATGCGAAAAATAGCGCGGCAGAGGCCAGAAGGGCGATGCCCCAATAAGAAATGCCATCCACGAAAGCCAGTTCGAACAGGTTGTTCGCGCGCATGGCCCAGATGTCGAGCACTACCAACACCACAGCAAAGGCGCCAATGCCCTCAGCGGTGGAGGTGAGGCGAGAGCGACCAAGGAGCGCGGCCACGGTGAGGGTCGCTACCGTCAGTAGAGCAACAATGACGAAGCGAAACCCGAGTCCGGCAACGAACCACGCCACCGTGAGAAAGAAGATGGCGGCCACTGAGACCAGAAGAACGCCCACAGAGAGCAGCACGACCTGCACGCTGGAACGTTGAGTCTTGGCGGGGCGCTGCGGTTCAGAGTGTGAAGCCGCGCTCGCCGCCGTGCGTGCCGATGTATTTACTGATGCATCAACCGAAGTGTTTACCGATCTCGGTACTGATGTATCTACTGGTGTAGGGATCGATGCCGATGCTGATGCCGATTTGTCTGCCGAGGTGTGTATCGCGGTGACTGTGACCGCACTTGACTGGCGGCTTTGCGTTAGGGAAAGGGAAGGAGCGGCGACCTTCGTCATGGCCGTTTCGTAGCGTATGCGACCAATGAGCTCGGCGCGACGTTGGAGAGCTTCGGCGGCCTCCGACGACCTGGCCAGCAACTCGTTCGCCGCTTCATGCCCAAGGTTGAGCTGGCACTCGGAACACACCATGGAGGTGAGGTGAGTGTGACAAGCCGGGCAGAGCGCGGTGTCCGTGAGGTCACGCGAGCCACGAGGCCAGATCACCCGCCCGGCATGCCGAAGATAAAACTCGCCGGTTCGGCCTGGGTCGTTCTCTGACATCGTTCTCCCCCGGTCGGCCCCACTACAGACAGGCTACCGGGTGGCATAGGCGCAATCAGAGATCGTTCGTGGCGAGCCAACTCACGAGTACACGCTGAAATTCGAGCGGATGCTCCACACTCGGCAGGTGCGCCGCACCCCGAAACGTACATCCGCTGGCCTTGGGCAACATCTCCAACAGAAACTCGTAGTGCACCAGGGATGCCGAAACGTCCAGCTCTCCCACGGTAACGAGCACCGGTATATCGATATCACTGATGCGGTCAAGGGCGGGCGGTTCCAGCGGCAGCGAGATTGGTGCTTCTGTGGCGTGGATGACGTTGCGCAGATTCAGCTCCTGCGCGAGCGCTAGAAAATCTGGATCGACGTCGGCCGCCTTGCGGGTCGGCCCAACTGCCCAGAGAGCGACCTCGAGCCTGGCCAGTCGTGGCCATTGACGGGCGGCAAATGCCGCGTCCATCTTGTCGAACAGGGCATCTTCAGAGGCGGTGAGCTCGACATCGGCAAAGCCGCTGAGACCAGACCCGATCGTAACCAGACCCGCAACTCGCTCCGGGCTCTCCACGGCGAGATCAATAGCGATCGTGCCCCCACGAGAGCAGCCGATGAGGGTGGCCCGGGCCACCCCGAGATGATCGAGCAGTGCCCGCGCATCTGCTCGATTCGAGAATTCGACATTCTCCGTTGTGGTCTGGCCAAAACCACGAGTGTCAAAGCGAATAACGTAGTGGCGCAGCGCGAGAGCGGAGACCTGGGCGTCCCACATGCGCAGGGTCGCTATCCCCGCGTGAATGAGCAGCAGAGCGGGCGAGTGGGGGTCTCCCATGGTTTCGTAATAGAGCGAAGCGCCAGAAACGTCGAGTCGGGGCATGCTTGGAGCGTAGCCTGCTGGCACGAAACCGTAGTCTCAACGGATACACCTTCCCAGAATTGATATGTGCGGTGATCGTTTTTGCACTGATTTTTGTGGGGCGCTCAAGCTTTATCACCGAGAGGACCCAATGTCGCCATCCAGCCCCTTCTGCGCTCCACAACCCGCGAGTTTGCCCATTCAGGGATCCAGCGAGCGCTTCTACCTCCACCGGGTGTACTGCGTGGGGCGTAATTACACCGATCACGCCCGCGAAATGGGCAATGACCCCGACCGCGAACCGCCGTTCTTTTTCGCCAAGCCCGCCGATGCCGCCTTCGCGGTCACCGAGGGTGTTGCGGCGCAGGACGTTGCGGCCCACACGGTGCCCTACCCGCCAGCGACCGATAACCTGCACTTCGAAATGGAACTGGTGATCGCCATCGGCACGGGCGGTAGCGATATCGCGCCAGCGGATGCCCTAACCCACGTTTTTGGTTACAGCGCCGGCGTTGACCTCACCCGGCGCGACCTGCAGGACGCCGCCAAAGCACTCCGGCGCCCGTGGGATCTCTCGAAGGGATTTGATTTCTCGGCGCCCTGCGCGCCGATCTCACCTGCCGCAACGATCGGCCACCCCGCTGCGGGGCGAATCCGGCTCGACGTCGATGGCGCTACACGCCAGGACGGAGACCTGGCCAACCAGATCTGGCCGGTCGCCGACGTGATCGCAGCACTGTCCCGCTTTGTCGCCCTGCGGGCCGGCGATCTCATATTCACTGGAACTCCCGCCGGCGTTGGCCGAATCGAACGCGGAAGCGCCATCACCGCGGCCATCGACGGAATCGGCGAACTCGCTTTTCGCGTTGAGTAGGAGCATTCGCGTGAGCCGGGATATTAGTGCGCAAGCACCGTTCCAAGGGCCGTCGTGGCATGAGCCCGATGCTCATCGAGCAAACGGATAACCAGATCAGCGTTACCGGCGGCGAAAGCAGCAACAATGCCTGCGTGCTCGCGTTCAACCCGGTGCCGGTTGCCGGACTCTTCATAATACAAGCGGCGATACGCTTCGGTTGAGTCCCACAGGGCGCGCAGAATCCGCTCCAGTCGGGGAAGGGCGGCGCTGGTGACGAGCACGAAGTGAAACCGACGGTTGGCGTCGTTCATCAGGAGTAGATCGCCGGCAGCATTGGCCCGCTCCACCTCGGCCCCGGCGGTGCGTAGGTCATCGAGCACCCGGTCGCTTCCGAGGGCAATCGTGGCGCGCACCGCCTCAGCCTCGAGTAGCTGACGCAGCCGATAGACCTCCAACAGGTCAGCAAGCGACAGCTCAGTCACCCGATATCCGCGATGCGGCTCGTGAACGACATGCCCCTCTGACTCGAGGGTATTCAAGGCCTCCCGCACCGGCACCCGACTGACCCCGAGACGTTCCGCCAGGTCTTCCTGCCGCAGCGGTTGACCGGGAACCAGCTCGCCCACGGCGATCAGTCGTCGAAGTTCACCGAGAACGAACGCCGGAACGGTGGGCGGTCGCATCACTCGCTCGGTGGAAGGCACGTTGAAAACCCTAACCCAGCAGTAAGGAACTCCGAGAACATCGCCCGCTTAACGGAAGGCCGCGATGCCGGTGATGTGCTGGCCCAGAATGAGGGTATGCACCTCATCAGTGCCTTCGTAGGTGCGCACACTTTCCAGGTTGTTGGCGTGACGCATCGGGGAGTAGTCCAGCGTGATACCGTTGCCCCCGAGCATGGCGCGCGCCTCACGGCAGATCTCAATGGCTTCGCGGCAATTGTTGAGCTTGCCCACTGAAATCTGGTGGGGAGCTAGGGTGCCGGCATCTTTGAGGCGACCGAGCTGGAGCGCGAGAAGGGTTCCCTTGTTGATTTCTAGGGCCATGTTCACGAGCTTCTGCTGGGTGAGTTGGTAACCGGCCAGTGGCTTGCCGAACTGCATCCGATCCTTCGAGAAGGCCAGCGCGGTGAGGTAGCTGTCGCGGGCGGCGCCCATAGCCCCCCAGACGATGCCGTAGCGAGCCTCATTGAGACATTCGAACGGACCGCGCAGGCCGCGAGCCTTGGGCAGCATGGCCGATTCCGGCAGGCGCACGTCGGTCATCTCGATCTCGCACTGAATGGAGGCGCGCATCGACAGCTTCTGCACAATCGGGGTCGCGACAAAGCCGTCGGTGTCGGTGGGCACGACAAACCCACGAATGCCGTCGTCGGTCATGGCCCAGATGATCGCAACCTGAGCCACCGAAGCGAGTCCAATCCAGCGCTTGGTGCCGCTGAGTACCCAATCGGTGCCGTCACGGCGCGCAAAGGTGGTCATGCTGGCGGGATCTGAACCCGCGGTGGGTTCGGTCAGCCCGAAGCAGCCGATAACCTCGCCCTTGGCCATGCGCGGTAGCCACTCGTTCTTCTGCTCCTCGGAGCCGTGCTTGTGGATAGCACTCATGGCGAGGGAACCCTGCACGCTCACGAAGGTACGCAATCCCGAGTCGCCCGCTTCAAGTTCGAGGGCGGCCAATCCGTACTCCACGGAACTCCGTCCGGGGCAGCCATAGCCTTTTAGGTGCATGCCGAGCAGGCCCAGTTTGGCCATCTGCGGAACGATCTCGAGCGGAAAGACGGCGTCTTCGTACCACTTGGCAATATTGGGCTTAATGCTGGCGTTAACAAAAGCCCGCACGTCGTTGCGAAGCGCGATCTCGGTTTCGGTGAGCAGGGCGTCAATGCCCACGAGGTCAGCGGCATCAGTTCGGTCAATCTCGGTCTCGCTGAGGGTTGCAGTGGTCATGAGTCATCTTTCGTTCGTCAAGCGGATGATTGCGGTGTATTGTGCGCTCTCAGCCAGACAATGGCTGACTGCGAAGCGACTGGTTAGCGAAGGGAGGTGGTGTGCAGGTCATAGAACGTTGCGCCGCTGTGCTCGCCAAGCAGGGGAGGCGGGCGTAGATAGCGTGCGGGGGTGTTAGAAAGGCCGATCGGGTTGGCAATTTGGCGACTCACGCGCGAGCTCGCGGCATCCATTACGGGAACCACGGGAGCCAACCCCAGCTGGGCGGCGAGTTCCAGTGCCTCGGCGATTGAGTTCACTTTTCCGGCGGGAACGCGCGCGGCGGAGAGCCGGTCGGTCCATTCTGCGGCTGGCCGCGCTGAAAGCTGACCCTCCAGCAGGGTTTTCAGCTCGTTGCGGTGGGCCAGACGGTTGGCGTTGCTATCGAAACGTTCGTCATGGGCCAACTCGGGCAGGTCGAGCACCTCCACCAAAGCACTGAACTGCTTATCGGTTCCCACGGCAATGGCGATGGGATCGTCGAGGGTACCAAAAGTTTCGTAGGGCGCAATGCTCGGGTGGGCATTGCCGAGCCGTTTGGGCGCGACGCCGGTGGCGAGGGTGCTTGAGGCCTGATTGACGAGTCCGGAGAGCAGGGAAGAGAGCAGGTTTACGTCCACCCGCTGGCCCGCTCCGGTTTCATCGCGATAACGCAGTGCGGCCAGGATTCCGATAACGGCATTTTGGCCGGTGAGCACATCAACCAGGGCAACACCCACTTTGCTGGGTTCAGAATCGGGCGAACCGGTGACGCTCATGAGACCACCGACGGCCTGCACGAGCAGGTCGTAGCCGGGAAGTGCCGCACCGCCCGCACGGCCAAAGCCGGTGATAGAGCAGTACACCACCCCGGGGCGTTCCGTTTTCACAGAGTCGTAGTCGAGTCCGTACTGTTCCATGACCCCGGGACGAAAGTTCTCGATAATCACGTCGGCGTGAAGCGCCAGGTCGCGGGCCTCAGCCAGTCCGCTCTCGGTGCGCAGGTCGCACACGATCGACCGCTTATTGCGATTGACGCTGGCGAAGTAGCTGCCCATGCCGTTGTCATCCACTGGCGGAACCCAGGCGCGCGTGTCGTCTCCGCCTGGATGCTCAATCTTGATGACGTCGGCGCCGAAATCGGCGAGCATCATGGTGGCAAAGGGCCCGGCCAACACCCGGGAAAAATCGGCGACGCGAATGC
>Ga0307486_1003133_pt1 | contig 10970 bp, 9 predicted proteins | sample CBIW02metaG_FD_203663 | JGI IMG/M metagenome (GOLD analysis project Ga0307486, IMG submission 203663) | Sea-ice brine microbial communities from Beaufort Sea near Barrow, Alaska, United States - CBIW 0.2 | ecosystem: Environmental > Aquatic > Marine > Coastal | place: USA: Alaska | collected... | reverse complement strand
AAAGAGGATCATGATGAAAACGGTGTTGCGTTTGTTCTTCGCTATCGCGCTATACATAAAAGCGCTCCGTTAGAACTGAACGCGAGGCGGCTCCGCAATCGCTGCGGAATCGGCCACCTCGAAAAAATCGCGTTCGGTGAACCCGAGGTTTTTGGCGAACATGTGGTTGGGAAAGACCTTGATCTTGGTGTTCATTTCGCGCACTCCACCGTTGTAGAAGCGGCGCGCAGCCTGAATCTTGTCTTCGGTATCCACGAGCTCGGCCTGCAACTGCAGGTAGTTCTGGCTGGCTTGCAGCTGCGGGTACGCCTCAGCGACGGCAAAGATGCTCTTCAGCGCAGTCTGCATGTGGTTTTCAGCAGCGGATGCGTCGGCCGGACCCTGGGCAGAGAGCGTCTCGGCGCGGGCCCGAGTCACGTTCTCAAACACGCTCTTTTCATGTGCCGCGTAGCCCTTCACCGTTTCGATGAGGTTGGGCAACAGATCGGCACGACGCTTGAGCATCACCGTAATATCGCTCCACGCTTCGTCAACGCGCACATTGAGCGTGACGAGCGAGTTGTACGTCGACCACAGGTAAATACCCACGATAACGACGAGTGCAACAACGATTAGAACCGGGATAAGCCATTCCATGGCAGCGTCTCCTTGCAAGTTGGAACGATCTGTACGTTGGCACGGAGACATGAATTGGCCAAAACGACCCCCCGTGCGTACGAATTCATACTAACCAAATGCGAGGCTGCCCCTTTGCGCTTTTCATAACACTCCAAGCAAGCTCTCGGGGCATTCTTCACCAATGCTCGACTCCGCTTAAAGCATCCGAGTGGGTCTGTGACGGGCCTTACGGCTCTTCCGTAGCGGCTTCAACGTCGAGCAGCACCTCGTTGTGACGCAAAAACCACGGCTTGAAGGGTGGATCGAAGCGCGCGAATCTGGGTGAACCTACGGCGGTAAACCCGGCCCCGCCGAGTGCCTGCCGAAGCTTTTCAAGATGCTCGTCGTAGCGTCGTTGACTCCATAGACCGCTGAAGCGTATGACTGCGGTCAAACTTTCGGGCACCGTCTGCAGCTGCACATTAGGATCGGTGGGTTCTGGCACGGACTCTGCCGTGAACTCTTCCGGTAGCACGAACGCCACCCGAAACCTCTCCTGCGCCAAGGGGTCTTCGAGTCGTTGCTGCACCACCGGGGCGGTCATGGCGATCTTCTCGCCGGCATCCGATTGAACGACCGGAGCGGTCATGGCGACTTTTTGTTTCGCTTGGTTGGCCCCACTGATATATGCGAAAAGATATCGAAAGGCGCGGTTCCCAGCGTCTTCGAAGGGACCGTCGGTGGTGACCTGAGCGAGAATATGCTCGGGATACCGGCGCAGCTCAAAGTCGTCATAACCGTGCACAAGTTGATAGGGCTGCTGCTTCGTCACCGGTGAAAAGTACTTCAGTTAGCTGTGCACGCGCTTCGCATTGCCTGTGCGCGAAGTCGTGACAGAGTTGAGAGCCGCCGGTTTGGGGGCGTTCTCTGCTTGCGCCAGAACATACGGCGCATGTAAAACCGGAAGTTTTCGGGACACGCCGCCGTTTTCGCGCTCAGGGCCAGCGTGTCGCAAAATCTTCCGATTTTACCTACCAGGGCGGGCGGCAGGCCGGGCGACCAGGCCGGGACGCTAGCGGTTTGCCAGGGCGTGCTGTAGCCAGCGGAAGCTTTGCTTGGGCGTGCGGGTGCGACGGACATTAACAAAATCCACGTGCACGAGTCCCGTGGGGTGGGTATAGCCGGCATTCCACTCGAAGCCATCGAGCAGCGACCAGAAGGCAACTCCCCGCAGGTCGAGTGCGGCGGCCGAACCGCCGGGCGCCGTGGCCTCCAACGCTGCAGCTACGTGCTCGGCGAGGTAGTCGATGCGGGCGGGATCCTGCACGTTGTGGCGGGCATCCGGTTTGTCAGAGAACGCGGCGCCGGCGACCGAGAGGTAGACCGGCGGCAGAACCGGATAACGCTCGGCCACTTCGGCGAGCGCCACGGCAACGTACTCGGGGGCGTTCACGACGCCCGCAGACGTGGTGGGGTGTTCCCGAAACGGCTCGAAATGAAACGGCCAGGAGATGACGGGGAGGGGCTGCCCATCCGGGCCGGTGAGCGTAGTTGGACCGGAAGCCACCCGGGCGGGCTCGGTGTAGCTCACACCGTAGAAGTCGAGCGGCTGGTGAATAGTGCGAAGGTCGGCCGGATCGGCTTCGAGCAGGCCACGCAGTTCGACGGCAAACGGTTCGAGCGGGCCGGGATAGTGGCCAAGAAGCACGGGGTCGGCGAAGACTCGGTTCTGCAGAAGATCGTAGAGATCTGCGTAGGAACGGTCCTGGTCTCGGTCGGTGGCCGAGAGCACCGGTGTATGGGAATTGACCATGCCGATATCGCCGCGCACATCGCCCGCGCGCAGCGCCTGCACGGCCAGGCCGTGTGCCAGAAGCTGATGGTGCACTGTGGGAAGAGCGTCGAACAGCAGTGCGCGGCCGGGCGCGTGGGTGCCAAGGGCGTACCCCTGAGTGGTGACCGTGGCGGGCTCCGTAAGGGTGACCCAGGCGTCAATTCGGTCGCCGAAGGCCTCCCCCAGCGCGTGGGCGTAATCGGCGAAACGCCCGGCGGTGTCGCGGTTCAGCCAGCTGCCGCGTAGCGCAGCCGGCGTATCCCAGTGCGACAGGGTCGCCGTAGAACGTATGCCGCCCGCCATCAGGGCGTCGAGCAACCGATCGTAGAAGGCCAGTCCATGGCGATTGAGGGCCCCGCGACCGTCCGGCTGCAGGCGGCTCCAGCCCAAAGAGAACCGGTAGGAGTCGACACCGAGGTCACGCAGCAGGGCCACATCGGCGACATAATTTTTCATATGATCGGCCGAGACCGAAGCATTAGAACCGTCGCGGATAGTGCCAGCGTTCTGGCTAAAGATATCCCAGACGCTATCCCCACGCCCACCGTCGCGGGCCGCTCCCTCGATCTGAAAGGCGGACGTGGCCACGGCCACCTCGAAACCAGTGGGGAGGTGATCGCCAAACTCGGTGGCGCGATGTTCCCAGTCGCGCGCTGCCAGGGCTCGAGCCGATACTGTCGTAGCGGTACGTGGAATGGGATTCATAGGGTGAGGCTCTTTTCGGCCGATCATGCGGGGTGTCTGGTTCGTCTTTAGGGTGTCACGATTACAGTGTCATTCAGGGCTGCGATGGGGCCGTAAAGAGTACCTCTGGTTTGTTACATTCTTCGGGGCGTGGGAGGTTGACTTTTACTCTCCTAGCCCCTCTTATTGGGGTAGGGGGTGAGTCGTGGCCGGTTCAACTCGAAGCGCAGGTGTACGCACTTTGACGCGCCTGCGCGGCCGTCGGTGTCGTGCCCTAGCGCTCGTGCTGTTACTCGGCGTCGCCTTGACTCTCGGCACGTCACCGTATTCGTCGGCTTATGCCGACGAGACTCCGTCCAGTAACACCCAGCAGGCAGCGCCAGAAGCACCTGCCCAGTCCACACCAGGAGCGCCCCCTACTCCGACGTCAAGCACGGCACCGAATTCCGTGACGGAATCAACCGAGAAGCCCAGTAGCACTTCTTCCCCAAAGCCTGCGGTGAGTCCCGAGATTTTGAAGCCAAGCAACGGCCAGTTCATTGGCAGCAATCGCACCACGGTGTCGGGGTCGAAAGCTGCCGACCAAAAAATTCATCTGTTGTCGCCGCTTGGCGACGATCCGCTGTGCATTATCGAAGATATGTCCACGGCGTGGACCTGCACGAATATCACTTTACCCAACGGCCCGAGGGTTCTCTTGCGCGTCGTCGTGATCGATGATTCGAGCCTGACCGGTGACATCACTGTGGCCGTACTGGGTGCCCCGACGGTGCTTGGCGGCCTCACCGGCTCAGAATCCAACGGTTGGGTACGCGGAACCGGTCATCCGCAAGCCGCGGTAACGGCGGCGCTTCCAAGCGGTGAGACCTGCTCGGGAACTGCCGACAATTCGGGGGCGTGGGCGTGCCTGTTCGAGGGCAGCCAAACGAATGGAAGTCATCTGGTGACGGCGAGCCAGCGCTCGGCGTTCAGTGAGCCGTCATCGTCAAACCTGAGCGCCTCGGTCTCTATCGTTTTCGACCGGGTGGCTCCGAAGGCCCCCGTCGTCACGACTCCGCGGAATGCCGCCCAGGTGCCACTTGCGGGCACCTCCTACGCCGGTACCGGCGAACCCGGTGCCACCGTTACCGTCTTTGCGGGACCCTACTCGGTGTGCTCAGCACCCGTCAGCGATAAAACGTGGAACTGTACGGCAGGAGGGGTGGCGGCCGGCTCTTACCCGGTCATTGCGGTTCAGAAAGACTCTGCAGGAAATGTCAGCGCAGGCAGCGCTCCGATCACGGTCAATTACGTCTCCAAAGAAGCTTCGAACACCCCATCCCCAACCGAGTCCGCGCCAGCAGCACCCCCGGTTACTCAGAGCCCGAGCCAAGCGCCCTCGTCTACTCCGAACGAATGGGCCTCGTCGACGCCCGACGCAGCAATAGTTCCCCCCATGAAACCAAGCCAAACGGTGGTTCCGTCGCGAACCTCGGGCCCTGCGACGAGCACTCCGAAGCCGAGCGCGACCAAGCCGGACAAATCGGAAACTGAAACACCGGCGGTATCCGCTCTGCCCGGCGAATGGAACGACCCAACCGCGTTTGCCCTGGCACTGACCAAGAGCGAGACGTCGACGCCGTTTCCGTGGCTTCAGGCTGTCAGCCTGGCGCTGGGCGCGTTGCTGCTGGTAATGATTCCGCTGCGCATGCTGGCGGGCGCGATTTCACGCCGGCGAGGCAGTCGGCCACCCTGGTATTTTCCATCGTTGGTCGGCCGTAACCGTGCCCGCGAAGAATTTGACGTGGCACCCACCCTGCCCTTGAATCGGTGGTTGCGCAGTGGCGCTGGCCTGGTCGCGGCCGCGACGTTTATCATGCTCTCCGGCCCGGTCGTCGATCAGCCGGCCTATGTGCGGTTACTCATTGCCGTCGTTCTCGGGCTGGTGCTCATCAACGCGGTAGGCCTGCTCGTTCCCCTGTGGTGGAGTTCACGAATTTTACGCCTTCAGGGTTCGGTGCGTTTCCTTCCGCGCTACCTACTGATTGTGGCCGCTGCCGCAATTGCCTCCCGCATCTTTGATGTGCACCCCGCGGTGTTGTTCGGCGTCCTCGGCACCGTAACGTTGTCGGCCAAGGCGGGTGCTCCCGACCAGGTCGCCGCGCATCCCACCATCGCGCAACACGGCCAGCTCGCTGCCGTGCGCGTGGGCAGCCTGATGACCTTGGCCGTCGTGGCGTGGTCGTTTCGTTCTTTTCTGCCGCTCGCGACCGACTTCACAACGTCTCTTGTGGCAGAAACGGGCAATACGGTCGTTCTCGCGTCGATCGGATCTGCGGTGCTGATTCTTCTGCCCATCGGCCACACGAGTGGCCAAAGCGTGCTGGCGTGGTCGCCAGTGGTCTGGATCGGTCTCACGCTTTCGGCCTACGGAATTTTGTTTGGCGCCCTCGCCCCCGTTATTGAACAACTGCACACCAGCGGCATGGGCCTGACCCTGTGGATCGCTGCCGGTTGTTTCGCGGCACTGTGCGCGAGCCTGTGGGCCTGGCAGCGGTATATCGCGCCCATGCAGCGTGAGCACCGACAATGACACGTCAAGATTCGGTCAAGATGTGGGCAGCCGTTCATAAGGAACGTCACGCTCTGATTGCCGATCTCGCGCCGACAGCAGCAGAGCAGTGGATGCTGCCATCGCTCTGCCCGGGTTGGACTGTGCATGACGTTCTGGCTCACCTCGTCGATTCAGCAAAAACCACCCGGCTCAGCTTCGCACTGCGCTTAATATTGGCCAGGTTCGACTTCGACCGAGACAATGCCGCCGGGGTCATCCGTGAGCGCGCGGCTACACCAGCAGACACCCTCAACGCGTTTCGTCGGGTCGCCAACCTGACCAAGACGCCACCGGCCCCATTCGCGACCCGGCTGGTGGAAGCGATTGTTCATGGCGAAGACCTCCGACGTCCACTCGGTATCGCCCATCACTACGCGCCTGAAGCGGTAGCGACGGCACTGCAGCATCAGCTTGTGACGGACGTCCACCTCGGCGGAGGCAGGGAGCGAGCGAGCGCATTTCGGATCGTGTGCAACGACTCCGATCGCTGGCGGGGCGACGGACCGGAAGTGAAGGGTTCAACGCTGTCGCTGTTGCTCGCTGTGTGCGGTCGGCCCGTCGATTTGTCTGAACTCACCGGCGAGGGCGCCGCGGCGTTCGCCGCCCAGTTTAACCGTAACGACTAGGTGCACGTCACCACGTTGTGCGGTGGCGTTCCTGCTCCACTACGGCGTCGCGATCGCTGAGTCGGCGCAGCCCCGCCAACGGCTGCGCCATACGGTGGTTACCGCGAAGCTGCGGCTCCACCCGGTCCAGAAACGCCCAGTAGCCGGCAGTGAAGGGGCAGGCATCCTCGCCGAGCCGTTTCTTGGGGTTGAACGTGCAGGAGCCGCAGAAGTCACTCATCTTTGAGATGTAGGCGCCGCCGGCCGCATACGGCTTGGTCGCTACCAGTCCCCCATCGGCATGCTGGGACATGCCGATAACGTTGGCGGGCATCACCCACGGTGTGCCATCGACGAAAGCATTCGTGAACCAGTCGGTGAGCTCGTCAGGCCGGTATCCGCGCAAAAGTGCCCAGTTACCTAAAATCATGAGTCGCTGAATGTGGTGCGCCCAGCCGGTGCGCCCCACCTCGGTGAGCACATGGCTAAGACACTTCGCTTGCACTGCGCTGCCGTCGAGCTCCCAAAACTCGCGGGGCAGCGGCTCTCGGGCGTCGAAGTAATTGTTACTGCGTGCGTAGTCCTCCCCCAGATGCCAATACAAATGCCACACCCAGTCGCGCCAACCCATGATCTGCCGTACGACCGCCTCGACGCTCGGTAGCGGGGCATCACCGCGTTCGTAGGCCGCCACGACGGCGTCGATTACCTCCTGCGGATGCAGCAGTCCCAGGTTCATCGGCACACTCAAGCGTGAGTGGCTCATCTCGCTATCGCCTTGCAGCGAAGCGTCTTCGAACGGACCGAAGTCACCCAGGCGCGTCTGAACGAAGTCATCGAGGGCGCTGAGTGCTTCGGCACGGGTGGCCGCGAACCGACGCGGACCGTCGTGGCCGAGGAAGTGCGCCCGACCGTCGGCGTGCATGGCGTCAAGATCCCGGCGCACCTGGGCATCGATCTCATCTTCGACCGGGCAATAGGGGTCGGGCAAGCCGAGGCTCGCCGCATTCTTTGGCGGAGGCTGACGGTTGTCGTGGTCAAAGTTAAAACGACCGCCCTCAGGCTCGGGCCCGCGCATCAAGATGCCGGTCTCGGTTCGGCGCGCGCGGTAATATTGGTCCAGCAGCATCCGTTTGGAGCCGTGTTCCTTCGCCCAGGTTTTAAAATCGGCCTCGCTGGTCACAAAGCCGCGGCTCGGCAAAACGCTGGCTCCGAGCTCTTCGACCAGCCAGCGAGACCCCCAGGATGTGGGATTGATGACCTCAAGGTCGCGTCCCGTCAGGACGTCTCGATAGTGCTGCGCCGACAGAAACTCGACCCGATCGCCAAGTTCGGCCGCGCGGTGCCGCAGGGCACTCAGGATGAGGTGCGCCTTGGCCCGGTGATAGGGGCGACGCGTGAGGGCGGCCTCCGCCTCGACCAGGATGATCGGTCCGCCATCATCAAAGTGCGGCCCGAGCTGATCGGCAAAGAGAAAGCGCGGCGGCGTCATGAACGATATTCTAGTCAGCCGCGCAGCGGATGGGGCTGGCTCCGGCCACCTGCGTTGCACCCGGCCTACGAAAGCGGCGCCACCACCAAGACGTCGCTTCGCGCTCGCGAAACACACGGCATCACATAGTGGGCTCGCTCTTGCTCGGTGAGTACGACGTCACGATGGTCTGCCTCCCCCGCGATGAGGCGCAGGCGACACGTACCGCAGGTGCCACTCTCACACGAGCTCGCCACGTCAATGTCTTCGGCACGCAACGCAGACAGAAACGTCTGCCCGGCGGGCACCGTCACGTCGACGCTGCCCGAAAACTCGGCACCCTTCGGCTGCCACACGGCCCGAAACGGCAAGCTGATCTCGCCGAAGGCGGAGACACCGGAAAAATTCTCCATGTGCACTCGGCTGGGTCGCCAGTGCATCGTCAACGCTCGCAATTCGCTTTGCAACGCCAGAGGTCCGCAGACATAGAGTCGACGCTGTGCCGGGTGCTCCAACAAGGGCCACCAGTCGAAAGCACCATGCTCTCGGCGATGATGCACAATGATCGCTCCCGGCTCGTCGGTGGCCAGAAAAGTCTGGAGTTCATCGAGGTAGGGCGTTTCTTCGGGAGACCGACTCAGATAGACGAGGTGCACGTCGCGTATGCCGCGCCGACGGAGCTCAAGAGCCATCGCCCGGATCGGCGTGATGCCAATCCCCGCCGCAACAAGAAGAAAGCCCGGGGCGTCTTCGAGGGCAAAATCGTTGTGCGGCAACGAGACCCGCAGTTCATCGCCCTCCGCGACCTCGTCGACCATGCTGCGTGATCCGCCGCGCCCGTCCTCATCCCGCCGCACAGCGATGATATGACGTGACCGGTCGTGCACGGCTCCGGTCAGCGAGTAGCTACGTGTCTCCCCCGACGGCGTATCTACATTGATGTGCGCTCCGGGCTCTTTTGGCGGCAGTGCCGAGTTGTCGGCGCGCCGCAGCACAAACTCGCAGACGTCACGAGTGAGCAGTCGACGCCGGGCCACGACGAGGAACGAGCTCATATCGGCGGTCACGCGCTCATCTCACGATCAGCGTCGACCGCATCGATGCGCTTCCGGTCGCACGGCGACACCGGGTCGCCCACGGCGATAGGGCCGCCCTCCAACACTTCGGCGAACACCCCCATCATTTCGTGGCCGTAGTGCTCATTCAACAAACGCGGCACCGGAATGTCACGCTTGGCGGTCGAAGGGTCTACCTCGGTCGCGGCGCACCGCTCGGTCTCTTCAAGGACGCGAACGGTAACATCGCCGAGGCGCAGTACTTGGCCGATCCATTCCCGTTCAACCCAGGCCTCCAACCCGTCGAGGTAAACATTGCTGCGAAAACGCAAAGGATCAAGCTTACGGTCGCTCCGGTGTTCCAAATCTCGAATGGATGCACGATTCACGAGCGAGATCGTGTTCATCATGCGGGGGCCGTCAATAGCGTTGTCCGTGAAGTTGAACCCCTTCTGCTGAGCGAGCACCGTGCGCACGCCTTCCGGCAGGTCTGCGACACGGGAATACAGCTCGACGAACTCGTCTCGCCCGGCCGGAGTAGATAAATCGACCTCCAGAACAGAGTGCTCCTGCACGGTGACTTGCAACTGCCACGTTTCTGGATTGAAGCGGGCGGCGAGGCCGGCGAGCCTGTCGGTGTCTAACAACACAAAATATTCGCGCTTGGACAGCGGCACGAAATTGTCGGCGTCATAGAGCCCCGAGGGCTTGGCGAGCGCGAAGAGGCGGTCTGCGGGAAACGCCTGGCCGGAGCCAAGCACCACGTGGTCGAGCGATTCCGGCGTCAGTCCTTTGATCGGGTACCGGTAGAGCGAATCAACGAAGGCATACACGCTGTTCAGACTACTCGTGGCCCTGTGGGCGTCGAAGAAACCTGGTGCCGCTGTTTTCGTAGGGCACCGCGGTCTGACGGATCTGGTGATCCCCATCAGTGCTAATAAGCCCCCCAGAGTCGATAATAAAACGCTCGGCATCCTTTTACGTATGAAGCATTCTGAACGTTTCGTGAGTTTTCGGGTTACAGCAGCCCTCTACGCGGGCGACGCGGTGCGCCACGAAACGCTAGCGGAAGCGTAGCGAGGCAGATGCCGGCAGCGACGAGCAGTGCACTGCTAAATGACAGCCCGGCAGCGAGTGTACCGATCAGCACGGAGCCCACCGCTGTGCCCAAATCGAAGCCTATGTTCCACACAGCGCTGGCGGTGCCATATTGCTCCCGTCTCACCGCCGCGAGAGACAAGAGCAGGGTCAGATTTTGGAGCCCTCCAAACGCTATGCCGACCAGGGTCAGTCCTCCGAGGAACAGAAGGATGCTCGTGGCGTCAGGTTGCGCGACCGCAGCGGCGGTGAGGATGAGACCGATGACTGATACCAGCACCAGCGGCCACAAAAAGAGGGTGGCCCCATACCGGTCAGCCAGCCCGCCGACACCCCACCGAGTCACTGCCGCGCTGAACGTGAGCAGGGCCAGTCCGCCGGCCGTCGCTGCAGGCGCTGAACTCATCTGCGGCGCGAAGGTGATGAGCGCGCCGCCGGCCAGCGTAACGCCGCTCAGGAGGAGCATGGGGGCAAGGAGACTGCCCACTAGAAGTCGCCGCCCCGACCCCGGAGTGATCACCGTTGGAGTGACGTCGGAAGGTAGCTGCAGAGCGCGCGCGGCGGTCTGTTCGCGCAGAACACGGGCCAGTCGTGGCGCAGAACTAATACCCAGAATTGGAAGGGTACCGATTGCGAAGATTGCCCAGAACCCTATCGATTCAGACATCCATGGTCCAACGGGAATAAGAATTATTTGAGGCACCGCGATTGCCGCGCCGTAGGCCCCGATGGCTGCACCGTGCTGGGCACGCGGTACGAGATTGGCCACAACGGTCGATCCGGCGACGGTGAGCACGCCAAAACCTATGCCGCGCACTATTGAGAGGAGCAAAATCCAACTCAGGTCGTCAGAAAAGAGAAAGAGCAGTGGCGGAACCCCCATGAGCGCCAGACCAGCGGCCAACACCCGACCGGTTCCTAATCGATGGAGAAGCCGAGGAACAAACGGCTGCGTTATCACTGTTGCCAGCAGAAGCACTCCATTGACGAGACCGGCACCCGCCGTATTCGCACCGCCGTTTACCGCCCATAA
>Ga0307486_1003131_pt1 | contig 10974 bp, 11 predicted proteins | sample CBIW02metaG_FD_203663 | JGI IMG/M metagenome (GOLD analysis project Ga0307486, IMG submission 203663) | Sea-ice brine microbial communities from Beaufort Sea near Barrow, Alaska, United States - CBIW 0.2 | ecosystem: Environmental > Aquatic > Marine > Coastal | place: USA: Alaska | collected... | reverse complement strand
CATTGAAATTATAGCTTATAAAGAGTTTAAAGAATATTGCCGTTTTCATCGGTTTTTATCCTCATGCGCCGACTATCTTTTTCTAAAAGGATTTTATATTCTTTCTTTGTCACACCTTTTCTATCGTGATAATTGACCAAATAAGCATTTTCAGCAATGTTCCATCCTGAATAATTTTTTAAGACAGATTCTGCAACCACAGGTGGAAGAGCTATATTTTTATATTTTTCCACAGTGCGAATTACCTTTCCATCTTTATCATAAGCCGCCAGGATTTTTCCTTGTGGTATATAAAAGGATATAAAGTAATCCTCATACTGGTCTTCATAATATTCTGAATTTTTCAGGTCAAATACCGATACTTCTCGTTGGAGAAGTTTAACCGGTTGGGCAGCGTCGGGCTCTCTTACGTCATTTAGATATTTGTAATTTACAGCCACTATTTCAACCTCGGGTAAATCTATTACCTGAGCAAAAGTTTGGATGGTTAATCCAAAAACAAATAAACCAAGAATGATCTTTTTCATGTCTTAAGGGATTTTAATTATTAATTTTTTAATGAAAAACTATTTACCAGTTTTATATCTCGATTTTTTTCCAATATTCAAATTTTTAAAATTTTCTAGTCAGACGTCACTTTTTTAGACTTTTAGAGATTAGGTTTTATGTTGTAAAATGTATTGAATTCACTCACATTAAACTTAATTTTACTAAACTTATATAAAAAAGCCTAAAATATATGTCTTTTACTAAATCTAAAATAATTATGTGGTCAGTTTTAACATTACTAAATTAATAAAAAGAGAATAAAAAAAAATGATAAATATCAAGAAAAAAAATTCCGCATTTTAACCAAAAAGACATATCCTTTTCCAGTTTTCCTGATAAATAAAATAACCTATCGGATTTGATATAATTCCTGAAGGTTTAAAATTTTAATATTTCTACCTTCAATATCTATCAATTTTTCCTTTTTCAGAAGAGAGAGGCTTCGAATTAAACTTTCGGTTGAAATCCCGGCGATACTCGCAAGGTCGCTCCTTGAGATTTTGATGGACTCCAGGAGATTATCCGTTGTTCCATCTACAAATTTTAAAATGGTATTGGTAGTTTTTTTAAGCACTGAACCATATGCCATTTCCAGTAATTGAGATCTTAAAAAAGAAAGGTTTTCAGATTGTAACTGTGCCAGTTCCAGAGTTAACTGATGGCTTTTGAATAATATTTCCTGAAAGTGTTTGGTGGATAGCCTGTACAGTGACCCACCTTCCAAAGTGGTGGCTGTCTCAGGATAGGAGGATAATTTTTTAAACGAATAAAACCCTAAAAATTCCCCTTTTTTATAGATTCCGGTAATAAGTTCCTTTCCAAATTCATCCATTCGGTGAGTTTTAATAAGGCCTCTTTCAACAAAATAAATGGAATCAGCATTTTTTCTTTCCTTAAAAATTGACTCGTGTTTTTCTGCTTCTATGAATTCCCCGGTTTTTTTAAAATAGTCCCGTAACTGATCTAGCGAACTGATTTTTACCGGTTCAGGAATAGGGTAAGCTTTCTTTTTAGTAGTATGGTTCAAAACGGCATGTTTAGCAAGTTTGCTTTCAATTTTATTAATAAGATCCTGTATAATAAAAGGCTTGGGGACATAATTCTCGGCGCCAAGGGACATTTTGTTTCTAAGGTCATTGATCTCGGTTTTTTCAGATAAAAAAATAAAAGGGATGCCCTGGGTATCCTTGTTTTTACTCAATAATTCAAAAACACCGGTTCCATCCAGGCCAGGCATCATAATATCACAAACAATAATGTCCGGATTGGTTTGTAATGCAAGGTTTACCCCAATTTTTCCGTTTTCGGCATACCAAACCTTGTAATTGTATAATTCCAAAAGTTCTTTAGTATTAGCCAATAATGTTAAATCATCTTCAATAAGCAGTACAGTTTTCATAATTCTCCAATTTAAAGATTTGTCACAATATCATATTCTGAATGAATATGTATTAAAATTTTTCTTATAGGTTGGGGAAAGGTTTACCTATAAAGAACGAAATCCTTTGGGGAGGTCAAACTTAGCAATAGAATTTATTATTGCAGAAAACAAAATTTTGTGGGGGTGAGGGGGAAATAAGTTTAGAAATCCAAACTTATTGATAGGCTAAATATACAAATTACAAAATTTAAAATACAAATAATTTGAAAAAAAAATATTGAAGTATTAATTTATGGAATAGCCTGTAAAATATGGTGTTGCCCTCTGTTAATGAAGTTTTTTGAATTGATATTTTAAAAATATCAATCAATTTTTGATCGGATAATTGCCGCAAAAAGTGATAAATGTCATATTTTTTCATGTACTATCCAGCTACCTTTATTCAACCGATATTTAATTTGTATTAAAATGGAAAATTCATCGAACCCTGGGTTTGCCCAAAAATTTTATCAGAATCGTGGAAAATTATTCTATTCCATCGCAGCATCTGATAAGGTGGTAGAGAAGGTAGAATTCAATACTTTGAAAAGAATTGTAGAACAGGAACGGGTGAATATTGATTCCTATCAGGACGAATTTGGCACCGACACCGCGAATCAAATCATAATTATTTTTGATTGGCTGGAGGAAAATCAACCGGATGCATTCCTCTCGTTTGAGGAATTCTGTAATTTTAAGAAAGAAAATGAAAAACTCTTTGACCAAAAAATCAATAAATTGATATGGAAAACAGCCGATGCATTAGCTGACTCCTTTGCAGGTAAAAACAAATCGGAACTTATAATGCTCACAAAATTAAAATCCATCCTCTAAGATCAAGCTTTATGAAACCATCTTTATGCCAAAGTTGTGGCTTTCCACTTTTTGAAGAAAACAAAGGGACCAATCGGGATAAAACTAAAAGTGATGATTATTGTATTAATTGTTATGAAAATGATAAGTTTTTAGAACCTTCTTTAAGCTTGCACGAGCTGGAAATTAAACTCCTGGGAATGGCTGAAATTCAAAATGAAATTACCCTGGAGGAAGCTCAACAAATAATTATCAATCTACCCAATTTAAAAAGATGGCAAATGAGTAATATTTAAGGTATTTTTTTTTCAATTTATTAGGTAAAAACTTTAAATAGTTTGGATCCCCGATAAAACTATGAACGATAACCCATTTAATTTTAAGGGGCTCACAGAGGCCGAAGTTGAGTTTTCCCGACAGGAGCACGGGCGCAATTCCATAGAGGACCAAAATTCCAGCTATTTCTGGGTAACCTTTAAAGAGATCGTTCTGGAGCCGATGTTCCTGTTATTGCTGGCTACTTCAACTATTTATTTTCTGCTTGGGGAATTTAGTGAAGGTTTTTTTTTATTGGGAGCCATTATAATTATATCGGCAATTTCATTTTTTCAGAACGCACGAAGCAGGAAAGCGTTAAATGCCTTAAAGGAATATACGCAAAGCCTTTCTACTGTTATCCGTAATAATAAAGCCATTGATATTCGTTCAGAAGAAATTGTGGTTGGGGATATTGTAGTGGCCCGGGAAGGGGAGTTGATAACTGCAGATGGGATCGTTCTTCAGCTCAACGATTTTTCGGTAAACGAATCAATATTGACCGGAGAGGCCTTCAATGTCACCAAAAGCATTGAGGAAACCGGAGAAAATATTGTTTTTCAGGGTACTGCCGTGGTTTCGGGGCAATGCGTTTTTCAAGTGACACAGGTTGGCAGGGATACAAAATTGGGTAAAATAGACACTTCATTAAGTGAAATTCAAAAATTAAAATCCCCCCTGCAGGATCAAATTAGCCGGTTTGTAAAACAAATGGCATTATGGGGTTTTGTGATCTTTCTTATTATTTGGGGTATCAGTTTTTACAATTCAAATAATTTGTTGGAAAGTTTGTTGAAGGGTTTAACCATTGCCATGTCTGTGCTTCCGGAAGAAATTCCGGTGGCCTTTGCCACTTTTATGGCTTTGGGCGCATACCGGCTTATGAAATTGGGAATCATTGTCAAACATACTCAAACCATTGAAACATTGGGTGCGGTTAGCGTTTTATGCACAGATAAAACCGGGACTATCACACAAAATAGAATGGAGCTTTTTAAGATTTATAATTTTATGACAGGCTCTATAGCAGGGAAAAAAAACTGGAATTCATCTGAATTTATACCCATTATTTCCACCGCTATGTGGGCCAGCGAGAGTGTGCCATTTAATCCGATGGAAAAATCCTTGCACAAAATCTATGAAAAAGTTGCAGAAAATGATGAACGGCCAGATTATAAAATGATCCATGAATATCCGCTGGGTGGAAAACCTCCAATGATGACCCACATTTTCGAAAATGAAGCAGGCAACCGGATCATAGCAGTTAAGGGTGCTCCTGAAGCAATTATTGCGCACTCGAATTTAACTTCTGAAGAAATATTCAAAATTCAGAAAATTATGAGTCAACTTGCATCAGAAGGTTTGCGCGTGTTGGGAGTTGGCCTGGCCGAATATGGGAAAGAAAAATTTCCGGAAAATCAGGAAGAATTCAACTTCAAATTTCTGGGATTACTCGGTTTTTATGATCCGCCAAAGGAGAATATCAGAACAACTTTCAAACAATTATATGAGGCCGGGATAAAGATAAAAATTATAACCGGGGATAATGCCTTAACAACTGCTACTATTGCGGCGCAAATAGATTTTAAAAATGATGAAAATCCCATTACCGGGGAGGAATTAATGCAGCTTTCCGATCGCGAATTTGACCAAAAAGTTATACATACCAACATCTTTACACGGGTTTTTCCGGAAGTAAAACTTAAGATTGTCAACAGTTTAAAAAGTCAGGGAGAAATAGTTGGGATGACAGGAGATGGAGTGAATGATGCCCCTGCACTTAAATCTTCCCATATTGGTATTGCAATGGGAAAACGAGGGTCGGATATGGCAAAGGAAGCTTCCTCTTTAATATTATCTGATGACGATTTTGCCAAAATGGTTGATGGCGTCGCTATGGGCAGAAAAATTTATTTCAACTTAAAAAAGGCAATTCAATATATCATTTCAATTCATATTCCCATTATTTTAACGGTAGCGCTGCCTGTAGTTTTAGGTTGGGTGTATCCGGTTATTTTCTCTCCTATACATGTTATCTTTTTAGAATTGATCATGGGGCCAACCTGTTCTATTATTTACGAAAATGAGCCTTTGGAAAAAAACAGTATGCAAAGGCCTCCCCGGGAAATAAAAGAGACTTTTTTACGGTGGAAGGAATTGTCCGTAAGTATTATTCAGGGTTTAATAATTACGTTGGGATGTTTACTCATATATCAGTATTCAATTCAAAATAATTATAATGAGACCCTTACCAGAACAATGGTTTTTAGTACGCTTATTATTGCCAATATTTTTTTAACCCTGGTTAACAGGTCTTTTTACTTTTCGGTGTGGAGTACCTTTAAATATAAAAATCGTTTGATCTGGGGTATTATTGCAATCAGTTTTTTTATGCTTATACTCATGATTTATCAACCACAATTTGCAGGATTCTTTAAATTAGAAGCCTTATCAGGTTTTCAATTTTCATTGGCAGCAGGAGTAGGTTTTTGCTGTGTGATTTGGTTTGAAATTTACAAGTGGATCCTGAGGTTAAAGTCAGTATAAAACAATTTTTTATAGGTTGAGTACTTATACGGACCTGGATTTAAAATCATCCTAAGGATTTATGAAACTGAAGTGCAAAATTTGTTGATTTTTTAATTATTTATTGAAATAACCTAATTTTACAGGAGCGGAGAAAGGCAGCTTCGTTGGAGAGGATTTAGTTTAATTCCCTGTACACGCCAACATTTCAAGATGGCCGATGTTCATTTTTTTTGTTTTATTCAGGATTGATCGAAATTGCCTAAGAGGTTTCGTTGAAACTGAGTAAAGGTACTTTAATGCTGGAGTGCATTCTTTTTACTAAATCCCGGTGTAAAACATAATTAATTTCAGGCTTGTGTTTGCGTTCCAACATCACTACCAAATCTGGTTCAGATTTATCTATAAACAAAATGAGAGAATCAAAGATTTCCTCAGAAAAAATAGTTTCAATTTCAACATTTGGGTAGGTAACTTTTTCTGATAAAGATTTTTTAAACCACTCTAAAAGGTTTTTATTCATCAAATCATCTTTTTTAGCAATGTGGAGGATTGTAATTTTTGAATTTAGGGGATTTATTATTTTCACCAATTCACGAATGTTGTAAATATCTTTCAGTTGTAGATCACTGGAATATAAGATCTTTTCGAGTTTCTTAAATACAAAGCCTTTTGGCACAACCAGCACAGGGAAAGGCGAAATTTCAATCATTTTGGTGGTCGTGCTGCCCAGGATTAATTTTTTAATATTGCCGGATCCACAGGCTCCCATTACAAGCATGCAAACGTTCATGTCCCTTGCAAAATATAGAATTTCACGGCTCACATCTTTACCATTAACGGCCGCTACCGAGAAATTTAAACTTTCAAAGTCATGTTTTAAATGTAAACTGCAAAATTCCCGGATAAGGTTTTTACGATGAAGTACAATTAGTTTTTCATCAGAAATTATATCAATTTCAGTTTTCGGAATTTCATTAAAAACGTGAAGCACAATTACATCAACCTGTAAAAGTTTACTGAGTTCATAGGTATATTTTAATGCAGAAACTGAATTGTCTGAAAAATCTGTAGCGTAAATGATCTTTTTCATCTTTTTATAATATTGTTTTAGCGGTCATAACTTGCCCCGATAAATCGGGGTGTAACATCCTTAATCATTTTTCTGTATGAGAAATTTTATTTTTATGGATGTTTCATATCTTCATTTTTATGACCTTGATAAAGTTAAAACCTGACCCTAAAAAAAATAATGATATTTCTCAGTTTCCTGCATATTCACTAAGATTTTTCCCGACTTTCCGCTTGTTTTTCTTTTTGTCGTTCTAATTTTCTGAAATAGCCCTTAAACAAAAAGCTTTGTTTAAGGGCATCCATAATATCATTGAATTTAGCACTGGCATCCTCACTATTTTGGATGGTTGAATCCAGATTTTTAACAAAAGTAGTATCGTTTAATACAAAATTTAAGGGACCCTGGCTGGTATTTAAATCTGCTGAAAACTGGTTCAAATTCGAAGTTATTGAATCTATATTCTGAGCTGATTTTTCCATGTCTACAAGGATTCCCTTCATATTTTCTGCTGAAGTTGTATCGCTTAATAAAACCCCTGCAGCACTTTCCTTTAAGTTAATATCATTTAAAATCCCGTTGAGCCTGTTGATAGATCTTTTAGCATTTTTGCTGGTTTGTTCTAAATTTGCAAATGTTTGTTTAATATTTTTAGTCAATGTATCATCTTTTATCAAAGTTCCCAACAAGCCTTCACCATTATTAATTGCATTGGTTATTTTTAGCAAATCCTGCGTGAGCAAGGCTGCATTTTTGTTGGTGATCCTGAGGGTATTAAGCATTTCTGCCGTGGCAATCCTACTGACGGACGGGATGGTGTCCCCGGGCTTTATTATCTCATCACTAGGCTCTTTCCCTGGAAGTATATCCACGATCATACTTCCCACTAATCCGTCAGAACTAATGGATGCAATAGATTTTTTTTTGATAAGATAAACTGTATTTTCATCAATAAACATGTCCACAACAATAGCGGTATCATTAATTATTTTAATTCCTCTCACTGTGCCAACATTTACTCCAGATAATCGTACATTATTTCCTAATTGAAGTCCGTTTACATTTTTAAACACCGAACTTATTTTTGAGGTATTTTGAAACAAGTCTTTTTTACTTCCAATAAAATAGACGGTCAAAACTAATAGGATGCTTCCTAGAATTACAAATATCCCCAGCTTAATATTTTGTGAAGTATCTTTTTTCATCTGTAGATATTTATTGTTTTTTATTGGTCATATGTAATTCGCATATCTTCATTGGTGTTTGCATCGAGTTCCCGTTATGCTCATTTCATAATAATTTTATTTAAAAAAGGCCTGAACCTTTGGATCTTTAGAGGCCTTTAACTCCTCAAAAGTTCCCACGGTATAATCCACCCCATTCAGCAATAATATCATTCTATTTGAAACCACCCTGGCACAATCAACATCATGAGTGATAATAAGCGAGGAAGTCTTATATTTTTCCTGGATATTCTCCATTAACAAAATAATTTCTTTTGCTGTAATAGGGTCTAACCCGGTTGTGGGTTCATCATAGATAATTATTTTGGGTTTGAGAATTAAAGCCCTCGCCAGTGCAACACGCCGCTGCATCCCTCCTGACAGTTCTTCAGGCATAAGATCTATAACTTTAGCGAGGCCTACACTTTCTAAAGCTTCCATCACAAGGGTATCGGTATTATTCAAGTCTATTTTATCTTGGTGTCTTCGCATTGGAAACTCCAGGTTTTCACGAACCGTCATAGAATCATACAAAGCGCTGCCCTGAAATAAAAATCCAATTTCTGCTCTTAATTCGTCCATTTCCTGCTGGGATAATTTCGAAATATCCTTATCCAGAATTTTTATACTGCCGCTATCAGGTTCCAAAAGACGGACTAAACATTTTATCATCACCGATTTTCCTGAACCGGATTTCCCCATTAACACCAAATTCTCGCCTTCAAATAATTGCAGGTTAAAGCCATTTAACACCTTTAATTCCCCAAAACTTTTATAGAGATCTATTATCTCAAGTACAGGTTTTCCCTTTTTATAAGTTGAACTCTTTTGTGGTTTATCCATTTTTTTATCAGTAAAAAATATCGGTAACAAAAACTGCAATAAAATCTATAATAAATAATAGCATGGAGGTAAAAACAACTGCCGAGTTGGAGGCTTTTCCAACACCTGCAGTGCCTTTTTTACTGTTATATCCCTTAAAACAGCCAACAAGGCCAATAGCAAACCCAAAAAAAAAGGTTTTGACTGTGGCCGGAAAAATATCACTGAATTCCAAAGCTTCAAAAACTTCATTAAAATACAACAAAAAGGAAACATCCCCCTTGATATTTTCTATTAATGCTGACCCGAATAAAGCGATAAAATCCCCCAAAATAACAAGTATAGGGAGCATTAGGGTTACCGCTAAAATCCTGGTGACCACTAAAAATTTGAACGGGTTGGTGCCGGAAACTTCCATCGCGTCAATTTGTTCGGTTACCCGCATTGACCCAAGTTCAGCGCCAATTCCGGAACCTATTCGACCTGCGCATATTAAGGCGATCATAACCGGGCCAATTTCCCTAACAATTGAAATACTTATCATGGAAGGCATCCAGGCCACAGCCCCAAATTCCAGTAGGGTAGGGCGGGTTTGTAATGTAAATACCAGGCCGAGGATAAATCCTGTAACGCCCACCAACAAAAAGGATTTATTGCCCATATAGTAACACTGCCTTAAAAATTCCCGAAACTCAAAAGGTGGAGAAAGGACTTCCCTGAAATATCTGCCTGCAAAATAAGTTAACTCACCTATTTCAGCAAAAAAGGCATTTATTTTTTCCCAAATAGGGAAAGTCTTTTCCATAAGTTTTGAGTTTTTCGTGCCACTCAAAGTTAACAGAGATTAGCATCAGAAAAAATGATATTTATCAGGATTAAAATTGAAAAATCGCTGAATTTAACATAAAAGAAGGAGATTCGATTGCAGAATAAAAAAATAAATAATTAAAATAAAAGTCAATTTTTTTAGAGGCTGATAATTTTTAAAGGATTGTATTAGCTAGGATTTTTGCGTTTTTTTATAATTCTCCCCCGGGCAATGGATCTCTCGAAAGAAAGTGAAAAATCGTTGAAACGGTTAGGATGGATATTCCTAATTAATTTTTTCACGATTAAAATCCAGGGCCAGTTTTTAGAATATTTCCCTAATAAGCATGCTATAATCTTTATAAATAAAAAACCCACGGTTTTTAATCGTGGGTTATAAATACGTATTCAATAGAAATGGTTTTATCATTTCTAGCTGTTTAATTATATTTCCAGGTTTATTTTTCTGAAACGTGCAGCACAAGAACCGGCACTTGTGGTTTGTAACCTATTTCCTTTACAAGGGATTTTGAAAAGATACTCTCGAAAAATCCGTGCTTTTTATTAACTAAAACAAGCATTCCGCTTCCCCTGCTTTCTATAAATGAATGGATACCAGCCGCAACTTTTATATTTGTTAAGGTATGAAAGGTATGTACCACATTCTCAAAATGTTTGCTTAACACCCCTTTATTTTTTTCTTGTACGGGGGTTAGTTTTTCAGATTCCTGAATGTAAAGTATCCTCATGGCAGCCTTATTTCGTTTGGCAATATCTACAAGAGAAGCAAGTTCATCCTGATTGTAAAAGGTCTCAAAATTTGTTGCAAAAACAATTTCATCGTCAATTTTTTCTTTATAATTGACATTCGCAGGCAAGACCAATACAGGACAATCCTGTATTTTTTCTATAACATTCACCGCATTGCTACCATACAGCGTGTTTTCAGGATTGTTTTCACCCTTGGTACCCATAATAATAAGTTCAATTTTATTTTCTTTAACAGTCTTGTGAACCGCATCCAAAACTTTATTATAGGTGGAAATTATTTCAAAATGGTGCTTGGTAATGTCCTTTCTCAAATTGATTTCGTCCAAAAGGTTTTTCAGGCCCGATTCCGATTTTTCTTTTTCCTTTTCGTAGACTGCTTCTCCGGGATTAGCCTCAATTATTTTATCGCCGGGAAAATCATATAACTGGAAAGCATTTAATAAATAAAATGTGCATTCTTCCTCTTTAAAAAGATTTAAAGCATAAACCAATGCGTCCCATGAATTTATTGAAAAGTCTGTAGGTAGTAAAATTTTCTTGCTCATTTCTATAATTAATTTTATGGATCAAATTTAAATAATTTAAAAGTTGAAGATATGATAATTATAATTTTAACCTCCCAAATATTTCTCAAAATTGTTGCTGACTTAATTTTA
>Ga0307486_1003129_pt1 | contig 10981 bp, 6 predicted proteins | sample CBIW02metaG_FD_203663 | JGI IMG/M metagenome (GOLD analysis project Ga0307486, IMG submission 203663) | Sea-ice brine microbial communities from Beaufort Sea near Barrow, Alaska, United States - CBIW 0.2 | ecosystem: Environmental > Aquatic > Marine > Coastal | place: USA: Alaska | collected... | reverse complement strand
GCAAAACTGCTCCGCGCTAGATAGACCTAGGTTCAATGAATTGACCGAAGCCTTCTTTTGTTAAAACAAAAATATAAAAAAAGAATTTCAAATGATAAAATAAATTAGGATTTAACCATAGTATCTGTTAGGTTTAGATTTTAATTAACCCCTTAATATTTCCAGTTGCTCCATAACGCTGCTGTAAGTTACGGTATGATGTTTAAAATAATGGACCAATTCCTCTTTTTCCCGTAGCGTGGCGTTTTGCTGGTTCAGGATATTCATCAAATGCATTTTCATATGTCCTTGTTGGATTCCGGTAGTTACAAGGGATTTTACCGCTGCAAAATTTTGGGCAAGGCCTGCAACGGCTACAATCTCCATCAGTTTTTTTGCGGTAGGTTTTTGAAGTATTTCCAAAGCTACTTTTACCAGTGGGTGCAAATTTGTAAGTCCGCCAACCGTTCCCAGTGCCAATGGAATTTCCATCCACAATTTAAAAATCCCGTCTTTCACCGTGGCGTGTGTTAAGCTCGTGTATTGTCCGTCTTTTGAAGCGTATGCATGGATTCCTGCTTCCACGGCCCTAAAATCGTTGCCGGTTGCAAGTACTACGGCATCAATTCCGTTCATTATGCCTTTGTTGTGAGTAACGGCACGGTAAGGTTCAATTTCAGCGATTTTGAGCGCTGTCAGGAATTTTTCAGCGAAAAGCTCTGGTTCTTTGTGCTTTTCATCGGCGAGATCAACAACTGGGCAGGATACTTCGGCTCTTACGATACAATCTGGAACATAATTGGAAAGTATGCTCATAATTATTTCCAGTTGCTTTTCTTCTGAAGTAAATTCATCATAAATATTGGCTTCAGCTTTAAAAGTTTCGGAAAATTTTTCAAGACAGGAATTGATGAAATTGGCTCCCATGGAATCTTTGGTCTCAAAACTGCAATGCAGTTGAAAGTAACCTTCCATCAAATTTGTTTTATCCCGAAGTTCAATATTTAAAACCCCGCCCCCCCGTTTTTCCATATTTCGGGTAAGGCTGCTTACCGATTCCATTAAAACCGATTTACAGGCATTAAAAAAACGCGCTAATTTTTTGTGATCCCCACGGTAGAGAAAGTGAATCTGTCCTGTTTTTTCGGTATTTAAAACCTGTACTTTAAATCCGCCCCGGGTAAACCAGTATTTGGCGGCCTTGCTTGCGGCAGCTATTACCGAACTTTCCTCGATGGCCATGGGAATAGCAAAAAGTTCACCGTTGATCAGAAAATTCGGGGCAATTCCAAATGGCAAATAAAAATTGCTCAGGGTGTTTTCTGTAAATTCCTCGTGAAGTTGCTGCAGTTGTACGTTGATATTCCAGTATTGGCGCAACACTGCTTCAGCTTGTGGGGAGTCTTTTAAATATGTTTTTGATAACCAGGTGATTTTTTCTTCTTTGCCCAGTTTTGAAAAGCCAGAAATAGGTGCAATCATTTAATAATAGATTTTGTGCCCAAAGATACAATTCCTCGCGTTACTTAGAATGTCGCAATGCTGAATTTGAAATACCCGAATAAAAATGCCAAAGTTTTTTTTAACAAATAGTTGGGATTTAACACTTGAAAATCCTGTTTTTTGCTGAAATTTTAGTAAACTTGGCAACAAAATCAATTTTTCATATTTTATGAGATTCACAAAATTTTTATTAGGGCTTTTTTTTATAGGAACCAGCTCGGTTTTTGCCCAGGAAAAACAAATTACTTTAGAAGAAATATGGGATGGAACTTTTAGTCAGGAACGACTTGAGTCGCTTGAATCCCTAAATAACGGTACTGAATACATCGTTTTAAATCAGGACAGAAAAAATGCCACTTCCAGCATTGATGTTTATGATTACAAATCGGGGGAAATGAAAGGAAGTTTGCTTAACTCAGCCAATTTGGAAGAGATTTCAAAATTTCAGGGATATGAATTAAGTGACAACGAAGCGAAAGTTTTGCTTGGTACCCAAATGGATCAAATCTTTCGGCATTCTACAAAAGGAATTTTTTACGTTTATGATATCGCTTCAAAATCCTTGCAAAAGCTTAGTGAAAATAAAATACAGGAACCTACTTTTTCACCAGATGCTTCCATGGTTGCTTATGTGTTCGACAATAACTTATATGTAAAAACCCTTGCTACCGATGAAGAAATTCAAATCACCACCGATGGAAAGAAAAATGAGATCATCAACGGGGTTACCGATTGGGTTTATGAAGAGGAATTCGCATTTGTAAGGGCTTTTGACTGGAATAAAACAGGAACTAAAATCGCTTACTTACGTTTTGACGAGACAAATGTCCCTGAATTTTCCATGAGTATTTATGGAGAGGATTTGTATCCCAAGACCACAACCTTTAAATATCCTAAGGCAGGCGAAGAAAACTCGGTTGTTTCCTTACAGATCTATGATCTTAAATCGGGAAATTCATCTCCTATTGATTTAGGCGATTACAAGGATTTTTATATCCCGAGAATTGACTGGACCAGCGACTCAAAAATCCTTAGCGTTCAGGTATTAAACCGCCATCAAAATAATCTGGACCTGATTTTTGTGAATTCAGAAAAAAATGAAGCAAAAGTGGTGATGAACGAAACAGATAAAGCCTATGTGGATATTACCGATAATTTGACTTTCCTGGAGGATAACAGCTATATCTGGACAAGTGAAAAAGATGGTTATAACCACATTTATCATTATGATAAAAGCGGAAAGCTGATGGATCAAATCACAAAAGGCAAGTGGGAGGTGACAGATTACTACGGATTTGATGCAAAAACCAAAAGGGTTTATTATCAAAGCACCGAAAACGGGAGCGTGAACCGCGATGTTTATTCCATAAAGGCCGATGGTTCCAATAAGAAAAGGCTAACGCAAAAAACCGGCACAAACAACGCCGATTTCAGTACAGATTATACGTATTTCATCAATTCCTTCACTAATACCAAAACTCCCTACGAATTCACCTTGCACGACTCCAAAACAGGAAAACTGGAACGGAAAATAAAAGATAATTCTGAACTGCTTGAAAAGGAAAAAGCCTATAACTTTTCTCCTAAGGAACTTTCCACCATCGAGGTAAATGGAAATGAACTCAATATGTGGATGATCAAACCATCAGATTTTGATCCTAAGAAAAAATATCCTTTGTTTATGTATCAGTATTCAGGACCGGGATCACAAGAGGTTTCCAATACTTATTTCAACACAAACGATTACTGGTATCAGCTTTTGTCAGACGAAGGTTATATAATCGTTGCTGTAGATGGAAGAGGGACCGGATTTAAGGGCGCCGCGTTTAAAAAAGTGACTCAAAATGAATTGGGAAAATACGAATTGGAAGATCAGATCGGGGCCGCTAAAAAATTGGGAGCCCTGGAATATATAGATCAGGACCAAATAGGAATTTGGGGATGGAGTTATGGCGGATTTATGTCCACAAATGCCATCCTTAAAGGGAATGATGTGTTTTCAATGGCAATTGCCGTTGCTCCGGTTACCAGTTGGAGATTTTACGATTCCATCTATACCGAAAGATATATGACTACCCCACAGGAAAATCCGTCGGGCTACGATGAGAATTCCCCGATAAATCACGTGGAAAAATTAAAAGGCGACTTCCTGTTGGTTCATGGAAGTGGCGATGACAACGTTCATGTACAAAATACCATGAGGCTTATTGAAGCCCTGGTTCAGGCAAACAAGCAATTTGACTGGGCTATTTATCCGGACAAAAATCATGGGATCTATGGTGGAAATACACGTTTACACCTGTACACTAAAATGACCGAATTCATCAAAGAACATTTAAAAACTAATATCAACCTCAATAATAAAATCGAGATATAAATGGCAAATACTGCACCCCCGGCAAATCAAAAGGAATTATTTGGACATCCCGTTGGTTTATATATTTTATTCTTCACCGAGATGTGGGAACGTTTCTCTTATTATGGGATGCGCGCTATTCTTGTACTATATCTTGTAAGTGCGACAACTGGTGGTAATGCTGGTTTAGGTTGGACTTCATCTGAAGCTCTTGTGCTTTATGGATGGTACACCATGCTGGTTTATGTTGTTTCAATCCCTGGAGGGATTTTAGCCGATAAGGTTTTTGGCCAGAAAAAAGCCGTTTTAATAGGAGGTATTATTTTGGTTTGCGGGCATGGGATCCTTGCAGTAGAAGAGATGTGGGCATTTTATACTGGACTTGGCCTAATTATCGCTGGGGTAGGTTTATTGAAACCCAATATTTCCACTATGGTAGGTGGCCTTTATAAACCAGGGGACATTAGAAGGGATAAAGGATTTACAATTTTTTATATAGGAATAAATTTAGGAGCTTTTCTTTCCAGTTTGATCGTGGGCTATGTAGGAGAAAAAATAGGTTGGCATTACGGATTTGGACTTGCTGGAATAGCGATGGCCTTTGGGATGGTAGTGTATTTTTGGGGTCAGAAATATCTTACAAATGTAGGAAACCTGCTATCTAAAACTGAGATGGCTGAAGGAGCCTCAATTTCAGACTTAATTGCTGATCTGTTAAAATCTCCGACACAACTTATTATAACAGTTATTTTGCTTGTGGCATCTGTCGTGGGATGGATCACAATAGGATTTGGATACGGATTATTGTTTATATTCCTTTCTTTGGTCGTGGGAATAATGATGATGGTTTATAAAGACCTGACCAGCCAAATTATGAAAGACAGGTATGTGGTCATGTTGCTGTCTTTTATTTTGGTGATCGTCTTTTGGGGCGCTTTTGAACAAGCCGGTGGACTTATGAATATTTATGCTTTGGATAAAACCAACAGGAGCCTTCCATTTAGCTTACCCTTGATAGGAAATGAAGTTCCTGCTTCCTTTTTTCAATCGCTGAATGCATTATTTATAATACTTTTTGGGGTGCTTATCGCCAATTTCTGGGCAAAACGAAAATTGAAAAACAAAGAGGCATCTTCAATCTTCAAAATGGCTACAGGGGTGATCATCATGGGGCTTGGATTTTTGTTCATGGCCGCGGCTTCCTTACAATATGCATCTAACGGCGCGGCAGCAATGTACTGGCTTGTTTTGGCCTATTTGCTGCATACCATTGGTGAACTTTGTTCCTCACCGGTTGCCTTGTCATTTATTACCAAACTTGCACCAATGAGATATGCTTCCTTAATGATGGGGGTTTATTTTGCGGCGACTGGCCTGGGGAATAAAGTTGCGGGAGTAATTGGCGAATTTTCCCAGGGTGAACCTACAAAAGTTGAATTGATCGCATCAAGGGAGGATTTAACCCCATTTTTAAACCCTAAAGACAGCATCCTGGTAAAGGGTAAAAACTTTGAGATAAAGACAAAAATATACCCTGTAAACGGACAATTTAAAGCTATGGATCTCAAAACCAATGAGCCTCTTCTAGGCTTGGTGAAATTCGAAAATGAAAATGGTGAAAAGGGGATCATCAACCTTTTAAAAGATGAGAATGTCACTAAGGAAAATCCTTATCATGCCGTATTCCAGTTTAGAAATAATGATGAAAAATTAACCAAAAAAGAGGAATTGGATTATTCCGGAATTGTAATAATTGATGAAGTTCAAACGCAATTGGAGTTTAGGACCTTCATTGGGATAACCATTTTTACCGTAATCTTTGCATCCATAGTATTAATGATGCTAAAACCCCTTAAAAGACTTACTCATGGCGCTGAAGATGATGAAAGGAAAATGCCGGAGCAGGAACCTTTTGATATTGCAATTGAACCTAAAAAATAATTCATGACACCAGAAAAACCTTCTGCCGGAAATTTTTTTGAATCCAATGTGCTCGGACATCCTGCGGGATTGTTCGTGCTCTTTTTTACTGAAATGTGGGAACGGTTTTCCTATTATGGAATGCGGGCTATTTTGGTATTGTTTTTAGTAAGTGCTTTTGGTCTTGGAGGATGGAACTGGCCGCGGGAAAATGCCCTGGCCTTGTACGGGACCTATACCGCGCTGGTATATTTGACGCCAATTCTTGGAGGTTATCTCGCCGATAAATTTATGGGTTACAGAAAAGCCGTAATTATAGGCGCTTTTTTGATGACCTTAGGTCACGTTTCCCTCGCACTGGAATTTGAACCTATTTTTCTTTATATAGGAATAGGTTTATTGATAGCCGGAAATGGGTTCTTCAAACCAAATATTACTTCAATCATATCAAAACTTTATACAGATTATCCTGAGAAAAAAGATGGCGCTTATACTATTTTCTATATGGGCGTAAATGCAGGAGCATTTCTTGGAATCCTGTTATGTGGGTATTTAGGAGAAAAAGTTGGCTGGAGTTATGGATTTGGATTAGCGGGTGTTTTCATGTTTTTGGGAATGGTACAGTTTTACCTGGCTCAAAATATTTTTGGAGAAGTAGGGAAAAAACCAATTGCCGAAACCGAAGAAACCAAAGCCGCAGCCCTGGAATTTGAAGGAGACAGGTTAAATCCATTTAGCTTTCTGGACAAAATTATTATTGTTATTACCGCCGTGCTAGGATTGGTATGGATTATTAATGACCCGGCTTCAAAAATAGGGGGAAATAATATACTCGAATTTGGAGGGACCGATTATTCTGCCCAAGTAATATTAGTGGCTTTAGTCTTGTTTTTATATTTACTTGTCTCGAGAATTATCCGATATCCTGCCATAATAAGGGACAGGATGATCGCGATCGTGTTTTTCGCGGTCTTCACCGTATGTTTTTGGGCAGCATTTGAACAGGCAGGCGGTTCCATGACCATTTTTGCCAAAGATTATACGAACAGGATCATGTCCGGAAATTATGCCACCTTGTTCCTGATCGCCAATATCCTTATTACCGTAATTCCAATCGCAATTATCACCTGGGTACTTTATCTGCTGTTTAAACAAACCTATAAAAAGTATCTGGCAGCAAATATAGTGTTGGGTTTTAGTTTTGTTATAATTTGGGCTATCGTAGGATGGATGATCAACAGGGATATGAATTCCAATGCTTTTATCGTTTCCTATCCAACGATCCAACAACAGGTTTTGGATGAAGGAACCGGCCAACCGGCAATAGATAAAAAAACCAAAGAGCCATTATTTACTTACGTACCTGTAACTGTCTCCACAGAAATTTCACAGAGCGATAAAATTGTGGAACAGGAAATCACCATTATTGAACCTTTAGACCTTAATGTTGCCGATGAGATCGCAATTATGGATGTTGACCAAAGAGGAAAGTTTATATATCTGGATGCCGAAAAACAAGCCAATATAAATGCTGCTTTAAAGAGCGGGGAGAAGAGTACGATAATAAGCGGAAGGGTTAAAAAAATTAAGGAAAACGAAATTGAAATTCCGGCTACCTGGTTTTTGATCCTCAACTCCCTTTTTATTATTATTTTTGCCCCATTGTTTTCAAAATGGTGGGAGAGTAAATACAATCCCAGCGGCTCCATTAAATATGGACTTGGCCTTATATTATTGGGGATCGGGTTTGCCGCCTTGGCTTTTGGTTCCCTTGGGATCGAGTCTGGATCTCAGGTGGCATCGGTGAGCATAATCTGGCTTATCTTAGCTTTCCTATTTCATACTTTAGGCGAACTTTGTTTATCTCCGGTCGCGCTTTCCTATATCAGTAAATTAGTTCCCGGAAGAATGATTGCTATGATGTTTGGAATTTGGTATATTGCTATAGCCATTGGGAACAAGATTGCAGGTACTATGGGAGGAAATATCGATGCTATTACAGCTGAGTATGATATGACGACTTTCTTCCTTGTATTTACTTTCATCCCTGTTGGTTTAGGTGTTGTAGCGATTTTGCTCAATCCGCTTCTTAAGAAGCTAATGCACGGAGTAAGGTAAAAAAGGAAAACAAAAACAATTTCGCATATGGAATGTTTTTTGAAATAATTTTTTCAGATTTAAAATGTTATACATATCATTTCGACCTAAAAACAAAATTGGAAAAATGAAATATTTATTTATAAGTATCGCTTTTTTGCTGGTTACCACTTCCATCAGCGCACAGGAAATTAAGTGGATGAGTATGAATGAGGCTCTGGCGGCTCAAAAACAAGCTCCCAAAAAGATTATTATGGATGCCTATACCAATTGGTGCGGCCCTTGTAAAATGATGGATAAAAACACCTTTACAAATAAAGATGTGATCAATTATATCAATAAACATTTTTATGCGGTAAAATTTGATGCCGAAGGCACTGAAGAAGTGATGTATAAGGATTTTAATTACACAAATCCAAATTTTGATCCTGCCCGAAAAGGCCGGAACAGTCAGCATTTTTTTGCAGATGCATTGAAAGTTACGGGATATCCGAGCCTGGTATTTTTTGATGAAGAATCGGAAATAATTGCCCCTATTGTCGGTTACAGAACTCCTGAGCAATTGGAGATTTTTTTAAAAATGATCGTCAATAATGATTATAAAGAACTGACCTCGGCGGAAGCCTGGCAGAAATATGAAGCAAATTTTAAAGGGACGTTTAAAAACTAAATATCAGTTTTTCTCTGTTTGAATTCCCTGAATTATGAAATACAAAAGCTCCCTTTTCGCCCGTGGCGTGAAAAGGGATTTTTTTATTTAATCCGGTAGCTTTCCATTTCGAAATATAACCGGGATAATTGCTGCCATCAGCAATGATCATTTCAGGATTGAATTTTTCGATGATCCTGTCCAAATTTACTTTCGGGGAATTTGTCAAAATAATTAAATCCGGTTTAAATCCGGGGATATCATAAACTCCGCTGCTGTCAATAAGCAATACCAATTTTCCCGATAGTTGGAACACATTTTTCAAATTGTTTTCTTCAAGGGTACTTATATTCAGGTTTGTCTTGTAATCCCTTATAAAAGTTTGGGCTGAAGCAATGCTGTCCAGGTTGTGATAAAGTGCCAAATCTTGTCCTTTTTTAACCCCAATTAGCGTATTTCTGCTTTTGTGAAAAACTACAGTTTCTTCAAATTTAGTTGAAGTTTTTTCATAGATCAGAACTACCTGAACGCAAATTAAAGTGAGAAGAAAGAAAGAGAGGTTTTTAATAGTTGCATTTTTCAGAAGTAAAATAAATGCGAGAATTACTAGGTAAAATGAAACACAAAGCAACACCGAAAAATAAATATCCTGAAAGATAAAATCTTCCTTTGATGCCACAAAAGCGACAAAGTTGTTGAGGGAAGAGATCATTCCCCCGTAAAAGGAAGCCAGAATAGAAGGCAATAAGCCGGAAAGTGCCAACAGCATCACCAGGATCCCCAGTCCTAAAATAATCCCCAGGAATGGTAATATCACAAGGTTCGATATAAAAAACAGTCCGGGAAATTGATGGAAGTAAAATAAACTTAATGGTAAAACGCCTATTTGCGCGGCAATGGTCACGGTAAAAATTCCCCATAAATATTTAAGGGCCTTGAATTTTGGAGTGAATAACCTGAATAAATGGGGTTGTACCAGTATTATTGTAAATACGGCCAGGTAACTCAATTGAAACCCAACCTGGAAAATAAAATTGGGGTTGATCAATAATAGGAACAAAAGCGATATGAATAAGGTGTTTAACGCACTGCTTCGCCTGTTAAATTGTAATCCTATCGCAAAAAATGAAAACATGCTTACCGCGCGAACCACAGATGGGGATAAACCGGCCAAAATGGCAAACCCCCAAAGCAAAAGCAGCAATAGCAAGGCTTTGATTAATTTCCCTTTCGGGAGTCGTTCCACCGGTTTTAAAACCCAGTTTAATAGCAGCAGGATAATCCCTACGTGCAATCCTGAAACTGCTAAAATATGGATCACTCCTGCCGCGGCATAATTGTTATAGGTTTCAGGGGAGATATCCTGCCGTTGACCTAAAAGCAGCGCCTGCATTATCGCGAGTTCTTCAGGTTTAAAATTGAATTGTTTGAGCTCAAATACAATTTTACCGCGCAGTTTTCCGGCCAAAGCCTTTAACCCGAAGTGGTCTGATCTAAGTTGTACTATTTGGTTGGTGCTGCTGTTTATTTGCCGAAGCACCCCCAACCTTTCCATATAGTGGCGATAATTAAACTGATAAGGGTTCAGGGGAGCGTTTATCTGAATGAATTCTGCCGGAAGCGCAAGATTATCGCCTATTTCATATTGCCTGTTTCCAGGGTTCTTAGAAACGTTTAAAAGCACTTTACCTTCAGCTTGTTTTCCGTTGTAATGTTTGGTTTTTAGAATGTATTTTTCCTGGTAAAGTCCTGGTTTTAGTTTTTCGGTTACTTCCGCTATTAAAAGTTGATTTTGCTGAGGAGTTGTTTTGGCTAAAAGGTTTAAATAATGATTTGGCCGGTTTTGAGGCAGATGAATTGAGGTAGAAAATATCCCAATAAAAAGGAACGTCACAAAACAACTTATTCCAAAGAGGATATCCTGAAAAAAAAGCTTTTTTGCCCTGAAATAACTGAAGATAAAAACAAAAAGGACCAAAGTCCCCCAGGGCAATAAACTTTCCACGGGAAGTTTTAAATAAAACCCGAGAATAATTCCCATCATCAGGAAAAGGGAAAGTTTTATAACAGTAAAATTGAGCAAGGTTTTATTTTGATGGATTCCCCATCAAGATACCAAAAAAATCAGATCAACCTGCGGGCCATCACAAAATGTTCAAACCAGTATCCATCAGCCAGGGACGAGATAATTACGCCGCGGGAAGTGGTGGAATGAATAAAAAAGATGTGTCCCGGCTGGATTTCTATTACCAGGCCAACATGATTGATCACTTTTTTATTTTTATTGGTTTCAAAAAACAACAAATCCCCAATGTTTACTTCGGCCAATTCCAGGCGGTTACCCTCCAGTGACATCGCCCTCGAGGTACGGGGCAGAGAAATATTTTCCTGTAAATAAGAAGTAAAAACAAGGCCGGAGCAATCCATGCCTTCTTTGGTAGTGCCGCCATATTTATAACGTGTTCCCTTTTGATCTA
>Ga0307486_1003128_pt1 | contig 10982 bp, 8 predicted proteins | sample CBIW02metaG_FD_203663 | JGI IMG/M metagenome (GOLD analysis project Ga0307486, IMG submission 203663) | Sea-ice brine microbial communities from Beaufort Sea near Barrow, Alaska, United States - CBIW 0.2 | ecosystem: Environmental > Aquatic > Marine > Coastal | place: USA: Alaska | collected... | reverse complement strand
CGTGCCGGGCAACGACCTGCCGAATGTGCCGAATTACAACATCTGCCCGACCAACCGGGTGCATGTGGTGGTGTCGGATGACAGTCGCCGCCTGACCGCCATGCGCTGGGGGTTTTTGCCGCACTGGTACAAGGCAGAAAACGACGGTCCGTTGCTGATCAATGCCCGGGCCGAAACCATCGCCGAGAAACCCGCGTTCCGTGCCGCCGTGCGGGAAAGGCGCTGTCTGATTCCGGTGACAGGGTTCTATGAGTGGACCAAGGACGCCGAGGGCAACCGCCTGCCATGGTACATCCATGCGGCTGAAGGCGCCCCGCTTGCCTTTGCCGGTATCTGGCAAATGTGGGGGCACGATGATCCTGTTGCGACCTGCGCCATCGTCACCACCGCAGCCAATCAGCCGATGTCGGCGATTCATCACCGGATGCCGGTGATCCTGTCACCCGGTGACTGGCCGCTCTGGCTGGGCGAGGCCGGTCATGGTGCGGCGCTGCTGATGCGGGCGGCGCCCGATGATCTTTTGGCTTGGCACCGGGTGGACCGGGCGGTGAATTCGAACCGCGCCAGTGGGGCTGAGCTGATTGCTCCCAATGGCGAGGGAGCAGGCGGGCATTTGTAACCCGCTTGGATCAGGTCAAAAAAAAGCCGCACCGAAGTGCGGCCTGTCCAGTCAGGGAGGAACTGGGTGCCACATTTGCCCACCCGGCAAAGCGACGTGAAACCAATCTTGCACTGTCCGAATCTGCTGCGGTTACCGGATCTGTGCCCGCATTTCCGCTGCGTCGATCTGATGACGCGTTGATTGAGGTTAGCGCGAAAATCGTTTCCAAAACAGATACAGGGTGCAGGACGCGCGATTTTCGGGCTTCGGTCTGGACCTTCCGCCGGATTTGGTGCGAAACTGCCACACTTTTCCCCTGACCGGAGCCTGACGATGACCGAACGATCCCTTGATGCCCTCATTGACACCGCGCGAGGGATCACGCCCTGCGATCTGGTTCTGCGCGGTGGGCGGGTGTTCGACGTGGTCACTGGCGCGCTGATTTCCGGAGATGTGGCGATCACGGCCGGGTGCATCGTCGGGATCGGCGCGGAGTATGACGGGGCCGAGGTCCGGGATGTGACCGGGCTGATCCTTGTGCCCGGGTTTATCGACACGCATCTGCATATCGAGAGTTCGCTTGTCACACCCTATGAATTTGACCGCTGCGTTGCGCCTTTGGGGGTCACGACGGCGATCTGCGATCCGCATGAAATCGCCAATGTATTGGGCGTGCCAGGGATTCAGTATTTTCTGGATGCGGCACTTGAGACTGTGATGGATATCCGGGTGCAACTGTCGTCCTGCGTGCCGTCAACCGACATGGAAACCTCGGGCGCCGAAATTTCCGCAGCCGAGCTATTGCCGCTGCTTGAACATCCGGCGGCGCTGGGTCTGGCCGAATTCATGAATTACCCCGGGGTGATCCACCGAGATTCGGGATGTATGGAGAAACTCGAAGCCTTCGCAGGCCACCACATCGACGGCCACGCGCCGCTGTTGTCGGGGCGCGATCTGAACGCCTATGTCGCCGCGGGCATCCGCACCGAACACGAGGCGACGAATGCCGCCGAGGCGACGGAGAAAATGCAAAAAGGTGTGCGCATCCTGATCCGCGAAGGTTCGGTGAGCAAGGATCTGGCCGCGCTATTGCCGATTTTGAACGATGCGACCAGCGCGTATTGCTGTTTTTGCACCGACGACCGTAATCCGTTGGATATCGGCGAACAGGGGCACCTTGACTATATGATCCGCACCGCGATTGCCGGGGGCGTGTCGCCGCTGGCCTGTTACCGGTCCGCGTCGCTGTCGGCGGCCGAGGCGTTCGGACTGAAGGATCGGGGTCAGATCGCTCCGGGCAAGCGCGCGGATATCGTCGCCATCGGTACCTTGGAAGCCTGCGATGTGCAGGCGGTGTGGTGCGAAGGCGTCGAAGTCGGCGAGACGGCGTTCGCGGGGCGCCGGGTGATCGACCCGATCGGGCGCCACTCGGTCAAGGCGCCGGCAATCACGGCGGCGTCGTTTCGGACCTCGTCGAACAGGGAACAAAGTGATGTGATCGGGATACTGCCCGGCAAGATTATCACCGAACATCTGCATTTCGACATTCCTGTGGTGAACGGCGACAAGGCACCCGATATTGCCCGTGATCTGGCCCGCATCACGGTGATCGAGAGGCACGGGCGCAATGGCAATATCGCCAATGGGTTTGTGCAGGGGTTCACTTTAAAAGCCGGGGCGATCGCTTCGACTGTCTGCCACGATCATCACAACATCGCGGTGGTCGGTGCCAATTATGACGATATGGCGATCGCAGCGACCCGGCTGGGAGAGATCGAGGGCGGGTTCGTTGTGGTGCGCGATGGCATTGTGCTGGCCGAACTGGCGCTGCCCATGGCGGGATTGATGAGCCTTGAGAGCTTTGAGCATGTTCGCGCGCGGCTGGTGAAACTGCGTGAAGCGGCGGTTTCGCTGGGTGTAGAGCTTGAAGAGCCATTCCTGCAACTTGCCTTTGTCGCGCTGCCGGTGATCCCGACGCTGAAGATAACGGACCGCGGCATGGTCGATGTGACCCGGTTCGAGATCATCGCGGGCTGACCCGACCCTGGCCCCCACCGCTGCCGGTGGGGCGGTTTCGGTTTGGCGTGGTTGTAGATTTTGCGCAATTCTGATCGATTTCGGCGCAAATATCGATCCACACCGGCACTAATCCCACATTTCGGGAGATCAGCGTCCAAAAGCTGCGCGGTGTCCTGAGCCGAGATCCGACCCCGACATTCCGATTGGATGTGGCATGTCTGGCTGTTTTGCCAAGCGTTAATCGGACGCATCACGCGAACTGATTTGACAATGCCGCCTCTTGGCCTTTGATGCCCGGGGGAGAATGCGCCATGAAAATTGTGATAAACGGATTTGGCCGGATCGGCCGCACCATTCTGCGGGCGCTGGCCACCACGCGCGCGGGTGAGCCTGTCGAAGTTGTGGCGATCAATGATATCGCCGCGCCTGATTTGTTGGCGTATCTGTTTCAATACGACAGTGTTTTCGGCCCCTTTCCCGGTGATGTGACGCTGGATGGCAATATCCTGACGGTAAACGGACGGGCGATCAGGATGTCGCGCTCGGACAGCCTGTCGGACCTTGATCTGACGGGGATTGATCTGGTGCTGGAATGCACGGGCAAGGCCGACGACCGCGAAGTGGCGATGCGCGGATTGCGGGCCGGGGCGGCGCGGGTGCTGATTTCAGGCCCGTCAGATGCGGCGGACGTCACAGTGGTGCTGGGCGCGAATGATGCTGCGGTTAACGGTCAGGAGATCGTCAGCAACGCGTCCTGTACCACCAATGCACTGGCACCGCTTCTGGCGCTTCTGGACGGGGCGTTCGGTATCGAGCAGGGGCATATGACGACGATCCACTGCTATACCGGCAGCCAGCCGATGATTGATGCGCCGCGCGGCGATCCCGCCCGTTCGCGCGCCGGGGCGTTGTCGATGGTGCCGACGACGACCAGCGCGACACGGCTGATCGACCGGGTTCTGCCGCAACTGGCAGGCCGCGTCACCGGTGCCGCCGTGCGGGTTCCGGTGGCGAGCGTGTCGGCTGTCGATCTGGTGGTACGCTTGCGCGGCGATCCGGGGCCGGATGAGATCCGCGCGGCGCTGCTTCAGGGCTGCGGGCCGATTTTGGGCTGGACCGATCTGCCGCTGGTGTCGTCGGACCTGCGGGCGCGACCGGAATCTCTGGTCATTGCCGGGCCCGAACTGATCGTTCAGACGGGCGGAATGGCGCGGGTGTTTGGCTGGTATGACAACGAATGGGGCTTTTCGAACCGGATGATCGACCTTGCGCTGCGAATGGTCTGATCAAGCGCCAACACAGGGTTCGGCAATTTGGGGAATTTGCCCCGGGGTTGCCGGAATTACAGGTTGCATCAAATCGTGACTGCACAGTCCTTCGCAGGCCTGTTAAACGCGGAATGTCGCAATGATCGGACCCCAGTTGAACGAACCTGTCGCCACCACAGCCGCACCGGAGGACGGTCCGGAAGAATGGATCGCCTGCCCGCAATGTGACGCGCTGTTCACCGCGACGGTTCCGGCGCTGGGCGAACGGGCCTGTTGCACACGCTGTCAGACCGTTCTGATCGCGCCACGGCGTGGCGCGTTTCTGCGGGTCATTGCCTTTGCGATCACCGTGATGATCCTGATGATTGGCGCCACGTTTTTTCCGTTTCTGCAGGTCCGGGTGGCGGGGATGAGAAACGCGGCTTCGGTGTTTGACGCTGTGCTGGCCTTTGTCGACGGGCCGATGGTGGCGCTTTCGGTTGCGGTGGCGGCGCTGATCGTGCTGATTCCGGTGATGCGCGCTGCGCTGGTGGTTTACGTTCTTTTCCCTCTGACGATTGGCCGCGCGCCGTATCGCGGTGCGGCCTGGGCATTCCGGCTGGCCGAAGTGCTGCGCCCCTGGTCCATGGCCGAGATTTTCGTCATCGGTTGCGCGGTGGCGCTGGTCAAGATTTCCGATCTTGCCCACGTCGATTACGGTCCGGCATTCTGGATGTTCGGATCGCTGGTGGTGGTGATCGGGTTGCAGGACAGCTCGATGTGCCGCTGGACAATCTGGAAGGCGCTGGACCCGGAGACAAGGGCATGACCGGCACTGATGTCGTCACGGCCCGGGATCGCGGGCTGGTTGCCTGTACCCGCTGTTCCCGCGTCTGGCCGATGGATACGGAAACCTGCGCGCGTTGCGGCAGCCCTCTGCGGTCGCGGCGGGACAGACACCTGCAACGGGTCTGGGCCTGGCTGTCGGTGGGGATCGTCTGTTATATCCCTGCAAATCTGTATCCAATGCTGAAAACCCGCACATTGTTTGTCGAACAGGACAGCACGATCATTGCTGGCGCTGTCGAAATTGCGCAACACGGCGGGTATGGGATCGCTCTTGTCATTCTGGTTGCGTCCGTTCTGATTCCGATCGGCAAATTCATCTCGATCGCCTATCTCGCGCTGTCGCTGAAACGTCAGGTGAAAATGTCGCGCCACCGCCGTCACCAACTGTACGAAGTGGTGGAATTTATCGGCCGATGGTCGATGATCGATGTATTCGTGGTGGCAATTCTCAGTTCACTTGTGCAATTAAGTGCAATTGCGTCGATCAATCCCGGACCCGCGGCGATCACCTTTGCGCTTTCGGTGATCTTTACCATGCTGGCCGCACTCAGCTTTGACCCCAGAATGATCTGGGATGGCCCGGAGGACAGACAAGAGTGACCGACACGCCGCCTAACCCCGACGTCAAGCCTGCGCGCCGTTCATTGCGCGACAGGTTCTCTCTGGTCTGGTTGGTACCGATAGGTGCTCTGGCGATATCGCTGGGGGTCGTCTGGCACAGCTATAGCGACCGGGGGCCGCTGGTCCAGATCGCGTTTCCCAACGCTTCCGGGGTCAAAGCGGGCGAGACCGAGCTTCGGTACCGCGATGTCGTGGTCGGGCTGGTTGAAAACGTGACCTTCTCGGATGAGCTGGCCGATGTGGTGGTCCAAGTGCGGCTGGACAAGGAAATCGCCGCCTATGTGGATGCCGACTCCCAGTTCTGGGTGGTGCGACCCGAGGTTTCGGCGCGTGGCGTGTCGGGGTTGCAAACCGTATTGTCGGGCGTTTTCATCGAAGGCAGCTGGAACACCACCATCGACGCGCCTGCTACCCGTTTTGATGGATTGGACAAGCCGCCGCTGGTCCGGTCGGGCGAAGAGGGCACAAGCATCATCCTGCAATCCGCAAGCATCAAGGGGCTGAGCGAGGGAACTCCGATCCTGTATCGCGGGATCGAAGTGGGCAACGTCGCCAACCTCCGCCTGTCGGAGGACGGGATATCGGTGATTGCCGACGGTTTCATCCGTGCGCCCGAGGACAGGCTGATCACCACCGCCACCCGTTTCTGGGACACGTCGGGGTTCAAATTCTCGTTCGGGGCGCAGGGCGCGCAGCTGGATGTATCATCGCTGGCGTCACTTGTATCGGGTGGCGTGGCCTTTGATACCATTGTTTCGGGGGGCGAAGCGGTTTCGCAGGACACCGGTTTTGAACTCTTCGTCGATGAAGATTCAGCGCGCAACAGCGTCTTTTCGTCGGGTTCCACCGGGGTGACCGTCAATATGTCGGTGGTTTTTGAAGGATCCGTGTCGGGCCTGACCGCAGGAGCTGCGGTGGAATTTCAGGGGATCAATGTCGGTAAGGTGACTGCAATCACTGGTGTCGTTGACGAGGCGCGGTTCGGTGACCGGGCTGTGCGACTGCTGGCCACTCTTGGTCTGCTTCCGTCCAAAATGGGGCTGGATTCGGAGTCGAGCGAGCAAGACGTGCTGGATTTTCTGGACGACGCGGTGCAGCGCGGCCTTCGCGCCCAGCTCCAGAACGCATCGATCCTGACCGGCGGGTTGAAAGTGGCGTTTCTTGTGCCCGATACCATCGGCCCGCAACTGCCCGTGACCATCGACCGGAACGCCGATCCTTATCCGCAGATTCCCAGCGTCACGGCAAATCTTTCGGATTTCAACGACACTGCCGAAGGTGTGTTCAACCGGATCAACGAACTGCCGGTCGAAGAACTGCTTGGATCGGCGATCAGCGTGATGGACAGCGTGAACCGACTGCTGAACGACGATGGCACGACGGGCACCCCGTCGCAGGTTCTGGCGCTGATCGGCGAAATCCGCACCCTTGTCGGATCGCCGGGCGTGCAGGGCATTCCCGATCAGGCGGCGGGTGTCATGGAATCGTTGCAAACCAGCGTTGCCAGCCTTGAAAACCTCATGGGCAAAATCGAAGAGGCGGGCGCGGTCGACAGCCTTGTCGCCGCTCTGGACAGCGCAAGTGCCGCAGCAGATGCGGTCAGTGCGGCTATGGTGGATGTGCCTGACCTGATCGTCAGCATCGAACAGGCCGCAATCAGCGCCGAAACCCTGATGAACACGGCCAACGATCTGCCTCTGGCCGATCTGCTGGCACGGGCGGAAACCCTGTTGAGCAGCATCGACGCTCTGGTCACTGCACCCGCGACACAGGCGCTGCCGGGTGAACTGACCGCCACGATCGCCGAGGCACGCGGCGCCATCGCCGATCTGCGCCAAAGCGGCGTGATCGAACAGGTCTCGACGACGCTGGACACCGCCAAGACGGCAATTGGCGATGTGACGGCGGCGCTGACTCCGGTGATCGATTCGGCGCGGGGGGCCGTGGATTCAGTCAATGCATCGGTTCAAGGCGTGCCGGAACTGGTTGCCCAGCTTGAAACCATAGCCACCAGTGCGCAGGCCCTGCTGACCTCGGCCAATGCGCTGCCACTGGAGGATCTCGTGGCCCAAACCAGCGCGGTGATCGTGAGCGCCAATTCTATCCTGAATGATCCGGCGACAAAGGCGCTGCCGGCGCAGGTCGGCGCGGCGGTCGATGCGGCCCGGGGCGCGGTCGAGGATCTGCGCGCCAGCGGAGTGATCAACAACGCCGATGCGACGCTCGATTCTGCCCAAGCCGCAGTGACGCGGATCACCGAAGCGCTGATGCCGGTACTGGAATCGGCCCGCACCGCCGCCGACAGTCTGAATGCCGCCACCACTGACTTGCCGCGGATCGTTGAACGGGCCGACTCCATCGCCGCCCAGATCGAAACGCTGGTGGACAGTGCCGCCGAAATTCCGCTCGAGGAACTGGCCGCCCGCGCCGGTGCGCTGATCGACAGCGCCAATGTACTGCTCGCTTCGTCGGACACACAGGCGGTTCCCGGCGCGCTGAACGCTGCCCTTGCCCAGATCGAGGGCGTGCTGGAGGACATGCGCGCAGGCGGGTTGATCGACAATGCAAACGCCACGCTGGCCGCGACCGGCAAGGCCGCCGATGCCATCGCCCGCGCCAGCGACGAATTGCCCGCGCTGGTCGCCCGGATGAACCGCCTGCTGGCCGAGGCGGAAGCCGTTGTTGGCGGATATCGCACCGACGGAACCCTCGGCAGCGAGGCGAAATCCACCCTACGCGATATCAAGGCCGCCGCGAAATCCGTCAGCTCGCTGGCCCGACAGATCGAGCGCAACCCCAATTCCCTTCTGTTTGGACGTTGACATGAAACTTGTGCCCTTTGCCGTTGTCCTGATCACCCTTGGCGCCTGCTCCACTGATCCGACGCTGCGCTATCCCGTGCCGTCCCCGGCAAGCACTGAAAAGATTGGGATTTCGGTTGGTTCGGTCGAAGTGCGCGACGTCAACCTGCCGCTCTACGCCGAGCTTGAGACGATATCGCTTGAAGGGGCAGGCGGCGAACTGACCACCGACAAGAATATGCTCTGGGCAGACGATCCGGTGCGGGCTGTCACCCAAGGGTTGGCCGACGCATTGTCGGGGCTGACCCGGGCGCAGGTCGCTGCCGAGCCATGGCCGCTGAGCGATTCGCCTGCCGCAAGGGTCGAGGTGCGGTTTTCCCGGGCGCTGGCCGGTGCCGACGGACAATATCGTATGTCAGGCCAGTATTTCGTCGCGTTCCCCGATGGTGCCCGGCGCGACGTGGCGCGAAGATTCGACATCGCGGTGCCGTTTGCAGTGGCGAGCCCGGCAGGCGTGGCCGCAGCGCAGGGGCAGGCGATCGCCGAACTGGCCCGCAAGATCGCCCACGACGGGCTTTGACGGCTGAGCGCGCCTTGCCGGGTTTGATTTCTGCCTATCAGCGCTAAACCGCGCGATCTGTTCTCGTGGTCAGTGCGGGATTGAGTATTTTTGCAAAGAAGAAGCCGCAAGAGCAGTGACAGCCTGAACGGGTCCGGGTGGCTTTTTAGCAGCTTTGATCGGAATTTGTCATGCGCCTGCCTGCCATTCGTGCAGGCAGGCGCATGGAATCCGCGCATTTCGGTTTCGGGGTCTTCCCCCCTTCGTGATACGCGACCGGTCCTGATTTCCGACCGGAGACATCCGGATTGTCCGGGTGGGTCAGTCATAGCCCGGTGACAATGAAATCTTAGTTAACCGCTTTGGAATCGAGCCAGATCGTGACCGGTCCGTCATTGATCAGCGCAACCTGCATGTCGGCGCCGAACCGGCCCGTGGCCACGGCGATGCCCTGCGCCTGCATCGCGGCGGCAAAATGCAGATACAATCGCTCGCCTTCGTCGGGTGGGGCGGCGGCCGAGAATCCGGGTCGGTTGCCCCGCGATGTGTCGGCGGCCAGCGTGAACTGTGATACGACCAAAGCGGCTCCGCCGATATCGCGCAGGCTCAGGTTCATCTTTCCCGCGTCATCCCGAAATATCCGCAACTTGGCGATCTTGGCGGCCAGTGTATCGGCGGTGACTGTGGTGTCGCCCTGCATGGCGCAGATAAGGATCATCAGGCCGGGGCCGATTTCACCAAGGACGGCGCCATCGACGCTGACCCGCGCCTCGGCCACACGTTGGACCAGCGCCCTCACAACTCGGCGCGGGTGGGCGGGTTGGCTCCGGCGCGCGACACGGTGATCGCGGCGGCCTGCACGCCCAGTTGCAGCGCCTGTTCGACGACTGCATCCGGCAGGTCGGCCAATGCAGATTTGCTCAGCGCGCCGGCGTCGTCCAATGCGGCCAATACGCCCGCGTTGAACGTGTCGCCCGCGCCCACAGTGTCGACCACAGAGACGCGGCGCGCGGCAACGCTGACCTGTCCCCGCGCGGTGTATCCGGTGGCCCCCTTCGCGCCTTCGGTGATGCAGACCAGGCGCGGACCGGTGTCCAGCAGCCCGCGCGCCAGATCTGCCATATCACCCGGACCGGCCAGCCAGTGCAGATCGTCGTCCGACAGTTTCACGATATCCGCCGCCGCCATCATCCGGGCAATCCGTGCGCGATAGGCGGGTTCGTCGGTGATGAACCCGGGGCGGATGTTCGGGTCGATCATCACCACCCGGTCACTTGCCGCCCGGAGCGCCAGCGTTTCATAGGCGTGGCCGCAGGGATCGGGCACCAGCGAGATCCCCCCGAAGAACAGCGCCTGCACGTCGTCGGTCAGGATCGGCAGATCGTCCACCGAGAGCATCCGCCCGGCGGTGTTTTCATCATAGAAAGCGTAGGTCGCCTGCCCATCCACCAGTTTGACAAAGGCCAGCGTGGTGGGGCGCGAAGACCGGTGCGCGGGCGCGGCATCGACGCCCGATGCGGTCAGGGTTTCGGCCAGAATCTCGCCGAACAGATCGTCGGACAACCCGGTGAAGAATCCCGTATCCGCCCCCAGCCGTCCCAGCGCAATGGCGGTGTTGAAGACCGCGCCGCCCGCATGGGGCGCGAATGCGGGTTCGCCCGCCGCGGTTTCGCGCGGCAGCATGTCGATCAGCGCTTCTCCGCAGCACAGGATCATGTCGGTTCCCCCCTATGGCGACACCCCGTTGTTACCGGTAACGCGATCAATTTTCCAGCCTCAACTGTTCTGGGCATAGACAAAGCCAACGGCCGCCGCGACAATCAATCCGGCAATCACCGCCAGTGTGACCTTGATCTTCGACCATGGGCGTTCGCCCTGCACCCGGCCCGACTGACCGTTGACGACAAAGCGGTATGTCTTGCCGTTGTATTTATAGGCGGCCAGCCAGACTGGCAGCAGCACATGTTTGAATGTCACATCCGACAGTTGGGTCTGCACATCATGCACCCGCTGGCGGTCGCCGCCGATGTCGAACCGCACGTCACGCTCGATCACCCGGTCCATGATCGCGCGGGCTTCGACAAAGCCCTCTTCCAGGGGCACCTGATATCCCTCGGCGCGGAATCCGGCAAGAAATTCGGGCGCATAGGGGGTGAGCGCCGACAAATCCCAAGGGGCGAGCCCATCGGTAAAGGTCTTGGGCAATGATCGCGACGCCAGGACCAGCACATCGTCGAAAAACCGTGCCACCCGGCCCGAAACGCCGTTCCAGCGGACCTTTTGCA
>Ga0307486_1003127_pt1 | contig 10983 bp, 8 predicted proteins | sample CBIW02metaG_FD_203663 | JGI IMG/M metagenome (GOLD analysis project Ga0307486, IMG submission 203663) | Sea-ice brine microbial communities from Beaufort Sea near Barrow, Alaska, United States - CBIW 0.2 | ecosystem: Environmental > Aquatic > Marine > Coastal | place: USA: Alaska | collected... | reverse complement strand
AAACCCTGAGCCTCTCAAGCACCGACCTGTCCCCGAAGCTGCAATCGAGTCAGGCACAGGCTAGTTTGGTGCAGGCCGTCTCCGGCAGCGATTTCGATCCTGGTTACATCATCAGTGACGAGCTCTTCTACCGCTCGGGCGATATGAGCCAGTCCGAAATTCAAGCATTTCTCAATGCCAAAGTTGGCTCGTGTGGTAACTCGAACTGTCTGAGTGTCAAGCGCACAACCACTTCCTCACGTGATGCTGATCGAACCGTATGCAAACAGTACGTTGGCGCGAGCAATGAGTTGACCTCGTCGATCATTTACAAGGTACAGGAGGCGTGTGGCATCAGTGCGAAGGTGCTGCTGGTCACGTTGCAAAAAGAGCAGGGGCTCATCACTAACAACGCGCCTAGCGACTCTAGGCTTGCGCGCGCGATGGGTTATGGGTGTCCTGACAACAATGGCGGCGTATGCGACGCCGAATATTATGGTTTGTACAACCAGCTCTATAACGCGGCATGGCAATTCAAGCGGTACAGCACTCCGACTCCCTGGGGCTACTACCAGCCCGGTGTGAAGTCGATCCAATTTCACCCCAACACTTCCTGCGGCACAAAATCCGTCAATATTCGCAATAATGCGACGGCAGCGCTGTACAACTACACACCGTACGTTCCGAACGCGGCTGCGCTGGCGAACCTGGGCGGTTACGGCGACGCCTGCTCGTCCTACGGAAACCGCAACTTTTGGGACTACTACAACGCGTGGTTCGGTTCCACAAACGCGGCCGTTGGAGATTCCGAAATCGCTGCTGCTTATACCGCAGCCGGTGGCGCAAGCGGCCCACTAGGTACCGCTGGTACCGCGCCCAAGTGCGGCACGGCGTCATCCTGCTGGCAAGCATTCGCCCACGGCGTTATTCACTGGACCCGCAGTGGGGGAGCGGTTGTCGTCTCCGGCGTTGAAGGCGATCGCTACTTGCAGCTCGGTGGCGTCACAGGCGTGCTTGGCGCACCGTCTAGCGACGTTCGCGCATTTGACAACCCCGCAAACGGACCCGGTACAGCGCAGATCTTCGCAAAGGGTTACCTTTACACGTCAGCCGCGGGATCATTTTCCGCGCGGGGCGGGTTCCAAGATGGGTACGCCGCGGCGGGCTGGATCAGAGGGCAACTTGGTTGGCCGACTGCTGAACAGCAATGCTCGACGGCGGGATGCTTGCAAGCGTTCCAACACGGCAAGCTTTATAAAACCTCTGCGACTCCAGTAGCATTCGGAATATTCGACCCCGTCATCGCCCCTTACTATGCAGCTTCGGCTGGCGGGCTTGGATTCCCTACGTTGGAGGCTCGTTCCTTTGACGCGGTGACTGGCAGTGGTGTGGTTCAGGCATTTGCGAATGGCTACGTCTATTCGAGTGCGGCTGGGGTGTTCACCGTTGCGGGTGCGTTCAACAGTACGTATGCGACCGAGGGCTGGGTCCGGGGCTCGTTGGGATGGCCGGCTGCTGAAATGGTGTGTACATCTGGTAGTTGTTCGCAAGCTTTTGAACATGGAGTTCTGTACCAAGCGAAACCGACAGCGCCTATTTACGTGGTGTCGGACCCGAAGATCGCACCGTACTACGCTTCGTCGGCTGGGTCGCTGGGAAGCCCGACGTTGGAGGCTCGCTCCTTTGACACGGTAAATGGTAGTGGAGTGGTTCAGGCGTTCGCCAAGGGGTATGTCTATTCGAGTGCGGCTGGAGTATTCACTGTTGCCGGTGCGTTCAACAGTACGTATGCGGGCGAGGGATGGATTCGTGGGTCGTTGGGCTGGCCGGTAGCGGAAAAGGTGTGTTCGTCTGGTAGCTGCTCGCAGAAGTTCCAGAACGGCGCGCTATACCAGGCGACCTCGACAGCTCCCGCGTATGCAGTAAGTGACCGGAAAATTGCAGCCTACTTTGAGGCGTCGGCTGGCGCATTGGGAAGCCCGACGTTGGAGGCTCGCTCCTTTGACACGGTAAATGGCAGTGGAGTGGTTCAGGCGTTTGCCAAGGGGTATGTCTACTCGAGTGCTGCTGGGGTGTTCACTGTTGCGGGTGCGTTTAACAGTGCGTATGCGGGCGAGGGATGGATTCGAGGGTCGCTGGGCTGGCCGGTAGCTGAGAAGGTATGTGCAACGGATACGTGCAAGCAACAGTTCCAGCACGGCACGCTTTCGGCCCCCTCGTCCACGCCCTAGGCGTCTATGGCGCCGATCATATCGACCGTCCGGTGTGGCGTAGCTCCGGGTGCGCGGTGAGGAGATCGACCACATCCTGAGTACTGAATGCAGAATTCGCGTCGTATAACGCGTCATAGACGATGCGAACAAACTCCAAATCGTTTGGGTAATCGACAGTCCAGCGCAGGTCGGAGTAATCAGCCCGCTGAGTGAGTGAGGAAAATGTGAACTCACCGGGGCGCCTGTAGATGCCGAGCGTGACGTGTTCGCGTTCTTGGTCAGTTAACTGAAGCTGGGCGAGGCGTGAAAACACTTCACGAGTTGCGCACTCAGCATCGAGACCGTGAGGAAATGTTCGTTCGAGGACATTCGAGGTGTAGTCAGCTCCACTGTTCACGTGCAATTCCACCAAGTCGTCAATAACTTGGGGATCAGCAAGAGGACAGTCGGCAGTCAGCCGAACGACGTGCTGTGGTGAAAACTCATCTATTACCCGTGAAAAACGTTCAAATACATTGGCAAGCGGTCCTCGTCGCACGCAGATGTTATGCGATTCAAGAACTTCGACTAGCTCGTCGTCGCTCGATTCCACCGAAGTCGCGACAACTATCTGATCCAGGCGAGTGCAGCGGTCGATTCGTTCGAGTTGGCGCAGCACCATAGGTGATCCGTGCAGGTCGCTGAGAACCTTGCGCGGAAACCGGTTGGAGCTCAATCGTGCCTGAACAATGGCTAACACCTTGGTGCTCATACGCGAAAGGCTCCTTCCATGCGATCGACAACTCGTGATTTTCCCTTACCGTCAAAAATTGTGGCACATCGATTTACCAAAGCGCTCCGTTCGTCTTCGCTCCCCACAAGACGCGAGACAAGAGCCCCGACGTGATCGAGGACGTTTCTCTCCGGCACGGTAGCATCTAGTGTCAAGGCAACCTCGTACCGCTGGATCTGTCTGAGCGATGGTATCTGGTTGTCGACGATCCCGACAAAGACTGCCGCGCGGCCGAGAGTACAAACATCCCAAGCGCTGGTTCCTGCAGCCGAAACAACAACATCTGCCTCGGAGAGTAAGTGCGGCAAGTTGGGCGTCAATTCCAACACCAGTGCATCCGAGTCGGCGCATGCACTTTTGACGTCATGGATCCAACGTTGGGCGCAGATCACAGTCAGGCGCACGTCAGCGCCGGACTCGATAATCGATTGTGCGGCTGAGACTACGGCGCCATGTGGATCGCTGCCGCCAAAGAATACGACGACGTGGGCTTTGCCGTCGATCGCGGTCGATCTTTCTGAGCGGCGAAGTTGCAAGAACTCATCGCGCACAAGCGCATAGTCGCTACCCAGGAGAAGCTGGCGAGCATCCGTGTCGGGGGGAAACGCAATCTCGGTTCCCAAGTTTTGGTCGAGATAGAGAGTGGCATCGATCCTTCGATGATCAGCGTCAACGATGGCGAGCACCGGGCAGACAGCGTTGAGCTCGGAAATTTGGTCGGCTGAGATTTCGTATGAATCTACGACGACCCAGTCGAAGTTGCTTGCCTGAATCCGACTGATATCGAGCGATTGCGCTGGTTGAGTCTCATGACTCACTCCGCTCTGTTCAATTCGCTCTGACAGCCAGGAAACACCATCAAGGTGCGCCCAAAGAGCAACTGCATGTCCCCGAGCAAGAAGCTCCTCAGCGAGAGTCAGGCAGCGCATTATGTGCCCAGTTCCTTGCATTGCGCTTGCGTCTGCTCGAAGCAGCACTTTCATTGGCTTCATGGGCTCTAACTTTATGTAGTGAACGCGAGCATGGGAGAATCTTGAACCGAATCCGCTTTGGTAGGCTCTCCATGTGACTGTGCGAGGTCTCGAAAAACTGAGAATTCGCCGAAACTGGCACATTTTGAACCACGGAGGCTCGACATCACAATTCTAGAGGGATCATCGATCCTCATCACAGGTGGCACAGGCTCGTTCGGCAAAGCCTTCATTGAGCATGCGCTTGCGCATTTCAATCCCAAGAAAATTGTCATCTTCTCGCGAGATGAATTGAAGCAGTATGAAGCGCGCCAGCGATTCGGCGATGACCCTCGGCTGCGCTGGTTCATCGGGGATATCCGGGATCAGCACCGATTGGCGCGGGCGATGCACGGTATCGACTACGTTGTGCATGCCGCAGCCTTGAAGCAGGTCGACACGGCCGAATACAACCCCTTCGAGTATGTTCAGACCAACATTGTCGGCTCTCAGAATGTTGTTGAAGCTGCGATTGACACAGGCGTAAAGAAAGTTGTTGCGCTCTCGACTGACAAAGCCTCGAGCCCGCTCAACCTGTACGGTGCCACCAAACTCGCCGCGGACAAACTCTTTCAATCCGCCAATCATTATGCGGCGGGATACGAAACTCGCTTCTCAGTAGTTCGATACGGCAACGTCATGGGCAGTCGCGGTTCAGTGATCCCCTTCTTCAAAAGGCTTGCAGCCGAGGGCAAACCATTGCCGATCACGGATGCGCGCATGACACGTTTCTGGATCACGCTTCCCCAAGCGGTCCAATTCGTTATCGATTCGTTCGACCACATGCAAGGTGGAGAACTTTATGTTCCCCGTATTCCGAGCATGAAGCTCACTGATTTGGTTGAGGCGGTTGCGCCAGGTTCAGAGACCTACGAAATGGGTATCCGGCCCGGAGAGAAACTGCACGAAGAGATGATTTCTCTCGACGACAGTCGTCGCACACTTCGAATTGGCGATCGCTATGTGGTGTTGCCAACCATCGCAAATTGGGGCTTCACGCCTCCTGAGGGCGAATCTTTACCTGACGGATTTGCGTATCAGTCTGATACGAACGACCTATGGTTGAGCGCTGACGACATCCGGGCGATACTGGAAGACCTCGATTAGTGTCAATACCGTACGGTCATCAGTCGATCAATGACGATGATGTTCGAGCAGTCGTCGAGTCGCTCTCAAGCGATTGGCTCACGATGGGCCCGCGCGTCGCGGAGTTCGAGAATGCGATCGCTGCCGTCGCGAACACCTCCGGTGCGGTGGCGGTTACCTCCGGAACTGCCGCGCTGCACACTGCTTATGCAGCGATGCAGCTCGAAGCAGACGCGGATGTCATTGTTTCCCCGTTAACATTCGTTGCAACGGCATCCACTGCCATCCTGAGCGGTGCGAAGGTTAGATTCGCTGACGTACATGAGGACACCGGCAATATCGATCCAGAGATCGTTGGCTCAATGGCTACGCCGCAGACACGTGTTATCGCTGCCGTCGACTACGCCGGGCATCCGGCAGATCTTGACGAGCTTGCCGTCATAGCTCGGAAGTCCGGCGCATTGTTGCTTGAAGACGCTGCGCATTCGATCGGCTCGCTCTATCGTGGGCGCGCGGTGGGCGAAATTGCAGATGTCACGACATTCTCGTTCTTCCCGACCAAGAACCTAACTTCGGCAGAGGGGGGAGCGGTCGTTTCGACGGACAACGAGTTCCTCGAGCATGCGCGCTCCTTCCGCAGCCATGGCTTAGTGCGAGACAAAGTGCAGCAGCGCTACCCCGATGAGGGTCCCTGGCACCAAGAGGTGCACCAACTTGGATTGAACTACCGGCTACCTGACGTGCTTAGTGCTCTCGGAACCAGCCAAATTTCGCGTTTGCAGCAATTCAAAGCCAGCCGCACCCGAGTATTCTCTCGCTACGTAGAAGGTCTAAACGACCTCGACGGGATTACGCTGCCGACGCAGCGCGATTATGTTGACCCGATGTGGCACCTGTTCCCTGTACGCATCCACGACGGTCGTCGCCGGGAAGTGTTTGATTTTCTGCGCGCTCATGGAGTTCTTGTGCAGGTCAACTACATACCGGCGTACTGGCATCCGTACTTCGAAGATCTTGGCTACAAGCGCGGCATGTGCCCTGTCGCTGAACGCTATTACAGCGAGGAAATCTCGCTGCCAATGTTTGCTGGCCTCGGCACCTCGGATCAGGATCGGGTTATTGAGCTCGTTCGTGCCGCGTTGTCAGACAACTAACATCCCTAAGAAAGTTGACGTACCGTGTCACACATGACGGACAACAAACCATTCATAATCGCGGAAATCTCAGGCAACCATAATGGTTCGCTAGAGCGCGCGCTTGAGATTGTGCGGGCTATTGCCGATACCGGCGTAGATGCCATCAAGATTCAGACGTACACGGCAGACACCATCACGTTGAATGTGGATTCACCAGCTTTCCGAGTTAGCGACGATCATGAACTCTGGGGCGCTCGCACGCTGCACGACCTCTATATGGAAGCGCATACCCCGTGGGAGTGGCACGCACCAATCTTCGATTTGGCGAATTCGCTTGGACTCCAAGCATTCAGTACCCCGTTCGATGAAACTGCAGTCGAGTTCCTGGAGTCGCTCGATGTCCCGCTCTACAAGATTGCCTCGCTGGAAATAGTTGATCTTCCGTTGATCAAACAGGTTGCTCAGACAGGTAAACCAATGATCATTTCAACCGGCACTGCGTCAATTGGAGAGGTTGCTGCGGCGGTTGAGGCAGCGCGAGAGGGCGGATGCACTGATCTCACGTTGCTTGCCTGCACAAGTTCATACCCGGCGCTCCCTGATGATGCGAACTTGCGACGTATGCCCGTAATGGCCGCGATGTTTGACGCCAAGGTGGGGTTGTCGGATCACACCTTGGGCACGGGGGTTTCTATCGCTGCCGCCGCACTTGGCGCGAGCGTAATCGAGAAGCATGTGACGCTCAGCCGTGCTGACGGCGGTGTAGACAGCGCGTTTTCGCTCGAGCCTCATGAAGTCAAACAGCTTGTGGAGGGTTGCGACGCTGCAGTTCGTGCCTTGGGGTCCGCAAGTAGCTGGGCTTCGAGCGCAGAGACTGAATCACTTCGTTTGCGGCCGTCGCTCTATGTCTCTAGCGATGTAAAGGCTGGTGACGTCGTCACGAACGAGAATATTCGGTCCGTCCGGCCAGCGGGAGGACTTCCGCCGGTGGATCTCGATCGTGTGTTGGGTAAGAACTTCCGGGAATCGAACTCGGTGGGGACTCCCGTGTCATGGGAGTTGTTCTCCTAGCCTCAGACGAGACAGCACTTATGCCAAACACGCGGGTGACGTTGCGACAGGTACGCGAAGAAGACCGCTGGCGACTGTGGTCGTGGCGCAACTCAGAGCGCATCCGTCGTGTGAGTACTAACGACGCCGAGATACCTCGAGAGAGTCATGACGAGTGGTTTAGCCGCCGCTTGCCGAGCATGCGAGATCGCACAATTATTGTCGAGGTCGACGGCATCCCTGTCGGCTGGTACCAAATAGAGCACTGGGACGCGGACACGCGCACCGGCGAATGGGGAGTGGCTCTAGGTGAGTCGTCACCGATTCGCGGACTAGGGCGCGCGCTTCCGCTGTTGGCACACGCGCACGCTTTTGATCGTCTCTACGCCACCAAACTTACAGGCAGAGTGCTAGCTCAAAATGAGCGAATGGTGCCTGTGATGGAGGCGCTGGGAATTCCTCGCGCAGTCGAACTCGACAGTAACGTCAATCGGGCGACCGGTGAATCAGTATTGCTCATGGCATATCGTGTTAGGTCGCCGCAGTGGCCACAGTTGTGGGAGCGAGGCACCGCTGCGCTCACGCCCCAAGTCCGCAGTCTTGTCCGCCAAGTGGTGGCGTCGACGATTTCGGACTGATCAGAAGATAGTTGTCTCGCCCGTACCTAGACGATCCGCAACATAGGCGCGGAAGTTCTCGACAGCACCCGGCATCCAAACAGAGTTTAACAATTCTTGGCGCGCCGGTGATAGCGACTCCGATGGCGTCGACAGCAGCTCCTGAATCGTGGTTTCGAGCTCGAGGTCGCTGCTAATTGGATCTCCGAAGATTGTTGAGTCCACATAGAGAGCAGCCAGCGGAGAATCCTTAACATAAACGCGGCACCCTAGGGCGATAGCCTCGTAGAGGACCGTGCTTGCGAGGCCAAACACTGCTGCAGCCCGCGAGACTGACTCATACACATCTTGCGCCATGTCAAAATCGACTCTGGCAGCCGACGAAAGCACCGGATAAAGTTTGTCAACGCTCGCCCTCTCGGAGGGATGGGGGCGATACAGAACCGTCCATTCAGCCGGAAGCAGCTGACGAACTTTAAGGGTGAATTGGGTCAACTCATCTCGTTCGACGACGCTTGAGACGATAATGACAGTCCTTGAGTCCGACGAACGGACGCCGGTCATCGCAGCGACGGCCTCCAAATGCGGTTTGCCGATAGCAACAGTGTTGCCGGGAAACTGCACAGAATTCGACCAAAATTCACCGAAAGTCAACAGGTCGTCCGGGAGACAGCGCGCAAGCACCTCTTGCTTCATTGCAGCGCCCGCGTTATAGGCAGCGTGTGAAGCCCCGATCCAGCCGTGCTGATATTCAGCGACGATGGTTCCCCTAGCTTTGAGTGCTTGGATGAGCGGAGAGCGGTCACCATAGGCTCCCGTCTCGACCACGGCCAACTTGGGCTGAACTCGGTCAATGATCCGCTCGAATCGCGGCACAGTGTGTCGTGCGCGGGCGACCCGCACTCTCAATTGACGTTCCGTCTCGCTCTGGCGTTTTTGGGGCACGGAGGCGCCAAGCTCGCCGTAAATCTTCGCAACATACGAATGCAAGAAACTGAGCTGAGCATCATCAAGCGGCGAGAACTTTGCTAGTGCTTCCACCTCAACCGCAACATCATCAAAAGTGAAAGTTGACGCCAGGGCGGGGCGCTCCGTCCGGGGCGCAAAAGCTCCGATCGGAGCATCCTGAAGGACGAAGCCTTCCGCTCCGACCGCGCCGGCAAAACCATCTACAAGCGGATTCACGCGGCCCTCTGGACTCGTTGTGAAGCGACCACCGTTCACCAGAAACAAGACATCACGTTGAGTGCGCATTCGTCGCGAGGCCCGCCGATTCGGCGCGATTCGGCTCGCTGCCCGCGCAACCGTATGAAAACGTGAAACCTTCCGGCGAACTGCGGAAGTGTGCAATTCCACTTCAGCGAGTGAACGCGCTACAGGCCAACGCAAGAGTGGCCACAGCTGAATATCGGTGCCAGGGAGGGTCTCAAAGAGCGCATCAGGGGCCGCGTTTTCTAGCGCAATGAGCGAAGCGACACTTTCGGACATTTTCATCATTAGTCTTGGTGATCCGCACCGAAGACAGCGTCGATAAAGCGCGCGCGTTCAGACTCTGCCGAAAGCTCATGCGCCGCCTCGTGGGCAGCGTTCTTCATCTCGGTAATATCTGCGACACTCAATTGATTGAGTCGCCGACCGAGATCTTCAGCCGTCCAGCCGCTCACGATAGCGCCGTTGCCGTATTCGTTGATGACATTGACCATCTCCTGTGACTCTCCCGTGACAACCGCCAATCGCCCTTGAACAGCCTCAAAGAACTTGTTCGGCAGCGCGAAACGCAGATTGTCGTTCACGGGAGGAAAGAAGATGAGCTCAATGTCCGAGGCATTAATGGCGGTCGGGATCTCGTGCACCTTCACCGGATCACGAAAGCGCACGCGATCGCCGAAGGGCTCGGCGAGCTTCTTGAGCGGGGCAAGTGCCTCCGCGGAACCGACAAGCATGAGTTCGAGACTGAATCGTTTCTCAGCAACGGCCATCGCCGTAATGAGTCTGTCGAGCGAACGTGTGTTGGAAGCGACGCCGTGATGGATGAGGCGGATATTGTCTGCATCCACAGCGGAGGGGCGTTGGTCCACGAAATTGGGGCAGCTTCGCACTATCGAGGGGCGCGTTATTCCGAAATGAGCGACGTAGAGTCCAGCGATTCCGTCCCCCACAGTCGAACGAGAGTCGATGGATTCCGAGGGGATGAAGGAGGTCATCCAGTCACGGAAGCGTTTGAAGACGAGTCGATAGGCCAGACCAGCCCGCTGGCTTGGCGCGTACTCGTGTAAGTCCACGTGGGACGTGCCGTGAGGATCGAGCAGTTGTTGGCGGACATCCGCGAACCAGGGCAGCATCTCAATCTCGTTGAGAAGAACGAGGTCGTAGCGCTCGGCAACGCGGCCGTGCCGCAGTGGCTCCGGAATCATCGACGACATAAGCACGCGATATTTCAGCGGGTTTGGCAGGAAGAGGTAGGCAGCAGTGCGTGCCACTATCGAACGTCGCGGAATGCTCTCGTGGCTTCCATTGAGATCACTGGGCCGCGGCCCACGCCCCACGGTGTCTACTCGCCACCCCAATTGCATGAGCCAGTTGATCTGGCGGAGCACTCGAGGATCCCGTGCGATCGGTGAATCTGAGGCAACAAGTGCCCGCTTGATGGGCGTCGACGGCAGCACGTTCATTACAGTCGGTAGGTTGACCCGTCGAGGGCCATTTCCTCAGCGATTCGCACGACATTGGTGCCTTCGGCGAGAGTAACGATTTCGCTCGTGTCGCCGCTGAGGACGGCGTCACGAAATGCTTCGTGTTCGGCCCGCAGAGGCTCTTTCTTGTCGAGAGCGAAACGAGTGACGTCTCCCTCGGATACTCCGCGGAAAGACGACACCCGATCCCATGTGTTCTGAATGACACCGTTTTGGTAGTGGGTGAGATCTGCGGTGAGGGTGTCCGCGACGAGTGCACCCTTCTCGCCAGTGATAATCGTCGTGCGCTCCTTGAACGGAGTCAGCCAGTTGACGGTGTGCGTCGCGATGGTTCCCTTGCTGAGGGTGCCGACCGCGATGACCATGTCTTCGTGTTCTCGACCGCTTCGGAAAGCGGTGCGGGCGTTGACGGACACATACTCTTGCT
>Ga0307486_1003125_pt1 | contig 10986 bp, 10 predicted proteins | sample CBIW02metaG_FD_203663 | JGI IMG/M metagenome (GOLD analysis project Ga0307486, IMG submission 203663) | Sea-ice brine microbial communities from Beaufort Sea near Barrow, Alaska, United States - CBIW 0.2 | ecosystem: Environmental > Aquatic > Marine > Coastal | place: USA: Alaska | collected... | reverse complement strand
ACCCACATAAACCAACAAATAGCTGGATTATTCAGCTTAAACAGAGTCAAAAAGTGAGAATAACGTTAAAAAATGCCCAAACTGAGTTTTGGCTGAATTTTAAGGTGTTCTTGCAAAGGTCTCTATTTAGATAATTTAGATTGTTTAAGACGACAGAATTCTCCAAGAGTTACCTAGTAAACCTTATTTAAAAAAAGAGACAGAGCAGTGAAGACATTACGTGTTGAGTTAGGCGAGCGAAGTTACCCCATTTTTATTGGCCAAGGGCTGATGGGCAATGCCGAGTTGGTTAAGCCTTACGTTAAAGGGAAGCAGGTGCTGATTGTCACCAATACGACAGTCGCACCTCTGTATTTAGAGGCCTGTAAAAAAGCCTTTGCGGAGTTTGATGTCAAGTCAGTGGTATTGCCTGATGGTGAGCAGTATAAAACCCTGGAAACACTTAATTTGGTCTTTGATGAGCTGATTGGTCAACGCTTTGATCGTAGCTGTACATTGGTTGCGCTGGGCGGCGGCGTCATTGGCGACATGACCGGCTTTGCCGCAGCGTCTTTTCAGCGCGGTGTGAACTTTATTCAAATGCCGACGACGTTACTGTCGCAAGTAGATTCTTCTGTAGGCGGGAAAACCGGCGTCAATCACCCGCTTGGTAAAAATATGATTGGTGCCTTTCATCAACCAGAGTGTGTGGTGATTGATACACAAACCCTAAATACCTTAGATGATCGCCAGTTGTCATCCGGTTTGGCGGAAGTCATTAAATATGGTTTGATTCAAGATCCTGAGTTTTTTGAATGGCTAGAAGTCAATATCGACAAGCTTGTGGCTCGTGACCCTGATGTTTTGTCCTACGCCATAGAACGTTCTTGCGGAGATAAGGCGCATATCGTCGCCAAGGACGAAAAAGAGGCTGGTCTGCGCGCTTTGTTTAATCTCGGCCACACCTTTGGTCATGCGATTGAAGCAGGGATGGGCTACGGTAATTGGTTACATGGTGAAGGCGTTAGTGCCGGCACTATGCAAGCCGTTTTTCTCTCCAAGCTGTTAGGCGATCTAAACGATGGCGACTTAGAACGCATTAAAGAAATTTTTGAGCGTGTTCATTTGCCCGTCTACCCACCAAAAGTCACTGAAATGGATAATCAAAAATTTCTAGACTTAATGGCAGGTGATAAAAAAGCCCAGGCGGGTACGATTCGTTTGGTGTTATTAAAGTCGATTGGTGAAGCTTATGTCACTGGCGACTATCCACAAGAAATACTAGAAAAAACCTTAACAAAGTGGCGTGCATAACAAGCTGGTTTTTGCTGGAGTTGTCAGCCTGCAACGGGTTCGATAGAACGTCAGCTTAAATTATTTTAATTCATCCTAAATCTAGGGGGCGGTATGCCAAGTAGCTATACACAACAATTTCCTGCGGAAGGCGTCAGTTTTTCAATGCGAGAAAACATCATGGTGATTGATGTTGAGAATGCCTTTGCATCCGCTCAGATCACCACTCACGGAGGCAGTGTTTTAAGCTTTAGACCTAAGAATGGCCAAGATCTATTATGGACCAGCCCGACGGCTCTTTATAAGGGAGAGAAACCCGTACGAGGCGGTGTACCTGTTTGCTGGCCTTGGTTTGGTGCCAATACGCAAAATGCTTCAGCACCGGCGCATGGTTTTGTGCGTAATGCCGTTTGGCATTTAGACCAGGTTGCTAACTTAGACTCTGGCGAGACAGAAATCGTATTAACGTTTGATTCAACGCCAGAAACCTTAGAAATTTGGCCACACAGTTTTCATCTGGCTTTAAGAGTTGAAGTCGGTGAGAAATTAGTCATGTCTTTAATCACTACCAATCTGAGTGATCACGATATTCAAATTACGGAAGCCTTCCACACCTATTTTAATGTGGCAGATGCCCGAAATTTGGTGATAACCGGTTTAGAAGGTAGTACCCATTTGGATAAGCTGAGCAATGCACCCGCTGAGCGCCAAGTTGAAGCCTTAACCTTAACTCCGCCAATGGACTCGGTTTATTTAAATCAGACAGGGGATATTTCGATTGAAGATACTGGTCATCAACGCAAGATCATTATTGAAAAACAGCATGCTGACTCTGCCGTGGTTTGGAATCCAGGCCCAGAAACCGTTAAAGGGTTTGCCGATATGCCGGATGATCTATGGCCAGAATTTGTCTGTGTCGAAGTCGGTAATGTCTTTGATAATGCGGTCATGATTGCCAGTGGCGAGAAGCATACTATGACTATGATTTTATCGAATCAGAACAGTTAAAATTCCAAACTGACCAGGCCTGGCATGTCCTGCGGCTTTACAAAATCATGTGAGCGTAGGGCATGTCCTGCGGCAGTACAAAACCATGTGAGCGCAGGGTCAGTTATTTTACAGCCACTTTGAAAACACTGTCTATGGTGCTTCTTAGGGTTAGCGCGCTTTACCTGCTGTTTTACGTGAATAATTCCTTAAGTAGACCAGACCCAGCATCCCCGTTAAGACACCTGGAAAAATCAGTGACCAATTCGGGATTGCAATATAGGCGTAGATGCCAATAATTCCTCCCAGAATATAAGTGATCAGTAGTACGACTAAAACATTACTTCGCCAACTCCATGGGGTTTTAGACTTTATCTTCTTAGCTAAATGCACTCCAATATCAGTCGCATTCCCCGTCATATGAGTGGTGCGCAGTTGCAGTCCACGATAGCTCGCCACTAAGGCGTTTTGAATTCCGCAAGCCAAGGCGCTGAGAAGTACTGAAAAGATTGAATGCTGGAAGCTTAGTATTGCGGCAAGGGTCAGTAAGATACAATTTAAAATTAAGCCATAGCCATAGTTCGGGGTTTCGTTGTAACGTTGTTGCCCGATCAGTAGGCCAGAAATAAACGCCCCTAAAATAAAACTCATTAAAATCAACATAGAGACGCTTAGCAAAGACCAGTCAAACGCTACCAGATTCATGCTGACATGAGATGCCACTCCTGACATTTGACTCACCGGTATACTAAACTCAATCAACATGGCGCTATTGATATAGCCCGCAATCAGAGCCATTAAGCCAGCAATGATATAAACCTTGATAATTTGGGTTTGATTAAGAGAATCAGCGCTCTCTTTAATAGGGTATGGCATTCCGAGTCCTTAAGTTAGATGGCATCAAAATAAATAGCTTCAATCTGTTGTAACATTTCGACACCTAGTGTGGTCTCAACTAGTGCGCTGTTTTCTGTTAACTGTTTTAGGTTAATCACGCTAATGAAGTCACTCTGGTATTTTGATCATACAAAAAACAGTCAAACTTTGACTTCAGATGCACTTATCTTAATGGATTGGTGATGCAAATTGGAAACTCATCAGGCCTAGTAGGGTTTATCAATATTAATTTTAGCCGTCTTGTATGTGAATTAATTCGACAAAGAAAGAAGGCCATTTTGTGTTTTCCTGAAAAATATAGTGTGTCCCATATTACAAAGTCCAACTAAATAATATGAACAGGTTTCATTAATTCTTTAGTAACCATATAATGAATTATACGGACAATTTACAAGGTTAATTAACCAGCGCATGAAAAAAACAATTAAATACCTAAATGGTTTTAGAGTCAAAGAAATTAGCATTGTTCTATTTGCACTGCTATTGTCGTCCGTACTGTATTGGTTCGGCTCCTCCATTAAGCAACAAATTATGCTCATTATTTCCTGGGGGCTGATACTGATTCCGCTCATAATTCTGTTTGCGGGTTGGATTATTTACACCACAATAAATTCCAACGTGATTAACCACCGGCTGAGAAAAGCCCATGCGGATTTAGATTTTTTGCTTAACGCGACACCTGATGCAATGCTCTTTGTCGATGCAGAGGGGCATATTATCCGTTCCAATCACGAAGCCGTTAGCCTTTTTGGCTATAGCAATGAACAGTTTTTAGGGATGACGGTAGAAGAGCTCCTACCAGTGAGGCTACGTGGTGGCCATGTGGGTTTACGAAAATCAGGGTTTGCACAACCCAGTTCCCGCTCTATGAAATCTAAAACGGAATTTAGCATCCTGACTCAAGATGGCAGAGAGCTGCCTGTGGAAATCAGCTTGAGTTTTATGATGCAGTCGGGTCGCAATATTGCGATTACCTCCATACGAGATATTGCAGAAAAGCGTCAAGCGGAAACAGCATTGCAAAATAGTATGAGTATGTTGAATAAAGCTCAGGAAATTTCCCATATGGGCAGTTGGGATTGGCAGATTCAAGAAAATAACTTGTTTTGGTCAGATGAGATCTTCCGTATTCTTGGATTAGCGCCACAACAATTTACAGCGACCTGTGAGGGCTATTTGGAGTACGTACACCCAGATGACCGAGCCCGTGTGCAAGCACTGGTTGAAAAGACGCTAGTGGGTGCTCAATCCTATAAAATTGAACATAGAGTTATCACGCCAGAGGGTCAAGAGAAGATAGTTTTGGAAGTGACTGAAGTCTATCGGGATGATTCAGGTGAGCCGGTACGCATGGTGGGAATGGTACAGGATATCACCGAGCGAAAGTCAGCCGAAGCGAAACTTCAATTAGCTAAAAAAGTGTTTGATAATACATTAGAAGCCATTCTGATTTTAGATGTAAATATTAAAGTGGTCGACTGCAACACCTCTTTTAACGCACTGACTGGTTATGGGCGTAAAGAGCTTCTTGGTCAAAATCCATTTATGTTAAGTTTTGGCCGACATACAGATAATAGTCTTAAGGATATTGAAGAGGTCGTTTTTCAAAATGAATTCTGGAAAGGAGAAATTTGGAATCGTCATAAAGATGGTGAGCTCTATCCTTGTCTGGCTTCTATGAGCTCGGTTAAAAATTCTGAGGGTAGAGTCGTTCATTATGTTATGGTTTTATTGGATATTAGTTCGATGAAACAAGATCAACAAAGACTCGAAAAAATGGCGAATTTTGACCAATTAACAGGCTTGGCCAATCGTTTTCTTTTCGGTGATCGTTTGCACAGCGCTTTAAGTCGCGCGCATCGTAACAATAACCATATGGCTGTGCTTTATATAGATCTAGACGGCTTTAAACAAGTAAATGATAATCTTGGGCATCAGCAAGGCGATGAACTGTTAATCACTATAAGCCGTAAACTTAATCAGTGTGTGAGAGAGGATGATACGGTCGCTCGCTTAGGGGGGGATGAGTTTGCGATTATCCTCAATGAACAACCTGAAAGGTCAGGGGTGATAATGTTAGTTGAGCGCATTCTTAAAGTGGTTGCTATAAGAGTTCCCTCTGCTGATCAAAGCTACCTAGTTACGGCAAGTATTGGCATTGCTCTCTATCCCCAGGATGGTGATGATAGCAAAACCTTAATACGACATGCTGACCAAGCAATGTATCATGCAAAAAACCAGGGGAAAAACACCTATCATTTCTTTGGTGAGATATAAGTGTTTTGTTACTGAAAAAATCAATATTTAGCATTCACGAGTGCCGCGAATTCCGGCTGAAAAAGCCATTCCCCGTTCTTCTCCTAAATCAAGGGGAAGGAATGGGGTATTGTGCATGAATTCGCTCGATTTGAGATAATATCTCTTCGTCTAGTTTCACGTCAATAGAGGCAATATTTTCTTTGAGTTGTGCCATATTAGTCGCTCCGATAATAGTGGCACTCACAAACGGGCGACTGTTCACAAATGCTAAAGCTAGCTGGGCAGGCGAAAGCCCATTGTCTCTGGCTAAAGCTGCATAGAGTTCGGTGGCCTTAACGGCATTATCATTAGAATAACGCTCATAAGTCGGAAATAGGGTTAGTCGTGCATTTTCAGGGGAGTGGCCTTTTAAGTATTTGCCAGATAAAACCCCAAACCCTAAGGGTGAATAAGCCAATAAATTCACTTTTTCTTGATAGGCGACTTCCGCCAAACCCACTTCATAACTGCGATTCAGCAGGCTATAAGGGTTCTGCACCGTAACGATCTTTTGTAACCCTTTTTCCTGGGCAATCTGTAAAAATTTCATGGTGCCCCAAGCCGTTTCATTGGAGAGGCCAATCTGTCTGATTTTACCGGCTTTAACCAACTCGGTTAGCACCTCTAAAGTCTCTTCAAAATCAGTCATATCGGGCGTATCGTTTACAGGTTCTGAAAAGCCTAAGGGGCCAAAGAAGTTAGTTTGGCGTTCAGGCCAATGTAGCTGATAAAGATCCAGGTAGTCTGTTTGTAGGCGTTTTAATGAACCCGCTAAGGCTTCATGGATCTGTTGGTGATTAAAGCGACTGTTGCCACCTCTGATATGGGTCGCAAAACCAATAGGCCCTGCGATTTTAGAAGCCAAAACGATCTCAGAGCGTTTGCCCGTTTTCGCCAACCAATGACCAATGTACTCTTCGGTTTTGCCATAGGTTTCAGGACGAGGCGGCACAGCATACATTTCGGCCGTATCCCAAAAATTAACGCCTTGCGACAAGGCATAATCCATCTGTTGAAAAGCCTCGGCTTGGGTATTTTGCTCACCCCACGTCATTGTGCCTAAACAGATGCGACTGACTTCAATGTCGGAATGTCCTAAAGTGTTATAAATCATATGATCTCCTCTCGATTGGCTCGGAAGCCGTCTTAACAGTGAAAAATGGTGTCTAGCTTTAGTTAATTGAGCTTCATTATTAATGGATTGTTAAATGAAATATCTAATGACCAGGCCTGGTCATCTTACTTTGGTGTTATTAAATATCATAAAACTTCCTGAATGCGGCTAAAAATCTGATAAGATTGCGATGCTTTATCTCTAGCGGCTATAGTTCAAGGGATATAACGGCCCCCTCCTAAGGGGCAGATCCAGGTTCGAGTCCTGGTGGCTGCACCATATTAAAATATTAGCCCGTATCATGCGGGCTTTTTTGTGCCTAAAATAAATTAATATCAATAACTTACAGTGTTATGCACTATTATCTAGTATTATTTGTATTGTGCAAGCTTAAACAAAAGCGGGTAAAATTGAGGGTAAAACGGAGAGTAAAATTATAATTTACCCTCAGGGGGTTTAAATTTTACCCGCTTTTTAGAGTGAGACCCGCAACCACAAAGGGCTAGAGCATGCTTACAGATACCGGAATCAAAAAGTTAAAACCAAAAGACAAACCTTTTAAGGTTACGGATGCAAACGGCCTCTATTTGGACGTTAGTAAAGTAGGTTCAAAAGTGTTCCGTTTTCGCTACCGCCACCCCCAAACCAAAAAAGAGCAGGTTTTTACTATTGGAGAATATCCCGCCATTACTCTAAAGCAAGCTAGAGAGATGCGGGATAAGGCTAGAGAGCTTTTAGCCGTGGGAGTTGACCCTAACGAAGATAAAAAACAAAAGTCGATTGATCTGCTAGATAAAGCGAACCAGATTAAGGCTCAAGATAACCGTATGACTTTTGGCGAGCTGTTTAACCAGTGGTATGCCCATAATGAAAAGTCATGGAGTTATGTTTATGCGCTCAAGATTACCCAACGTGCAGAAAAACACCTACTACCCATCATAGGCCAAATGGCAATAGAAGATATTAAGCCAATGGACGTTATCAAAGTATTGAAGCTTTCCGAAGCTGGGGGGCGTGTTGACCTAACCACTCGCATTAGACAATACATTACGCGCGCATATCGTTATGGGATTGGCTTTGGTTATTGTGAGCAAAATCCCGCAAGTGAACTACCGAATGATATATTCGAAAAGGCCGTAAAGGAGAATTACGCGCATACCACCGACCCGAAAGTATTAACTCAAGTCCTAAAGGCTATAGATAGCTATACAGGTGATATAAGCACCAAGAAAGCTTTAGAGTTAGCGCCTTATATTTTCTTACGTTCCAAGGAGCTTGCCGGTATTAGGTGGGATGAAATAGACCTTGAAAAAAGATTGATTGAGGTACCAGCCGAACGCATGAAAAAGAAACGCCCCCATGTTGTGCCTATGTCATCTAAGGTAATAGAAATCATTGAGTATATGCAACCGTTAAGCGGTGATTGTGAATATCTATTCCCAAGCCCTAGAACAAAGGCTAGACCTATAAATGAGGGTTCACTTAATCCAGGATTACACCGTTTAGGATTTAAGAATATTCAGACATTCCACGGCTTTAGGCATACTGCTAGTACCATGCTGAATGAGATGGGCTTTATGGGTGATGTTATCGAAAAGCAATTAGCCCATGAAGAGGCTAACAAAGTACGTGGTGCATATAACAAGGCTCAATATCTACCACAGCGTAAAGCAATGTTGCAGGCCTGGAGTGATTATTTGGGCGGTTTAAAAAAGGGTGCTGCTGTTATTCCTCTTCATAGAAAAAGCGTGTGACATAGTAAACATACGTTATTTTTAGCGGTACAAGCGTTACAGGCGGTACAAGCCTTATAAGCAAAGGGTTGTAGCCTGTACCGTTTCAATTTTCGTTACGGTACAAACGGTACACAAATCACTTTTAATGTATTTAAGTATATACATAAAGTGTAATTATATATTTTATTATGTATAATTGTGTCTTAAAGTAAAAGGTTTCATTTATGCGGATAGAGTGGCAAAACAAAGCCCGTAAGCAACTAAAAAAGCTAAAGGACAGGGCGGTAATTCAGCGCATTCTAGAGGGCATTGATGCGCTGGAATCCGAACAGCCTAATATAGACCTTAAGCCATTAATAAACCATGAATACAGCCACCGGTTAAGAGTTGGCAATTATCGCGTATTCTTGAATATAGACGAAATTATAGAGATTGCCATAGTTGAAGAGGTTAAAAAACGTGATGAACGCACATACTAACGTACAAATTATTGAACAAGGTGGAATCCCCGCCTTTGCTGTTTTGGCTATTGGTGATTATGAGCGCTTAAAGTCAAGTGATGATGGTAAACGTCATACGCTACCGCATGAAGTGGTTAAGTTGAATACCTTAGAGGGTCACTCTCTTTTAAAAGCGTGGCGCGTGTACCTGGGATTGTCTCAAGCGGAATTAGGCCAAAAGTCCCACAGCACTCAATCACAGATAGCCAACTTTGAAAACGATAAGGTCACACCTCGAGCAGATACCTTGTTAAGGCTTTCTAGTGCGCTAGGTGTCAGTGCTGATCTGCTTATGGAGTTTGACGACTAGCCGTGTGCTTACTTAAGGTGGCAGTCTGAATAAATGAACCAGGCAACAGTAAACAGTTACGCCCCCCTGTAAGCCTTGAGGCTTTACCTGGAGTGATTATTTGGACGGTTTAAAAAAGGGTGCTGCTGTTATTCCTCTTCATAGAAAAAGCGTGTGACATAGTAAACATACGTTATTTTTAGCGGTACAAGCGTTACAGGCGGTACAAGCCTTATAAACAAAGGGTTGTAGCCTGTACCGTTTCTGTTTTCGTTACGGTACAAACGGTACACAAATCATTGTTTAATATCTATATGCACATACATGAAGTGTAATTATATATATTTCTATGTATTCTTAAGGTCTCGAGTTCGCTATGTATAGGTGCTGATTTGCTTGTGGAATTTGACGGCCAGAGTAGGCGAAAAACATAAGTATTGAGATGTTAGTTTATAGGCTTGTAATAAGCTGAAATGGCACGGTAATTGTCACTAATAAACGTGCCAAAGCACCCTTTATTTTGACAGCAAGCGCACATCTCAATACTTCTACTTTTTGCCGATTGAGGTTACTGCAAATAGAGGCAAACGACTAGTACCCCAGTAGGTAGAGAGCGGGCTATTTCTTAGCAGACCTTAAAACATAACAAAATTGGTGCGGCCTAGAACGGCCATTCGAAAAGGGGTTATCCACCCCCTGACCGCGCCATCCCTATTTAGATTTAGTGGATAGTAAAGCTGGGAGGCTTTGTTTTGAAATTACTTAAGCAGCATTATCATATTAATGAGGTTGTGGATATCTTGAATCAGCAAGATTTAACCATTAACAGTAAAAAGAGATATTCTTGATTTAATATTTGATGGTGACCTGGAGGTAAGGGTAAAAATTAACGGTGCTAACCTTATTCCCGTCCTTGGTTACAATGTTCAGGCAAGCCCTATAATCTATGGTTTAGAGTGGTTTAAAGCGTCCGTTAGAGAGGTATTCATAAATATGGATAACTATAGTCCTCTCAGCTCTTATCGAAGAAAAGAACTTCTCTGTGAATACAAAAAAATCGTTAAATCTACAAAGTATTTTACTAGTGATTTTCTGGATAGAGAATCCTCTCTAACAAGTCATAAATATTTCCCTGTAATTCAAACCAAAGGTAAAACAAGGCTTTTGCAACACGAGGATATTTCGTATCAGGATATCCGCTCTTTTTTTTCAAATTCTAAAAGTATAGAGTTAAATAAACCCCCATTAATTAATGTATCTATTCCTATTTATGTAACCCCTAAGCATGGCTTTTTTGATTTACCATTAGATTTTTTAGAGCGTGTTGAACCTCAAAATTTAGAAGGTTATAAAAGGACGTTTCAAACTCGTAATGTGAATGAAATAAAGCAGCTCCTATTAAGTCAACATTTCCAATGTACCTATAATGGCAATGACTATTTTCTAGTTGGTATTGACCGTAACAAGTATTTACTACAGTTTTCTTTAAACCAAACGACTAGAGGCAATTCAATTATCAATGATGAGCTATATATAACTTCTGCATCTATCAAAAGCTTCATTGGTGATGAATCTCCGATAATTACTGAAATAGTTCACGAAAATCCAATTACTTTGAATAGAGGTTTGGAGTGTCAACACTTTCTGATACCTAGACTTTTTTCCATTTGAGCTAAATGCTCCATTCTTTCTTGTTCGAATTTCACCGGTGATAAATAGCCGTTCGTACTGTGCGGCCGAATATGGTTGTAGTGCCCCATATATTCAGCAACGGTAATTGTCAAGATAGTTGTCGCCTAAAAGTGATTTATGCCGCCTCACATTTATTCGATTCAGTGGTCGCATTTCCAGGATTCAGTTTAACCTCCTTTTCATGATCCCAATTCTTAATCT
>Ga0307486_1003124_pt1 | contig 10986 bp, 11 predicted proteins | sample CBIW02metaG_FD_203663 | JGI IMG/M metagenome (GOLD analysis project Ga0307486, IMG submission 203663) | Sea-ice brine microbial communities from Beaufort Sea near Barrow, Alaska, United States - CBIW 0.2 | ecosystem: Environmental > Aquatic > Marine > Coastal | place: USA: Alaska | collected... | reverse complement strand
ACCTCGAGGAGGAGATGGCGCAGAAGTTTGTGCGCTGGGACCCAACGCTCAGCATCAGCGCACTGCGCTTCTCGAATGTGATGGACCCAGCTGATTACGCCGAGTTCCCGAGCTTCGATGCGGATGCTCGGCAGCGGTCCTGGAACCTGTGGGGTTACATCGACGCCCGCGACGGAGCCGACGCAATTCGTTTGGCTCTGGAAACTTCCCGCCCCGGCTATGACGTATTCAACATCTTCGCCGCCGACACCGTGATGTCGCGTCCCAACTCGGAGCTCGTGGCTGAACTGTTCCCTGATGTCGAGATTCGTGGCGAGCTCGGCGTCAACACGTCGTTGACCTCGATCGCCAAGGCTGAGCGGTTACTCGGGTGGGTGCCGCAACACAGCTGGCGGGACTAGACGCACTAATTTAACGTGCGTGATCCGATAAGACGGGCAACATATGCCAGGTCAAAGCTCCCCGCGAACTCGAGCCGCACTTTTCCGAGACCGCTGAAGTACATCTCGAGCTCGCTGTCCCGGTCAAACGTGCCCGCGGTCTCTACCGAGAACGCTTGAATCCTGGACAACGGCAGCGAGCTAAAGTCCTTTTTGTTTCCGGTGATCCCTTGCACATTCACAGCGATGATCCGCTTGTCCGTGAAAACGACATAGTCTCTGGAACCTTTGGCGGCGATCAAGAGCCGCTCACCTTCAAGCAACAGGTGGGCGACTCCCGCTGCCACGGTGTCCACGTGGATCGCGGAAAGTTTTACCCAGCGGGCGTTAGTGAAGTCAAGCATGTGGTTCCTCTTCTTTCTGTCGAAGGCCATTGTGCGGCAAGGTTGCTACTGCGGAAAATTGAGTTGGCATCGCGTCCAGAGAAGAAGCCAGTCAGGCTTGAGCTGCCATCACCGACGACAGCAAGCATCGCGGCAGTTAGAGCGGGAATTAGATACGCAATTGCGGCAACGCCAATACTGATCGCGACTGCGGCAGCCCAGAACAGCCGCACACGCCACGCCTGCTCGACCTCTCTATCGAGCGCACGGAAGCGTTCGAGATAGAGGGGATCGATCGTGAGGTCTGCGGACGGGTGCCACGTGCGTGGCGCCGTGGCGGCTGACGTGATCCGTTGCACGTCGTGTGGTTCGAGCGTGGGCTCGAGTCGTTTGAGCCAGCGGGGCAGCGCTCGAGCATCCATGATGCTGACATCTTTGGGTCGCTGCTTGAACGTAAATCCGGCGGGGTCAACAATCGCGAGAATCGGGTGAGCATCGACCTGCATTCCTGTTGCAGCCGATAAAAGCTTGGACGCGCGCTTTGCCTCATGCCGCGAGTTGCGCAAGTGATCGGTCTTCTGACCCGAAACCATCAGCATTCGCTCGCCGACCCAGATCTTTTTTCCACGGTGGCGTTTCGTGTTGATCGTGAAAACTCCAGCAGGCCCCACGAGTACGTGGTCAACGTCGCTGTCTCCCGTTCCCACGGGAACAGCGTGCAGAACAGTCCACTCGTCTCCAAGCTTCGAGAGCAGCGCCCCAACTTTCAGTTCACCATGCGCTCCCGAAAACCAGCTCTCGGCATCCACATGCAGCGGACTCACGCCCAGAATCCGACGCAGTGCTCCCCGCGGCTCAACAGCATCCTGCACGCGAAGCAGCTCAGAAATCACCGAATAGGCAGCCGGCCGAGCTGCGAGAGAAACCTCGTTGCTGGCAGCCGTGGGTGCCGCGTCATTACCGTCGATCATCAATCCCCCAATGCGCTCCCCCGAGCGCCACATACCTGACAGACTATCGACTTTTGCGGGCCGTTGGCGGCCTTAATTGGGCCCTAGCGTTGCCAATTCGTGACCGATTTTGGCGGCCAAACCCCCAAAACGAGCGACCCCCACGCAACTTGCCGCAGGATGTTCACCGCGCATCCATCTTGAAGTGCTGGACTAGACCTATGACCGGCTACGCGTCGCAGTATCCTCGGCCCGACCATTTCGTGTTACATCTCAGTGACACACACTTTCTGGCGGGTGGCGGGCGACTCTATGACTCTCTCGACAGCGAAGCCAAGCTGCGGCAACTGTTTGCCGAACTTGAAGCATCCGGCTCCCGACCCGAAGCAATCGTGTTCACCGGCGACCTGGCCGATAAGGGTGATGAGCTGGCCTACCGCGAGCTCCGTGCGATCGTTGAGCCCGCTGCCGAACGCCTCGGCGCCCAAGTTGTGTGGGTTATGGGCAACCACGATGATCGCAGCACCTTCACCACCGCCCTCCTCGATGAGCCCGCCTCAGAGCGGCCCATCGACCGCGTCACCGACATAAACGGGCTGCGCATCATCTCCCTCGACTCCACCGTGCCCGGCCACCACCACGGCCAGTTGACGGATGCCCAACTGTTGTGGTTGCAGAATGTGCTCGCCACTCCGGCACCCCACGGCACCATCCTCGCGATGCACCACCCACCAGTTCCCTCGGTTCTCGACCTTGCCGTTACCGTCGAATTGCGCTCACAAAAGGACCTCGCCGCAGTGATTCGCGGCAGCGACATCCGCAGCATCATCGCCGGCCACTTGCACTACTCGACGACCGCGACCTTTGCCGGCATCCCCGTATCCGTCGCCTCAGCAACCTGCTACACGCAAGACCTCAACGTGCCCGTCGGCGGCACAAGAAGTCAGGATGGCGCGCAGTCGTTCAACCTGGTTCACGTCTACGACGAGACGGTGCTGCACTCGGTAGTGCCGCTCGGCACCTACGGCAGCCTCGCGTACGTGACGGCCGAAGAAACAGCCGAGATTTTGGCGAGCGAAGGCATCACAATCGCGCCGGCAACGAACCCACACATCACGCCGAGCACGATCTCCGCGTAAAGAGTCTGGCGCGACTGATGTGCTGCAACTAGCGTGCTGCGACAGCGGCGCCAGCGGCCCTGCCCTCGCACCTGTTACTACTCCGTTTCGGGCAGCTCCCACGGCGCCGCGATCGGGTAATACTCGTCAAGGAATGAGCCAACGGCCGCCGCGCGGTCTTCCGCCGAAACCTCAGGAAAACTGCCGTCGTTCAGGCAGAAGAAATCACTCGAACGTTTACGCAGCAGCGAACGCATCTTGCGCAGCCCCTCAAGCGACGTCGTGTCAACGTACTTGACCTTGGCATCCGCCTGCACCATCGCCTTACCGCTCAGCAGCGCGTAGTAGTGGTATAGCGAATTCGTCACCGAAATATCGGTGGCCTGACGGAACGCACTTGCACTCGTCCGCGCGAAGTCCTCGGGAAACTCTTGCTCAAGCTCCTTCATCACCGAAACACGCAGCGGAGTCGCCGCGTGCTCAAGGTGGCGTGTGATCGTCGCCCCGAACTTCTGCTGCAACAGTCGGCGGTTCACCCGGGCAGCGTTCTCAAACCCGGAACGCTCAATGCTGCTCTCTCCCAACCCGATGCGGGTGCGCGCCTCAATAAACTTCGAAACGCCGCCAGGGGTGAAGAATGCGGCTGGGCTCACCGAACGACCGAAGAACATGTCGTCGTTGGAATATAGGAAGTGTTCGCTCAGGCCTGGGATGTTGTGCAGCTGGCTTTCCACCGCGTGCGAGTTGTGAGTCGGCAGGTCGTCGTGGTTCGCGAAGAAGTCTTCACTGCGCATCAGCGTGACCCGCGGATGCTCGGCCAACCATGCCGGACGGGGTGAGTCAGTCGCAATGTAGATATTGCGAATCCACGGAGCGAACAAGTGCACTGAACGCAGAGCGTACTTCAGCTCATCCAACTGCCTAAAACGTGCCTCGGAGTCGTCACCCTCGCCAACAACGAAGTTGGCCATGCGGGCAGCGCGTGCCTTTTGCCATTCAAGCTCAGCGCCATCAACCCAAGAGAACACGATGTCGATATCGAAATTGATATCGCTGGCCAGAGGATCAAACATTCCCCGCAATGTCGGCCACGATTGACCGTAGAAGTCGACAGTGTCGTCAATAGCTTCAGTGCGAGGAACCCAACGACGCATCAGAGCGTTCGGATTGGGCGCAACAACCTCATCGCGCACGTACTCCCACAGCTCCAAGCGCACACCAAATGGCGCATCAAAACGAATGCGGCCTGCAGGCTCGACCCTCGGCCGAAACAACATCATCGCTTTCGCCTTGATCGCCGAGGTCAGAACACCATCAGCGACAAGCACAGGGCTGTCGCGATCATCCGACGGATATGGTTTGCCGTTCTCTTTGATGCGCGCAGGCTTCACATAGAAGGGCTCGTTCTGGCAGGCAGCAACTAATGCAAAACCCAGGGCCTTTCGATCCTTCACGTCGACGGCCAACACGGGGGTTTCACCATCGCCACGCACCAGCAGAAACCGGATGCCAGCGTCGTCGAGCACGCCACGAAGAAACAGCAGGTCTTCACGCACAGCCTCGCGCGGCGTCAACGTGTCATTGCTGAGTGCGAGCAGTCCGTCGTGCAACACAACATCATCGCGGTTCACCACCGCGGGAGAGGAAACATGGTCAATCATGGGGGCCCGTCGTTAAAGATTGGCTGAGCTGCCCAGCGACCGAAAATCGGCGAGGCGTTCGCTTCTCTGACAATAGCCTGACCCACTGAGAATCGGCCGGATTGCGCCCGGATTGCGCCCGACTACTGCGATCTACATACTGCCGAGTTCGTAGACGACCACACTCGTAATCATCGGGTTCGTTTTCGCCAGCGCGAGCGCCGCATCAATGTCTTCTGCAGCAATCACCGAATAACCGGTAAGCGCATCGAGGCCGAAGTCGAGGGCAGTCGCTCCCTCACGGGTTACTTCAATGCCAGCGCTGAGCGGATTGCCGGGATCGACCATCGCGTCTCCGACGTCACCGAACCACTTCATCCACGCCGCACCAATTTCGGGGGTTGGCCGCTCGAAACCCTTGTAGAGGAAAAGGAACTTTTTCACGGTTTGCTCTCTCCGCCTAGCGACGGCATCCGCGTCGTCGCGCACCCACACGGTGGCTGGCTTAGCGGCAACTTTACGCCGATCATCCCTATGATTATTGAGCGATGCTCGATAGCATAGACGCACTCAATTGGAGGCTCACATGTTTGATTTTCCTTGGTGGATTATCGGAATCCTCGCGTTTGCCGCCTACGCCACTCTGATTGTTGTAGCGCTCACGCAGGTCTTCAGCTCCACGATGCCGACCAACACCAAGCTGCTTTGGCTGATCGTGATTCTGATTGCACCGTTTCTCGGGGCCCTCATCTGGTTCGCCGTCGGTCGCCACTCAGCACTCCTCTAAAGGACGACACCGCCGAAGCCAACACCCACAAGTTCGCGCGTTGCCACAACTTGGGCAAATTCGTCGTGCAGATTGACACCGGTGATGCGCGAGAGCATATCGGCGCTCACTTGATCACCATACGGGCCGATGCGGTCGAAAGTGTAGGTCGCATCCAACACAAACTTCACCTCATAGCCAAGGTTGCCGCCGACCCGTGCTGTGGTTTCGCAACAGTGATTGGTGGTGATTCCGCACACCACAATCGACTTAATGTCGGCTGCCCGCAGCCAAGCATCCAGGTCGGGACTGCCATGAAAACTCGAGTTCACGCTCTTCGCGACAAGCAGTTCTGGGGTGCCGGAGAGCATGTCTTTGAATGCGTTGCCCGGCGAACTCGGATGCAGCGGTGATGCGGGATCCGCAGAATCGTGCCGCACGTAGACAATGGGCCAGCCTTCGCGGCGCCAGTGCCCGATCAGCATGCCGATATTCGAATCGCAGTCTGGATTGTTGCGTGGGCCCCAATAGTCGGCGTTGTCGAACGCCTTCTGCACGTCTACGACAATGAGCGCTGCAGTCATGACGACCTCCGAGATTTAACCGACGCTTACCCCAAACAATAGTCCTAGAAGGTAGGTTGCGGCGGCGGCTCCGTATCCAATGGAGAGTTGGCGCACGGCACGCTTGAGGGGTGATGCCCCCGAGAGCAGGCCGACGATGGAGCCGGTTACCATCAGTGCCACTCCCACGAGCCCGGCCGCAATGAGCACCGCGGTGATGCCTTCGGCACCGAACAGGTACGGCAATACAGGGATGACTGCGCCGGAAGCAAAGAACGCGAAACTTGACGCGGATGCTCCGAGCGCCGACCCAATCGGATTGTGCGCGGCGGTCGCTGGCTCAGGCTGAGCATCGCGTCCGGAGAGCACTTCTGCTGCCTGCAGTTCGGCCGCCTCGCTGCTCAGTCCGCGAGCGCGGTAAACGAGAGCTAACTCGTTCTCGTTGACGTCGAGATTGGTGACGGAGTCTGTGGAGATTGGTCCGTGAGCGGCCGCATTCTCGAGTTCGAGTTGCGATCGCACCGATACATATTCGCCGGCTGCCATCGACAACGCACCGGCGAGCAGACCGGCAACCCCCGAAAGTAAGACGATGGCGGTGGGTAATCCTGCCGCGCTCATGCCAAGCACGAGGGCGAGGTTGGAGACGAGCCCGTCGTTGGCTCCGAACACGGCGGCACGGAAGGTTCCCGAGAGCCGCTGGCGGCCACGGGTGGCAAGCGCGCGCACAACTTCTTCGTGCACGGCCTCATCGGCGGCCATGGTGTCTGTCGCGTCTGCGTCATCCAGGTATGGCGAACGCGATTCGGCTCGTTGAGCTAGCGCGAGCACGAATACTGAACCGAAACGGCGAGCCAAGAACCCGAGCATCCGGGTGCGGGGATCAGTGGGCAGCGGACGACCCGCGTGCTCCCCCAGTAGTGTCAACCAGTGATTTTCGTGACGCTTTTCTGCCGTAGCGAGGGCCAGGAGGATCTCTCGCTCTTCGCCGCTTCGGCGGGATGCGAGATCACGATAGACGGCAGCTTCGGCTCGTTCGGCGGCGAGATAGCGTCGCCACCGTCGAACCTCGCTGGCTGCAGGTGTTGGCGTCATGCGGTGAACTCGACTCCCCAGGTCGCCGAGAATTCGACGCCAGGCTCAAGCCACAGCAAACCACGGCCCGTGTTGAACGCGTTCGGTGCCGCCGTCATGGGTTCGAGCGCCACAGCCTGTCGGATGCCGGCGAGAGTGGGAAAGTTTCGGGGCGTGAAGAGCTGAATGAAGTCGAACGCGTCATCAACAGTGACTCGGAGTTCGCTGCCGCTGGGCGCACCCAGTCGTGCCGCAACTCCGTCCACAACTTCGACTCCGGCGAATGCAGTGTCGAGATCAAGCTCACCGACCAGACGTCCATCACTGAGATCAAATTCGGTGCCTGCTACGGCGACCTCTCCCGTGGGAATCAATCGCTCGTTCGACTCGAAGCGGGTCGCGGCCGTCATTGTGAGCGTGAGCTCCGCGATAGGAGTGTCACCGATCTTGAAGAACGGGTGCGCGCCAACCGCATAGGGGGCTGGGGCATCCGAGAGGTTGGTTGCGGTGTGGGTGATCCTCAACCCGCCCTCAACCAACTCGTACCGCACCGTCGTGTGCACGTGGAATGAGTACCCGTGCTGCGGAAAAATTGTGGCGCCCAAGGTCACCGATTCTGGCGTGCGTTCAACCAGCGAGTATCCGGTGTTGCGCAGCAGACCGTGGATGGCGTTGTTGCGGTCGCCCTCAGTGATATCAAGTTGCTGAACTGTGCCGTCGAGCATCCAACGCCCATCCTCAACACGGTTCGGCCACGGCACCAACACGATGCCATCCGCAAAGGGAGGCATGTCAGTTTCGGCGTACGATTCCACCAACTCAACATCGCCGATACTGAATTCGCGCAGAGATGCAGCGAGTTCGGTTATGGTGGCCCGCGCCTCTCCCTGCTCAGTGGCTCGAGAAATGATGTACTGGGTTCCGGTAGGAGCGCTCACCGCATCAGCCTACCGGCGCAGAGCCCACAACAAGGAAGCACCCATGTCTGATATTCGCGACGACGTACTCATCGATTTCGAGGCTGTGTTCGGTCATTCTGCCGCTGGCGTCTGGTCTGCCCCCGGTCGTCTCACCCTGCTCGGCAGTTCCGACTTTCCTGACACGGATGCCGAACTTGCGATCGGCATCAACCGGAGAACGGTGCTGGCTGCTGCGGCCCGCTCCGACCGCGCCGTGCGCATCGCTAGTGCGCTCGTTGATGAGCTCGTGACGGTGGGGCTCGATGAGTTGTCCACCACCGAGACCGAAGGGTGGAGTCAGGTTGCTCTGGCAATCGTGCACGAGGTGATGGTGACATCTGCTGACCCGAGCGCGCTCGCCGGTGTTGACGTTTTCATCGATACAACGGTTCCTGTTGGTGCCGGTCTTGGCTCGTCGGCAGCACTCGAGTCGGCACTCGCGTTGGCGCTGACGGACCTCTGGAGCTTGGGTGCGCACGTTGCTCAGCTTCCGCATCACCCTGATGCTGCCGCGAGCATTTTCGCTCTCGATGATCACGCTCTCGTACGTTTGGAGGGCGAGGCTCGACCTGAGCCGCTTCCCCTGGACTGGCAGACGGCCGGGCTCGAACTGTTGGTGATCGATACCGATGCACCAACGGCTGACGCTCTCGAAACGGCGGTTGCCGATGACGATGTTCGCCGCACTCTGCACATGGTCACCGAGAATCAGCGTGTGCGCGATGCTGCGCTGGCGATCCGCGACGAGACACCGCGCCTGCTTGGCGCGCTACTCGATGCTTCGCACGTGAGTCTGCGTGACGACTACGGCGTCTCCACGACCGAGATCGACCTTGCGGTTGAGACGGCGGTGACCGCTGGTGCTTTAGGGGCGCGGATGCTCGGCCGACCGTTCAGTGGCGTTGCCATCGCTCTCGTCGACACCGACACGGCATCCCGCGTTCGGGTCGCGCTCGATGGCGCATTCGCGGAGCACGCCATGGGGCAGCCAACCGTGGAAACAGTCTCCCCATCGATGGGCGCCCTGCGCGACCGCTAGTTCGGCACGCGCTAGGCGAGAACCTTGAGCAGGAATGCGACCATGAACCCGATCGCGACCACCGTGCCGACCAATACCCAGAGCTGAGCCCACGGAAATCGGCGTTTTCTAGGTGCGCGATGGGCTACGGGATGTTGCGGAGTCGCTTGAGACTTTTGTGCGGACTTCGTCGCTTCAGACCCACGCTTTGTGGTCACGACTAAAGCCGTTCAGCAGCGTCGACAACGTTCTTGAGGAGCATGGCGCGCGTCATGGGGCCCACCCCGCCGGGCATGGGCGATAGATAGCCGGCGATCTCGGCTACGCCAGGATCGACGTCACCGACAAGACGGCCTTTGCCCGTCTTGGAGTCGATAACGCGGGTGATTCCGACATCGAGAACTGCCGCTCCCGGTTTGATCCACTCGGGGCGAATGAGTCCAGCAGACCCGACGGCCGCAACGACGATGTCGGCTTGGCGAACGTGAGTCTCCAACTGCGTGGTGCGGGAGTGAGTGAGGGTGACCGTGGCATCCAGCCCTTTGCGGGTCAGTAGCAGCCCGATGGGGCGACCAACGGTCAGTCCGCGACCGACAACAACAACATGCTTTCCGGAGATTCCAACGCCGTAGCGCTCAAGCATTTCGACGATTCCGGCCGGAGTGCATGGCAGCGGCGAGTCGAGCTTCGTGCCAACGCCCAGTACGAGGCGACCAAGGTTGGTTGGGTGCAGTCCGTCGGCGTCCTTCGCCGGATCCATCAGTTCGAGCATCGCGTTCTCATCGAGACCGGCGGGAAGCGGCAGCTGGATGATGTAACCGGTAATGGCAGGGTTTTCGTTCAACGCAACAATGGCATCCCGAACTTCTTCAGCGGATGCCGTGGCCGGCAGATCGACACGGAACGATTCAATGCCAATCTCGGCACAGTCGCGGTGCTTGCCTGCGACGTAGGAACGCGAGCCTGGATCATCACCAACAAGTAAGGTTCCGAGACCGGGCGTGATGCCGCGGGCCTTGAGCGCCTCGACGCGTTCGCGCAATTCATTCTTTACTGCGGTAGCGGTGGCAACACCATCAAGCTTTACTGCGGTCATCGTTTTCCGTTCGAATCGGGCCGAGACGATCTCCGGCCACCTGCACAACTGCCTCGTCCATTAAACGCTACAGAGCCTGCCTCCACGAACACGTGGCGACAGGCTCTGCATCTCTCAGCGGCGAGCAGCGGGTTATGACCAGCTTCCGGGGCTGTCGAGTCCTTCATAGAGTGGGAAGGCATCGGCGAGCGCGCGGGCACGGGCCTGCAGTGCGCTGAACTCTGCACCGGGCTTGAGGGTTTCTGCGATGATGTCCGCGACCTCCGTGAATTCGGCATCACCGAATCCGCGGGTGGCGAGGGCTGGCGTTCCGATTCGCAATCCGGAGGTCACCATTGGTGGGCGCGGGTCGGCCGGAACCGCGTTGCGGTTGACCGTGATGTCGACGGAGTGCAGCAGGTCTTCGGCCTCTTGACCGTTGAGTTCTGACTTGCGCAAGTCAACGAGGACGAGGTGCACGTCGGTGCCTCCCGTAAGCACGTCAATGCCGAGATCCTTCATGTCATCGCGAACGAGTCGCTCAGCCAGTAGCCGTGCGCCACGCAGCGTGCGCTCTTGGCGGTCTTTGAACTCGTCGGTTGCCGCGAGCATGAATGCGGTCGCCTTTGCAGCGATCACGTGCATGAGCGGTCCACCCTGTTGACCTGGGAAGACGTTGGAGTTGATCTTCTTGGCGATGTCAACGTTGTTGGTGAGGATGAATCCCGAGCGCGGGCCACCAATTGTCTTGTGAACCGTCGACGAGACGACATCGGCAAAAGGAACGGGGTTCGGGTGCAAGCCTGCAGCAACCAGTCCAGCGAAGTGAGCCATGTCGACCCAGAGAACGGCGCCAACCTCATCGGCGATCTCACGGAACGCCGCGAAGTCGAGTTGGCGGGTGTATGCCGACCATCCGGCGATGATGACCTGAGGCTGAACTTCGATGGCCTTAGCGCGAACGTCAGCCATGTCGAGAACGCCGGTCTCTTCGTTCACTCCATAGGCGTGAGCCTCATACAGCTTGCCCGAGAAGTTGAGGCGCATGCCGTGCGTGAGG